>ENA-UEQQ01000486-UEQQ01000486.1-human-gut-metagenome-genome-assembly--contig:-NODE-486-length-14164-cov-15.936324_pt1 | contig 14164 bp, 10 predicted proteins | sample MGYA00242956_ERZ507956 | MGnify/ENA primary metagenome ERZ507956 (study PRJEB26167, sample SAMN06115407) | human gut metagenome | host: Homo sapiens | place: China:Hubei | collected 2016-07-12... | reverse complement strand
GGATGATTTTCTTATTGCGTTCTTTATTACGCACCTCTTTCGGAATTTCTCTATCCATATCTTTAAATTTTATTGTTTGCGAACATAACGCTTAATATATACTAAATCCATGCCAAAATCATAAACCACTGAAAGTAAGCGAAAAGGCAAAAAAGAAGGGTGTCCGTTTTCGGACACCCTGTACATTTTCGGATAGCTTCTTTATCTTAATCTCAAGCGGTCTCCCACCTCGGGCACGTATTCCGCATCCTTACGATTCATCTTATAAAGGTTCTTCAGACGAATACCGTACTTTTGGGAAATGGAGTGCATGGAATCGCCGTCCTTCACAATGTAGACAGTATGGGGTTTGGCAGCTTTCTTGCGCTTTTCTTTCAAGTAGATGATGTCTCCCACCTCCAGTGTATATTCTTTATGGAGGTCGTTGTATTTCACCAGTTTCTTCCAGCTGATGTCAAACTCCTTGCCCAATACCTGGAAGGTGTCTCCGTCGCGTGCCACGACATAAGCTATATCGTTGGCAATGTACACCTGATGCGGATTGGCCAGCCAAGGTTTCTTTTTCAGTTCCTTCTCCCAACTGCGGACATCGTGTTTGCTCATGCCACGGCTGTCGTACTTATACAGTTCATAGTCCTCAATAATGGTTATCAGGCGGTTGGCATACGACGGGTCGGTAGCATAGCCGGCCTTCTTCAAGCCGCGCGCCCAACCCTTATAGTCCGTAATCTTCAGTTTGAAAAGAAAAGCATAACGTGCTCCCCGTTTCAGGAAATCGGAATGGTCTTCATAAGAGTCTTTCGGATTGCGATAAGCGCGGAAACATTCATTGCGGGCATCGTCATCATGCCTCACCGTCCGTCCGCGCCAGTTGCCTCCACACTTGATGCCGAAGTGGTTGTTGCTCTTACGCGCCAGCTCGCTGTATCCGGCACCACTCTCCAACAGCCCTTGGGCCAGCGTGATGCTGGCAGGTATCTTATGACGTTGCATCTGCTCCACGGCAAGGGGAGCATACTGTTTGATATACTCATTGTAGCGGGCATTCCGGCGTTGTGCCTGCACTGTTGTAATGGAAATAAAAAGAAATGCTATGATAGCAGTCAGTCTGAAAATCCGTTTCATGCTTAAAATGTTGAGTTCTGCACAAAAGTCCGTAAAAGAATTGAAATAACCAATCTCTTTTCTATCTTTGTAACATTAATTACAATATAACCCTTTGCCTTATGAAAGAATTAAATATCGAAATCGCCGTCAAGATATACGACTATGAAGAACTGGATGCCGCCGACCGCGAACTGATGGATGCCGCCCGCGAGGCTACCAACCGCAGCTATGCCCCTTACTCCCATTTCTCGGTAGGAGCTGCAGCCAGACTGGCAAACGGTATTGTAGTGACCGGCACCAACCAGGAAAACGCTGCCTATCCTTCCGGGCTGTGTGCAGAACGCACCACCCTATTCTATGCCAACTCCCAACATCCCGACCAGGCAGTGACCACCCTCGCCATTGCTGCACGCAACGAGCACGACGAGTTCCTGGAGTCTCCCATCCCGCCCTGCGGCGCCTGCCGGCAAGTGATGCTCGAAACGGAGAAGCGCTTCAAGCAGCCAATGCGGGTGTTGCTGTATGGCAAAAAGGGAATCTACGAGCTGAAGAATGTGGGAGAATTACTGCCACTCTCGTTCGATGCTTCGGCCATGAAGTAACAGAACCAATAAAGTATTAACATCGTGTCTGCAGGAAGTTAATTTCTTGCAAACACGATATTAACTTCTTGCCGACACGATATTAATATCGCAAAAAGCCTTTGTTATTCAGTGGAAATCATTACCTTTGCGCCCACTAACCAATTAATTCCACCGATGAGAATATCCGACTAAAGACAACACATTTCGGTAAACATCACTATCAACATGCTTTTTCAGACTGAACGCTGAGCATCACCTATATAGATGTTTAGCCAATACTGTGTTTGTCCGTACCCCTCCCCTTCGAGAATTTCAATTTCGGGGAATGCTTGCATCTCCCCTATCATTCTTACTTCTAAAAACACAGTAGAAACTTATGAGCTTTATCATTAAAGACCTTAGCTATATCCATGCAGATAAGGAAATCTTGTTTTCACACCTCCACTTGAGTATCAACTCCGGAGATAAAATAGCCCTGACCGGAAATAACGGTTGCGGCAAGTCTACCCTCATGCGTATTTTGGCAGGAGACTTGTCTCCAAGTTCGGGAACGGTGCTACGCCCCGAACATCTGTACTACGTCCCCCAGCACTTCGGGCAATACGACCGACAGACAGTAGCACAAGCTTTGGGAATCAGCCGGAAGCTGTCTGCCCTTCATGCCATCCTAAGCGGTGACGCTGCCGAAAAGCACTTCAATACGCTCGACGATGACTGGAACGTGGAAGAACACGCCCTGGCTTCTCTCGACAATTGGGGACTGGACGGTATCCCACTCTCCCGTCCGATGGAAAGACTTAGCGGCGGCGAAAAAACCCGCATCTTCCTGGCGGGCATGGAGTTGCACAACCCGACAGCCATCCTGCTGGACGAACCGACCAACCATCTGGACGCGGATGGACGGGAACGTCTGTATAACTTGATACGACGGACGTCGGCTACCGTGCTCGTCATCAGTCACGACCGCACGCTACTGAATCAGTTGCCTGCCATCTGCGAACTCTCCTCCCAGGGATTGACGTATTACAGCGGAAACTACGACTTCTACAAAGAACAGAAGGCCCTGCAACAGAAAGCCCTTACCCAACAACTGGAAGAGAAGCAGAAAGCCCTGCGCCTTGCACGCAAAGTGGCACGCGAAGTAGAAGAACGGAAGGCCAAACAGAATGTGCGGGGAGAAAAAAACTCCATTAAAAAGGGGATTCCCCGCATCATGATGGGAGCACTGAAAAACAATGCGGAAAACAGCAGCAGCAGACTCAGCAGCATTCATACGGAGAAAACGGAAAAATTACAGGCAGAAATGTCAGGTATCAAAAGTTCACTGCCACAGACAGACAAACTGAAAACAGACTTCAATGCCTCTCATCTGCATGTGGGGAAGGTTCTGGTCAAGGCAAAGGACGTCAACTTTCATTATCCCAGCCTCGCGGCTTCTCCTATGGAGACAACCCGTCCGGAGGCAGTAAAGGAGCTCTGGTCTTCCTCCCTCACCTTCCAGTTGAGAAGCGGCGACCGCCTCAGCCTGAAAGGAAAAAACGGCAGTGGAAAAACAACCCTGCTGAAACTCATCATGGGCGAACTGCACCCCACCGGCGGAGTGATGGAGCGTGCCGACTTCACCTCCGTCTATCTGGACCAGGAATACTCCCTCGTCCGTAATGAGCGCAGCGTACTCCAACAAGCAGAAGCCTTCAACCACCGCCACCTGCCGGAACATGAAGTGAAAACCATCCTCAACCGTTATCTCTTTCCCCACGACGTGTGGAACAAGCCGTGCAGCAAACTGAGTGGCGGCGAAAAGATGCGTCTTTCCTTCTGCTGCCTGATGATTGCCGACAACACCCCGGACATGTTCATTTTGGACGAACCCACCAACAATCTGGACATCGAGAGCATAGAAATAATAACGGCAACGATACGCGACTACGCCGGCACCGTAATTGCCATCAGCCACGACCGGGAATTTCTGAAAGACACCGGCATCGAACGGGAGATACTTTTGGAATGAATCAGTAATTTAGGTAACAACAACCGTAATTTGTATACTGCCGTTCTCATAAAACCTGCCTATTTTTGTAGCACGTAATCATTTACTAACTAACGAACAACGAATATGAGCAAAAAAGTATTAATCCTCTCCTCCAGTCCCCGCAGGAATGGAAACTCCGACCTCTTGTGCAACGAATTCATGCGCGGTGCCGCAGAAGCCGGACATCAAGTAGAAAAGATTTTCCTGAAAGACAAGCACATCAACTACTGCACGGGATGTAGCGTATGCAGCATGTACGGCAAACCCTGCCCACAAAAGGACGATGCCGCCGAAGTGGTGGAAAAGATGATTGCCGCCGACGTCATCGTCATGGCAACCCCCGTCTACTTCTACACCATGAGCGCGCAGATGAAGACACTGATTGACCGTTGTTGCGCACGCTACCTTGAAATAAAGGACAAGGAGTTCTACTTCATCATCGCCGCCGCCGAAGAAAGTGTCCCCATGATGGAGCGTACCATCGATGGTTTCCGTGGCTTCCTCGACTGCCTGGAAGAGCCCAAAGAATGCGGCACCATTTATGGCGTGGGTGCCTGGAAGGTGGGCGAGATAAACGACAAGCCTTCCATGCACGAAGCCTACGAGATGGGAAAAAAGGTATAAAGAACGAATACTAATCGCTATACAATACATTTATGCTACGTACCATCAGACTGACCCTTGCCGTCATCTTCTTCGCACTCATCACGCTGTTGTTCCTCGACTTCACGGGAACACTGCATGCCTGGTTCGGATGGATGGCGAAGATACAATTCCTGCCGGCCGTGCTGGCACTGAACATCGGTGTAGTACTGTTTCTTGCAGTGCTGACCTTGGTATTCGGACGCATCTACTGCTCCGTCATCTGCCCGTTGGGAGTATTCCAGGACATTGTTTCCTGGCTCTCCGCCAAACGGAAGAAAAACCGTTTCCGCTACTCGTCCGCACTGAAATGGCTACGCTACGGTGTGCTGGGAGTATTCGTACTTGCCATTATCGGCGGACTGAACTCTTTTGTCGTGCTGCTGGCCCCTTACAGCTCATACGGGCGCATCGTTTCCAGCCTTTTCTCCCCACTCTACCAGTGGGCAAACAACGGACTGGCCTACCTGGCCGAACGTGCTGACAGCTATGCCTTCTATGAAACGGATGTATGGATGAAGAGTCTCCCTACCCTGCTGATTGCCACGGTCACTCTGGTAGTCCTCATCGTGCTGGCATGGCGGGGCGGACGTACCTATTGCAACACTATCTGTCCGGTAGGTACAGTGCTTGGCTTCCTCTCGAAGTATTCCTTGCTGAAACCGGTAATTGACACAAAGAAGTGCAACAGTTGCGGACTTTGTGCCCGCAACTGCAAGGCATCGTGCATCAACATCAAGGCACACGAAATAGATTACAGCCGTTGCGTGGCATGTATGGACTGTATCAACAAGTGCAGGAAAGGTGCCATCACTTACACACGCCGCAAGCCGGCCTCCGCTGCAGTCTCCCAGGAAACCTCCGTGGCACCGGAGCAGGTAAACGACGCCCGCCGCGCATTTCTCTCTACAACCGCCGTGTTTGCTGCTGCGGCAGCCCTCAAGGCGCAGGAGAAGAAAGTGGACGGTGGACTGGCTGTCATCGAGGATAAGAAAATCCCCGAGCGCGCCACTCCCATCACTCCTCCGGGCTCACTGAGCGCCCGCCACTTTGCACAACACTGCACAGCCTGCCAGCTCTGCGTATCGGTATGCCCCAACCAAGTGCTCCGTCCTTCTTCGGACTTGACAAAACTGATGCAGCCGGAAATGTCCTACGAACGCGGTTACTGCCGCCCCGAATGCGCCAAGTGTGCGGAGGTGTGTCCTACCGATGCCATCCATCTGACGAGCCTCGCCGAGAAATCGGCCGTCCAAATCGGTCATGCCGTATGGATTAAGGAGAATTGCATCTGCATCACAGACAAGATGGAATGCGGGAACTGTGCCCGCCATTGTCCGGCCGGTGCCATACAGATGGTTCCTTCAGACCCGGAAGACGAAGCCTCCATCAAGATACCGGTAGTCAACGCCGAACGCTGTATCGGATGCGGAGCATGCGAGAACCTTTGTCCGTCGCGTCCGTTCAGTGCCATTTATGTGGAAGGCCATGTGATGCACAGAACTGTCTGAAGCAGCTTTATCACCCTAATATCCATTTATAATTTCAGTCCTATCACAATGAAAGAAGACAATAAGAACAAGATAAACCGCCGCGATTTCTTCAAACTCGCCGGTGCAGGAACGCTTGCCTCGGCAGCAGCCCTGTACGGCTGTTCGGGCAACAAGAACAACGGGGAGAGCGAATCGGCCGCGCTGGGCGAGATACCAACCGACAAGATGACCTACCGTACCAATCCCAACACGGGCGACCGGGTTTCTCTACTGGGATACGGATGCATGCGATGGCCCACCCGGAAACGCGCCGACGGGAATGGAGACGAAATAGACCAGGAAGCCGTGAACGACCTAATAGACTATGCCATTGCCCACGGAGTGAACTATTTCGACACCTCCCCCGCCTATGTGCAAGGTCTGTCGGAGCGCGCCACGGGCATTGCCTTGAAACGCCACCCACGGGAGAAATTCTTCCTTGCCACAAAGCTGTCCAACTTCAGTCCCAGCACGCACAGCCGCGAAGAGTCCCTTGCCATGTATCACCGCTCCTTCCGCGACCTGCAAGTGGACTACATCGACTACCTCTTGTTGCACGGCATCGGCATGGGCGGCATGGAAGCCCTCCGCTCCCGCTATCTGGACAACGGCATGCTGGACTTCCTGCTGAAAGAGCGTGAAGCCGGACGCATCCGCAACCTCGGATTCTCCTATCATGGAGACATCGAAGTCTTTGACTACCTGCTCTCCCGCCACGACGAACTGAAATGGGACTTCGTACAAATCCAACTGAACTACGTAGACTGGCGGCATGCCAAAGAAGTGAATACCCGCAACACGGATGCCGAATACCTATATGCCGAGCTGGTGAAGCGCAACATTCCCGCCGTTATCATGGAGCCGTTGCTGGGCGGACGCCTATCCCGCCTGAACGACCACTTGATGGCACGTCTGAAACAACGCCGTCCGCAGGAGAGCGTAGCTTCCTGGGCCTTCCGATTCGCAGGTACTTTCCCCGATGTGCTGACCGTACTAAGCGGAATGACGTACATGGAGCATCTGCAAGACAACCTGCGTACCTTCTCCCCGCTTGTTCCATGTACGGAAGAGGAGTTTACCTTACTGGAAGATACCGCCCAGCGAATGCTGCAATACCCCACCGTGCCGTGCAACGACTGCAAATACTGTATGCCGTGCCCCTATGGACTGGATATTCCAGCCATCTTGCTGCACTACAACCGCTGCATCAACGAGGGCAACGTGCCGCAGAACAGCCAAGACGAGAATTACCGCGAGGCACGCCGCGCCTTCCTGATAGGCTATGACCGCAGTGTTCCCCGTCTCCGCCAAGCCAACCGCTGCACCGGTTGCGGTCAATGCAACCCGCACTGTCCGCAAGGCATCGACATCCCGGCGAAACTGCAGGAGATAGACCGATTTGTGGAAGCGCTGAAGCAGGAAACCCTTTAACGGACTTATCTTCAACCCTGGTTGTCCATTTTAAGGATTACCAATCATATACAGATTCTTCTTTTTGTATAACTTTGCAAAAAGAACCATAGATAAACGATGAATAAAAAGATTTTAACCGCAATTTTAATAAGTATCGCCCTTCCGGGTAGTATGCTGTCCGCACCTGCCGACAGCCTCCGGCTGAAAAGCTACAAGCTTGATGAAGTCGTAGTGACCGGGACAAGAGATGAAACAGACATCCGCCACCTGCCAATGACCATCTCCGTAGTGGGCCGCCAGCAACTGGAACAGACCTACCAGCCCTCCATCCTGCCTGCACTGACCGAGCAGGTGCCCGGACTTTTCACCACAAGCCGCGGCATCATGGGCTACGGCGTATCCACGGGAGCCGCAGGAGGCATGAGCCTGCGCGGCATAGGCGCCGGGGTGAATGCCGCCGGAGGACCTACGACCAGCCTGCTGGTGCTGATAGACGGACACCCGCAATACATGGGCTTGATGGGGCATCCCATCGCCGACGCCTACCAGAGCATGATGGCCGAACGGGTGGAAGTGCTGCGCGGTCCCGCCTCCGTCCTCTACGGGTCCAATGCAATGGGCGGGGTTATCAACATCGTCACCCGCAAGATGCAGGAGGACGGGGTGAAAACCAATGCGCAGATAGGATACGGTTCCTACAATACCCTGCAGACGGAAGTCTCCAACCGCGTGAGGAAAGGGCGTTTCAGCAGCGTGGTGACCGGCTCGTACAACCGTACCGACGGACACCGTGACGACATGGAGTTTGAGCAGTATGGCGGCTATGCCAAACTGGGATACGACTTCAGCGACACCTGGAAGCTGTGGGGCGACGTGAACATCACCCGCTTCAACGCCTCCAATCCCGGCGAAGCCGACAATCCGTATATAGACAACGACTCGCGCATCACACGCGGCATGACCTCCTTCGCACTGGAAAATCGTTACGACCGTACTTCCGGCGCCGTGAGCTTCTTCTATAACTGGGGCCGGCACAGGATTAACGACGGCTACCACCCCGGAGAAGAGCCCCAGAAGTCGCACTTCAACTCCAAGGACCGGATGCTGGGCATATCGTGGTATCAAAGCGCCACGCTCTTCACCGGTAACCGCCTGACCGTAGGTTTCGATTACCAGCACTTCGGCGGAGAGTCCTGGAACAAGGTTGTCGCCATCGACGAGGCAAAACCCGGACAGCAGATTGGTGACCGCATCCCCGGCGTGGACAAGCAGATGGATGAATTTGCAGGCTATGTGGATTTCAGGCAGGACATCAACAGTTGGCTTTCACTGGACGCCGGTGTCCGCATAGACCACCATTCGCACGTAGGCACGGAATGGATTCCCCAAGGGGGACTGGCTTTCCATCTGCCGCGGCAGGCAGAACTGAAAGCAATGGTGAGCAAAGGATTCCGTAACCCCACCATCCGGGAGATGTACATGTTCCCTCCACAGAACCCCGATTTGAAAGCGGAGAGCCTGATGAACTATGAACTCTCCTTTACGGGGCAGCTTTTGGGAGGGCCCATGTCCTATGGGGTGAACCTCTACTACATCAACGGGGACAACATCATCATGACAGACCCTGCCCTGCGCAAGAACGTCAACTCCGGAGAGATAGAGAACTGGGGCGTGGAAACCAACCTTGGCTACCGCATCAACCGACACTGGCAGATGAATGCCAATTATAGCTGGCTGCACATGGAGAATCCGGTACTGGCGGCTCCCGAACACAAACTCTATGCCGGTACGGACTTTACACAAAGACGCTGGAGCTTGTCTACCGGTATACAATACGTGAAGGGACTCCATACCTCGGTCACCCCGGGCAAGGAGAAGCAGGAAAGCTTCGTACTCTGGAACCTGCGTGCCAACTACCGTCTGTGCAGTTTTGCCGACGTCTTTGTCAAGGGTGAAAACCTGCTGGCGCAACGCTATGAAATCAATGCAGGCTTCCCCATGCCGAAAGCCACGGTGATGGGAGGCGTAAATATCAACTTTTAATACATTACAACTACATGGAAACAAAAACAGTTAAACTCTACTCGCTGGATTACAATAATGTGAAGACGTATCTGGCAGCCTCGCTATTCATTCTTGGCAATCTGGCTCTTCCCCAGCTCTTTCATCTCATTCCCCAGGGAGGGATAACCTGGCTGCCAATCTATTTCTTCACGCTGGTGGGCGCTTATAAATTCGGATGGAAAGTGGGGTTGCTGACAGCCGTCCTGTCGCCCGTCCTCAACTCCCTGCTATTCGGAATGCCACTTCCCGCAGCACTTCCCGCCATTCTGTTGAAGTCTGTATTACTGGCTGTGGCGGCGGGCTGGGCAGCACACCGTTTCCAGCGCATTTCCCTGCCTATTCTGCTGGCAGTAGTTCTTTTCTATCAGGTAGCAGGTACTTTGGGAGAATGGGCCATGGTGGGCAGCTTCTTCCGGGCTGTACAAGATTTCCGTATCGGTGTGCCGGGAATGGGATTGCAAGTGGCAGGCGGATATTTACTGCTGAAATATAGCCTTCAATAAGCACGCTTTCAGGGCAAACCTTATTTCAGTAATTCCGCAAAGGGGTGTATTCCGCCCGATAGATGCGGTCGAAGAACGGCGTCCACTCATTGTCCGTGATGCCAATCTGCAGACCGTAGAAGTGTGTACCGGCTTCCCGACAGCGACGAATCTCCTCCATAAAGGCAGGTGAAGAGTGAGGAATCTTGAAGTCGCTGACCCAAAGCACATCGGCATTCATATACTCCTTGCCTTCTTTGAGCAGGTGGAACGTGGCTTCCAGCATGCGGGTGGAATCTGTATCCCCGCAAGCTGTCTTTGAGAAGAATTCGAGCAGCCTTGCCCGCTCTTTCCTTACATCAATCGGATGAATGGAGACGGAAAAGGCTATCAGAAAGCAGTTCCGCCGTTGACGGTCGGCTATCTCCAGGAGCTTTATCAGCAGGGAGTGGGCAATCTTCTCCGGCTTGCCAGCCATGCTTCCCGAGGTGTCCAGACAGACAATCATCGGACCTTTGGGACGGGCGGGCTTGGTTTCGATACGCCGGGCAGGCTGCATGATTTCCGATTTATAGCGGAAGGTCTGGAGCTTGCGGGTGAGGTATTTGTAGACGAACAAATCTTCCAGTTCGCTGTCGGCGGAATGGGCAAGCTCAATGGGAAGCAGGGCATTGAGGTCGTTGCCGGTACTGATACCCAGGATGTCACATTTGGAGGAGTGCTCCATTTTGTAGACGTTTCCCTCGGCAACGCGGATTTGCTCACGTCCTTCGTCGTCTGCCATACGCCCCATCTTGCGGGCCACTTTCACTATCTCGGGGCAAGAGCGCTGGATGCGCACGATTTTCCGTATACGCTCAAAGTCGACAGTATTCCACAAGCCGCTCATCATGCCCCAGGTCTGGAAGAATTCGTCCTTATCCACCCGGTTCTGGCGGATGTACTCGGGGATGTCTTTCAGATTGGAACGGAGCCTGCGCTCGAGGGCATCTTTGCGGAAAGCAATCTCTTTCTCCTTTTCTTCGTGCATCTTCAGTTGGAAGGCGTCTTCCCAGTCGTCCACCATTTTCTCCCAGACTTCATCGTCCGCATATCCTCCTTCTGTACCGAAGTAGCTGCGGTAGAAACGGGAGTCGAAGCCGTACTCCCGGTATTTGTCGGAAATCTGCTGGAGCAAGGCTTGCCAGCCGTCTTTCCGCTTTACCATGGACCATTCCAGCACGAGTTTCATCCCGGTCCGTTCCGACTGGCTTTTCCGGAGGTGGTACCTCTCCTTCTCCAAGTTCAATTGGATGAACTGAATCATGGTGTCGTAAAAGATACGTGCACAGACCTCATCGCCCAGCACCTGCACCTTGACCATGGAGTCGTTCATCACAGAGAGTAGATAGGCATACAAGGGCTCGGTATCCGTCTCTGCGCACTCTCCGGTGGCAACGAAACGGTCCAGTGCCTGCACATAGAAGGCGGTGTCATATCGGGTGACGGTGGTGTTCATCTTCTTCTTGGTTACTGGAGGATTATTCGTCTCCATATCTCAGTTTGCGCATGTCCACACGCGCCCAGGCTATCTCCTTGCGGACGATGGAGACGTATTGAGCTACGCTCTTTTTGTCTTCTTCGGAGACGAAAAGGTTGTCGGACAAATCTCCTACCAGGCGGTCTATGCTGGTGGCGGCGGCGTCCAATTCCGTCTCGTAGTCACGGTCGGTGACGGAGAGGTTTCCCAGCCAGAGTTGTTGCTCCTCACCTCGTTGCAGACGCCGCATGGGGAAGCGCACACCGTTGATGTAGAGATGCTTGTCGTCGCGGTAGAGGGTGACGCGTTCGGTGCCTTCCTCTTTCACGGCGCCGGTGTCGGCAAAGGCGCGGATGATGGTACGCTTGGGATTGATGGGGTCGGCATACATTACGCCCAAGGTGGGGGCATCTTTGGCGCTGTACTCCTTCAGATTTTTGTAGTCCACGATAAAGATGTAGGTGTTGCCCGTACCATGTTTCTCCACCTGGTAGTAGAAGTGTTCCGTTATCAGCAGGTCATCGTCCCTACGGTCGCCGGCAAGGCGGGCTTTGTCGAGGGCTTCGCGCACACGGCTGACTTTCAAATCGGATTTCAGCGAGGAGGCGATACCGGCAATCTGTTTTGTGTGGGACACGAATAAGGCACGGATAACGATGTCACGGATGGCAACGCTCTCATCAGGCTCACTCCATAGGCAGTGGTAGACGGGAAGCAGGTCGGTCATGGAGACTTCCGTGCGGCCGTGGACGAAGGCGGAGGTCTTGAGCAGCTTCACGATGTTCTTCCAGCGGCGGTCGCTGACGTAGACATTGCGGCGCAGGTCGGAGTCTTGCATCTCTACGCTTGTCAGTCCGTGGCGAATGGCTGTGATGCAGGAAAGAACATCGAGAGGCAAGGTTACGCGGCGTATCTCAGCTTGCCATTCGGCATACTCGCGGTCGGAGATTTGCCATTCGCAGGCAGTCGTTTCCGGATGGTCGGCAGAATCGTCCAGCAGCATTTTGTAGAAAGACTCTTCCTGCTTGACGCAGGTGCAGAGAATGCGGATAAGGAAGCGGTCCCATAGGGCTTCCAGTCCCTCGCCTTGAGCGGGCAGTTCGTTACTGGCAGCTACGAGCAGTTTGAGGGGGAGATGCAGTTCCTTGTCGCCATTGCGGAAAAGTTTCTCGTTGATGACGGTCAGCAGAGTGTTCTGTATGGCAGGGCCTGCTTTCCATATTTCGTCCAGAAACACGACATCGGCTGTGGGCAGATAGCCGTCGATGGCACGTTCATACTTGTCGGATTCTTTCAGTCGGCTAATGCTGACAGGACCGAAAATCTCGTCGGGCGTAGAGAAGCGGGACATCAGGTATTCAAAGGCACGGGCATCTGTAAAAGCCGACTTTAGCCGCCTGGCTACCATTGACTTGGCTACTCCCGGAGGTCCCAGGAGCAGAATGCTCTCGCCTGCCAGAGCTGCCAGCAGGGAGAGGTTTATTTCAGTTTCTTTTTCGTATACTCCCCGGTTCATTTCGGAAAGGAGGAGACGAATGCGTTGGGTTATTTCCACAATATGATTTATTTATAGTCAGTACTCATGTATAAAGAAAAGCGTGTAAAGATACCAAATAGTAGGGAAATCAGAGAGATTCTTATTAAGATTCACTATCTTTGGAAAACTAATACACACACAGACACGCACACACACGTTGTGATTTGCTTTCATTTTAGTATCTTTGAACCATTGGAAACAGCTCTCCGCCTTGTAGTAACTGAAACCCTGCTGTTGTGATTTGCTTTCATTTTAGTATCTTTGAACCATTGGAAACAGCGAACAACAGTCTGAAGGCTGTATTGGAATCGTTGTGATTTGCTTTCATTTTAGTATCTTTGAACCATTGGAAACAGCACACTTATCCCGTCCTTTGTGATGCAGTCGTTGTGATTTGCTTTCATTTTAGTATCTTTGAACCATTGGAAACAGCAGTTTCAAAGTCTATGAAAATTCGTCTCAGTTGTGATTTGCTTTCATTTTAGTATCTTTGAACCATTGGAAACAGCAGCCTCGCAGATAATCCACACTGTTGGTTAGTTGTGATTTGCTTTCATTTTAGTATCTTTGAACCATTGGAAACAGCCGCCAAGGGAAAGCATCTTGTTATCAACGAGTTGTGATTTGCTTTCATTTTAGTATCTTTGAACCATTGGAAACAGCGCTTGGCATATTCTTCCGGATTCGCAGATTGTTGTGATTTGCTTTCATTTTAGTATCTTTGAACCATTGGAAACAGCGGCTACCGCTGATGTACCCGAAGAGTTTGCGTTGTGATTTGCTTTCATTTTAGTATCTTTGAACCATTGGAAACAGCTTGTTGCAGACACGTGATAACAGCGTAGCAGTTGTGATTTGCTTTCATTTTAGTATCTTTGAACCATTGGAAACAGCCGATGCAAGCCAAAGAATTGGAAAACGATAGTTGTGATTTGCTTTCATTTTAGTATCTTTGAACCATTGGAAACAGCGCCGATAGCCATTGTTTCGCCTGCTGCCTGTTGTGATTTGCTTTCATTTTAGTATCTTTGAACCATTGGAAACAGCCGTGATTGACGGTAGAAAACAGTACATCACGTTGTGATTTGCTTTCATTTTAGTATCTTTGAACCATTGGAAACAGCCTTTGCAAACGGATGTTTGGTTTAAATATTGTTGTGATTTGCTTTCATTTTAGTATCTTTGAACCATTGGAAACAGCATATCCACATACTGTACATCAGTCATAGCGTTGTGATTTGCTTTCATTTTA
>ENA-UEQQ01000476-UEQQ01000476.1-human-gut-metagenome-genome-assembly--contig:-NODE-476-length-14310-cov-28.120916_pt1 | contig 14310 bp, 10 predicted proteins | sample MGYA00242956_ERZ507956 | MGnify/ENA primary metagenome ERZ507956 (study PRJEB26167, sample SAMN06115407) | human gut metagenome | host: Homo sapiens | place: China:Hubei | collected 2016-07-12... | reverse complement strand
CTTTCAGCTCTTCGGTGAGGGCCAGCTGACGCTCCCGGCTCGAGCGGGCAATGATGTTGGTATCGGTGCTGTTGGCCAGGATGGCCAGCAGTGCGCCTCCGCCGACGCGGTCGAAGTCGTAACCCTTGGCAAGGCCCTCTTCCAGCACCGGCAGACCGACATTCAGCACTGCGGGAAGTCCAGCTTCCACCTGCCCGCGCACACCAGTGATACTGTACTGAATATAAAGCTTCTGGCCCACGGTGGCGGCGTTCTCGGCAGTGACGCCCGCAAAGTCCTTCTCGGTCAGGCCCGCCGTCATGGCGGATACTTCCGCCAGCACCCGGGCAGCGTCGGCCCAGAGGGAGCGGTCGAGGCGTCCCAGCGCCGCGCAGACGATGCCCACCGAAAAGACCGCGCCCTTGTGGGTGTTGACGCCGCCGGTGGCGTCCAGCATCTCGCCCTCGGCCTCACAACCCAGAGGCCGCAGGGCCGCGAATGTCTCGGGCGCGGGCTGTTCCGCCGTCTCGCGGCCCGTCCGGGCGCAGGCTTCAAAATAGGGGTAGAGCGCTGCGGCGCTGTCCATGAAGGTGAAGACGTCCATGTCCTTATGGCTTCCGCTGTTGCGCCGGTCCACAAGGCCGGGCTTCGGGGTGGTGGTCACTTCGTAGAGCAGGGCGCGGACGGCCAGACGGGCCGCGTCGGCGATGTCCTGCGCGTCCCGGGCCTCGGTCAGGATCTCCGTCGTCTTTTCCTGCAGTTCGGCCACGGTATGGATGCGGCGGCTGCTGCACACCTTAGCAGGCCCGCCGCAGATGAGACAGCGGCGGCCTTCGAGGTCCAGCTCTTCTCTGTCCACTTTGAGGCCGTCCGGGCGGATGACGTCCATGTCGAACAGCCGCCCCAGCGGGGTGGCGTCCTCGATGTCGGTGGTGAATTTCTTGATGGTCAGCGGGTCGGCGTCCAGCACATAGAACGCCTCACAGCCGGTCACTTCCCGGACGGCGTCCTGATGCAGCGGCGTCAGCTTTGCCCGCAGAAACTGCTGGCGCAGCAGCTGACGCCCCCGCGCAAAGCCCCGCCGGATGAGGGGCGAATCCTTTATCGGGCCGCAGATATTCATGGTAAAGCAGATGAGCGGCTTGTGGTACCGGGCCAGCAGCTCCTGCTGATGCTGCACCCGGCGCTCCCGTGCATCCAGCATCTGGACCAGCGAAACAGTCGTTTCCATGTTTTTCTCCTCTCAGCGGTGCTTTTTGAGCATGTCCATAAAGAGCTTCACCTGCGGCAGCGCAGCGGCGTCTCTCTGGCAGAAAATATAGGTGCGCCGGACGAAGGGCTCGCCGTTCTCGAAGGTGCAGGGCTTGACATAGCCCTTGAAGTTATCCAGCGCCACTTCCGGTATCAGCGCCCAGCCAAGGCCCCGCTCCACCATCTCGCGGCAGACCATGATGTTATCCACCACAAAATTGCCCGCATCGTTGGTCACGCCGTTCTCGTAGCGCCAGCGGGCCATCTGGGCGCTGATGGTGGCGTCGCTGCTGTGGTCGATATAAAGGTAATCGGAGATGGGCCTGTCCTTGTTCTCCTCGCTGCAGATGAGGCAGATATTCTCCTGCGAGAGCAGGAACTGGGTGCCGTCCCACGGATACTCGCCCCGCAGCACCGCCACGTCCAGCGAGGAGTCCAGCATCTGCTGGTAGATGTTCCGGCTGTGGCCGGTGGCGATGTCGAGGCGTACCTTCGGGTAGGCTTTATGGTACTCCGTCAGCACCTCGGGCAGACGGTAGTAGGAGAAGTTCACCGAGATGCCGGCCCGCAGGGTGCCGCAGGCTTCGCCCTGAATGGAGGCCAGCTGGCGGCGCATCTTTTCCATCTCGCGGGCGGCGGCGGCGCTGTGGAGCAGCACCTGTTCACCGGCCGGCGTGAAGCGGATGCCCTGCCGCGAGCGCAGGACGATCTCCACCCCCAGCTCCTGTTCCAGCGCCTTGATGCGCTTGGAAAGTGCCGACTGGGTCATGTACAGTTTGTCCGCTGCGTGGGTGATGTTGCGCGTCTCGTCCAGCGCGTGCAGCAGCTCGTAATCTTTTTCGTCCATCGTAGCTCTCCCCCTATTGCCCTTTATTTTATCATTCCTGTTTGCGCTTCATCCAGGCGCATTTTGCTCAGATTCCATATCTGTTATTCATAATACAACAGATTTCAGCAAATGAAAAGGGGGATATTCGCCTTGATTTTCCCGAAAGTCCATTCCAAGATGGAATAACTCGGCACTTTTCTTGCAGTTTTCTTAACCCTGCCTTAATTCCATCTTAATGCGGTGTTGTTGTACACAACATCTTCATTTTTTCGCTGCCGACGGGCGGTCTTCCTCCCGCAGTACAGCAAACGCAGTTCTCTTTTCATTTTTGCCTGAAAAATCAGTAAAAGTCCAGTTTATTGGACAGTATTTGCATTATCATAAAAATAAGAAAATACTCGTTTCCTTCTTCTTTGGCACATTGCAGATTTTTCCGTCTGCTTTTTGTGCAAAGTCCCAGAATTTTTCGTTGAAAAGCGCGTTTTGTTGACAGCCGCTTTTTCAAAAGCGTATCCTTATTGCAAACCAGAGTCAGGAGGTCATTTTATGGAGCACTCCACACGTCTTGCCCACATCAGCGAGGACGGCACCCGCACCCAGACCGTCTACGACCATCTCGCCGGCACTGCCAGACTGGCCGGTTCCTTCGCAGCCCCCTTCGGGGCGCAGAGCGAGGCCGAATTTGCCGCGTGGCTCCACGACGTCGGGAAGTACAGCGACGCCTTCCAGCTGCGGCTCAAAGGCGGCCCCAAGGTGGACCACTCCACCGCCGGGGCGCAGGAGGCCTGGGTTCGCCAACACCTCCACACTGCCTTTGCCGTGGCCGGACACCACAGCGGCCTGCCCGACGGCGGGAGCCCCGCCGATGACCCGGGCGACGCCACCCTGTTTGGCCGGAGCAAGAAGCCGGTAGCCCCCTACGACGGCTGGCAGGAAGTAACGCTCCCCGCCTCGACGCCGCCCGCGTGGGCCTGCGCCGACCCGCTGAGCCTCGCGTTCTTTACCCGGATGCTCTACTCCTGCCTCGTGGACGCCGACTTCATCGACACCGAGACCTTTATGGACGGAAAGGCCGCACCCCGGGGCAGCGGTACGGACATCGCCGCGCTGCGGGACATCGTTTCCGCACAGGCGCAGCGCTATCTCAGGGCCGAGTCTCCCTCGCCCGTCAGCGTCCAGCGCAACACCGTCCTCCGCGCCTGTCTCGAGAAAGGCGCTCACGGCCCGCAGGGGCTCTACACCCTCACCGTACCCACCGGCGGCGGCAAGACCTTTGCCTCCCTCGCCTTTGCGCTGGAGCACGCCGCCGCCCAGAAGATGAAGCGGGTCATCTACGTCATTCCTTATATGTCCATCATCGACCAGACCGCCGCCGTCTTCTCGGGCCTGCTGGGCGCAGAAAATGTTCTAGCCGACTTCTCCAACGCCGAGTACAAGACTGTTGAGCAGGACGACCTGACCCCCGCCCAGTACCGCCAGATGCTGGCCAGCGAAAACTGGGACGCCCCCGTCGTGGTGACGACGGCGGTGCAGTTCTTCGAGTCGCTCTACGCCAACCGCAGCAGCCGCTGCCGCAAGCTCCACAACATCGCCGACAGCGTCATCATCTTCGACGAGGCGCAGACCCTCCCGGGCGACTACCTTGCCCCCTGCGTCAGCGCCATCGCCCAGCTCATCCAGCATTACCACTCCACGGCTGTCCTCTGCACGGCCACCCAGCCTGCCCTTGAGCCGCTGTTCCGGCGCTTTGCGCCGGAGCTCCACCCGCAGGAGATCACGCCCGACGCGCCCCGCCTCTACGAAGTGCTCCGGCGCACCACACTGCAAGACCTCGGCACCCTGCCGCAGGAGGAGTTCGCCGCCCGGCTGGCAGATCATCCGCAGGTGCTCTGCGTGGTCAACCGCCGCAAGACGGCCCAGCAGCTCTATGAGTCCCTGCCCGCCGAGGGCAGCTACTGCCTGACCACCCTGCTCTGTGCCGCCGACCGCCGCCGTCAGCTGGACGACATCCGCCAGCGGCTGAAAGAGGGTCTGCCCTGCCGGGTGGTGTCCACCTCTCTCATCGAGGCGGGCGTGGACGTGGATTTTCCCGTCGCTTACCGCGAGCAGTGCGGTCTTGACTCGCTCTTACAAACTGCCGGGCGCTGCAACCGCGAGGGACGGCGGGGCGCAGAGGAAAGCATCGTCTACCGGTTCCGGCTGGACGAGTGTTCCACGCCCCAGATGCTCAGGCAGAACGTCAGCGCGCTGGACTACACCGCCCGGCATCAGGACACACTGGACACGCCCCGGGCCATTCAGCTCTACTTCAACGAGCTCTCCGAACTGCGCGGCCCCGACGCCGTGGACAAGCACGGCATTCTGGACGCCTTTCTCCGGGGCATCCGGGGCTGCCAGTTCCCCTTTGCACAGGTGGCGGAGGAATTCCGCCTCATCGAGAACGCTGCCCGCACCGTCTATCTGCCCGTCGGCGAGGGCTCGGCCCTCTGTGAGCAGCTGCGCAGCGGACATGTTACCCGGACGCTGCTGCGGAAGCTGGGCGTTTACAGCGTCTCCTGTTATAAGGACCAGTTCGACAAGCTCGACGCCGCCGGGGCGCTGGAACTGCGGCCCGATGGCTCGGCCATCCTCACCGACACCGGCTGCTACAGTGAAAAGACCGGCCTTGCCATGGATGTGGAGACCGGCATCGGCCTTTACTTCTAAAAGAAAGAGGTGGTTTCAATGACCGATATTCATCTTAGTCTGAAAATTCAACTTCACCCGGAAAGGAGGCAATGCTGATGTCCATGCTCATTGAAGTATGGGGCAGCTACGGGTGCTTTACCCGCCCCGAGATGAAGACCGAGCGCGTGAGCTACGACATGCCCACCCCGTCCGCTGCGCGGGGCCTTGTGGAAGCCATCTACTGGCACCCCGGGCTGCGTTATACGGTTGACCGCATCTATCTGCTCAAGCCCTTCGGCCTTGACCCCGTGGATGAAGTGTCCACGGAGGAATACACCCAGCGGCCCATCCGGTTCACCAACATCCGGCGCAACGAGGTCAAGTCCACCCTGCTGTCCTCCGCCGCCCTCAGTGCGGCCAAAGGCGGCACGCCGCCGGTGCTCTACACCTCGGAGGACATCCAGCAGCGGGCCGCGATGGTCCTGCAGGACGTCCACTACGTCATCGAGTGCCACTTTGATTTGACGGACAGGGCCGCCCCCAGCGACAATCCCGGCAAGTTCCAGGACATCCTGCGCCGACGCCTGCGCAAAGGCCAGTGCTATCATCAGCCCTGTTTCGGGTGCCGGGAGTTCCCGGCCAACTTCCGGGAGTGGCCGGGCGGCAGCATTCCGGCGCTGAAGGTCACGCAGGACCTCGGCTTCATGCTCCACAGCCTCGATTACTCTGATCCGGCCAACATCCGCAGCCAGTTCTTCCGCGCAAGGCTGGTGGACGGCGTGATGGAATGCCGGGACGTGGAGGTGTTTACATGATACTCCAAGCACTCACCGCCTATTATGAACAGCTCTTGAAGCAGGGTAAGGTGGAGGCCCCCGGATGGGACAGCCGCTTCAAAGTCAGCTATGAACTGCGCCTCGGCCCCGACGGCCAGCTCCTCGCCCTCAACGACCTGCGGCAGGAAGTCCCCAAGGGCAAAAAGACCGTCATCGCCCCCCGTGAACTCCCTGTTCCCCACCGGGTCAAACGCGCCTCCGGCGTCGCCGCAAACTTTTTGTGCGACAATACGTCCTATCTGCTGGGCGCAGACGAAAAGGGCAAGCCTGAGCGCTCCTGCCAGTGCTTCGAAGCCTGTGCCTCCCTTCACCACAAGGTGCTCGACGGTGTGGACTCCCCTGCCGCCAAAGCCATCCTCGCCTTTTTTGACCACTGGGACCCCGCCGCAGCCCCCACCCACCCGCTGCTGGCAGGGCAGTGGGCCGCCCTGAACAACAACGCGAACCTTGTGTTCGGCTACGAATCCCCCGACGGCGCTCACTGGCTGGCCACCACAGATGACGCCATCCGGGCCGCATGGCAGTCCGCCTTTGACACCTCCGATGCAGACGTCGAGACGGCCCGCTGCCTCATCACCGGCAAAGAGGCCGGCATCGCCCGCATCCACCCCGCCATCAAAGGTGTGATGGGCGCACAGGCCGCCGGTGCGGCACTGGTCTCCTTCAACGCACCCGCTTTCTGCTCCTATGGCCATGAGCAGGGTGCCAACGCCCCCGTCAGCGAGTACGCGGCTTTCGCCTACACCACGGCCCTCAATCTGCTGCTGGCTGACCGGAACTGCTGTCAGCGCATCGGCGACACCACCATCGTCTGCTGGGCCGAAAACGCCGCCCCTGCCTACTCAAACGCCATGCTGATGTTTTTCTGCGGCGGTGCCGAGGCGCGCGGCGTCTCGGAAAGCGACCTTGCCGCCGCACTGAAAGCCCTTTCTCAGGGACGTCCCGTCTCCTTCCTCGATGACAAGCTGGACCCGAACCAGAACTTCTATGTGCTGGGCATCTCGCCCAACGCGGCCCGGCTCTCCGTCCGGTTCTTCCTGCACAGCAGTTTCGGACAGTTTGCCAAAAATCTGCAGGACCACGCCGACCGGCTCAGCATCACCCGCCCCGCCTTCGACAAGCGGGAAAACCTGTCGGTCTGGGCGCTGGCGCAGGAGACGGTCAACCAGAAATCCCGGGACAAAAATCCATCGCCTCAGCTGGTGGGCGATCTGCTCCGGGCCATCCTCACCGGCGGACCCTATCCCGCCACTCTGCTCAACGGCGTGACCCTCCGCATCCGGGCCGAACGGGAAGTCACCCGGGGCCGCGCCGCCATCCTGAAAGCCTATTATCTCCGCAACTACCCCACCGAGCTCAACAAGGAGGTATTTACCGTGAGCCTGAACGAAAGCAGCAATGTCCCCTATGTTCTGGGGCGTCTCTTCTCTGTGCTGGAGACGATCCAGAGCGTCGCCAATCCCGGCATCAACGCCACCATCAAAGACCGGTACTTCAACTCGGCCTGTGCCACCCCGGCAACGGCCTTCCCCACGCTGGTCAAGCTGGCTCAGAAGCATCTGCAGAAGATGAGCACCCCCAACGAGGTGCATTTCAGCAAACAGCTCACCGAGCTGATGGCCCAGCTGCCTGAGACAGGCTTCCCGGCACGGCTCAGTCTGCCGGAGCAGGGTGCCTTTGAGATCGGCTACTACCACCAGACCCAGAAACGCTACGTCAAAAAGAATGAGGAGGAATAAACCATGTCTGAGCCCATCAAGAACCGCTATGATTTCGTCATCCTGTTCGACGTCGAGAACGGCAACCCCAACGGCGACCCCGATGCAGGCAATATGCCCCGCATCGACCCCGAGACGGGCTACGGTCTTGTGACTGACGTCTGCCTCAAGCGGAAGATCCGCAACTATGTCGAGACTCTGAAAGAGGACGAAAAAGGCTATCGTATCTACATCAAGGACGGCGTTCCCCTCAACCGCAGCGACGCCGAGGCCATCAAAACTCTGGGCATCGACCCCGACCTGAAAGCCGCCAAAAAGGCCGACCCCGACATCGATGCCAGGCTGCGGGACTATATGTGCGAGAACTACTTCGACATCCGCACCTTCGGTGCCGTCATGACCACCTTCGTCAAGGGTGCGCTGAACTGCGGTCAGGTGCGCGGCCCCGTCCAGCTGAGCTTTGCCCGGTCGGTGGACCCCATCGTCCCGCAGGAAGTCACCATCACCCGCGTGGCCATCACTACCGAGGCCGATGCCGAGAAGAAGGGTACCGAGATGGGCCGCAAGCACATCGTGCCTTACGCCCTCTACCGCGCCGAGGGCTATGTCTCGGCCAACCTCGCCCGGAAGACCACCGGCTTCTCCGAGGATGATCTGAAACTTCTGTGGACTGCCATCCTGAATATGTTCGAGAACGACCACAGCGCCGCCCGCGGCAAGATGGCCGTGCGGGAGCTCATCGTGTTCAAGCACGATTCTGAGCTGGGCAATGCCCCGGCCTATAAGCTCTTCGACTCCGTCACCGTCCAGCGCAAGCCCGATGTGGACGCCGCCCGCAGCTACCGCGACTACACCGTCACGGTGGCAGACACTCTGCCGGAAGGAGTCACCTGCGAGAGGCTGTCCTGATGGGCGGCCCGGACGACTGGCTGCCCCTGTCGGGCATCCAGCACTTCTGCTTCTGCCGCCGCCAGTGGGCGCTCATCCATCTGGAACAGCAGTGGGCGGAGAACCGCCGCACCGTCGAAGGCCAGCTCGACCACGCCCGCTGTCATGACGCAGACCAGACCGAACGGCGCGGCGGCCTGCTCATCACCCGAGGGATGCAGGTGGTCAGCCGTCGGCTGGGCCTGAGCGGAAACTGCGATGTCGTCGAGTTCCGGGCCGACCCGGAGGGCATCCCCCTGCAAAGCACAGAAGGGCTCTGGAAGCCCATGCCTGTCGAGTACAAGCATGGCCGCGCCAAGGCCAGCGACGCCGACCGGCTGCAGCTCTGCGCACAGGCCATGGCGCTGGAAGAGATGCTGGTGTGCAGCATCCCGGAGGGTGCGCTCTTCTACGAAGAGACGCGGCGGCGGGAGGTCGTGCCGCTGACCGAAGAACTCCGCCAGACCACCCAGAAGATGGCCGATGAGATGCACGCCTATTTTGCCCGGGGCTATACCCCCAAGTCAAAGCCCGGCACCCACTGCAACGCCTGCTCCCTCAAAGAGCTCTGCCTCCCCGTGCTGTATCAGCGTGCCGACCCGAAAGCCTATCTCCGCGCCCATCTGGACGAGATGCAGGAGGCCGCGCCATGAGAAAGTTTTTGAACACGCTCTACGTCCTCAACAAGGACGCCTACCTTTCCCTCGAGGGGGAGAACATCGTCCTGCTCTGCAACAAGGCTGAATTTGGCCGGGTCCCGCTCCACAGGCTGGAAGGCATCGTCTGCTTCAGCTATCCCGGTGCAAGCCCTGCCCTGATGGGCAAATGCGCCCGCCTCGGGGTCGATTTGAGCTTTTTCAGCCCGCAGGGACGCTTTCTGGCCCGGGCTGTAGGCGAAGAGCGGGGCAACGTCCTGCTGCGGCAGACCCAGTACCGCATCGCAGACAGCGAGGCAGAGAGTTGTCTCTATGCGCGCAATTTCATCCTGGGCAAAGTCTATAACGCCCGCTGGGTGCTGGAACGGGCCACCCGCGACCATCCCCAGCGGGTGCCGGTGGAACAGCTCAAGCGCACCAGCGCTCAGCTGGCGGCAGCGCTGCCCCTTATCGAGCAGTGTGACGACCTCGACCAGCTTCGCGGTCTGGAGGGCGAGGCGGCACAGCGGTATTTCGACTGCTTTGATTCCCTCATCCTGCAGCAGCACGATGATTTTTCTTTCGCTAGCCGAAGCCGCCGCCCGCCTCTGGACAACACCAATGCCCTGCTCTCCTTCGCTTATTCGCTTCTGGCCTCCGACTGCACAGCGGCTCTTCAGAGTGTGGGCCTCGACCCCTACGTCGGCTTTCTCCACCGCGCCCGGCCCGGGCGCAGGAGCCTCGCCCTCGACCTCATGGAAGAACTGCGCACTGTTTACGCCGACCGTTTTGTGCTCTCCTGCATCAACCAGAAGATCATGACGCCGAAGCATTTCCAGAAGCAGGAGAACGGAGCTGTCCTTCTCACCGATGAGGGCCGCCGCGCCTTTCTGGGCGGGTGGCAGACCCGCAAACAGGAGACCATCACCCACCCGTTCCTGAGCGAAAAGCTCCCGTGGGGCCTCGTGCCTTATGTGCAGGCTCTGCTTCTGGCTCGCACCCTGCGGGGCGATATGGAGCTTTACCCGCCATTTTTCTGGAAGTGAGGGATGTGTATGCTGGTCCTTATCACCTACGACGTCAACACCGAAACTCCTGCCGGGCGCAGACGTCTGCGCAAAGTCGCCAAGCGCTGTGTGGACCACGGCCAGCGGGTGCAGAACTCCGTGTTCGAGTGTCTGCTGGATGCCGCGCAGTATGCCGTTCTCAAGGCGGAGCTGACGGCCCTCATCGACCCCGCGCTGGACAGCCTGCGCTTCTACCAGCTGGGCAACAACTATAAGAGCAAGGTGGAGCATATCGGCGTTCATCCGCCCTTCGAGCAGGACGGCCTGCTGTTGTTCTGAGTTTCCCGCCCCGGTGCGAAGGGTGAGTTCTCAGCATTTTCCCGGCACCTTCGCACCGGATTTTTGTGTCATTTTGCATGATTTGGATAGTTCTTTGACCCGCTGTAAATCAAGGCTCTTCTAAATTCGTGCAGAATGTTGTATAATTTATAAGAAAATAGAGATTTTGTCTCTGTTTTTGCTGTCGCCCTCCTCGCGGAGGGCGTGGATAGAAATTTCTTGGTAAATGCCCAGATTTTTGGCCCATTCGGTCGCCCTCCTCGCGGAGGGCGTGGATAGAAATGCTGCTGCTTTGGCCTCCGCCTTCGCTGCTGCTCGTCGCCCTCCTCGCGGAGGGCGTGGATAGAAATCGAAACTTGCGATAAATTTGTCTACGTCGTTGTCAAGTCGCCCTCCTCGCGGAGGGCGTGGATAGAAATATGCAAAGGAGGATAAGCAGATGGCAAACGAATAGGTCGCCCTCCTCGCGGAGGGCGTGGATAGAAATAGTGCGCGGGTCATGGGCCCGTCGATCTCCGGGCGTCGCCCTCCTCGCGGAGGGCGTGGATAGAAATGGGTTGCGGGTCAGGGTCTCCTCGACGGAGAACTCGTCGCCCTCCTCGCGGAGGGCGTGGATAGAAATGTCTTTGGGTGGTTTTCTTCCTGCGCCGCCGACGTCGCCCTCCTCGCGGAGGGCGTGGATAGAAATATTGCGTTCCCAGAGGTACGTGCGCCTTACGGTGTCGCCCTCCTCGCGGAGGGCGTGGATAGAAATCTCCAGTTTTTGATAATGTCGATGCCCATTGCGGTCGCCCTCCTCGCGGAGGGCGTGGATAGAAATTTTGTTGTGGCCGTATGCTTCTAGCTCCATCCGCGTCGCCCTCCTCGCGGAGGGCGTGGATAGAAATCCGTTCGGTGAAGATGGTGATGTAGCCCATCACACGTCGCCCTCCTCGCGGAGGGCGTGGATAGAAATTTGCTAGCGTCGTCGCTAGGGTCGTGTCGGTCTGGGTCGCCCTCCTCGCGGAGGGCGTGGATAGAAATTTGGACGCTCTGAGGTGCTTTTCCAGATGTTTACGTCGCCCTCCTCGCGGAGGGCGTGGATAGAAATTGGTCTCTGAACCACTCTTGCCATATCATAGCATGTCGCCCTCCTCGCGGAGGGCGTGGATAGAAATTTACAGGTTCCCCCGCTTTCTGCGGGGAAGGAAGGTCGCCCTCCTCGCGGAGGGCGTGGATAGAAATGCTTTTGCTTTGGCCTCCGCCCTCGCTGCTGCTCGTCGCCCTCCTCGCGGAGGGCGTGGATAGAAATTTTACCTGACCGGCATATGGCCTTTGCAGTATAGCGTCGCCCTCCTCGCGGAGGGCGTGGATAGAAATAGCTCAATGGCCTTGATGCTGGCGTTCATCGCTGGTCGCCCTCCTCGCGGAGGGCGTGGATAGAAATTGATAAGACCCACAACCAGATTATCGACATTGCAGGTCGCCCTCCTCGCGGAGGGCGTGGATAGAAATTGGCTGTGAAGGGCCAGAACCCTGACAGCTGCTCCGTCGCCCTCCTCGCGGAGGGCGTGGATAGAAATGTATCTGGGCGAAGAAAGCCCCGGCGGAAGCGCTGGTCGCCCTCCTCGCGGAGGGCGTGGATAGAAATTGGCTGTGGGGCCATGCCTTTTTTGAGGCGGACAGTCGCCCTCCTCGCGGAGGGCGTGGATAGAAATTGCGTTGGAGAAATGGCCGGACACGTCGGCGTACGTCGCCCTCCTCGCGGAGGGCGTGGATAGAAATTCCACGTCTGCGCCGCCCTCCGTGGTGTTCTGGTGTCGCCCTCCTCGCGGAGGGCGTGGATAGAAATACCGCTATGTCTACCACGCGGCCCGTGGCTAATTGTCGCCCTCCTCGCGGAGGGCGTGGATAGAAATATGACGGCGGGCGTTAGTTGTCCCCAGCCCCGCCGGTCGCCCTCCTCGCGGAGGGCGTGGATAGAAATTCGAAATCGTCCGAATAGCCGACGGCCTCCACAGGTCGCCCTCCTCGCGGAGGGCGTGGATAGAAATTGGCCTGGCTGGGGCGGAAGATCAACAGCGAAGGTCGCCCTCCTCGCGGAGGGCGTGGATAGAAATAGTCATAAAGTTGATGTACTCCCGGAACAGCTGGCGTCGCCCTCCTCGCGGAGGGCGTGGATAGAAATGGTTTCGGACCCGGCCTGCGGTGCGGGCGCACTGCGTCGCCCTCCTCGCGGAGGGCGTGGATAGAAATCGTGATGTTATGGAAACTTTCCCCAATCATGCGGTCGCCCTCCTCGCGGAGGGCGTGGATAGAAATACCAAGGCCGTCACGTCCGTCGAGTTCGAGCAGACGTCGCCCTCCTCGCGGAGGGCGTGGATAGAAATTGGGTCTGTGGACGGTGGCAGAGGGCCTTGTCTACGTCGCCCTCCTCGCGGAGGGCGTGGATAGAAATCTTTCCATTATTTGTCCTCCATCAGCGTTTCTTTGTCGCCCTCCTCGCGGAGGGCGTGGATAGAAATTAGTGCTTTGCCAGGCTCTGTGCATAGAAGTAGGTCGCCCTCCTCGCGGAGGGCGTGGATAGAAATATATTCCTATTCACGAAGAAATCAAAGAGGGGACCGTCGCCCTCCTCGCGGAGGGCGTGGATAGAAATAGGACGTCGCTCTCGCTGCCGCCGGTCGTGGAGGTCGCCCTCCTCGCGGAGGGCGTGGATAGAAATCATTCAGGGACGCTGACTGCATACCGCAGAACCGCGTCGCCCTCCTCGCGGAGGGCGTGGATAGAAATAGAAAAACAACCGGGACAAGCCCGAAATCACATAAGTCGCCCTCCTCGCGGAGGGCGTGGATAGAAATGCTACCGCACAGATGCAGCGGTTGTTTTTGTAGGTCGCCCTCCTCGCGGAGGGCGTGGATAGAAATAACTTTCGTCGTGCCCTTATTCTGAACGAGAAGATTGTCGCCCTCCTCGCGGAGGGCGTGGATAGAAATGTTGGTGGTCGCGGTGGAGCCGAGGATCACCAGGTCGCCCTCCTCGCGGAGGGCGTGGATAGAAATCTCTTGACACCATTATTATATCACAAATAATTTAGTCGCCCTCCTCGCGGAGGGCGTGGATAGAAATCGGCGAGAGGAGCGCAGCATCGCACGACCCAGCTTTGTCGCCCTCCTCGCGGAGGGCGTGGATAGAAATCGGCTCTGGTGCTTCCTGCTTCTCCAACGCCGCCGTCGCCCTCCTCGCGGAGGGCGTGGATAGAAATTCACCGAACTCGTCGAGATTGAGAAACGTGCGCCGGTCGCCCTCCTCGCGGAGGGCGTGGATAGAAATAGCTGCGGCGCGGTTGGCCTTGGCTTGCCCGTCCTGGTCGCCCTCCTCGCGGAGGGCGTGGATAGAAATGTCCTCCCCATCGGCCACGTTGTCAGCTCGAAGGGGTCGCCCTCCTCGCGGAGGGCGTGGATAGAAATCGCCACCGGAACGGCGGCGGTCTGGTGGCTGCGGTCGTCGCCCTCCTCGCGGAGGGCGTGGATAGAAATTTGACTTTTTGAGCAAGCTCCTGCAAGCCCTCTGTCGCCCTCCTCGCGGAGGGCGTGGATAGAAATAGCCGGTCGGCGTTGGCCGTGCCAAGGCTCTCCACGTCGCCCTCCTCGCGGAGGGCGTGGATAGAAATTCGTTTATCCCCACCCTCAAAACGCCCCCGCCAGGTCGCCCTCCTCGCGGAGGGCGTGGATAGAAATTGCCCCAGAGCTGCGCCGTCCGTGGTGACGGTAGTCGCCCTCCTCGCGGAGGGCGTGGATAGAAATTTTTTGGCGGTCTTGCATCCGGTGCGAAGTGGAAGTCGCCCTCCTCGCGGAGGGCGTGGATAGAAATCAGACGGTCTGACGCTGCCTATGTTTTTTGGGGTCGTCGCCCTCCTCGCGGAGGGCGTGGATAGAAATTGGCAGATGGCCTACGGCTCTGACGGCACCACCACGTCGCCCTCCTCGCGGAGGGCGTGGATAGAAATATCGAAGACCCCGCAGAACGTGAGGAGCTGGTCGGTCGCCCTCCTCGCGGAGGGTGTGGATAGAAATCTGCTCGTCCACCTTCGCCGACTCCGTGACCTCGGTCGCCCTCCTCGCGGAGGGCGTGGATAGAAAT
>ENA-UEQQ01000470-UEQQ01000470.1-human-gut-metagenome-genome-assembly--contig:-NODE-470-length-14356-cov-12.007634_pt1 | contig 14356 bp, 10 predicted proteins | sample MGYA00242956_ERZ507956 | MGnify/ENA primary metagenome ERZ507956 (study PRJEB26167, sample SAMN06115407) | human gut metagenome | host: Homo sapiens | place: China:Hubei | collected 2016-07-12... | reverse complement strand
TATAATCGCACTTAAATAATTGTTATAAATATTTTATCGGATATTTGCACGAAAAAGTTTACTTATGCGATCAAAAGAAGTAAAATACAAAGGAATGCGTAGAATAAGAAAAACGCGATTATGCAATCGAAATGCTATCAAGCAAAGAGTAACAGAACATAATGTAAAAAACATAATGTACTAAAACAAAATGTAACAAACATAAAGTTACAAAAAATGCAACAGACATAATGTAACCAAAGGAGGATATGGGGCATGAGTAAAAAAACTTTCGGTACAACATCAAAAGGAGTGGAGGCATCGCTTTACGAAATCAGCAATGGCGGTGGATTGAGAGTACTTTTGACAGACTATGGCGCTTCAGTTGTATCTATTTTTGTAAAGGACAAGGATGGCAATGAGAGAGATGTCATTTTAGGATATGACAATGTAAAGTCATATGAGAAGGAGTACTGCTATTTTGGTGCTACTGTCGGTAGATATGCAAACAGGATTTCTGATGCAAAGGTTAATATTGATGGAGTGGAATATAAGCTTGAGGCTAATGACAATGAGAACAGTCTTCACAGTGGCTCAAATGGTTTTTCTAAGCGCTTCTGGACTGTTAAGGAGCAGAAGGCAGATGAGATTACCTTTGAGATAGAGGATGCAGATTTGGAGCAGGGCTTCCCGGGAAATGCAGTCGTTGATGTGATATTTAAGGTAACAGAAGAAAACGCACTTGCTATTATATATAATGCAAAGGCAGATAAGACAACTACCTTCAATATGACAAACCACAGCTATTTCAATCTGAACGGTCATGCATCAGGAAGCGTATACACTCACACATTGCAGATAAATGCTGAGCATTACACACCTGTAAAGGATTCCAAGGCTATTCCTACAGGTGAGATTGCACCGGTTGAGGGTACACCATTTGATTTTACAGAGGCTAAGCCAATCGGAAGAGATATTGAGGCAAATGATACACAGCTTCACTATGGAAGCGGATATGATCACAATTTTGCAATAGACAAGACCGCTCCGGGAGTAGAAAAGGTCGCAACAGCATACTCTCCTGAGAGTGGCATACAGATGGATGTGTACACCGACTGTGTCGGAATCCAGCTTTATACTGCCAACTTTATCGTGGGACAGGAAGGCAAGGGCGGAGTCAAATACAATAACCGCGATGCATTCTGCCTCGAGACACAGTTCTATCCAAACTCAATAAATGAGACCAACTTCAGTACACCTGTTACAAAGGCAGGCGATACATACCACACAGAGACCGATTACAAATTCTCTGTGAGATAAAAGAGATACAGAATAGTTAAAGCCCGCCATATTGATGAAATTTATCATTAATATGGTGGGCTTTCTTAAGCTTTGTTTAATCAAACACTGATACAGTGGTTTTATTTCCGAAAATGTGATATAAATATATTTAAAAGCAGACTGATAAAACAGACTATCCGGATGCATTTTTTGTGGCTGACTTCATATATTTCTGAGGAATATACCATATGCCGGCGCACCATCACAGCCTGCAAGTGCGAAGTCCCCTAAAAATAGAAATTAAAACAAATAAATATATAGCACAGAGGAAACAAACCATGAAAATAGTATTTTTAGATTCCAAAACAATTGGTGACGACATCGACCTTTCCGAATATGACAAGCTCGGGGAGGTTGTCAAATATGATTTTTCGACAACAGAGGAAGCAGCGGAGCGCACAAGGGATGCTGATGTGATTGTTTTAAATAAGGTCGAGGTAAATGAAAAATCTATAGGACAGGCAAAAAATTTAAAGCTCGTATGTGTAACTGCAACAGGCACAAACAATCTGGATAAAGAATATCTGGCAAAAAGAGGCATTGAATGGAGAAATGTCGCAGGGTATTCTACAGAGACTGTGGCGCAGCATACATTTGCACTGCTATTTTATCTGCTTGAGAAGCTGAGATATTATGATGATTATGTGAAGAGCGAGAAATATGTGGGTGATACGTCGTTTACGCATTTTTCCAATGTGTTTCACCAGATTAGCGGCATGACCTGGGGCATCGTGGGGCTTGGAAATATCGGAAGACGCGTGGCTGATATCGCAAAGGCTTTTGGCTGCCATGTGGTTTATTATTCTACATCAGGAAGAAATTCGCAGCCGGGCTATGAGAGGGTGGATTTTGATACTCTGCTTGCCACGTCTGATATCGTGTCGGTGCATGCACCGCTCACGGATGATACACTTGGTCTGATGGACAAGGCTGCGTTTGAAAAGATGAAAAAATCTGCGATATTTTTAAATCTTGGCAGAGGTCCTATAGTGAATGAAGCGGATCTGGCACAGGCGCTTACGGATGGAGAGCTGGCGGCGGCAGGTCTTGATGTGCTGGCGCAGGAGCCTATGAGTGAGGACAATCCGGTCCGTGCGATAAAGGATTCAAACAAGCTGATTATCACACCGCATATTGCGTGGGCAAGCGTTGAGGCAAGAACAAATCTGATGCACATTATATACAATCAAATTGAGGACTTCTTTGCTAATTAGGAAATATAATTTAAAATCAAATCGCAACATTAAGAGGCAGCACTAAGAGAAAGCATTAAGAGGCAACATTAAGAGGAAGCATTAAGAAGCAACATTAAGAAGCAATATTAAGAGGCAATATTAAGAGGCAGAAATGAGCATCAAATTTGAGATAACAAAACAAAACAACATACATTTTGGAATTGCAGCAGTGGCGGCCGCGCTGGTAGGTTACTTTACATCGGCAAGCTGGTGGGTGATTCTTTTGTTTGCGGCAGTATATTTTGGACTTGTAAATGTGAAGCTTGAGCTTCCGGTGAAGCTGTCGTGGCTTTGGGCTGCGATATTGCTTGTCATCGGAGCGATACTATCTGTTTTTTCGGTGCAGTATGTGCTGCTGACGGATGAGGACTTTGTGAAAACCACCGATATGGTATGCGTGGTGAATGTGGTTCTGGCGCTCGCCATATATCTGGTGATACTTTTTATCACAAACAACACGAGGCTGACATGTACCATAGCATCAATTGCCATACTCGCGTTTGGATTTATAGATTATTTTGTCTATGAATTTCGTGGTAATGAGTTTACGTATGCGGATTTGAAGTCAGCGGGAACAGGACTTTCTGTCGTGACAAAATACAAATTCGTCATAGACTACAAATTTTTGTATGTGATTCTGGCGGCTGTTTTGTATATCATGCTGGTAAGGCGTATAGAAGTGCAGTTCGAGTCGGCTATCCATATGAGGATTATTTCGATTCTTCTCACAATAATATGCGTGCTGTATGTCATTATGAATTCCATGTCACTGAACACCGAGACCTGGGAGAAAAAGGGCACGTACAGAAACGGCTATCTGCTGAACTTTGTGCTCGGCATAAGGGACAGCTTTGTGAAGGCACCTGATGGCTACAGCAAGGCAGCAGTTGACAAGATAGCAGGCAATTTCAAGGAAACGGATGGCTCATATTCGCAGTCTGATGCGAAAAATCCGACAATCATTGTTATCATGAATGAGTCGTTTGCGGATTTGTCGGTGGTGGGAGATTTTGAGACCAACACGCAGGTTACGCCGTTTATGGATTCTCTGAGTGAAAATACGCTTAAAGGCTATGCTCTTTCGTCCGTGTACGGTGCGAAGACGCCGAACTCTGAGTGGGAATTTGAGACAGGAAACTCGATGGCATTTCTGCCGGACGGCTCGGTGGTTTATCAGCAGTATATAAATGATGACCCGACCTCCATAGTCTCAAACCTGAAGAATATCGGCTATACGACGGTTGCGATGCATCCGTACTATGCGACAGGCTGGAGCAGAAACAAGGTTTATCCGCATCTGGGCTATGATGAGACTTACTTTATAGATGATTTTGACCAGACAAAGATACTCAGGGAATATATCACTGACCAGGAGCTCTATGATAAGATTATTGACCGCTACGAGAAAAAGAGCGATGACGAGAAGCTTTACATCATGGGAGTCACGATGCAAAACCATGGTGGCTACGGTGAGAGATATGACAACTTCAACCAGGAGGTTTACAAGGTTGGAGCGTCATACACCGATGCGAACCAGTATCTGTCACTTTTGAATGAGAGTGACAAGGCACTCGAAAATCTCATCACATACTTTAAGGGTGTGGATGATCCGGTAGAGATTGTGTTTTTTGGAGACCACCAGCCGGGATTATGCAATGATTTTATCAAGCTTTTAAATGGCAAGGGCAATTCCGGACTTACGGAGCAGGAGCTTGAGAATCTGTACAAGGTGCCGTTTTTCATATGGACCAATTACGAGACGGATGCACAGAAAGTTGATGTGACGAGCCTCAACTACCTGTCCACACTGACGCTTGAGAGAGCCAACATAGATCTGCCGGCATACAACCGGTTCCTCGCAGAGCTGATGGAGAAGATTCCGGCCATAAATTCAAGGGGCTATTATTCGAAAAAGAATGAGTGCTTTATGCATGTGGATGACGCAACAGGAGACGAGGCAAAATGGATAAAAGCATACAATATCCTGCAGTACAATTCGATGTTTGACGAGAAGGACAGAAGTTCACTGCTGTTTCCGTACCTGAAATAATGTGATGATTTGAAGCAGCCATAAATACACATATGAGAAAATGAATTAATATAACTATTCAGGGAGCTAATAATGAAGCTAAGTGATTTATTACAATTTGATAACATAATTGTGCAATGTCATGATAATCCGGACGCAGATGCACTGGCAAGCGGCTTTGGAGTCTATGAATACCTGAGGATGAATGGAAAAAGTCCCAGACTTGTATACGGAGGCAGGAATATCATACACAAGAGCAATCTGGTGCTTATGGTAGACAGTCTTGGCATACCGATAGAGCATGTGGATTTTTTAGACAATCCGCAGCTGCTTGTGACTGTCGATTGTCAGTACGGTGGTGGGAATGTCACATTTTTCAAGGCAGAAAATGTAGCTGTCATAGATCACCACAGAGTATCGGGAGAGCTTCCTGCTATGAACCGTGTCATGAGCTATATGGGCTCATGTGCGACAATTGTGTGGGATATGCTTCGTGAGGAGGGCGTAGAGATAAATCGAAACCTGGCAACAGCACTGTATTATGGACTTTACACCGACACCGGAGAATTTACCGAGATAACACATTCGCTTGATAGGGACCTGCGCGATGAGGCGGATTTTGACAACACTATAGTGGCCAAATTCCGAAATGCCAACATGTCACTTGAGGAGCTGGACATAGCCGCAACAGCATTGCTGGGGCGCGATTATATAGAGGAATATCGTCTGGCGATCGTAAAGGCAGGGGCATGTGACCCGAATGTACTCGGCATCATAAGCGATTTTGTGCTGGAGGTGGATGCTATTGACATATGTATGGTATTTTCAGTGATTAAGAATGGAGTGAAGCTTTCGTTTAGAAGCTGTATAAAAGAGGTGAGCGCAAGCGAAATGGCGCAGGAAGTGTGCAGGGACATAGGCTCAGGCGGAGGGCATTATTACAAGGCCGGTGGATTTATTCCGATGGATCTGCTGATAGACAGCTATAATGTCTACTGCAAAGAAAAAGACGTGACACCAAGATTTCAGTACAGCAGCGATGGTACACACAAACGTCCTTCGGATTCTGCAATCAAATCTTTTTTGGAAGAGAGGATTTTTGATTATTTAAACGATACAAAGATAATTTACGGAGAAGATTTTGATACGAGTGGCTTCAAAAAAGTGGATTATAAAAAACGCCCGATACCGATGGGATATATCATTGCAAAGGATATACTGCCTGTGAGCTGCTGCATGGGAGTGCGGACAGCTAAGGGGGATATCTCCACACCGGTTGGTGAAGATACGGTAGTCATAATAGGAGAAGACGGCAGTGTACGGATTTCAAATCTGGACAGGCTGAACAAAAGCTTCAGGATATACAAGGACTGGCGGTTTACTGTGAAACAGACAGATTATGTCCCGAAGTTCAAGAATAAGGATACGGAGACTATAGTGGATGGAATGGCACATGCCAGAGTGTGCATACCTGTTGAGGCGGATTTTTCAAGGGCATTTGTGCTAAAGCACAAGGTAAAGCTATTTAGGAATAAGGATGACAGCAGTTATATATCAGGCAGACCCGGAGATATTATGGTTCTGCCAAATGATGATAGGAATGAGGCATATATGATAAGCAAGACAGAATTTGAAAAGACACATATAGCAAAGGGTGAGGAGGAGAACCGTAAAAAAGCGGTCGTTTTCGACCTTGATGGAACACTTCTCTATACACTTGAGGATTTAAAAAATGCAACAAACTATGCATTGAAACAAAATGGCATGCCGGAGCGTACACTCGACGAGGTGCGCAGATTTGTGGGAAACGGTGTAAAGCTTCTGATGGAGCGCGCAGTGCCACAGGGGGCAGACAATCCAAAGTTTGAAAAGACATTTTCGGATTTCAAGGAATATTATGAGGCTCATTGCAATGACAATACAGCACCTTATGATGGAATCATGGAGCTTTTAAAGGAGCTTAAATTAAACGGCATAAAGCTTGCTATTGTTTCAAACAAGCTTGACCCGGCGGTAAAGGAGCTCAATCAGCTTTATTTCAAGGAGTATATGACATCGGCAGTCGGCGAGATGGAGGAAGAGGGTATACGCAAAAAGCCGGCACCTGATATGGTGCAGAAGGCACTTAAAGAGCTTCAGGTGAGTGCAGATGAAGCAATCTATGTGGGGGACTCCGATGTGGATATCGCCACAGCGAAAAACTCAGGTCTGGAGTGCGTATCTGTCACATGGGGCTTCAGGGACGTAGAGTTTTTGAAGGAGCATGGTGCAACAAATCTGATAGATGAACCGGTCGAATTGTTAAATTACGTATAATCAGGAGAACTTTGATTTATGCTTTCAGAAAAGGGATTATTGATAATTGAAAAGCTGGCAGAGCACAACAATGAGCTTGTCACATCAAAGGCTCTTGCTGCGTCCACAGGTATGTCGGAGCGAAGTGTGAAGACATATCTGAAGGAGGTGGCTGATTTTTGTGAGCAAAACTCTATGACGCTCGACAGAAAGCCGGGCAAAGGCATGAAGCCGTGCTTTAGCGATGCGCAGATAGGAAAGATTCTGGATGTGGCAGGGCGGAAATCGGCAGCAGTATCGCAGAAGAAGAGACAGAACTACATATCGTATATTCTGCTAAGTGGCTGGGATACATACACGTATGCGCTTTTTTCGGAGGAGTTAAACGTCAGCAAAAATGTCATCATGGATGATATAAATGAGCTTGACGCAGAGCTTCTGCTCTTTGGCATTAAGGTGCACAGAACGGCGGGTTACGGAATATATGCGACAGGCAGTGAGCTTGATATCAGAAAAGCCATGAGGCATTTCTGCAGGTATCCAATCAGTGATAAGCAGGTTATCAAGACCGATGACCACAGGCTTTCAAGACGCGCGGTCGAGGTGATAGCCAATAATTTCAGAAGCGTAAATCTGTCGATGGCAGTTGACATGATACATCATGTGGAGAGACGCTTTGATATCATCTTTACGGATTACACATTTCAGATGCTGGCAGAGTATATAGCCATTGCACTTTTCAGGGTGGATGTGGAGAAAGAGCTGAAGCCGGATGAGTTAGATTTGTCAAACCGAATGCGTGATGATGCAAATGATGGGGATGCGGGCACCGAAACAGAGCAGCAGGTACAGAAAAATGGATTCGTAATGACAGAGCATGAGAACATGGCAAAGGAGGCAGCAGGCTTTCTGGACAGACATCACGGCATCAGCCTCTCACAGCCTGAAATCATGTATCTGGCAATGCTTTTTTCCTGTGCCGAGGGACAAAACCGTGTTGTCATGTCCTGTGAGGAGGCACTTAGCATAGAGGATGAGATGATAGTGTATCTGTCAAATCTTCTCGCAGCCAATCTGATTGAAAATGAGCTTCTACGTGAGAGCATGCGTAGCTTTTTACCGGGCTCCATTGCGAGGACTCATTTTGGCATAGAGATAGACAATCCGTTTCTTTCCGATATCACACAATCGTATGCCAGTCTCTTTACGGTATGCTTTACTGTATCGAGATACTACGAAAAGTACACAGGCGCCATGCCGAGCGAGAATGAGATAGCTTTTATTGCCTTGCAGGTGGGAGGAGCCCTGCACAGAAATCCTATGACAGTGCGCGCAGTGTTAATCGGTGCAGCAGGCTATGCGACCGGCAGTATAATAGCGGGCAAAATAGAAAACAGGGTGCCGGATGTAAGGATAGTAAGCATTTTGTCGTCAGACCGCATAGAGCATATTGACGAGTATGACTGCGATCTCATACTCTCGACCATAGACACACAGGCAGATATCCACAAGGATATGAGATTTCTGTATGTTTCTCCACTAATCAGTGCGCAGGATGAGAAAAATATCAGAAACAAGTGCTTTGAGCTCATGACCGGACAGAGCGCGGAGGTCAGCGAGTTTTCACATATGCTGTCGGAGGAATTTATCATATTTGAGAAAAAGGCGAAAAACCGCAAGGATGTTTTAAAGCGCGCGTGCCAGCTTCTCATAAACAAAGGAATAGTGCAGAGCGAGTTTGCGAGGGATGTACTGGAGCGTGAGAAGGTGGAGGCAACCGCTGTGGGCTGCAATATAGCCATACCGCACGGAAAGCCTGAGCATGTAAACCGCTGCCAGATACTTGTTATACGTCTCGACAAGCCGATAGAGTGGGGCGAGAGGATGGCAGACATGATATTTTTGCTTGCGATAAACTTTGACAGTGTCAACACGACAAAGGCATTTTTCCATGATTTCACAAAGCTTCTGAATGAAAATGGAGCGACGGACAGGCTCAGGGAGGCAGCTTCACCTCATGAGCTTTGTGCAGCTATCCGGAAAGAGCTGGGGTGGAACTGAATATCACATTAATACAAAATTGCACCAGAGATGGTGCAATTTTGCATTTTGGGGAATATTGAAAAAACTCATACCGCACAGTACAATAAAACCATAGAAAGCAACGGACATATGACAGGCTGATGAATAGCAGAGAGCGATACAGTTAATCATATGTGTGAGCGAAATAAACAAACCAATAATTTTAAAATCAGGAGGACAAAACTATGGTAAGCAAGACAATGGTAGTAAAAGCAGCAGAGGGACTTCACATGAGACCTGCAGGAGTTATCGCAAGAGAGGCAGGCAAGTTTGATTCAGATGTAACAATCGTATTCGGCGACAAGAGAATCAACGCAAAGAGCCTTGTAAACATCATCGCAGCATGCATCAAGAAGGATGCAGAGATTACATTCGAGTGTGAGGGAGCTGACGAGGAAGCAGCACTTGCAAAGATGGAAGAGCTCGAGGCAGACAACTTCGGAGATTAATCAACCAGCAAAGTCAATCGGAGGTGTGATATGTACAAAGGAATCGCCGGCTCAGAAGGAATCGGAATCGGAAATGTGGTCATTATCGAAGAGCATGAGATAGTGATTGAGAATAAGAAAATTACAGATATAGACGCTGAAATCGCACGTCTCCAGGGAGCCATTGAGAAATTTGTAAATGATACAAACGCCATGGCAGACAGAATGGAAAAGACAGTCGGAGCAAAGGATGCGGATATCCTTCGCGGACATATCCAGATGCTTCAGGATCCGACCATAGAGGAGCAGATTACAGCGCTCATAGTAAGTGAGAAAATCACGGCAGAGAAGGCGCTCGACCAGGTGCTTGAGCAGACAGCAGAGATATTTGCACAGATACCTGATGAGCTTTTGCAGCAGAGAGCAACAGATTTCAGGGATATCAAAGCCAGAATCCTTAAGATTCTGCTTGGAATCGAGGACTATGATATCTCAGCAGCTCCGGCAGGCACAGTGCTCGTGGCACATGACCTGACACCATCCATGACAGCAGGTATCGTGGCAGAGAATATCGCAGGAATACTCACAGAGGTGGGCGGCAGAACCTCCCACTCAGCAATACTTGCAAGAGCAATGGAAATCCCGGCAGTTCTCAGTATTGATGGAATCTGCACAGCTGTCAAAAATGGTGACAGAGTGGTACTCAACGGAACAAGCGGAGAGGCAATCGTAAACCCTGACGCTGAGACAGAGCAGAAATTCGCTGGGCTGCTTGAGGAATACAAAAAAGAGAAAGAGCTCTTAAAGAAATTTGCGGGTGTGCCGACAGTATCAGCAGACGGCACAAAGGTAGAGCTTGTATGCAATATCGGAAAGCCTGAGGACGCAAAGAAAGCTGTAGAGTGTGACGGAGAGGGAATAGGACTTTTCCGTACAGAGTTCCTTTTCATGGACAGAGACACAATTCCTACAGAGGAAGAGCAGTTTGAGGCATACAAATCAGTAGCAGAGACAATGAAGGGCAAGCCTGTCATCATCCGTACACTCGATATCGGAGGCGACAAGGAAATCCCATATCTGGGCCTTGAGAAAGAGGACAACCCATTCTTAGGTTACAGAGCTATCAGATTCTGTCTCCAGAGAACAGACATCTACAATACACAGCTTCGTGCACTTGTGAGAGCCAGTGCATTCGGCAGGATAAAGATAATGGTTCCGCTTGTGACAGGCGTAGATGAGCTTCGCAGTGTAAAGGCAATGGTAGCTGACATCATGAAAGAGCTTGATGCAGAGGGTATTGCATACAACAAGAACCTCGAAATCGGTATCATGATGGAGACACCGGCAGCCTGCATGATGGCAGATGTGCTTGCAAAAGAGGCAGCCTTCTTCAGTATCGGAACAAACGACCTGACAGGCTACACAATGGCAGTAGACCGTGGAAACTCAAAGGTAGCATACCTTTATTCAGCCTTCAATCCGGCAGTGCTTCGCGCAATCAAGCGTATCATCGAGTGCGGTAAGAAAGAGGGAATCATGGTAGGCATGTGTGGAGAGGCAGCAGCAGATCCAAAGCTCATTCCGCTGTTACTCGCATTCGGACTCGACGAGTTCTCAGTGAGTGCCACAAGTGTGCTCAAGACCAGAAAGACCATCGCAGACAGCAGCATGGCAGAATGCAAGGCATTGGCAGACAAGGTAATGGCATGCGCTACAGAGGCAGAGGTACAGGCAGTGCTTGCACAGCAGTAGATGCTAAATCCAAACAAGTATAAAAGTTAGTAAAAAAGTATAAATAAGAGTAAAATATAAAAGTATAACATTGAAATTTATTATAAAGACGGCTGAACCGGTGGGGACCGGGACGGCCGTCTTTTTTGTGTACGCGAAATGAAAGAGGAATATTTAGTCATTTACGATTTGGTTATCTACGATTAACTAAATTATGATTGACTAAATCATATATAAGTAATAAAATATTGTGTATAGAAATGGAGGGAGAAGAGCTATGTTTATAGGAAGAGAAAAAGAGCTTGCAACTTTAAACGGATTATATAATTCGGATAAATTTGAATTCGCAGTAATCTACGGCAGACGAAGAGTGGGGAAGACAGCTCTCATAAGCCATTTTATACAGGATAAAAAAGCAATATATTTTATGGGAGTAGAGAGCAACGAAAAGCAGAATCTGGAGAACTTTAGTCAGGCAATCATGGAATATGCTTCAGGAATAATGCCGGGGACTTCATTTGTGTCATTTCAGGCTGCAATAGAATATGTATTTAAATTATGTGAAAATGAAAGACTGGTGCTTGTCATAGATGAGTATCCATATGTGGCAAAAGCTTCGAAAAGCATGGCTTCAACCTTGCAGATGCTTATTGATAAAAATAAAGATAATTCTAAAATGATGCTTATTTTATGTGGCTCATCTATGTCTTACATGGAAGATAATGTGCTGGCGTATAAGGCACCTTTGTATGGCAGAAGAACTGCCCAGATGAAGATACTTCCGTTTGATTTTGAGGATAGCTGCAAATATTTCAACGGATTTTCAGCAGAGGATATGGCTCTGATATATGGTATTGTTGGTGGTACTCCACAATATCTTTTACAGATGAATGACAGCATGAGTGTAGAGGATAATATAAAAAATGTGTTCCTCAACCCAGCATCGGCAATATTTGAGGAACCTGAAAATCTGTTAAAGCAGGAAGTCCGTGAACCTGCTGTATATAATGCAATAATAACAGCAGTAGCAACAGGCAGCTCCCGTATGTCGGAAATCGCAACCAAGATAGGCGAAACGACAAGTGTATGCTCACAGTATATGAAAAATCTGATTAATCTTGGCTTAATACGGAAAGAAACTCCATATGGCGAAAAGGAGTCCAGAAAATCAATATATGCAATAGCTGATAATATGTTTAGATTCTGGTATCGGTTTATACCTGATAATAATTCTATCATTAGCAGAGGTGCAACAGAACTTGCGTATAAAAGAATTGCTCCAAATCTGTCAGATTATATGGGCAGGATATTTGAAGAAATATGTATGCAGTATATGTGGAAATTGCTGCTTGATGGGGAATCACCTGTGGAATTTAGCAATCTTGGACGATGGTGGGGAACAGATCCACAAGAGAGAATACAGACAGAAATTGATATAATGGGTGATCAGGATAAAAGCACTGCATTGTTTGGAGAATGTAAGTGGATAAATGAAAATGTGGATGTAAAAGTGCTCGAAAAGCTGAAAAAGAGAAGCAGATTGTTTAGATATGAGAATGTCCATTTATTTTTATTCGCAAAAAAAGGATTTACCCAAGGGTGTATTGAGGAAGCCGGAAAAATGGGAAATGTATCGCTGGTGACATATGATCAGATATATGGGTATTTTAAATAAAAGTATTTGTAGACGGTGTTCGTGAAGAGGACTGCGCTGAGTGGCGTACAGAGGGCAAAGTTAATGGAAGAGCATAGTATAGTGGATTTTTTTGTATAGGAAATAAGTGGAGTGTAGAAAACTTAAGAATTCTTTAGATTTACTTAAGCGTTTACTTAAGATTTTGCATGTAAAATAAGTTTATAGGCGTTTATAGCAAGAAGTATCAAACGGTTAGAATAAAGCCGGCATTGATTAAACAATAAAGAAGGGGGAAGTATGTAGTGGAAAAAAATAGAAAACAGATTATTATCTGCGCAGCGATTGTCGCTTGTGTCTGTGTAATCAGTGTATTAATTACATATAACATATTACAACAAAAAAATCATCTGACAGTGGAACTATATTATGGAACTTTTGATTTTTCAGAGTATCAAAATGTTGAGAGTACCAATAAATTAGCTATCATACATGATAACGATGAAAAACAGGGTGAATATGAAATGAAAGAAAATAAACGCGAGAAAAGAAATGAGGGGAAAAAGCGGGAAAAATAAGTGAAAGAAAATAAATGCGGAAAATGGTTCTTTGAAAGTCTATATGTTGAAGGGTGAGGGTGAGAAGACCGAGATAACGAGTGGAACCGCTGTGGCGAAAGCGACTAAGCTAACCATTGAGGCGGAAGCCAATCCGGATTATGAATTGGCCGTTATTCAAATAGGCGAAGAGAAGTATACGACTTCGCCTGTAGAGATTGAAGTCGATAAGTCCTTGGCTATTATGGCAGAGTTCAAGCCGGTTTCTACACCTCCGGGAACAGATGTGGCTGTTACGGGAGTTTCCTTGAATATCACGTCCAAGGCATTGGCCGTAGGTGAATCTTTTGCCTTGCAAGCGAAAGTTACCCCTAATAACGCCACTATGAAAACCGTCTCTTGGAGTAGCAGCGACGAGACGGTGGCTACTGTTGACGCGGATGGTGTCGTTACCGCGCTGAAGATCGGTACCTGCAAGATTACTGTGGCTACCGATGATGGAAACAAGACGGCGTCTTGTGTGGTAACTGTCTCCGGCACGGTAGGTATCGAGCAAATCATCAACGATCATCAAATCTATTGCGAGCGAGGTGCGATAACCGTTCATCCGGCCCGTCCAATCTCGATCCGTATCATAGCGGTGACTGGAGTTAGCCTGTATGGCGACTCAATTATCGGACCTACCCGCATCCCGGTATCGACAGGAATCTATCTGATAGAGATCAACGAGAATGGCAAGCATATAACAGTGAAAGTAAACGTTCGCTAACAACCTTATTTTAAGAAACTAACCCTTGAGTCTTTAATGTTGGGGAAGGCCGCTAGGAATACTCAGTTCCGGCGGTCTTCTTTTTTATCATTGTATATGTACGAATAGCCTTTGTTAGAGTTGTAGAGGTTAAATATTCTAAAACCCTTTCGGCTTACTTATTTTATTCGTTCTTTTGCAAGAAAATTGGGAGGTGTGTTCTCTGTACGCATCTCCTTAATTTATTTAACGTTAATAAGTGAGAGTCTGATGGCTGAAAATAAAAAAGTTAGTTCTG
>ENA-UEQQ01000469-UEQQ01000469.1-human-gut-metagenome-genome-assembly--contig:-NODE-469-length-14386-cov-12.383465_pt1 | contig 14386 bp, 13 predicted proteins | sample MGYA00242956_ERZ507956 | MGnify/ENA primary metagenome ERZ507956 (study PRJEB26167, sample SAMN06115407) | human gut metagenome | host: Homo sapiens | place: China:Hubei | collected 2016-07-12... | reverse complement strand
GTGAACACAAGTGAGTGTGGTAAACCGATTGCTGACAGGAAGTTTGCGATAGCTCCTGCGAAAATCTGTGGCTGTGTTGTAAGTCCCTGAGCTGCTGCCTCTCCCTTACCAAATGATGCTACTGCGATAAGTGCAAGGATTGCAAGCATACTCTCCATAAGCATGGCGCCGAATGAAACAGGAAGCATGTTCTTCTCATTCTTTATCTGCTTAGAAGCAGTACCTGATGATACAAGTGAATGGAAACCTGAAACTGCACCACAGGCGATTGTTACGAATAAGATTGGGAACAGATACTGTGGATTTCCGTTTGCATCAGGGATTGCAAATGCTGTGAAAGCCTCAAGGTTACAAGCAGGATTTGCAACAAATACACCGATTACCGCACCTACAATCATGAAAATTAACAGGTAGCTGTTAAGGTAATCACGTGGCTGAAGCAGTGCCCATACAGGTGTAACACTGGCTATAAGTATATATGCAAATATAATTATGTGCCATACGCTAAGGTTTAAATACATTGGGAAATTAAGTCCCAGTGCTATAGCTACAATAAGTAATGCGATTGCAACAAGTGTGTTAATCCATTTGTTGAACTTAGAGTATTTAAGGAATAATCCAAGTGCAACTGCCTCTATGATGAAAAGCATTGATGTAGTTGCAACTGCTCCGTTGGCTACAACCTTTGTAACCTCGCCTGCTTTATCAGCAGCAAAGCCATTGAAGGTTCCGGCTACGACATCTGCGAAGGCTGCAACAACAAGTATACAAAACAGCCAGCAGAATAACAGGAATAATTTCTTTCCTAATTTACCAATGTACTCCTCGATGATGTAACCGATTGTACGGCCCTTGTTCTTAACTGAAGCATACATAGATGCAAAATCCTGAACAGCTCCAAAGAATACACCACCAATTAATATCCAAAGCAGAACCGGAAGCCATCCGAAAATAGCTGCCTGAATTGGTCCGTTGATTGGGCCTGCACCTGCGATAGATGCAAACTGATGTCCGAATACTACGTTGGTATCGGCCGGTACATAGTCTACTCCATCCTCCATCTCGTAGGCAGGAGTCTTGGCATTTGGATCAATGCCCCATTTGTTTTGCAGATAACGGCCATATAATAAGTATGCTCCACCGAGCACAACAATGGCTATTACCATCATTAAGATTCCACTCATATTATTACCTCTTTCTTTTGTTTATCCTAATTTTATTTGTATATTATATTTACTCTTTTTTTAACAAATTTCAATAAATATTTTATACATAATTTATTTTTAATTTCTATAATTTTTGTTTAATTTACCAATCGGTTATAATAGGTATTCATTCTCTTTATGCTGTCTTTGTCTCAGCGGCTTCTTCTGCCTTTTTAGCAGTCATTTTGTCCTTTAATGCAAAGGCTCCGGCAAGCAATGTGCCTGAGATTGAATGCCATGTACATGACACTGCACAGATGATAGCTGATTCAGGTGTTGAAGCAAACTGTGCTGTAGTTGTTGCAAGGTTTGTGGCAAGACCTGCATTCTGCATACCAACCTCGATAGAGATGGTTCTCTTCTTGGCTGTGTTCATGCCTACCAGCTTTCCTGCACCGTATCCGAGCAGATATCCAAGTCCGTTATGTAACAGAACTGCCGCAAAAATTACTACTCCTGATGTAAAGAACTTTGAGCCCTGTGATGATACAACACCACCTACAACGAATGCCAGGCCAAGCACCGCAATACCCGGCATGACCTTCTGAGCCTCGGCAAATGCCTTTTTCTTTCCAAGCAGGTAGTTGAGTAAAAATCCAACCGCTACAGGAAAGATTACAGTCTCAATGATTGACACAAACATCGGAAGCGCCTTGATTGAGACATGTGTTCCGCTTGCAAGCAATGATACCAGAAGCGGTGTCATAAATGGTGAGAGCAACGTGGAAACTGTTGTCATTCCAACTGAGAATGCCACATCACCACCGCAGAGGTATGACATAATGTTTGAAGAAACACCACCAGGACAGCAGCCTACGAGGATAAGTCCAAGTGCGATTCCGTCAGGCAGATTCAATGCCTTTGAGATACCAAATGCGAGAAACGGCATGATAAGATACTGTGCGATTGCACCTACACATATATCAAATGGTCTCTGTGCAAGTATCTTGAAATCCTGTGTCGTAAGTGTAAGTCCCATACTAAACATGATGATTCCGATAATGATTGACTGACATGTGAACTTGTTGGATACCGGATCCACAAACAGCATCTGATTTACCCAGGCCATCAGATTCGGAACCAGAAATGTGACTACGGCGATTGCTATGACAACTATCGATGTGTAGTCTGATAAAAATTTACTTACTTTTTGTAATGCTTTCATTGTAAGCCTCCTTAACATTTTTCTGCTCACTAAAACTCTTTTATGGAATTAAAAAATCCCTTTCCAGATTGACATAATCTGAAAAGGGACGAAATAATCCGCGTTACCACCCTGATTCCACAGTGTATTACTGTGACACTCTGCATACCAGCATATGCTTTCCATATAACGGTGGACACCGGCGAGGTTTACAGACACACTTAATGCTTTCAGCCCGCTTCTTAGAGAGGATATTCCAATCTGATCATTGCCTGTTCGCACCGCCCACAGGCTCTCTGAAAATAAATACAAATCGGACCTTGTTCTCATCAACGAATTTTGGTGAACATATTTATTTAAATCTTGTTTTGTATTATAGCCCTCTGACACTATATGTCAAGAGAATGATACAAATTTGTACTATAACATTTATTTATAGCTTTTATTCATGTGCTTTATTCTTATTATTATTCGTAATCTTTGTTGTTATACTCATCATTCCATGACTGCTGTTGTGATGTACCGTAGGAATTTTGAGCATCCCCGCCCTGAGCTGCGCCGTTTCCATACATGTTCTGGCCGTACTGCTGGTTCGCTCCGTTTCCGTACATATTCTGACCGTACTGCTGGTTTGCTCCGTTTCCGTACATGTTCTGGCCGTATTGCTGGCCGTATCCGTTTGAACCATATGGATTATAGTAGTTATTATTACTATTGTATCCATCTCCCACATAAACAATGTTTTTGTTGAAGGCAATAATACAGACAAAAATCACATTGAGGAATATCAATCCACAGGCAAATCCTGCGCCCTTGCCAAACGCATGTGCCAGTCCGATACAGCAGAGGATATTTATAACCAATGCCGCAATCATTCCTGCAATAATCAGAATAAGCGCAAATATCAGCATGCCCATGTGAGCTCCGATGCGATTTCCGGCATATCCATAGGTAGAATCATAATACGACCCCATATAACTGGATGTCATAACGGAAAGTCCTGAGGCAATAATCTCATACATCAATAAAATACATCCTGCTATACTTGCGATACTTGCCACAAGATATCCCCAGAACAGCTTCTGTTTCCCTGCAATCCTGAATTTTACATATGAGCTGTAAAACGGTACAATAGCCGCCCAGCCGTGCTCTCCTGCCTTTGCATACATAATCCATGATGCAACAATTGTCAGTACCATAACTGCCAGATTGATAAACGACTTAAAGCCGTCAATCATACTCATAATAGTATAATATGTGCTATATGTGCTCATTTTTTCTCCCTTTCATAACCAAAGTTTGTTTGTTATTCAAAGTATACATCACCACAGGTCAGAGTGCAATATTTAAAAAGCTTTTATCACACTGCTTTTTGCACCCTTGACAAATCCCTTCTTAAACAGCTATAATATCGTCAATTGAAGCATAATTACATTTCAACAGGCTTTGATGGGAACAAGTACATTTCTGCAATACTTACAGAGAGCTGCCGGCAGGTGAGAGGCGCAAGGAAAACAGATCTGGAATACATCCCGGAGCTTTGCACCGAACGTCATACCGGATGGTTAAATATCGCCGGTTCGATTAATAAGCTGCAACGTATTGGCACACGTTATAGTGCCGGAGTGTTAGCAGAATCGGCTATTTTCACTATATAATATATGTCGAATAATGTGTGACAACTCACGGAGGCATTCCTGTGCGAGCAGGATGCAAATTAAGGTGGTAACGCGAGAAATCCCCCTCGTCCTTAAATGGATGAGGGGGATATTTTATTTTTCAGAATACAGATTCATCTTATCAGGAGGAAAATCATGACAATTTATGACGAATTAGTTGCCCGCGGCCTTATCGCGCAGGTAACAGACGAAAAAGAAATCAAAGAGCTTATAAACAACGGAAAGGCTACCTTCTACATCGGCTTTGATCCTACAGCAGACAGCCTTCACGTTGGACATTTCATGGCGCTTTGCCTTATGAAGAGACTTCAGATGGCAGGAAACAAGCCTATCGTGCTTATCGGTGGAGGTACAGCACAAATCGGTGATCCATCAGGACGTACAGATATGCGCCAGATGATGACAACAGAGACTATCAACCACAACGTAGAGTGCTTCAAGAAACAGATGAGCCGCTTCATCGACTTTGGCGAGGGAAAGGCTATCATGGTAAACAACGCTGACTGGCTGATGGACTTAAACTACGTGGATGTGCTCCGCGAGGTTGGTGCTCATTTCTCAGTAAACCGTATGCTTACAGCTGAGTGCTACAAGCAGCGTATGGAAAAGGGTCTTTCCTTCCTTGAGTTTAACTACATGATCATGCAGAGCTACGATTTCTACACACTTTTCCAGAAATACGGCTGCAACATGGAGTTCGGTGGAGATGACCAGTGGAGCAACATGCTCGGTGGAACAGAGCTCATCAGACGTAAGCTTGGAAAAGACGCATATGCCATGACAATCAACCTGCTTCTCAACTCTGAGGGCAAGAAGATGGGCAAGACACAGTCAGGTGCAGTATGGCTTGATCCAAACAAGACTTCTCCATTCGAGTTCTTCCAGTACTGGAGAAACGTTTCTGATGCCGATGTTCTTAAATGTATCAGAATGCTCACCTTCCTTCCTCTCGAAGAGATTGACAAGATGGAAAGCTGGGAGGGCGCACAGCTCAATGAAGCCAAGGAAATCCTGGCATTCGAGCTTACAAAGCTTGTTCACGGTGAGGAGGAAGCCACAAAGGCTAAAGAGGCAAGCCATGCTCTTTTCGCAGGCGGAGCCAACAACGCAAATATGCCTACCGTTACTGTCACAGCAGAGGACTTCCCTGACGGAGAGCTTGATATCATCTCTGTTTTAGTAAAAGCAGGACTTTGCGATTCAAGAGGAGACGGCCGCAGAAATATCCAGCAGGGCGGTGTTTCCGTTGCAGATGAGAAGGTAACTGATATCTCTACAAAATACACTCTCGACGATTTCAAGGGCGAGGGTCTTATCATCAGACGTGGTAAAAAGAAATTTGCCAAGGTTGTAGCTGAATAGACAGAGAATCCCCGGTAGTAACTACCGGGGATTTTTACTTTCAGCCATATTTTATTTTGAAAATTCATTTGCAGGAAATTCATATGGCACAAATTTACTGCTACATGTAACTGTATACTCTGTTTCTCCCGAAACAGTTTTTTGTTCTGTGCCAACACCCTCTCCGCAAATCCAGTATGAACCATCATTTTTTTCTATTACGGTATTCATCATTTCGGCAGGATATTCCCCATCAAACCCGGCAAGGCTGTACTTGTCCGAATTATATTGTAATCTGCCTGTCCATACTGTTCCATCATTTAACAGTGCCGCATGAAATTTTATATATCCGTCTTTAAATATCACTTACACAATACACTTTTTCCCAATCTTCTCTTGACTTCTCATTAATAAGTGAATATAATTTACCTAATTGATACATCAACGCTTTAAAGCGCTGATAAAAGGAGGAATTATCATGAAAAAGAGATCTAAAATTTTAGCTTCACTTGTTCTTGCAGGAACAATGGTTCTTGGACTTGCCGGATGTGGAGATTCCGGTTCAGCAAACGGTGGCACACAGTCAGGTAAAAACTCAGATGCCAAATATCAGGTAGGTATCTGCCAGCTCGTACAGCACGAGGCTCTCGATGCCGCTACAAAGGGCTTTGAGGATGCATTAAAGGACAAGCTCGGAGATGATGTATCCTTTGACGAGCAGAATGCCGCAGGAGATGCTTCTACATGCTCTACAATCTGCACCAAGTTCGTCACCAACGACTATGACCTTATCCTTGGAAATGCTACAGCAGCTCTTCAGGCCGCTTCAGCAGCCACAGACTCTATTCCGATTCTCGGAACATCTATCACAGACTACGCTACAGCTCTTGATATGTCAGACTGGTCAGGCACTACAGGAAAGAATATTTCAGGTACTACAGACCTCGCTCCACTCGATGAGCAGGCTAAATGCATCAAAGAGCTCTTCCCGGATGCAAAGAACATCGGTATCATCTACTGCTCATCTGAGCCAAACAGTATCTACCAGTCAACAACTATTACCAAATACCTTGAGGACGAGGGATACACTGTAAAGGAGTACACCTTCTCAGATTCAAATGATGTTGCTGCAGTAACACAGAGCGCATGTGATGCATCTGATGCAATCTACATCCCTACTGACAACACAGCAGCTTCATGTACAGAGGCTATCAACAATGTAGCTTCACAGGCTAAGAAACCTATCTTCGCTGGCGAGGAAGGAATCGCTAAGGGCTGTGGTGTGGCAACACTTTCTATCAGCTACTATGACCTTGGATACACAACAGGTGAGATGGCTTACGATATCCTTGTAAATGGTACAGACATCAAAACTATGGAGGTTAAGAGCGCTCCTAAGTTCACTAAGGAGTACCTTCCGGACCGCGCCAAGGAGCTTGAAATCACAGTTCCTGACGGATATGAGGAAATCTCAGCTGAATAAACAGCTGCACTATGGAGGTATTTAATAAAATGATTCTAATGAATTATTTTGCAACCTTAAATCCGGTTGCATTCACCAATGCCCTTCCGGGCAATATAGCCCAGGGTCTGATTTGGGGTATCATGGCACTCGGTGTTTATATCACCTTCAGACTGCTGGACTTCGCAGATCTGACGGTTGATGGCTCATTTGCAACAGGTGGTGCCGTAACCGTTATGATGACGATTAACGGCTACAATATCTGGGTTTCACTGCTTTGCGCATGTATTGCCGGTCTGCTCGCAGGACTCTGCACAGGTCTTTTACATACAAAGCTCGGCATTCCTCCGATTCTGGCAGGAATCCTTACACAGATAGCGCTCTACTCTATCAACTTAAATATCATGCAGCGCCACGCCAACCAGGCACTTAGCGCAGATAAATATAATCTGGTGCTTTCATCACGTAATCTGACACATGCGATAATTGTCGGTGTGATTTTCTCGGCTGTAATTATCGCGGTGCTTTACTGGTATTTCGGAACGGAGCAGGGCTCTGCTATCCGTGCCACCGGCTGCAACCCTGCAATGAGCAAGGCTCAGGGTATCAACATTGACAACATGAAGCTCATCGGTCTTGCGCTCTCAAATGCAATTGTAGCGCTCTCAGGCGGCCTGCTTTCACAGTACTCAGGCTTTTCCGATGTAAACATGGGTCGTGGTGGAATCGTCATCGGTCTTGCCGCAGTTATCATCGGTGAGGTGCTCGGTGATGCAATCCTCGGAAAGCACATGAATTTCATGGGAAAGCTTATCTTTGTCATATTTGGTGGAATCGTTTACTACATTGTAATCGGAATCGTTCTGTGGCTGCAGATGCCAAGTGATGACTTAAAGCTCTTCACTGCAATCATCGTGGCTATTTTCCTTGCGGTGCCTTACCTGAAGGGTAAGAGCAAGGCCTCCTTCAAAAAGGCCGGCAAACGCTCTGCCGCAGCACTTAATGCAAAGGAGGGCAAATAAATGCTAGAGATTAGAAACGTACATAAAACCTTCAATCCGGGCACAATCAATGAAAAGCATGCCCTTAATGGTGTAAACCTAAAGCTTGAGGAGGGCGATTTCGTCACTGTTATCGGTGGAAACGGTGCCGGAAAATCGACCATGCTCAATGCCGTTGCAGGCACATGGCCTGTAGACGATGGTTCAATTCTCATTGATGGAGTGGATGTCACAGGACTTCCTGAGTTCAAGCGTGCATCATTTCTGGGACGTGTGTTCCAGGATCCAATGACAGGAACTACCGCAACCATGCAGATTGATGAAAACCTCGCACTTGCCGCTCGCCGCGGAAAGCGCCGTGGTCTTGGCTGGGGTATTACAAAGGCTGAAAAGGAGCAATTCCACGAGCTTTTAAAGGAGCTTGACCTGGGACTCGAGGATCGAATGACCTCAAAGGTTGGTCTGCTCTCAGGTGGACAGCGTCAGGCTGTTACACTGCTCATGGCTTCACTCCAGAAGCCGAAGGTGCTGCTTTTGGATGAGCACACCGCTGCTCTCGACCCGAAGACAGCCGCAAAGGTGCTCGCTCTCACAGACAAAATCATCAAGGAGAACAGCCTGACAGCCATGATGGTCACACACAACATGCGTGATGCCATCGCTCACGGCAACAGACTCATCATGATGAATAACGGACAGGTTGTCCTTAATATCTCAGGCGAGGAAAAGAAAAATCTTACTGTGGAGGATCTGCTCATGAAGTTCGAGGAGGTTTCCGGCGAGGAATTTACTTCTGATAAGGCTTTGCTTGGATAGACATATCTATATAATAATAAAAAAATTTGCAGCTCAATACACGAGCTGCAATTTTTTGTTATATACTTTTTATATGAGTTCTCCCACCGGCTTAATCATATCAGCCTTGATAAAGCCCTTTATGATCAGATACTGCTCTATCGTCTTCACACAGTTTTCCACACCGACACGCTCACTGTTTAGTGTCAGGTCGTAGTTCACCGGATTGGTCCAGTAGTTTCCGTGTGTATAGTACTTGTAATAGTCTGCCCTGAACTTATCTGTTCTCTCAATCGTGGCATTTGCCACCTCCGGTGTCACACCCATATTGGCTATGGTACGCTCCACACAGAATGCACGCGGTGCCTCAATGTATATGCTCACCACATTTGGGCGGTTCTTTAATACATAGTCGGCACATTTTCCTACTATGACGCATGATTCCTTGTCTGCAAGCTCATTGATAATCTGGCTCTGATACTCAAAAAGTCTGTCATCTGATTTGAACTTCTCATTTCTTGATATATATCCCTTTGCTCTTGGAAGCCCTCGCAGAAAGCTCGTAAATCCGCCCTCCTCACGCAGCTTCTCGTTTACCTCCTGAAACACGTTCTCATCGAGGCCGCTCAGCTGGCTTGCAAGAGTCAGGATACGGTTCTCATAACAGTGTATTCCAAGCTCTTTTGCCAGCTGTGATGCTATTGCTTTTCCGCCTGTTCCAAATCCTCTGGCAAAGGTTACTACAAAATTATCCATTTATCATTTCCTCCTTCTGAATACCCACCATATCTAGCCCGCCAGATATCTGCTTAAGAATTCTCTTGTTCTTGGATTCTTAGGATTTGTAAACAGCTCTGCCGGTGCTGCATCCTCTGCCACATACCCTGAGTCCATGAAAATAGTTCTTGTAGAAACATCTCTGGCAAATGCCATCTCATGTGTGACGATTATCATCGTAAGTCCTGTCCTTGCGAGGTCCTTCATGACATTTAACACCTCTCCGACCATCTCAGGGTCAAGCGCCGATGTAGGCTCATCAAACAAAAGCACCTCCGGGTTCATACAAAGTGACCTTGCAATGGCAACTCGCTGCTTCTGTCCTCCTGAGAGCTGAGATGGCTTCGCATTGATATAAGGAGCCATGCCGACTGCCTTCAGATGTGTGATCGCCCTGTCAAAAGCCTCCTGCTTTGGCAGATGAAGCACCCTTCTTGTGCAAAGCATACAGTTCTGGAGCACTGTCATATTATTGAACAAATTGAAGGACTGGAACACCATTCCCACCTTTGAACGGTATTCATTGATATCCTTTTGTACATTTCTGACCTCTTTATCGTGATATAAAATCTTTCCTGAGGTCTGTTTCTCAAGCTTGTTGATGCATCGAAGCAGTGTTGATTTTCCTGAACCAGAGGAGCCCACAATACAGATGACCTCGCCGGAATGCACATCAATATCAATCTTTCTAAGTACCTCATGGTCACCAAATGATTTGCTTAAATCCTTAATTGAAATAACTGTCTCACTCATATTGTGCCTCCTATTCATTGTCCATGTACTCAACTGCGAGTGCATAGTCTGTCTTACCCTGCAGCTTCTTTTCAATCAGCTTGAAGAGCTTATCAAATACAAAGCACAGTACAAAGTAAATTACCGCGATGACCAGATATGACTCAAAGTACTTGTAGTAGTTTCCGCCGACTGTCTTGGCAGCCATGAAAAGCTCCTGCACAGCGATAACATTGAGCACTGATGTCATCTTCAGATTTAAAAGGAATGTATTTGCCATCTCAGGAATGATGTTCTTGAACGCCTGTGGCAAAACTACATAGAGCATTGTCTTAAATGGCGACATTCCCATGGCCCATGCGCCCTCACGCTGTCCCATATCTATTGAGCCGATTCCTGCTCTGACTGTCTCTCCCATGTAGGCACCTGTATTTAATACAGTTACGAGAATACCTGCAAATACAGGTGTCAGGTTTTCATAGCCCATCTGACGTATTCCATAGTACACAATCATCGCCTGAACTATCATTGGTGTATCCCTGAATACTTCAACATAAACTGTAAATATCACCTTTACTATACGGATAAGAACCTTTTTTACGATGTTGTCACCATCGTTAAGCTTTACATCATTTACTATGCCTACGATATATCCCAATATAAAGCCAAGCAATGTACCAACTACCGATATGTACAGCGTAAGCCAGGTTCCTTTGATAAACATGCTTGAATATTTCTGCGCCAGAAATACCATCCATTCTAACGAATTACTTGGATTACTTATTATCATACTGCTACCTCACTTTTATCTCTCTAATCCCCAGCTTACGCCGGTTTATCAGACTATTGTGGGATGATGCGATATAACATCATCCCACAGTCTTTCATCTTTTCGTGAATCAGATAAATCTCTAACAACTAGTTGGCTGCCGGCTGCTGTGTCAGAACCTGATCCATCAGCTCATCCATCTTTGCCTTGTCATTCCAGCCGATTGCATCCATGGCATCCTGGATTTTATCTCTGAGCGCTGTATCATCCTTTCTTGTTGCGATACATACATTTACCATTTCATCATCACCTGTGAATGTATCATTCTCATCCAGCTCGATAATCTGTAAATCATCGTTTGTCAGTGCTGCTGACTCTGCTGTCGGAACATCGATTACACATACATCTGCGCTGCCGTTTGATATTGCGAGGAAGCACTCTGATGTAGTCTCAAAGTTTCCTGACTGCTCAGCACCCTTTATCTGGTCTAAAAGTGGAATCCAGCCTGTTCCAAGCTGTGTAGTTACTTTGCAGCCTGTATCTGCGAGATCTGAAAGGCTCTTTACATTTGAATACTTGCCGCCCTTCTTAACAACGATACAGTTGTTTCTATAGTAATAAGGCTCTGTGAATGCGTATGACGCTTCTCTTTCCTTTGTCTTGCCCATACCTGCGATGATACAGTCATAATCTCCTGCATCGAGTGAGATACCGATTGATGACCACTCAACCTTATGTACCTCAAGGTCCATTCCCATCTGGTCTGCAAGCTTCTGTGCCACTGCTACATCGTAGCCGTATGCATAGTAATCAGAGCCTGCTATCCTGACTGCCTTGCTGCCGTCCGGTGTGGTATCTGTATCCTGTGTCCAGTTGAATGGAGCATATGCACATTCCATACCAACCTTTAAAACCTTCTTTGATGAGCTGTCTGCCGCTGAGCTATCTGAGGCAGCTCCTCCTGATGACGAACCACATCCAAACAATGTTGTCACTGCCATTACACCTGTCAATATCAATGCTGCAAATCTCTTACTTCTCTTCATCATAATCTTTTCCTCCTTGATTATTGAAATGCGAAAAGGCGCCGGAGTTTTTCTCCAGCGCCTTTGCTTAGTTCGTATAATAAACTTAATGAAGCAGCTTTGCAATGTTAATTTTGCACAATTTGTTTGTGCATTTTTACAGTAATTAATTAAACATAAGCCTTTTTACAAGAATACAATTAACTACATCCAGATATTCCATCGAGTCATCAAGGCTGATTTCCAGTATTTCTTCTATCTTTTTCAGACGGTATTGCAGGGAATTACGATGAACGTACATCATCTGTGCCGTTTTTTGGACATTAAAGCCACACATATAGTAATTGAGCAGCGTATCTATGAGAAACGAGCCGTTTGCATTGTCATACATCTCAAGTCGCTTTAGCTTCTCGTTGCAATAATCCATGATTTCCTGCTGATTGCCACTGTTGAACATATACTTGTATATGCCCATGGAGCTGGCACTGATTACCTTCCTGTTGGTCGGATTGGGTAAAATATCCTTTTTGGGGATGAGATTTTTCGCCTCCTGATAGCTCTTTCCAAAATCCGCAGGCTTCCTGTATGCAGCACCGAGTATGCATGTGCTGTGAATAAGCCCTGCAAATGGTGCACGACTGTCTAAGTCCCCAAGTATCCTTTCAATCTGACGCTCCGTCTCCATATCCTTTGTCTCTTCAAAAAGAAGCACAAATTTGTTCAAAAACCTCATATACATAGGCTTTTTCTTCATATGGATAACCTCGCGGTTCAGGCAGTCGGTATAGTATGTATATGTGTGCTCGTCCTGCTCCAGATTCACTCCGTATTTGCGGTCTATCACGATGATTCCAACCCTGTACGGCCGGTCAAAGATCAGTCCAAGCTGTGCAGAAATCTTTTCTATATACTTATCATTTACCTCGTATCCAAAGAGCAGGTTGTACAGGTAGTCCCCTGTCCTTTTATTATCCACACTGGTCTCTAAAAGCAGCTCTCCGACGCTCTGCGCAATATCAACAAAGGTGGCACCCTCCCACCGTATATAAAACAACGGCAGCTTGAGTTCATCAGCCTTGTCCTTCATCCTCTGTGGTGTCTCTTCCCTGTCCTCCACAACCGAAATCGCAAAGCCTGATATACCCAGCTCATTCAGCTCAACCATGGCATCATATGCCTCGTCCATGGAAAATCTCTTGTAATCTACCACAAGCAGTGCAAAGTTGCCCGGATTCATATGATCCTTATAAGGCTTTGTCTGCACCAGATAAGTCCATGACACCATCCTGTCAAGCCCTGCTGCTCCTGCCACAAGCTCCATTCCGTCCATTTGTAAATTGTTAACATCCCTGCATGAAATCATCTGCGTCTCCCTGATATCATTAAGCTTCGGTAATTATCCCAAACCGCGCCACATTACTTATATCCACAGCCGCTTCGCCCCGGCATATCCTCACCGTGCACATACCTGGCATTGAACTCCATATTTATCTCACGAAGCTCCTTCTTTCCATCAATATAGTCCTGATACATCTCGGCAAGCCCCGACATGCAGCCATCGCAGGTGGCCTCGATATTGCCAAGCGACTCAGCCACAATTGCCTCGCGTTCCTCTTTTGTTGTCTCACTGATTAAATATCCCATTTTGTATGTTTCCTTTCCGGCTATTCACATATTAAAAGCCCAGATTCTCATCCACAAGAATAATCTGGAAACGTCCCTTCACCCTTGAAAAGCGTGTAGTCAGAATCTGACAGCAGATACACTGCGGGCTCTTGCAGTCAAAGCAGGTGCCATTCTTAGAGCATGGTGTGTCGATGCCAAAGCGCTGTGCGTTGATTGGTGCTGCCTCATTTCTCGCACGGCTCATAGCATCTGCCTCGGTCTTTACGACCTTGTTCATGCCCACTATAAGAAGCACATGCTTCGGTCCGTAAGCATATGCAGCCACGCGGTTTGCATTTCCGTCAATATTGATAAATACGCCATCCTCGCTCATCGCATTGACACTTCCAAGGAAATAATCGGATGTAAATGCCTTTAACGCTATCTCCTGCTTTTCCTCCTGCGTAGACACCTTGTCTCTGTCATAAAACTGATATTCTCCGTTTGAGAGCGCCTCATACAGACCACACTCCTTCACCGATGTGGCACCGCCCATATTGATTGAGCTTCCCTTTGGAATCAGCTCAAGTGCCTTCTTAACAGCCTCTTCCTTTGTCTCGACATAATATGCCTCCATGTTGCGCGACTCAAGCGCAGCCACAAGGCGCTTTCCCAGTAAATCGTTTCTCATTTTTCTTACGTCCATAGTGTAAACCTCATTTCATGCTTATTGCCAATTCCAGTTTGTGCAATTAGCTGTATTAATTGTTGTTATTATACTACTTTACAGGGGATGTCATATAGTCGTTTGGAGCTTCTAAAATTAGAGAATATAATAAATGAAACAGAAT
>ENA-UEQQ01000465-UEQQ01000465.1-human-gut-metagenome-genome-assembly--contig:-NODE-465-length-14450-cov-9.954568_pt1 | contig 14450 bp, 9 predicted proteins | sample MGYA00242956_ERZ507956 | MGnify/ENA primary metagenome ERZ507956 (study PRJEB26167, sample SAMN06115407) | human gut metagenome | host: Homo sapiens | place: China:Hubei | collected 2016-07-12 | study... | reverse complement strand
TACTTAATGTTCGGATATATAATAGTATGAGTTTCATATTCGTGTCTTTTATTCGTTTTTCATAATGCTTGCCGGATTGATGTTGGCAGCCTTGCTGATTTGCCTAATAATAGTCAACAAGGAGATGGCAGTTGTTATGGCTACTGCTACGGCAAACAAGTCGAATGTCAAAGGGGCTTTGTGGGCAAAATCCTGCAAATAGAGGGTAATGGCAATCCATGACAAGGGTATGGATAGCAAAGTGGCGACTCCCATGACCGAGAGATACTTTTTAATGAGTAAGGGGTAAATATCCTTTGCTTGCGCACCGTTCACTTTGCGTAAACCTATCTCACGGTAACGTTGCCGAATATCGAACAAGGATATTGACAATAATCCCAATGAAGAGATGAAAATGGCTATTCCGGCAAAGAGCGTATAAATGTTCACCACTTGACGGTCTTCACGATACATCTTTTGGAGTTCATCTTCTATCAGCGTATATTCAAAGTCGGTTCTTCCCGTAGATTCTTCGTATAAGCGGCGCAGGAAATCAATGACTTTGGCTTTATTCTCGTGCTTATACGAGGCTGTAACAGTATAAATTCCGCCTATGCTTGCATCGTGATAATAGATGACAACCGGTTGGATGGATTGTGAAAGGTGCCGAACATTGAAATCCTTTATGACCCCTACTATCTCGCAAGGTGGATTGTAGAAATCCGGTAAGCTGCTTGAGGCGTAGTGTGGTTCTTCAGGTTGCAGCTTGTCTTTGGTGATGTCTTTTATTCCATAGACTCTTTTAGCGGTTTCGTTGATAATTACCTTGAAACTGTTTTTGGTGAACGCTTCATCTATGGAGTCGTTCCATAGGCGCCCCTCTACAAGTTGAAAATCGTATATTGCCATGGAGTGGGTCGTTAAATGTGCAGATAATGCCGGATGGAAACCGTTTTCGGCTCTGTTGAGCGCAAAACTGTCAAAACGGAAGTCGGTGAACAGCAAGTCGTTTCCTCTGCTCCAATGCTCAAACAGAGTGCTTTCACTCATTCGTTTATTGACCAAAGCATTACTTATATACTGTCTTTTTCCTTCATCCAATCCCTCCTCTTTAGTTGTTTTATATAAGCCCAATTTATCGACATACATCCGGCAAGTTATCACATCGTGCGAGCGGAAACCGAGGTCGGCGCAGAGCATATACTCCAACTGCCGTACAAAGAATAGAGAAACGGTTATTATAAAGATGGTTACGACATATTGAAAACACAGTAATATCATGCGTGACCGTGTGGAAAAGCGTGAAGATGCCAGCTCGCGTATGGAGTTGACGGGTCTGCTACATGTGTATTTCAAGAACGGATAAACAGTAGTCAGCAATGGCAATCCTAAAAGTACGATGGCAGAGACCTTCCGGTCAAAGCCGGAGTCTGTTGTGGTAGGTATATAAAGTTCATGGAAAAAGAAAAACCTGGTTATTTCTATTAAAGCCCAGCAAAGGAGTAATGCCAGTCCCGTCAATAAGATGTTCTCGGCATATATTTGCAGGAAAATGTCTGTCCTGCCTGCACCGAACACTTTTTTCACCCCAAACTCTCTTGACCGCTTGGACATGATGACAGTGTAGATGTTGATGAAGTTCAGCAGCCCTATGATACCTACCAGGAAGGCTACTACCATCAATACCCGGACATAGCTTTGGTTGCCATATTGATAGTTCTTGTTTTCTTTTCCGTGGTCTTTATCGTAATATAAATCTTTCAAAGGCAAATACTGATAGCGTACTGTCTCATAAGTGCTCCATTTGCTGCGGGGGTGTTCTTTTGAATACTTTTTATTCAGCAGTGCAATGTCTGTATCCGGTGCCATCAGCATGGCGTATATAGGGTCGAAAAAAAGGAATTCGTCCAGTTCATCCGACATAAATATATCCGGCATCCATGATGTCTTGGTATCGGGGTCGTCCACCACTCCTATAATAGTGAATTTATTCCCTTTTGTGTTTTTGAAAGTAGCGCCTATGGCATTCTTCCCTCCCAGCTTCTTCTTCCAAAAAGAACGGGTGATGACAACATCCCTCGGGCGGACTATTCTTCCGCTTCCGGCAATCACCCTATATGGAAAGATTTTGAAGAAGGTGCTGTCTACGGAAAAAGCGTTCGCTGCAATTTCTTGTTCACCGAACAGAACGGGCATATCTGATATTTGATAAATCACCGTAAATTGTTCTACGGCAGGATCCTTTTCCAATCCCGACCGGTAGCCTCCCAAGAAGTTCTCACCACTGCTGGTAGAGGTTTTTATCAGGCAAATGCGTTTATATTCGGGAAAGCATTGGTTCACTGTATTTTCTTGGTGGATATATCGGGCTACGGTGAGTACGCAAGCCAAACTGCACGCCAGTCCCAATACATTGATAAGGGTGTATGCTTTGAATTTCAGCAATGCATTGATGGCTAAGATTATTTGTCTCATAGTGCGTAGTTTTATTTCATTATCAATTCTTCCGCCTCGCCAAAGGTATCATATCCCGTTGTAATTACCCAATCTCCGGGCTGCAAACCTTCCGTAATCTCGTATTGTTGCGGATTTTGGCGACCGATGCCAAGCGGCACGCGCACGGCTTTTGTCTTTGCGGCGTTCAGTTTGTAAATCCATTGTCCTCCGGTACTCTGGTAGAAGTTGCCGCGCGGAATGACGAGCGCCTCCTCCGGCTGGCCGAGTTCTATCTGTACCCGGAAGCTTTTGCCTACACGTACGTTGTCGGGCATGTCACCGGTGAAGACGAGGTCTACGTCGAACGTGCGGTCTTTGACTTCGGGAACCACTTTCGTGATGCGCAACGGGTATTTTCTTCCCTGATAATTGATGGTGGCAGGCAATCCGGTGATAATGCGGTCGATGTAGTATTCGCTCAGGGAAGTATGCACTTTATATTGGTCCAGCACCTTGATTTCCGCAATGCTTTCACCGGAAGCGACCTGCTGTCCCGGAGTCACCTTGACAAAACTGAGCTGGCCGGCGACGGGAGCTTTCACCACCAGGTTGCCGAGCCGTTCGCAGGCGCGTTCATACTTCTTCCGTTCCCGTTCGCGGTCGTTCCTGATGAGGTCTTTGCGGATGACGGTGACGGCAGAGTCATGACGGAGGCTTTCCCTTTGAAGATGGGCATTTTTCACTTTATAGTTGTATTCGTCCTCGGAAACTTCGAGCTGCGCCTTGCTCTTGATGCCCATGCGGTACTCCTCCTTGTCAAGGGCAAAACTCTTGCGCAGGCGGTTGAGGTCATAATCGGTCTGCAGGGCTTGTTGTTGCAGGTTCAGGCTTTTCTGCTCCATTTCAATTTCTTTTTCGCGGTAGGTGATAAGCTGCTTTTCCCAGTCGTCGCGCTGGTCTTCGATACTGCGCAGCAGGTCGGGGTTTTCCATGACGAGGATGGTATCTCCTTGCCGGAGCAGGCTCCCCTCCTCTCCTATGATGCGTTCCACGCTTCCGGCTTCACGTGCATTGACCTTGATGGTAAGGATGGGCTGAATCACTCCCTCCACATCTACATATTCCATAAATTTGCCGTTCTTGACTTCGGCTATCTGTATGTTGTCCTGCTCGATACGCAGTTTGCTGGGACCCAGCGAAAGGGTGACTACATAAATCAGGAAGGCAAGGAAGGCAACGCCTCCCGCCAGATAGTAGCGGTAACGGATGTACCAGGGTTTCTTTTCAAGTTTTATATCCATAATGCAATATTTTATATACTCTTTTTTTACTTTTCAGATACCCCCTTCAGAAGTACTTCTGAATAAGGGTTCCGAGTTTTACTAAAACTTTACCGGAGATTTAGTAAATCGTCACCGGAGTTTTAGTAAATCTCCGGCCAGTTTTTACTAAAACTATTCCACGATTCTATTACTGTATAGATTCTTCATTAGTAACCCTTTCCAAGTCTTCTGCCAGTGGCCTCTCTTTTTCAAAGTCATATAGCGTGATGCTTCTCAGTGTATAGTACAAACTCCAATAGTTGTACAAAGCCGTTATATAGCTTCTCCGGGCCGTATCTTTTTCCGTGATGGATGCATTGAGGTCGAGTACCGAGGACTTGCCGAGCAGATAGAGTTTTCGGGCTACTTCGGCGCGTCGTTGGGCTGTATGGTCCGTGCGGGCGGCTATGTTTACCCGTTGCGCCTGCAGGTTGAATTGCTTTACGAGTTTCCGTACGTTCAAGTCGAAATCCGTCTTGTCTTGCTCTACCTGCGTGTAGACAAGGTCTCGGTTAGAACGGGCCACGCGTACTTGTCCCCTTCCGCGCCCCCAGTCCAGGATTGGGAGGGTAATGCCCAAGCTGACGTACTGCTGGTCCAGTGGATTCCGGTAGGCATCTTTCAGCTTGTCGGCAGTTTGTGTCAAGCCGAAGCGCAGGTAGATGTCTGCCTTCAGTCCGGCATTGGCCTTGGCGCGCGACACGGCACTCTCGCTTTCCACCTTGCGGCGTAGCATGTTCTGTATCTCCGGACTGTTTTCGTTGGCAAGCATCAGCGCGGCATCCAGGTCGATGTGCAGGTCGGGCACGCGGTTGTCTATTCTCACCTTTATAAGGAGGTCTTCTTGGATGCCGAGGTAGGAACGGAGTTCCTGCATGCAGTTTTCCACTTCGATGCGGGCATTCATGCAGTTGGTTTCTTCGGTCAGTTTGTTGAGTTCGAGCTGCAACATTTCGTTTTCGCTGATGGTGCCGATGTTATATCGTCCTTGCGCATATATATATAAGGTGTCGGCATTGGCGTAGTTGGCGTTGGCTATTTCGTAGTTGCTTTGTGCTTTGGCCAGGTTGAAGAACTTCTCTGTGGCATTGGCGGCAACAAGCTCAAGGGTTTCTACGTAGGTTTTCTTGGCTTCGCGATAACGGATAGGTTCGATGCGCCGGTCCCACTTCAGGCTGTTGTAGCCAAACAAGGACTGGCTGTATCCGATGTTGACGGGTGAAGTCTGCCAGGAATAGGTGTCACTGCTGAAAAGGTCGAGGCGCTGCGCAGCCGTTTCAATGAAAAAGGTTCCTCCGGTCCACGGCACGTTTTGTGTCAGGCTCAGTGTTAGGTCAGTGCTCAGCAGGTTCTGCTCTATGAACTTGACGTTGCCATCGCTTTGGGTCACTTTGTTGATAGCACGGTCCAGATAGGGATTGGAAGTAAGCTTGAGCGTCGGCAGGTAGTTGGCACAGTAGTATTTGTAGTTCCAATAAGCGGAACGGAAGCTATGGCGGGCATTTTGGGCGTCGGGCGACTGCTGGCGGGCCTGCTCGATGGTTTCTTCCAAAGTCAGCTCCAACGTGTGCTCTTGGGCAACGGCACTCGACGTCAGACTGAATGTAATAAGCAATAAAAATATATTCCGGTGCATAGTTGTTTTCTTTACTCTATAAAGTTCAAATTCTATGCCATAAGTATAAGTTGTTGTATTATAAGTGTTTGTTGTGGTTCGAAGCTTTCCAAACGTGTGCAGTTGCGCACAAAAATAGTGCGATAATGCACGCACAACACATGGATATTATACTTATCTTTGCCCGTACAAGAGATGTGGGATTGTGTAGGCCTTGCCTGCACGAAAAGAAAACAGATATGGAGCAGTTTGGTAAAATATTGATTGTAGATGATAACGAGGATGTGCTTTTTGCACTGAACCTTCTTCTCGAACCCTACGCCGAGAAGATAAAGGTGGCGGTGACCCCCGACCGCATCGAGCATTTTATGACCACTTTCCGTCCGGACATTATTCTGCTGGATATGAATTTCAGCCGTGATGCCATCAGTGGTCAGGAAGGTTTCGACAGCTTGAAGCAGATTCTGAGTATCGACCCGCAAGCAGTGGTCATCTTCATGACTGCCTACGCGGATACGGACAAGGCAGTGCGTGCCATCAAAGCGGGGGCTACGGATTTCATTCCCAAGCCGTGGGAGAAGGAAAAATTGTTGGCGACCCTTTCTTCGGGCATGAAGTTGCGCCGTTCGCGCACCGAGATAAATCTGCTGAAAGAGCAGGTGGAAGTACTGAGCAATGCCACAACGGGAGGCTCCGAAGAGATTATTATCGGTGATTCTCCCGTCATGCAGCAAGTTTTCTCTACTGTGGAGAAGTTGCGCGATGCGGATGCCAACATTCTTATATTAGGTGAGAATGGAACTGGAAAGGATGTGATTGCCCGTATGCTTTACCGCAATTCTCCCCGCTATGGAAAGCCGTTTGTCACGATAGACCTCGGCAGTATCCCCGAACAGTTGTTCGAAAGCGAGTTGTTCGGCTACGAGAAAGGCGCCTTCACCGATGCACGGAAAGCGAAAGCTGGACGTATGGAAGTGGCAACCGGCGGTACGCTTTTTCTGGACGAGATAGGTAACCTTTCCCTGCCCATGCAGGCCAAATTGCTGACTGCCATCGAAAAGCGTTGTATCAGTCGTTTGGGAAGTACGCAGGCTACGCCCATTGATGTGCGGCTCATCTGCGCCACCAATGCAGACATCCGTCGGCTGGTGGACGAAGGAGACTTCCGCCAAGACCTGCTGTATCGCATCAACACCATCGAGTTGCATATTCCACCTCTGCGGGAACGCGGAAACGACATCCTCCTGCTGGCAGAGTATTTCCTGCAACGGTATGCCCGCAAATATCAGAAAGAGATGCGCGGGCTGACCCGGGAGGCGAAAAACAAGTTGTTGAAATATGCCTGGCCGGGTAATGTACGTGAGTTGCAGCATACCATGGAACGTGCCGTGATACTGGGAGACGGCTCTTTGCTTCGTCCGGAAAACTTCATGTTCCAAGCTTCGGCTTCCCGCCAGAAGAAGGAAGAAGAAGTCCTCAACTTGGAGCAATTGGAACGGCAGGCTGTGGAACGTGCCATGCGGCTCAGTGAAGGAAATGTGACCCGTGCCGCCGAATACTTGGGCATTACTCGCTTCGCCTTGTACCGGAAACTTGAAAAACTGGGCTTATGAAACGATATTCATTGATTGTGGCACTGCACATCATCGGCATAGCCTTCCTTTCGGTCGGCGTTTATCTGCTGGTGGATGCCGGACTGTGGTTCAGTGCACTGATGGCTTTTTTGATATTGCTGGCGATTGCCGTTCATCTGTACCGCCTGCAGATGATGCAGGTGCGCATGATGCGCCATCTGGCAGAGAGCCTGCGCTATGACGACATGATGCTGTCGTTCCGTTCTCCCTACAAGAACCGGTCTATGGAGGATATGGTGGACGAGCTTTCCGAAGCGATGAGGAATTTCCGTACCCGCGTGCTGGAACGCAATGAGATGGAAGCGTGGCAAAAGCTGATACGTGTGCTGACGCACGAAATAATGAATTCAATCACTCCCATCATCTCCCTCTCCGAAACCTTGAGCGAGCGGGAAATGTCGGAAAAGAACTATCCCGTCATGCGGCAGGGAATGCAGACTATCCACCGCCGTAGTAAGGGGTTGTTGGAGTTTGTGGAGAATTACCGGAAGCTGACAAGACTTCCCGCCCCCGTCCGTCGTCCGGTTGCCGTCCGCGAGCTGTTGCAGGATTTGCAGAAGCTGTTTTCGGAAGAGTATATCCGGATAGAGCTTCCGGAGACCGACCGCATACTCCAGATAGACCGGACACAGATAGAACAAGTACTGATTAATCTGATTAAAAATGCCAAAGAGGCATGTAGCAGGAAAGAGCATCCCCGGATAGAAGTGAAGATGCTACCCGCCCTCTCGTGGCAATGCCTAATCACTGTCAGTGACAATGGTGAAGGCATTCTGCCGGAAGTGCAAGATAAGATTTTTGTACCGTTCTTCACCACCAAGCCTTCCGGTTCGGGCATCGGGCTCAGTTTATGTAAACAAGTGATGAACCGGCATGGAGGGAATATCACGGTGCAGTCTACTGTGGGAAAAGGGAGTTGCTTTACGCTGCTATTTGGATAAGTGGGAAAGAGGGTATATACAAAAATAAGCTACTGAAAAATCAGTAGCTTATTAATTTCTGTCGGGGTAGCGGGATTCGAACCCACGACCCCCTGCTCCCAAAGCAGGTGCGCTAACCGGACTGCGCTACACCCCGAATACTTTACTTCTGAAAAGCGAGTGCAAAGGTAAAAACAATTCTGATACCAACCAAACATTTAGGCAAGTTTTATGCAATTAAAATTACATTTTCAGATAGAAATCTTTCGTTAAAGCTACATATTCAGGGGTAAACTCATTGTGATTCACCTCAATACAGAGTTTCTCTTCTCTACACTCTTTTGCTTCAAAACCAAAGTTCAGCAATACCCGTCTGCACGGTTTTCCGGGTTTGGTGAAGACTTGCACACGATGCAATGGAAACAACTTATGGTTCCAAGCTGTATCCACAACCGTTTTTTCAGCTTCCGCTGGAATAATGATGCTTACGACTCCTTGCTCTTCAAGCAAAGATGCCGAACGATGAAACAGTAAATCGTAATTCAAATTGCCCGCATGCCGTGCTGTGCACCTTTGTTCGTCAGGACATTTCAACGCATCTATAAAATAGGGAGGATTGGAAACGATGAGGTCAAATCTGTTTTCCGGCTGATAATCTCGGAAATCATGACATATGACCTCTACTCTACCGGCCCATGGAGAGTGAGATACATTTTCTGTGGCTTGTCCGGCTGCAGCTGCATCTATTTCGATTGCAGTAATCCGGGCATGCGGATTCCTTTGCGCTAACTGTAAGGCTATTAATCCGGTACCGGTTCCAACGTCCAGTATACGCTTTGCTTTGTCTGCCACTGGAAAGGCTACCATCTGCAATATGGGGGCAGAGGTGGGGGCGACTACCTCCCTTTTCCCTTACGATGAGCGCATGGGTACTTATTTGAAGGCTACCGGACGTGAAGAAGTGGTAAAAATGGCTGCTTCCGTAGCTGCCGACCTTCGCGCCGACGACGAAGTGCTGGCAAATCCGGAAAAATATTACGACCGCATCATTGAAATAGACCTCTCGCTGTTGGAACCGTATATCAATGGGCCCTTTACGCCGGATGCAGCAACACCGATATCGAAATTTGCCGAGGTAGTGATAACCAATAACTATCCCCGCCGGATGGAAGTCGGCCTGATAGGGTCGTGCACCAATTCGTCCTATCAGGATTTGAGCCGCGCAGCCTCCCTTGCCCGGCAGGTAAAGGAAAAGAATTTGAAGGTTGCTTCTCCGCTGATTGTCAACCCCGGTTCGGAGCAGATACGTGCCACTGCTGAACGCGACGGCATGATTGCCGCTTTCGAAGATATTGGCGCAACGATAATGGCGAATGCCTGCGGACCTTGTATTGGCCAGTGGAAGCGCCATACTGATGACCCCGAACGCAAAAATTCCATCGTCACCTCTTTTAACCGTAATTTTGCCAAACGTGCCGATGGAAATCCCAACACTTTTGCTTACGTCGCTTCCCCGGAGATAACGATGGCGCTGACCATTGCCGGTGACCTTTGTTTCGACCCGTTGAGGGATACGCTGGTCAATGCCAAAGGAGAGGTTGTGAAACTGTCCGAACCGGTCGGTGAAGAACTGCCGGCACACGGGTTTATAGGAGGAAAGGAAGGATACATTGCTCCAGGCAAAGGACAGACGGAAATTACGGTCAATCCTCATTCACAGCGCTTGCAACTGCTGACTCCCTTCCCAGCCTGGGATGGCATGGACTTGCTGAATATGCCTTTATTGATTAAAGTGCAAGGGAAATGTACCACCGACCACATCTCTATGGCGGGGCCATGGCTCCGTTTCCGGGGACATTTGGAGAATATTTCGGACAATATGCTGATGGGGGCTGTCAATGCTTTCAATGGAGAGACGAACAAGGTTTGGAACCGCTCCACCAATACCTATGGAACAGTGTCAGGCACTGCGAAGCTGTATAAATCAGAAGGCATCCCTTCCATTGTCGTTGCCGAAGAGAATTATGGTGAAGGGTCCAGCCGTGAGCATGCTGCCATGGAACCACGCTTCTTGAATGTACGCGTCATTTTGGCGAAAAGCTTTGCCCGTATCCATGAGACGAATTTAAAGAAACAAGGCATGTTGGCACTGACCTTTACGGATAAGGCCGATTATGACAAGATTCGGGAACGCGACCTGATTTCTGTCATGGGGTTGAAAGATTTTGCTTCGGGACGTACGTTGAAGGTGGTTCTTCATCACGAGGACGGGAGTAAAGAAAGTTTTGAAGTACAACATACGTATAACGAACAGCAGATAGCCTGGTTCCGGGCCGGTTCTGCACTTAATGCAAGATAGAATATGGAAAAAATTACTGTACCTTTTATTTCCGGCGATGGAGTGGGAGCAGAAGTGACCCCATCCATGCAGGCTGTCGTGAATGCCGCTGTCAGGAAATCCTATGGTGACCGGCGTGGCATTGAATGGAAAGAAGTGCTGGCAGGAGAACGTGCTTTCCACGAAACCGGCTCCTGGCTGCCGGATGAAACGATGGAAGCCTTCCGCACTTATAAGGTGGGCATCAAAGGTCCTTTGACAACACCTGTCGGCGGAGGTATCCGTTCGTTGAACGTGGCATTGCGTCAGACGCTTGATTTGTATGTCTGCCAACGTCCGGTACGTTGGTATAAGGGTATTGTTTCTCCACTCAAAGAGCCGCAGAAGGTGGATATGTGCGTATTCCGTGAGAATACCGAGGATATTTATGCAGGCATCGAATGGGAAGCCGGAACTCCGGAGGCTGAAAAGTTCTATCGTTTTCTCCATGATGACATGGGGGTGACAAAAGTCCGTTTTCCCGAAACCTCCTCGTTTGGCGTGAAGCCCGTTTCAAGAGAAGGAACAGAGCGCTTGGTGCGTGCCGCCTGCCAATACGCGCTTGAGCATCATCTGCCTTCCGTGACCTTGGTACACAAAGGAAACATCATGAAATTTACGGAAGGCGGTTTCAAGAAGTGGGGGTACGAGCTGGCAGAATGTGAGTTTGGTAAAGAGCTGGCAGAAGGGCGTCTGGTCATCAAGGACTGCATTGCCGATGCATTCTTGCAGAACACGTTGCTTATCCCCGAAGAATATTCCGTGATTGCCACGTTGAATCTGAACGGCGATTATGTGTCCGACCAACTGGCTGCCATGGTAGGCGGCATCGGCATTGCACCGGGTGCGAATATCAACTATAAAACGGGGCATGCCATTTTTGAGGCTACTCACGGGACGGCTCCGAACATTGCCGGGAAAGACATTGTGAATCCCTGTTCCATCATCCTTTCCGCTGTGATGATGCTTGAATATCTGGGTTGGAAGGAAGCAGCCTCTCTTATAGAGAACGCCTTGGAGGAAAGTTTCACAGAAGCCCGTGCTACTGCCGACTTGGCCCGTTTTATGCCGGGTGGCGTCTCGCTGTCCACTTCGACTTTCACCCGGGAGATTGTAAGGAGAATAGAAAATGGGAATAACGAATAAAACGAAACGATTATGAAGAAGGAGTATCTGATTTACAAGCTTTCCGAAGATTTGAAGGAAGCTACCCGGATTGAGAATGAACTGTTCAGGAAGTTTGATGTGAAGCGCGGTTTGCGTAATGAGGACGGCACGGGAGTCTTGGTGGGGTTGACCAAAATAGGCAATGTGGTCGGCTATGAACGCATCCCCGGTGGAGGGCTGAAGCCTATTCCCGGCAAATTGTTCTACCGCGGTTATGATGTGGATGACTTGGCACACGCCATCATCAAAGAGAAGCGTTTCGGTTTTGAGGAAATTGCCTACTTGTTGCTTTCCGGTCGCCTGCCCGACAAGGAAGAACTCTCTTCTTTCCGTGAACTCATCAACGACAACATGCCGCTGGAGCAGAAGACCAAGATGAATATCATTGAACTCGAAGGAAACAACATTATGAACATCCTGGCGCGCAGCGTGCTCGAGATGTATCGTTTTGACCCTGATGCAGATGACACTTCCCGCGATAATCTGATGCGGCAGAGCATTGAGCTTATTTCGAAATTCCCGACCATCATTGCGTATGCCTATAACATGCTTCGCCATGCCACCCATGGCCGTTCACTGCATATCCGCCATCCGCAGGAAAACCTTTCCATTGCCGAGAATTTCCTCTATATGCTGAAGAAGGACTACACGGAGCTGGATGCCCGCACGCTCGACCTGCTGCTGGTTCTTCAGGCCGAGCACGGTGGTGGTAACAACTCCACTTTTACCGTACGTGTCACTTCTTCTACCGGGACGGATACTTACTCTTCGATAGCGGCAGGTATCGGTTCCTTGAAAGGGCCGCTTCATGGAGGTGCCAATATCCAGGTTGCCGATATGTTCCACCATCTGCAGGAAAACATTCAGGACTGGACGAATGTGGATGAGATTGATACTTACTTCACCCGCATGCTCAACAAGGAAGCCTATAACAAGACCGGCTTGATATATGGTATCGGACATGCCGTCTATACCATTTCCGACCCGCGCGCCATTCTGCTGAAAGAGCTTGCCCGGGAACTGATCAAGCTCAAGGTGCTGGAGAGCAGCATGTACAACGCCCGTGAAGCTTCTGTCAAGCTGGCAGAGGCCACCGGTGCCGACTGCGTGCAGGTCATCGGCTCCAAGTTCGTGCTCTATCTGCAGAAGAAAAAAGACAGCGCCTACGCTGACCTGCTGAAATGAGGCTCCTGCTGTACGGCGGCACCTTTGATCCGCCCCACAACGGCCACCTGAATAATCTGCGCGCCGCCGCTGCCCGGGTGCGCCCGGACAGGGTGGTGGTGATGCCTGCGGGGCTTTCCCCCTTCAAGCAGTCCACCGCCGCTTCCGGCAGCGCCCGGGTGGAGATGTGCGCGTGCTTCCGTGCACTGGAAGCGGAGGGGGCTGTCCCGGCGCTGTGCGTCAGCGGCTGGGAGGTGGAGCAGGCCGCGCTGGGCAGGCGCAACTATACGGTGCTCACGCTGGAAATGCTGGCCCGGACTTACCCGGAGGCCGAGCTGTACATGGCCATGGGCAGCGATATGCTGCTGAGCTTTGACAGCTGGCACCGCTGGCAGGAGATCCTGCGGCTGGCCCGGCTGGTGGTCACGAGCCGGAATGTCGGCGACGCGCCGGAGCTTCACGCCAAGGCAAAGCAGATGGACCCCACCGGGGCCCGCATCCTGTTTGCACAGGTCGAGGCTCTGCCCATGGCCAGCAGCAGCCTGCGTACCCGCCTTGCAGCAGGGGAAGCGTGTGAAAATGAACTGCCCGCCCTCGTGCGCCGGGTCATTCGGCGGGAGGGGCTTTACCGGGCAGACAGAGGGGAAAGCGGAAACCATGAATCTGAAACAGGCAAAGGAGCTTGTGCGCGGCCGGTTGAGTGACAAGCGTTACGAGCATACCCTGAACGTGAGAAAAATGGCCGTCAAGCTGGCAAAGCGGTATGGCGTGGATGAGGACAAGGCTGCGCTGGCCGCCCTGCTGCACGATTCAGCCAAGGAGATCAGCAAGGACGAGATGCGCGCCATCATGCGGGCCCACCCGGAACTGGCCGAGGGCGGGGAAGAGCGTCCCACCCCGGTGTGGCACGGCATCTGCGCCGCCATCCTGGCCCGCACCCGGTGGGGCGTGGAGGATGAGGCTGTGCTTTCGGCCATTGCCTGCCACACCGCGGGCAAGCCCGGCATGAGCAGGCTGGATAAGATCGTCTATCTGGCGGATATGTCCAGCAAGGAGCGGGACTGGCCCGGGGTGAACAAGCTGCGCAAGCTGGAGCTGAAGGATCTGGATCTGGCCATGCTGGCAGCCCTCAGGCAGACGAACGACTTTGTGCTCTCGCAGGGAAAGCCCCTGGACCCTATGTCCAAGGCGGCCTACGATGAGATCAAAGCAGAGGTGGATGCCCGGGCTGCAAAGGCCGGGTGAGCCGGTTTTTCTGCACACACCCTGCTCCGGAAAAGAATACCGATTGCAGATTGTGGGTAAGAATGTTATACTATGGAACATGACGACAGTCTCTGTCGGAATAAAAAAGCTGGAGGAACCGAACGAATGAGTCAAGGCCCGCGTCATATCAATACCGACCGCTCGCTGAACCGCCCTACGGAGCAGCGCCCCACGGAGGCTTCCGCCCTGCATCAGGTGTCGCTGTCCGGCCAGCCGGATTTCTTCCAGAACGAACAGCCCGCACCCCAGCAGCCGGAACCGCCCCGCCAGAGCGCGGGCGGCGGACGCGGCGGCAACGGCGGCAGTCGGCCGCCCCGGCACGCGGCCCCCGCTGATGCGCCCCGCCGCCGCAAAAAGAAGAAAAAGACCCCCGTGTGGCTGCCGATGGCCGTGACGCTGGCGGTGCTGGCCGTGATCTCGGGCGTGGTGGTCTACGCCGTGAACATGATGAACAAGGTGGAGGAAAATCTGAAGCCCGAGGAGAATGCGACCTCGCTGGTGGAGGAGATCCAGACGCTGGAGGAGTACAAGGGCGATGTGGTGAACATCCTGGTCTGCGGCATCGACTAT
>ENA-UEQQ01000455-UEQQ01000455.1-human-gut-metagenome-genome-assembly--contig:-NODE-455-length-14639-cov-12.124708_pt1 | contig 14639 bp, 9 predicted proteins | sample MGYA00242956_ERZ507956 | MGnify/ENA primary metagenome ERZ507956 (study PRJEB26167, sample SAMN06115407) | human gut metagenome | host: Homo sapiens | place: China:Hubei | collected 2016-07-12 | study... | reverse complement strand
CATCTCTTGTTCAAAAAGGACAAGTACAGAAAGTATTTCAAGCGATTTGATAAAGAGAAAAAATATGTACAATATTATAGTATCTATTTGATTTCCATAATCATACAATTTACAACTTTCTATATATTACTTAAAAGCTTATAATAGAATAACTGCTCATAAATAAAGTCAATATATTGATAATCAGTCTTGTCCGTAAGTGAAAGTATGAGACTGAGGGAAAAAAGTTACACAGATAAAATTATAGAACAATGAAAATCAAGGAATACGATACCAATGAACTGCTGATGATAGCCAACAATGTAACCGGAGAATATCCGGAAAAGAAGGTCAGGCAGGCGAAAGAGGAACTGTACCGGCGCGGTGTAGATGACAAGGTGATAGCCGACATCATGGAAGAGAAAGAGGAAGCCTTCATGAGAAGGCTGGATGCCGCCGCCCGTGCGGAACAGGCACGGCTCGATAAGAAGAGAGAGAAGAACAGGAATGTCAGTTACCGGTGGTGGAAACTTATCCCGATGTTCCTGTTCGCCCCATTTTATATGTCCTATGGAATGAGGCGTCTCCCTGTTATCATTGTTCTACTGCCTGTCCACCTGCTAAGCTGGACACCCGTTGACTTCAGCGATATGTTCAGGGAACTGAGAAGACTAAAGGAAGAAAAGTATGACCTGAAATTCAAGCAGCGGCTTACCGCACTGATTGTAGGAGACCTATTCTATCTGTTGGTATGCTGGCTCAATTTTTCACAATTTTGCAATAGGGGCATAGCATAATAACTGTCTAACATTTTTTGAAAAGATACAAATAATTATCCCGATGAAGAAGACAATCTGCAAAATAATCATTACATGTTTGTCGGCAGTCTTGTCCGTACCGGCATTATATGCTCAAACCAAGGCATATATTTCAAAGGAAACAGGCTTTTCATGCCGTTATCCTGTGGATTGGAAGCATTGCACAGCAAATGAATATCCGCAAATACAAATACAGGGAAATACCCACCTGCTTGCCATCCACAGCATGGACAATCCATACGAGGGAAGCCTTTTCATGTCATGGGTAGAAAAGGCAGACAGCAATCCAACGGCAAGCAGGATTGCCGAGACAAAAGAAGGGTTCAGAATGATGATTGCCCCATTTGAAGACGGTGTATCCATAAAAGATACAATAATTGTTATCGGAGGCAGGCAATTCATCGGCACCTTTATGAAAACAAGCTCCGATGAACCAGGCGGATGCACCCTCCATTACTATGACAGCAAGCTGAAACAGTTCTGGAACCTTTCCTGGGATGCCACCAACAGTAAAGACGAGAGCCTCCTGAAAGAGATAATCAAAACCATACAGTTCAATGATAAATAAAACAATTATGAAAAAGATATTATTATCCCTGTTACTGCTTTCATTTTACGGAAGCACGCTCTTCGCACAAGAACCATTGGAAATTGAAGATGTGGAACGGGTGCCATTAGGAAATTACACTTACCAATGGAGGAACATATCCGACCGTACCCCTCTGAATGGGAAATGCCGTATTATATTAAGTTACAGTTCTTATCTCATAGCCAACTTCAACAAGGACGGGGTTCTTGACGGGGCATACGAGGAATACAAAGACAATTATCTTTCCAAGAAGATGACATATGTAAAAGGCCGACCGAAGGGAAAAGGATATGAATACTTCTATGACGGAAGCTTGGCAAAAGAATGCTTCTGGAACGAACAAGGCAAACTGGACGGCCTGTTGGTGGAATACAGCCGTAAAGGAAGGACTGAATGGGACTACAAAAACGGTGAAGCGGACGGACAGCAACGAATATTCGACAACAACGGAAAACTGATAACCATTGTTACTTACAGCAAAGGTATGCAAAATGGTCCCTTCCGGATTTTTGAAGAGGGCGGGACGAATATGCCTCCCTTCATAAAAGAAGGAAATACTAACGGATGGTTCGGCAAGAAAGGAGACTACAAAGAGACTTGGGCACAAAGCGGAAAGCCGAAATGTGTCGAACACTATACGGAAGACGGAAAGAAAACCGGCCTGTGGCAAGAATGGGACTATAACGGTAAACTAATCCGGGAGGAGAACTACGCTGAAATGCCATATTATGCCGTGAAGTTCGATAACAACGGAAACCCTCTGGAGCGATATTACTATAAGGAAGACATGTCGGTCAACAGCATACAGGAGTTTTATCCAGGTACGGACAAGATAATGAAAGAAGAGTATAATATCGACTTCAGGAATTTCAAGCGTGACTACCGCCTGTTCTATGAAGACGGTACAATACAGGAAGAGGGACACATGAAGGAAGGTGAGGTCATCTTTGCCAAGGAATATTACAAAAACAAGCGACTTAAATGCGTAAAAAAAATACAGAACATCTCTGGCTTTGAAGTCCTCTCTGTTACAGAACTCTATGACGAAGACGGCAAAGCCTTGCCGGTTCCATCCGGGATATTCTGACTGAAAAACAAAGCAGGAGCAGATTCATCATGAATAAAGAGATAAAAAAGGCAGACAACTATTTTGAGCGAGTGAAAGGACGTGCCAACCAGACGAAATACAAGTATTATTTTTTTTGACTACCTGTATTTCAAAGGCGAGGCTTGGGCAGGAAAAAAGGACGGATGTCGGGCTTCCCGTTGCTGTTTTGGTATTGGGTGTGGGTGGTGGTTTTCCCCGGTGACATTCTCCTATGCTACAATGTCGTGCAGCAATGGTCTCCTTTACATCTTGGCTATCTCGGTGCAATGTTTTTGATTATTTGCGTATTCATCCTTGTCCGATGCAGATAGGCCAGCGTACAGGCATTGTTGAACCACTACCGCCGCACCAGACGCATCGATATAGTACAGGCATTTATCCTCTACCTGTTGCCTTTTTCACTTTTATTTCTTATAGCATGGCTATTCGACAAATGGGTATGGCAGATTGTAACTAAAGCGTCGCTACCAAACCATTAGCATTAAAGTTAGACTTAAAAATAGTAAATATGAAGATAATAAATTGGACATTACTTTTTCTTGCAGCGTTTTTGGGTTGCTTTGATTGCGTGAAAGCAAATCCATTACGGCAAGATACCATAAGGGATATAACCTATCAACTTTATCCGTTGGGGGCTGCCTGCCGTGACAATGACATGGCAACCATAAAACAGTTGCTGGCAGGAAAAGAAGAACCAATGGCAATGGGTAACGATTTTTATGAGTTTGACATATTCTATACGGCGATTTACTTTGACAAGGAGGATGTACTGAAATATGCCCTTACAAGGTATAAGGACATTAATAACAGATTATATAGTGACGAATACGGACTGACTCTCCTGACATACGCCTGCAAATTGTCCAATGTGAAGTTAGCCCGCATATTGCTGGAGCATGGCATTGACGTAAACGGTTGCCAAAGTCCATACGATACATATAAAGTATATCCGATTATGGAAGCCATTGCCAATAACAATGTAGAACTGGTTCAGCTGCTTCTGAAATACCATGCTGATGTTGATATAAAGGATAGTGACGGCAATACTCCTCTTGATCTGGCAAGGAAAACAGGTTCAAAGGAAATCGAGAGACTGCTTCTGTCTCTTAACTACGATCAGACTACAAACGGTGCAGAGGTACAGGATACATTATGTATTGAAACAGAAGAAACGGAGTCTTGCATGATATACAGGTTATGCCTTAACCAACAAAACAAAAAGAATGTGGTATTTGAATTGAAAACCGTGGATGATAGCAGTGTTGACTTTGTACAAAGCTACATATACCGAGGGGTAAGGAAGTTTGATTGTTTTGCTGTTTATGATAATGTGGCGGATGGTAATCGTTTTCTGTTCTTTGACCATGCAAGTCAGACTGCTTATCTGACGCCGGCTTGTTTTTCCGGTTTCTATCCGATATGCAGTTCTGTTGACTTTGTGAAGGCTGAAGTCCTGCTTCGGAATGAAAACTCCTGTCTGAAACAGCCAATTGATACACTGCATATCGGTGAGAATGCTGTTTATGTACCGTTTGATTGTAAGAATCAGATTATAAAGGCGACCCTTGTTCCAATGCGTATAGGACCTAAAGAATGAATTATATTGTATGTTGATTAATATATAATAGTATGATAAAAGAACTGATTGATAAACTGAGAAAGACAGTTGCAGAAAACACGGAAGGACATTTGCCTTTGTCCTGCCGTATTGAACTGATGAAACAGATCGGTGATATACTCACCGTGCAGAAAATTATGTGCGAATGCTGCAAGAAAGCCTGCTCCGTCACGGGACGGCAGATCAAGGAGAACGTGCATCTGCTTTCCCGCATAAACAGGCATCTCTACAGAAAGCCGGACTCGGTGGAAGACATCGAGAAGGAGTCGGGCGAACTGTGGCTTCACGTGCAGAATAATCCTGACGAGACTACCACGACCGTGAGCTGGGCCATCGCCAGCCTCGGGTATTTTGTCTATGGTGATGCGGCCTCCATGCTGGACCCGGAAGATTACGAGGGAGAGGATGATGATAGTTATGACCCTGAGAGCATGGACATCGATTTCATAGTGTCGCTGGTCTGCTCCGGCGGAAGTCCCTTTTCCGATGAGTGGAAAGGTGACGTGGAAAAACGCAGGGAGTACTGGAACTGGTATCTGGACATGGTTCTTGCCGTATATGAAAACCCGCAGCAGGAAGTCATTCCTTTCCGTATGGACAATAATCATGGTGAAATTCACATACCAGTGCCGCCAGAGTGCGGCCAGGCATTGTCCGACATGATAGGCCGGCTGAATTCAGATCTCGGTTCCTATATCCATGCTCCCACGAACAGGAAAGAGGTGGAACGGATGAAATCCTATACGGAGAACAATGCCCTTGTCCGTATCGTGGCCGATGTCATACGGGGATATTCCTGCATACCCTCCACAGCCCAGGAAAAGGAAGATTACCGTATAACCGGAATCTACAGCTATGATGTCATCCGGTTCTGGTATTGTGTGGCTCTGCTTGCCCAATCTCCTGAAGGATATGCGAGGGATTGCCTGTCGGAACTTGCCCGTACCCTCATGGAACAAGGACCGGGAGAGCTCGGCATACTGTACCGCATCCTGCTTCTGCTGCCGGAACGAGAATACCTGCACGGGCTGACCGAGGAACTTGCCGGCTATTACCGGAAAATCATCCCAGATCTTGAAGCGGCGAAATGGCTGGCAAAGGCGGGCATCCCGTATCCCGACTCTTTCGAGTGGTCCGTATCGTTCCGGTTCACATCCAATGGGGAAAGGGTCCTCCTGTCCGGGAACGAAGCGGAAAGAAAAGCGTGGTTCACGCTGAGTGTAGAACTGTTCGGTCCAGAGGCACTTTACGGCGACTACACGAGGTTCACGAGCTATCGTATCCATGTACGCAACGGAGACAACTCCATTCATGGGCATTGGAATGAAAAGGATGGCTATCTACTGCGTGATGATGAATATCTGATAAAAGATGAACACTATACACCGGAACAACTTGTCATCCTGATGCACAGACTGTCGGGTTTCGGCATCCGTTTTTCAAAGGTTCCGGCCGATGTTTCCGCTTCCAGAGGAATATCCGGCAAAGCCGTAAAGAAATGGATTCAGGAGGAAATGGAGGCATACGAGCATGACCGTATGGAGGAAGTGCGTGACCAGGCTCTCGACTTGTATCGGGATAAAGGTGATGTGGGCGATACGCTCAACGAGATAAGGAAAAAATGGGGAGAAGAGGTCCCCGTGCTGAAAGATAGCCGTTTCGATGAAATCGAGATGCAGTATTCCTGCTTCTCGCACGAGACGGGGCTTGCCGCCTTGGGACAGGAACTTACCGCCTGCGGGTACGCACTGTATGACCTGAACGGGGATGACATTTACCTGCTGGCATTGGTTCCGCAGGCGGAAATGCAGGCTTTTGAAGACAAATGCCGCAAGTACGGACAGTATTGCAAACTGCTGAAACAATCCCGTTATGAGTTCGGCATGAGGGCAAGAACCATAAAGCTGCGCAAGCAGATGCCCCGTGAAAGGATGGCATGGCCTGATGACGGGAACAGATATATTACAAGAGGTTTTGCGGGTTATTTCGTTTACGGTGAATGGAGACCTGAGGATGTGGAGGAATGGCAAGGTTCATTCGTCGCGGATCTGAGGGTTACACCGCTCCGGCCGGTGATGATGAAGTCGAGAAAAATCCACAGTTTCATATACTCGAAGGAACTGGATTTCTATGCGGCATTGTACCCCGTATCTTTTGGAGAAATAGTCATAGGGGGTAAGAATCCGCTTGAGGCGGAAAAATGGCCGCGCATGAGCGGTTTGTCCGTTGAAGGAAAGTATGAATTCCAGTGGTGTGGGCGTTATCTGTGTTTGGGCGATGTCCAGAGTGCCATCGTACACACCATGACACCCCGTGGTGTGGAACATGTCAGTCGTCTCATCTTGCCTAAAGGCATGAACTATGCTCCCAGTTTTGGCATAGACGGCAAAAGAACATTGTATATCCTTCCGGGAGAGTTCAGCACTTCTCATATTTTCCGTTATGAAGGCAACGGGAAATATTACAGGATGCCGTTCCTCATGTCCGGATATGACAGGTTCAGTAGCGGCTGCATTCCTGTGCCTGAAACCACCCGTCTTCTTCTGCTGGGAGACTATATAGCAAGGAGCAGCAGTGGGATATGGACGGAACACGGTCTGCTTGACCTGAACATGGCGACACAGGAATGCCGTATCGCCCCTCTCCGCATGGGAGACGGCTCTTTCCGTCTGCGTGAGTTTTACAAGGAGTGGGTGCTGGTGGAGAGCCGCTCGAACGGCAACCGCACCGACTATGCCCGTCTCTGGAACCGGAAGACTAACGAAGTGCTGCGCCTCCGTCCCGGCGTATTAGGAAACGAATCCTTCAGAGCCATTCATGCCATGCCGGACGGAACCATAATCGTGAATACCCTTGACAATAATGGAGATGTATTGTGCCGGGCGGAAGATTTCTGGGATTTCCTGCGCACGTCAAGCCGACCGAAGGAACTGGGATACTGGCTCAACTATCCGAATCCTTATCCGGCCAGAGAATACGAGCTGCCTCCCTTGTCGGAGGACGTCACCCTGATGCTCGCACCACCTTTTAAGGAATCTCTGATTTCCAGTTTATTGTCCGAGAAATCTCTGAACACTAACGCTTCCAGGCATAGCATAGCAAGGAAAAATCCATCGGAGTACGGTAATGCCGAAAAGAACGATAAACCGGAAAAATCTTCTGCTGACGGCATCGAGATTTCTGACGGGATTCTGAAAATCAAAGGGGAACCGATGGATATTCCTCTGTCCTACACAGCGATGGTCCGCATTTTCGGCAAGGAACGGATAGTGTTCACACACCGTACTATGCAGGATGACAACGGACGGACCGTACAGTATGACAGACGCAGTTTTCTTGTCTGGGACAATGCCGGAGTAACTGCAGTAAGGAACGAGGAGAACGCCTACAACATCTCTGCCATATATCTATGGGTGACGGAAAGCAAGACCCCGGCCGAGTCCATTCCTGTACCGGCAAGCGTTTTCAGCGGTGATGTCCTTGTGGATGGTGTCAGATGGGACAGGAAATCGGATATGGCAGTCAGCAGCGGCAAACTGGAGATAGCGGCACCGGTATCCGGAGGCTATATGGAAATCACTTTTGCGGACAGCCGTGACAGGAAAGATACATGGCAGCATTACCGTAATGCCATGGTTGAACACTTGCAGGCAGCACTTATGGACAGGGATCGGATAAGGCAGCTTGAAAAGGTCCTCCCTGCTGCCAGACTGCAGGGTGACCGGCAGGATGTAGCTGTCCGGTTAACAGATGTCTGCAGATCATTCATTGATCACATGGTTCAAACCCTTGAAGCGGGTTATTCTATGGGTAGAAGTGTACGTTATCTGAAAAACAGCCTGATGTTGCCATTGACAGAAGCTGCTCTGAAATGCAGCGAACATGGCCCTATCAAGCCATTAGACATGCTTTCCGTGTACTCGGGATGCGTAATCCTCGGTTATGAAAAGGTAAACATGAAACGCTTCTGTGAGAAACTGGTCGAAGATGACCGGACAGCTGGTTTCGCAGTCCAGACCACGGCGTGCAGCTTCTTCTTTCCATTCGTCGCTGTATCCGTTGCCGTCGAAGCGGATGGGTTTGCTAATCTTGATGTATTTACGGATTACCTGAATGATGGCCGAAATCTTCGGTTCACCTTTCTCTATCAGTTCGTCCACTTCTTTCTTGAATTCGGTAAGCTGTTCAGCTACGGCTGTGTTCAGGGCAATCATAGCGCTGGCGCAGTTGGCCTCAGAACCTACAGCGCGGAATTCAAAGCGGTTGCCGGTGAAGGCAAATGGTGAAGTACGGTTACGGTCGGTATTGTCAATCAACAGTTCCGGAATCTGCGGAATGTCGAGTTTCATACCGTGTTTACCTCCTAAGGCAATCAGTTCGTCGGTTGAACTGTCTTCCATGTGGTCGAGTACTTTGCTCAACTGGCTACCTAAGAAGGAAGAGATGATGGCGGGAGGTGCTTCGTTGGCTCCCAGACGGTGTGCGTTGGTTGCACTCATGATAGAAGCTTTCAGCAATCCGTTGTGGCGGTACACAGCCATCAGGGTGTTTACGATGAATGTGATGAAACGCAGGTTCTCTTCCGGAGTCTTTCCCGGAGCCATTAGCAGTGTACCGGTATCTGTACCAAGTGACCAGTTGTTGTGCTTACCGGAACCATTGACGCCCTTGAAGGGTTTTTCATGCAGCAGTACACGGAATCCGTGTGTGCGAGCTACTTTTCGCATCAATGACATGATGAGCATGTTATGGTCTACTGCCAGGTTACATTCTTCGAAAATCGGAGCCAATTCAAACTGGTTAGGAGCTACCTCGTTATGGCGTGTCTTCACCGGAATACCTAATTCGAGTGCCTGGATTTCAAGGTCTTTCATGAAAGCTGCCACACGGGTAGGAATAGCACCGAAGTAATGGTCTTCCAACTGCTGGTTCTTGGAGGCTTCGTGTCCCATCAGCGTACGTCCTGTCAGCAACAGGTCTGGACGTGCGGCATACAAACCTTCGTCTACCAGGAAGTATTCCTGTTCCCATCCCAAGTAAGCCATCACTTTCTTCACATTCGGGTCGAAATAGTGGCAAACGTCTACTGCCGCTTTGTTGACTGCACGGAGGGCTTTCAGAAGCGGAGCCTTGTAGTCGAGTGATTCACCGGTATAAGCGATAAAGATTGTCGGGATGCACAAGGTGTCGTCTACCACGAACACAGGTGAGGAAGGATCCCATGCGCTGTATCCGCGAGCCTCGAAGGTGTTACGGATTCCGCCGTTAGGGAAAGAAGAGGCATCCGGTTCCTGCTGTACAAGGAGCTTTCCGGAGAATTCTTCCATCATGCCACCTTTCCCGTCGTGTTCTACGAATGCATCGTGTTTCTCGGCTGTTCCTTCTGTCAGTGGCTGGAACCAGTGAGTATAATGGGTAGCACCCAGTTCGCTGGCCCATCGTTTCATACCTTCGGCTACGGCATCGGCTATCTGGCGGTCAAGAGCGGCGCCATTATCCATGGCATCAATCAATCGTGCAAATACCGTAGAAGGCAGGTATTTAAACATCTTTTCTCTGTTGAATACATATTTACCGAAATATTCTCCCGGTCTTTTGTCAGGGGTAGGTACTTCCATGGGTTTAGCCTGGAAGGCCTTTTCTACAACTCTGAATCTTAATGTTGACATGTGACTGTAAATTTTTATTGGTTATTTATTGTTAGTAGTGAATGTTCAGTTTTAATGGTTATAAGCTGATTCTCCGTGTTCGTAAATATCCAAACCTTCTTCTTCGATTCTGGCAGGAACACGCAGGCCGTGAACTTTGTCGAGGACTTTGAAGATGATGTATCCCATCAATGCGGCCCATCCACCGACGATGATTACACCGAAAATTTGTGCACCGAGGAATCCGAAGCCACCTCCGTAGAATGTGCCGCCTTCTACGGCAAACAGACCGGTAAGAATGGTTCCGAGGCTGCCGCATACACCGTGTACGGAAGAGGCACCTACAGGGTCATCAATTTTCAGACGGTGTTCAATAAATTCTACAGCGAAAATCATGACGGTTCCGCAGATGGCTCCGATAAGAGCGGCTCCCATAGGTGATACCAGGTCGCATCCGGCTGTTACACCGACGAGTCCGGCAAGGATACCATTGAGTGTGAGAGAGAGTGACGGTTTACCATATTTAATCCAGCTTACAATCAAGGCAAGGAATCCTCCGGTACAAGCTGCCAGGTTGGTGGTAAGGAACACGTGTGAGATGGCTGTCTGGTCACCGTATCCGGCTGCAGCAAGCTGTGAACCCGGGTTGAAACCGAACCATCCGAACCAGAGGATGAATACACCCAGACAAGCTAGTGTCAGGTTGTGGCCGGGGATGGCTTTTGATTTTCCGTCCTTTCCGTATTTGCCCAAACGCGGACCAAGAATGGCGGCACCAACCAATGCAATCCATCCACCTACAGAGTGAACCACAGTTGAACCGGCAAAGTCATGGAATGTATAACCGAACACAGACATCATGAATGAATCCGGATCTGCGTTTGAAAGCCATCCTCCTCCCCAGGTCCAATGACCGGAAACCGGATAGATTAATACACTGATGGCTATCGTGTAAGCCAGATACATGGAGAATTTGGTACGTTCGGCCATGGCGCCTGACACAATGGTGGCGGAAGTGGCACAGAATACGGTCTGGAAGATTAGGAAACCTTCAATAGGTAATCCGTTCTGAATGATATTGTCCATGGCATCCAGGTCAAAGAGATGCGGAGTACCGAATACATTTCCTACACCGAACATCAGTCCGAAACCGATAAACCAGAACAGAATGGAACCTACCATAAAGTCCACCAGGTTTTTCATCAGGATGTTGGCTGTGTTCTTGCTGCGGGTAAATCCGGCTTCAACCAGAGCAAAGCCCGGCTGCATGAAAAATACCAGCATGGCAGCCAGTAACATCCATACGGTGTTAAGTCCGGTAGATAATTCCGCTATCTTGTCAGCGTTGCTAACCTCTTCAGGTACAGAGGTCTGCGCTGTTGTAATCAATGGAAACAGAAGTAAGAATAAGGGTATGAGGATTTTGCGGTATGCTGCTGTGTGCACACCTTCTGTAAGTCGTTTCATAATTTTTACCTATTAAGAATTAATACCTGAGTTGATTTTCCGGGATTATTTTTCCTGTTCCGCATTATAAAGCGAAATATCGCCACGTTCGCCTGTACGGATACGGATGGAGTCTTCTACGGGGATGATGAAAATGCGTCCGTCACCTATCTCACCGGTATAAGCGGCTTTCATGATGGCCTGTACGGTCTTTTCCACATTCTTTTCCCTCACTACGATGGAAATCAGGATTCGTTCGATGGAACTGGTATCATATACTACCCCACGGTAAATACGACCTTCGCGGGTTTTTCCGACACCTCTTACTTCATAGTAGGAGAACCATTCGATGTCGGCGGCTAATAATGCCTCCTTTACTTCTTCGAATTTGGTTCTACGGATGATTGCCTCAATCTTTTTCATAATAAATTGTATTTGTATTTTGTATTGTTTGTTATCCTGTGTAATCTTTTTTGCCTCTTGAAATCATTAATCCTATTGATGTTGTATTTGTATTGTAGTATATTTTTGTCAGAAACTTATGCCAAACACAAAGTAAGCTCCTTCTGTGGCCGGATTCCAAATAGCCTGGGCAAATATAGGCAGCGAGTAGGAATCTGTGATTTTGATTTCCTTGCTAGCTCCGAGGCATATATTTGAAACTTCAAATCCGCTTGCCCCATTGTTATAGAAGCTGGTTTCCCATGGAGTAGCACCTATTTCTGCCGACCAGTCCAGACCACCTAACTTGAAGGGGGCTGCGATGCTGAAGTAGGAAGAATAAGCACGGTTACCATTTGCTTTTACACCATCAGCTCCAGCAAAGTTTGTATACCAGTTCACGGCTAAGGGACCGAAATCGTAACCGACTTGTGCTTCGAACACATGTGAAGTGTTGTGGGCACCATAGTGAAAATACTCAGGACCGCCATCAAACCAATAATCAGTGACAGATACGCTGAATCCTCCCGTACTGTATCCTAAAGTAAGGTCGAATTCCTTGGTGTCTTCTTTATCCAGTCCGACAGAACCCCAGCCCGAAAGGGAGAAACCTTTGTAGGATACGGAAGCAGAGGGTTGGATGCTCACATTTCCTAAATCCTGTCCACGCCAGATGTATCCGCTTACAAGATCGGCTCCAATGTCAGCTTCTACTTTGTCTTGTGCCATTGAAATGACTGGAATGCCTGTCATTAAAAGCAGTGCGATTCCGGTGAGTTGCATTCTTTTCATTGCTTTCGTGTTTTTAGTTAATGTTTAAAACTCTTCACTTTTAGTTGTGTTGTCTTTTTGTATTGTATTTAGTTGTATTGTCTTTCTTTTTGTTTTATCGATATGCAAATATACTTTCTTTTAGCTGTTTTTAAGCATAAAAAGGTGTGCTTTCTTCTTTTATATTTTATATAGTGCAAAATTACTTGTTTTTACCCTATTTTAGGTTTAAGTTTGAAATATTTTTCATTGATTTTTCGCGAATTTGTTTTCTCGGCAGAAAACTTTCAGAGAAAAAATATTCTTCTTTCGATGATGAAGAGTAGGAAGTTAGGGATACGGAACTGTTTTTTCGTATTTTTGTAGGGTTTTAATTGAGAAAAGCATGTTTCCAAACGTATATTTGTTTAATCCGGATTATGATATGGCGATGGCCAATTTCACTCCTTATTATAAATCTCCTGCAGAGATTGTGCGTATGATTGCGGATTTATCTGTTCTTCCATGGTGGTTTGCTGAAGAAGGAAGTTGTGTGAAGGTGGAGAATATGGCTCTTGTATCTCTTTTGAAGAAGCAGTTGAAAGAGGTGTGTGGAGGAAGCATGGAGGTGGAAAGAAGGCTCGATGGGTTATTGCCGCGTGCAGCTTGGACGGCAGAATGGCCTTCAGCTCGTTATATTCCCTGGGGGTGGACACCTGCCTTGGTGCACCGGCTCAGACAGGAAGGAGTAGAAGAGCGCTTTTTGCCTTCGGAAGATGCTGTCAAGCGTTTCCGTTTTCTTTCGTCTCGTCAGCGTTGTCTGGAGGTATTGCCTGAATTAGTGAAGATAGATGGGACTTGTGGGGAGATGAAAGCCTGTGTGTCTCTGGCTGAACTGGAAACATATCTTCAGGAAAGAGGAGAATTGGTATTGAAAGCTCCCTGGTCGGGAAGTGGGAGAGGACTGCTGAAAGTATCTTCTGCCAGTTGGAATGCGCAACTGGCTGGGTGGGCCTCACGTATTCTGAGGGTACAGGGAGTTGTGATGGCGGAACCCATTTACGATAAAGTGGTTGATTTTGCGATGGAGTTTTATGCGGAGAAGCAGAATGGAGTCCGTTTTGCCGGTTATTCTTTGTTTGAAACAGATGCCCATGGAAATTACAAGCTTAATCTTCTGTTATCAAATACAGAAATTGAGCATCGGTTGTCAGCGTATGTATCTCGGGAGATTCTACATGAAGTAAGAAGCTGTCTGCTTTCCGTACTTCAACAGCTGTTGAAGGATGATTATGAAGGGTATTTGGGAGTAGATATGATGATTTGTCGCGTTGCAGGAGAGTATGTGGTGCATCCGTGTGTGGAGATCAATCTTCCCTTTGGGCGGGCGGTTGTCGCACAATTCCTGCTTCAGGTAGTCTTCGACCAATACTTCCGTATATTTCAGGATGCGGTCGGGAACGGGATACTGGTCTCCGATGACGCCTTCCGCCCATTCGTGTACGAGGTCGTTCTCATCGACTCCTTTCTCATTCACAAGATAATCGTAGGTATCTTTCAGCAGTGCCATGCCGGGAGAGCCGGCGTGCTTCATCAGGAATTGCGTGAAACGGGTGGCGATACGTTTCTTTTCGGGGATACCGGCCAGTCCGATCATTTCCTCGCCATATTCGGAGGAACGGGCGCATTCTTCCAGTCCGAACTGGCCGAGCAGGAAAAAGGCTTCGCGGGGTACAGTACTGATCCAGTTCGGATTGCCACGCCCTGCGTTCAGCATGATATGCGTACTCTTACGGGCGCTTTCGTCCGCAAGGTCTATCAGGATATTTTTCAGTTCGAAAGGACTGATTTCTGACATTTTCTTTTCGTATTCACGAGTGATTTTGTGTGTCATAGAGAAATAACTTAATTGAATATAATGAGTATATAAAAACAATGCTTCCAATACCCTTCAGGTCATCAAGAGGACGATCACGACTCCCCAAATGATCAACAGGGTATTACCGACCGCGTATGTCACCGTATAGCCTAATGCGGGTGTCTGGCTCTCAACGGCATCTTCCACAGCACCCAAAGCTGCTGTGGTCGTACGCGCTCCGGATGTACAGCCCAACGTAATGGCCGGGTGGAACTTAAAGACATATCTTCCCAACAGCACACCGACGATCAATGGGATAGCTGTAGCCAACGCACCGATGATAAACAACATAGGACCTACTTCTTTTAGTCCTTGTACAAAACT
>ENA-UEQQ01000443-UEQQ01000443.1-human-gut-metagenome-genome-assembly--contig:-NODE-443-length-14761-cov-11.218401_pt1 | contig 14761 bp, 10 predicted proteins | sample MGYA00242956_ERZ507956 | MGnify/ENA primary metagenome ERZ507956 (study PRJEB26167, sample SAMN06115407) | human gut metagenome | host: Homo sapiens | place: China:Hubei | collected 2016-07-12... | reverse complement strand
GGCCGCCGACGGGGTGGCCTAGGGCTGGCGGACCGAGGGCCCCGGCTGGGGCCGCAGGGTGCCGCAGGAAACGGCGGTGCCTTCCGTGTTTGAAAAGGAACGACAGTCTGCGGCGGCCCTCTGCACAGGGACCGCCCTGCGTTGCCGTATCCTTTTTTAGGATGCGGCGTTTTGTTTTGCCCCAATAAAGAGGAGATGCTGTGTGATGCACATTTTTTTGACCGGCCCGCTCCAGAGCGGAAAGTCCACCGCCATCGCCCGCTATCTGGTGGGGCGGCCGGAGGCCCGCGGCGGGTTCCGTACCCACTGGGATCGGGCGGGCGGCCGGCTGACGCTGGAGCTGCTGGAGACGGGGGAGACCCTGAGCGTTGCCACGATGGAGCCCCATGGCGTGAGGGCCGACCGGGCCGCCTTCGACGCGGCGGGGCGGCGCTCCCTGCTGCTGATGGACGAGCTTGGCTTCCTGGAGCGGTGTTCCCCGGTGTTCCAGCGGGCGGTCTTTACCCTGCTGGACGGCCCCACGCCGGTGCTGGGGGTGCTGCGCCGCCACGCAAAAAGCCCCTTCTGGGGCCCTGTTTCCCGCCGGGCGGATGTCCGGCTGCTCCCGCTGACGGTAGAGAACCGGGCGGAGATCCCCACTGAGCTGGCCCGTCTGCTGGGCGTCGAAATCGAAGAATAGAGATTTATTCAAAAAAATTACAAATTTTATAAAAAATCTTAATAAAATATTTGGAAGTTTGGTTTCCGCGCACTACTTTTGTCCTGTCTTAAATGATAAAATATTTTAAGAATTAATTAAAATTATTTAGTATGAAAGCAAGGATTAACGAGTGGTTCCGTACCGCCCTGATCATGTTGGGAGAGAGCATCAAACTGCGCGAGATGTAAAATCTCCCTTTCAGTAGACTTAAAAACTTAAACTTCGATAAACGAACAGCCCGGCTTTTGCAAGCCGGGCTGTTTTGTCGTTGCGGGGATCGTCGGTCTATTTGACGCCGATTTTCTTGAGAATCGCCTTCGGAACGGCGTTTTTGTTGACCAGCACGGTCATCGTCTTGTAGGCGACGAACGGGCGCGAGAAATACCAGTAGCCGTCGTAGGGACCTGTCGTGTTCCACGAGTTCTTGACCTTGTAGTAGGGCGTTCCGTTCTGGTCGGTGGCCGTGCCCACGATCTGCATGCCGTGGTCGTCGGTGGTCTCGTAGTTGTCGTAGCCTTTCTGGCGAAGCTCCTGCGTGACGGTGCGCTCCCTGCCGGGTTTGTCGAACTTGTAGAGCGCCTCGTCCTTCTCCTTCTGGGTGAGTTTGCCCCACTTCTCGGCTTCGGTTCCCTGCATGCCTTCGAGGTCGGCTTCAGGGACGATGCCCAGACCTTTGGTGCGGCTGAACCCCTTCTCGCTCACGTCGGTTCCCCAGGAGATCGTGTAACCCTTCTCCAGCGAGTTGTCGATGATCTGCATGAACTCGTCCAGGGGCACGTTCCATACCTTGTCCCAGTTCCAGTTGTCGGGGACCTCCATGGCGAACTCCGTGTAGAAGGGGTGGTGGGTGAACGAGGTGAATTCGATGTAGTCGCCGAGGTCGATCGGCAGCGACGCGGCGAACGACGCCGGGGTGTACTCCCTGCCCCGGTAGGTGAACTTCCCGGGCATCGGGCCGAAATAAGCGTCGAGGATGCCGTTCAGCCCGGCCTGCCAGGCCGTCGTGAGGCGGCTGTCGCTGCGCTTCCCGCCGGCCTTGATCACCGCGTCGGCGTAGGCCTTGATCACGGCGTCGATCTCATCGAAATTGGGTTTGTCGTAGCCGTAGTTCAGTCCCGGATAGACCTCCTCGGGGACGATGCCGTACGCCTCGATGCCGTGCAGCACGTCGTGGGCCTGTCCGCCGACGGCGAGGTTCAGCGAGCCGTGCAGGCGGACGTATTTCACGGCCTTTTCGAAGTAGATGTTGCGCACGATCCACATCTCCGAAAGGTCCAGTTCGGGACCTCCGGCGCGGAGGATTTCGCTTTCGAGGAACGAGAGGGTCGAGTAACACCAGCAGGTTCCGCTGCGGCTCTGGTCCTTGACCGGGGTGACGGGCAGGATTTTGACGTCGGTGAAACGGTAGCCTTCCGGGGCGGCCGTGTCGGGCGTTTGTGCCGCGGCTCCGAGTGCGTAGCAGAGCGCAAGTGCGGCGAGAATCGGTTTTTTCATCAATCGTTCGGTTTTCGGTGTTTGCTTTCTTGCGGGTCGTTTCGCAGTCCCGGTACGGTTTTCCGTTTCGCTGTCAGACCCTTTTGTTCCGGGGAGGGTTTTCCGTTTTGCGGCCAGACCCTTCCCCTCTTGTCCGGGGCGGTTACTTTTTCGATCCTGCGACGATCTTCAGACAGTCGTCGAGGGTGAGTTCCTCGGGCTTCGCTCCCTTCGGCAGGCGGTAGTTCTTGCTCTTGTAGGCGATGTAGGGTCCGTAGCGGCCGTTCTTGACGAGCATGTCGGCATCCTCGGGAAAACTCTTCAGCGGCGTGTTGGCCGCGGCCGCGGCCGCCTGGTGTGCGCGGACGATCTCAACGGCGCGGTCGTAGCCGATCGTGTAGGGGTCGTCGGTCTTGGCCAGCGACGCGAACGACTTTCCGTAGCGCACGTAGGGACCGTACTTGCCGATGCCGACCATCAGCTCCTCGCCGTCCAGCTGTCCCAGGTCGCGGGGCAGGGCGAAAAGCTCCAGCGCCTCTTCGAGCGTGATCGACTCGATCAGCTGGCCCTTCTTGAGCGACGCGAAGCGTCCCTTCTCGCCTTCGTTCCCTTCGATCTCGACCATCGGGCCGTAACGGCCGATGCGCGCCTTCACGATGTGCCCCGTCTTGGGATCGTTGCCCAGAATGCGCACTTCGCGCGTCTTGGCGGTCTGCGTCGTGATGGCCGAATCGACCATCTTGTGGAAGGGACCGTAGAACTCGTCGATCATCTTGTCCCAGGTGATGTCGCCCTCGGCGATGCGGTCGAACTCCTTCTCTACGCTGGCCGTGAAGTTGTAGTCGATGATCGGGCCGAACTGCTCCTCCAGGTAATCGTTGACCACCATGCCGATGTCGGTCGGCGAAAGTCGGTTTTTCTCTTTGCCGTAGTTTTCCGAGAGGGTCTTCGAGGCGATCTTTTCGCCCGTGAGCGTCAGCTGTGCGTAGTTGCGCTTCTGCCCGTCCCTGTTCTGTTTGACGACGTAGCCGCGGTTGATGATCGTGGTGATCGTCGGGGCGTAGGTCGAAGGACGGCCGATGCCCAGCTCTTCGAGGCGTTTGACGAGCGAGGCCTCGTTATAGCGCGCCGGAGCCGAGGTGAAGCGCTCCGTGGCGGTGATCTGCGACGGGAGGACCCGGTCGCCGGCCGTGAGTTTCGGCAGCAGCCCCTCGCCGCTCTCGGCAGCCTGGTCGTCGTCCGTGGATTCGGAGTAGAGGCGCAGGAAGCCGTCGAAACGGACCACCTCGCCCTGTGCGACGAACTGGTTCGAACTGCCCGACATGTCGATGGTGATGGTCGTGCGGTCCAATTCGGCGCAGACCATCTGCGAGGCGACCGTGCGCTTCCAGATCAGGTCGTAGAGCTTCTTCTCGGCGGGCGTGCCCTCGATCTCCTGACGCTCGATGTACGACGGGCGGATGGCCTCGTGGGCCTCCTGCGCACCTTTGGTCTTGGTCTTGTAGTTGAACCAGCGCGAATATTTCTCGCCGTAGAGTTTCGTGATCTCCTCCTTGCACTGGGCCAGCGCCTGCTGCGAGAGGTTCACCGAGTCGGTACGCATGTAGGTGATCAGACCCTGCTCGTAGAGGTGCTGCGCGACGGACATCGTCTGCGATACGGACATGCCCAGCTTGCGGCCCGCCTCCTGCTGGAGCGTCGAGGTGGTGAACGGCGGCGCGGGGTAGCGCTGTGCGGGTTTCTCCTCGGCCTTGGCCACCGTGAATGTGGCGCCGATGCAGCTTTGCAGGAAGGTTTCGGCCTGCGCCTCGGTTTCGAAACGCGACGAAAGTTCGGCCTTGAAGAGCGTCTTCTCCGGGTCTCCGGCGGCGTAGAACTGGGCCACGACACGGAAATAGGCTGCCGAGCGGAAGGCGATGATCTCGCGCTCGCGCTCCACGATCAGGCGCACGGCGACCGACTGCACGCGGCCTGCCGACAGCGCCGGACGTACCTTCTTCCACAGCACCGGCGACAGCTCGAAGCCGACCAGCCGGTCGAGGATGCGGCGTGCCTGCTGGGCGTTGACCAGGTCCATATTGACCGTGCGCGGCTTCTCGATGGCTTCCAGAATCGCCCGCTTGGTGATTTCGTGGAAGACGATGCGCTTGGTCCGGTCGACGGGGAGACCCAACACTTCGGTCAGGTGCCATGCGATGGCTTCTCCTTCGCGGTCCTCATCGGAGGCGAGCCAGACGGTCTTCGACTTGGCCAGCTTCGTGAGTTCGTCGACCACTTTCTTCTTGTCGCCGGGGATTTCGTATACGGGCTTGTAGCCTTCTCCGATATTGATGCCGAGATCCTTCTTCGCAAGGTCGCGGATGTGTCCGAAGCTCGATTTTACGATAAAGTCCTTGCCGAGAAACTTCTCGATGGTCTTGGCCTTGGCGGGGGACTCTACGATTACTAAATTTTCCTGCATTGCTGTTTTGATGGCTTTTTCAGAAAAGCGAAAACCTAAGCATTACACTTAGGTTCCGCAAAAGGGGTTATCTGTTGTTTACTTGATCAGGTTGTACGCCATACTGAAACGGATCGGGGCGTTGTTCGGTTCGGCAGTCCCGGCCTGTGTCGGCATGCCCTGCAACACGCCGAACGAGGTCGTGTAGAGGCCGTACGCTTCGGGTCCGATGTATACCGAGCGGTTCTTGACTTTGTCCCAGTCGATGTTCGCAACCTCGCCGCCCGCATCTGCCTTGGCTTCCATGTAACTGTTCCAGAGCTGCTGCATGTAGCCCGTGATGTCCATTACGTAGCAGCCGCGGCTGCGGTTGATCTTGCCGTTGTAGGCGAGCGTTACCGAAGAACCGTAGTTCTGCTCGTAGATGTAGGCGTAGTCCGAAATCGGCGTCAGCGTCTTGTAATTGGTGTACATGCCCAGCCGCGCCGGGTATGCGTTCATCTGGTCGGTCATGCGCAGGATGTCGCCGGCCGTTCCGTCCGCGATCTTCTCCCACTCGTAGTCGCTGTCGTTGAAGTAGATCGACATGCGTACCTGGCTGAACGCGAGTGTTTTGAAATTCTTGCCGTCGGCATTTCCCTTGGCGATCTCCGCCTCCAGCTCTGCGAAGAACTCCGGGCTGAAGGTCATCTCGGTCACCACGCCGCCCATGCCTTCGACATAGACGAGGGGATTTTCGGGCCGGTTCTCGGCCGTCTCGCGGGCTTCCTCTATGTTTATCCTTCGGGCGATCGTGGCCTCCTCGTAGCCGTGCTTGACGTTGTTTACCGAGACGTTGCCGAATTCCGCGCCGTCTTCGTAGAAGTAGTAGACCATGCCGATCGTGTCCTTGATCAGCGAGGGGTCGTCCTTCACGCGGTTACGTCCGTAGACCGACAGGCCCGAATAGGTCAGTTCCGTGGCGAAGATCGTTCCCTTGCCGTACTCGGTGAGCGGCTTCTCGGGGTTCGGGGCGATGTAAAGTCCCTTGAACGCCTCGACCCAGTATTTCAGGCTGTCGGCGCTGTAAATCGAGTAGTCGCCGGCATACTCGCCCTCCTGAAGCATCAGGCGGCGGATGTATTTTTTACCCGCTTCGGTCGGCTCCAACGTCACGGCCGACGTGGTCGAGGGGTATTTGCCCTCGCCGCCGAGCGTGAAGGTGAAGAGCGGCTCGTCGGGGTTGTAGACGCCTTCCGCCACGGGGTCGAAATTGAGGTAGAAGGTCGAGTCGCGCTGCGATTTGTTGGGCGCTATGGGTTTCTCGGTGAGGTATTTGTTGCTGACGACCTCGTAGACCGCGAAGGACTGCTCGGTCACCGAGTCGCGGCCGAAGCTGGTCACCTTGAGCAAGATCTGCGCCGAGTCGAAGATCGGCATGTAGCCGAAGTATCCTGAATCGACCTTGTAATAGTTGACCATCTGCGAAAGGAATCCCGCGGAACGGTGGCCCAGCGTGTCGTTGAGCATCGAACCCATGTAGCCGTAGGTGATGTTCGAACTGACGATCGAATCGGTCTGGAACAGGCGTGTTTCGACGTATTTCTTCGGGTTCAGTTCGTCGGCCCGGGGGAGCTGAACGTATCCCGCCCTCATCTGCTGGTTGTCGGGGATGAGGTTTCCGCCCAGCGTATCGTCCACCTTGGTACAGCCCCCGAGGGTCAGTCCTATCGTGGCAGCCAGCGCTGCAACGGGGAGCAGCATGCGGCGGAAGTTATTGAATCGCTTCATAGAATCGGTTGTAATTATCGAAAAAGTCCTCTGCCTCGGGCGACTGGTATTCGAGCATGGGCTTTCCGCTCGCGCGGGCCATGTCCAATACTTTCGGGTCGACATCCGGGGATGCCGCAACCACTCCGTCGGCATATTCCATAACGAAGCGGCAGAGGTTTTCGTATGACGGAGTGTCGAGAATCGCAAGATTTTTGTCCTTGACGCCTTCGCCGGCGATCTTGGCGCCGAATCCGGGATCGAGTTCCCCGGAGAAGCCGTCGCCGTAGAGCGACACCACGACCTTGACGTCGCGGAAGATCGGGTCGTCGGCGAAGATCCGTTTCAGGTAAACGGGAACCACGGCCGTGAACCAGCCGTGGCAGTGCACCACCGTCGGGGTCCAGCGCAGTTTCTTGACCGTTTCCAGTACGCCGCGGGCGAAAAAGATGGCCCGTTCGTCGTTGTCTTGAAAGTAGTTGTCCGCGCCGTCGGTCAGCACCGCCTTGCGCGAGAAGTAGTCGTCGTTGTCGATGAAATAAATCTGTACGCGCGCCGCGGGTATCGACGCCACCTTGATAATCAGCTGGTGGTCGTTGTCGTCGATGATGAGGTTCATGCCCGACAGCCGGATAACCTCATGCAGCTGGTGCCTGCGCTCGTTGATGCAGCCGTAGCGGGGCATGAAGGTGCGGATCTCGTTCCCGCGTTCCTGCATTGCCTGCGTCAGCGCACGGCAAAGCCGGGAACCCTCCGTTTCTGGAAGATAGGGGGTGATCTCCTGACACACGTACAGAATTTTGCTTGCCATGGTTTTGAGGGTTTATATCTGCAAAGGTAGTGAAAAAAAATTAAAGAATGAGCATCGCGTCTCCGTAAGTGCCGAAACGATACCCCTCTTCCTTGGCTACCTTGTAGGCGTTCATCACGGTTTCGTAACCGCCGAAAGCCGCCACCATCATCAGCTGGGTCGAGTAGGGCAGATGGAGGTTGGTCACCATGGCGTCGGCCACGGTGAATTCGTAGGGGGCGAAAATGAACTTGTTGGTCCAGCCTTCCATGGGTTTGATCATGCCGTTGGTCGATACGGCGGTTTCGATCGTGCGCATCACCGTCGTGCCGATCGCCACGACCTTGCGCTCCTGCCGTTTGGCCGCGTTGACCGCTTCGGCGGCGGCCTCCTCGACGAAGAACTGCTCGGAGTCCATCTTGTGCTTCGAGAGGTCCTCGACGTCCACCGTGCGGAAGTTTCCCAGCCCGACGTGCAGCGTCACGAACGTCTTGTCGATGCCCTTGATCTCCATGCGCTTCATCAGGTGTTTCGAGAAGTGCATGCCGGCCGTCGGGGCAGCCACGGCGCCCTCCTTCTCGGCGAAGATGGTCTGGTAACGCTCGGCGTCCTCGGGTTCGACCTTCTCGCGTACCCACTTCGGCAGAGGCGTTTCGCCCAGCGCGAAGAGCGCATGCTTGAACTCCTCGTAGGAGCCGTCGAACAGGAAGCGCAGCGTGCGGCCGCGCGAGGTGGTGTTGTCGATCACCTCGGCCACCAGCAGGTCGTCGTCGCCGAAGTAGAGTTTGTTGCCGATACGGATTTTGCGCGCGGGGTCCACCAGCACGTCCCACAGCCGCAGTTCGCGGTTGAGTTCCCGCAGCAGGAAGATTTCGATTTCGGCGCCGGTCTTCTCCTTGTTGCCGTAGAGGCGTGCCGGGAAAACCTTCGTGTCGTTGAAGACGAACAGGTCCTTTTCGTCGAAATACTCGATGATGTCCTTGAAGATACGGTGCTCGATAGTGCCTTTGGCGCGGTTGATGACCATCAGACGCGACTCGTCGCGATTGTCGGCCGGGTATTTGGCCAGCATTTCGGGTGAAAAGTCATACCCGTACTGCGATAATTTCATAGATGAACGCTCTTTTTTACGTAATGTGGTTCGACATTTTCTGCGTTCGGCGGGGCCTGAAACGCGGTTTTGCCTCTGCCCCGCCTGCCGGAAAGGTTCCGGAAAACAAAGACAGATTATTTTTTATACGCAAAAAAGTCTATTTTGTTTCAAGTTTTTGCAGATTTTCAAGAAATTCGTCCAGCTCATAGGATTTTTCGAGCGTGAAGCCGCCGCTGCGCGTGCGGCGCAGCGAGGTGAGGTGCGCCCCGCTGCGGAGCGCCTGTCCGATCTCGTGGGCCAGCGAGCGGATGTAGGTTCCCTTGCTGCAACGCACGCGGATACGCACCCGCGGCAGGTCGTATTCCACGATCTCCATTTCGTAAATGTTGATCAGCGCCTGGCGTACGGCGACCTCCTCGCCGGCGCGGGCCAGTTCGTAGGCCCGTGTGCCGTCGATCTTCTTGGCCGAGTAGACGGGCGGGGTTTGGAGCCGCTCGCCGGTGAGCGAGGCGAGGGCTTCGGCGACCGCTTCCCGCGTGATGTGCTCCCACGGGTAGGTCCGGTCTATCTCGTGTTCCAGATCGTGGCTCGGGGTCGTGGCGCCCAGCATCACGTCGGCCACATACTCCTTCTCCTCGGCTTGCAGGGCGTCGACGAGTTTGGTGGCGCGGCCGATGCAGACCAGCAGGATGCCCGTGGCCAGCGGGTCGAGCGTCCCGGCGTGTCCGACCTTGATTTTGCGGTAACCCAGCCTGCGGAGCGCGAATTTGATTTTGCGCACCACGTCGGTCGAGGTCCAGCGCAGGGGCTTGTCCACGACGGCGATGTATCCGTCCTCGAAATTGATGCCGCGGAGGTCCAGTGCTTCTTTCATCAGCAGAAATAGCTTGTGATCGACACCAGTCCCGCAACGGTGCAGTAGACGGCGAACCAGATGAGTTTGCCCCGCTTCACGACCTCGATCATGAATTTGCAGGCCAGACATCCCGTGATGAACGATGCGAGGAATCCGGCGATGAGCGGCCCTGCGGCGATACCGGCGGTCAGATCGCCGCTTGTCGCCTGGAGCAGGGTTTCGCCCAGGATCGGAGCCAGCACCATCAGGAACGAGAACTGCGCCACGGCGGCTTTCTTGTTGCCCAGCAGCAGGCCTGTGGCGATGGTCGAACCCGACCGCGAAAGTCCCGGCATGGCGGCGCATGCCTGCGCCAGTCCGATGATCAGGGCGTCGCGGTAGGAGATCGTCTCCTTCTGCCGCGGCTTGGCGTAGTAGGCGAAGGCCAGCAGCGCGGCCGTCACGAGGAGCATCGCGCCCACGACGGCGAGGATGTAGGGTGCGTTGAGCAGGTCGTTGATCCGGTCCTTGAGCAGGAACCCGACGATGCCGATGGGGATCATCGAGAGGACGAGTTTCAGTACGTAGGCCTGCTCTTCGTTGAACCGGCGCGAGAACAGTCCTTTCAGGAGGCGCCAGACTTCGCTCCACAGCACGACGATCGTGCTCAACACCGTGGCGGCGTGGAGCGCCACGTCGAACGTGAGATTTTCTTCGAGTTGTACGCCCAGCACCTCCTTGGCGATCTGGAGATGACCGCTGCTTGAAACGGGCAGGAATTCGGTGATGCCCTGCACGATGCCGAGCAGGATAGCTTGCAGTGTGTCCATTTATTTTTTAGAAAGGGTCTTGAGTTGTCGGCTGTTCCGGTCCGCCGGCCGTTGCCGGGCGGGTCTCCCCGCCGGGACGGCGTTCCGCAACGGGCCGGGAATTACTTGTAACGTCGCATGATCGCATAGATCTCGATGACGAAACCGCCGATCACGAGGATCGGGGCCAGCGTGATGCGCCTCCACGAGAACATCGCGTAGTTGAATTCGTCGGGCGAGTCGCTGCCTCCGCCGGCCATCAGGACGAAGCCCAAGAGGACGACCGCGAAACCGATCGCCAGCAGGACGTAGTTGCGCCGCGTAAGGGGCATGCGGGGATTTTCCGGTACGGGGTCCTGCGCGTTCTTCTGTTCGTTTTTCATTTAATAAAGGTATATCTTGTTCGACTTCATGTTGATGAATTTGTTGAGGGCCGCAAAGGTGAAAAGCCCCGAGATGATGATGCCGCCCGCAATCATCGAGCCGAGGATGATGGCGATTTTGCCGGCTTCGGCAATGGTCATCAGTTCGGGGACCGCCTCGTTCAGCCCGTAGACGGCCAGGCCGAACAAGGCCGAGGCGGCCGTGCCGGCCAGGATTCCCTGCGTGAGGCTGCTTCCGAGAAAGGGCCGCATGATGAACCACTTGGTGGCCCCGACCAGCTTCATCGTGTTGATCAGGTAGCGTTTCGAAAAGATCGCCAGCCGGATGGTGTTGCTCAACAGGATCAGCGAAATGACCAGCAGCGCGCCGCCGAAGAGCAGCAGCACGAGGCGTATCTTGTTCACCGTGGCGTGCAGCCGCTCGGCCATCAGCGCCGGGTACGACACGCGGTCGACGCCTTCGATGCGTCCGGCGGCGGCGATGAACGAGTCGAGCAGCTCCTTGTCGGAGGATGCCGACGTGAGCGTGAGTTCGAACGAATCCAGCAGCGGGTTCTCCGGCAGGATCTCCTCGAACGAACTGCCGAACATCTTGCGGAACTCCTCCTCCTCGGCTTTCTCCTCCTTGGCGGAGTAGGCGATCGTCGCGACCATCTCCTCGGCGGTCAGGCGTTTGCTGATGGTCTCTTTCTGCGCCTCCGAAAGCCCGTTCTTCAACTCCACGGTGACGGCGATGCTCTCCTGGAGCGTGTCGGCGACCTTCAGCGCCGCGACCATCAGGTAACCCACCGATCCCAGCAGGAACAGCACGAGCGTGATGCTCACCGTCGACACGATGTAGGAGTTGCGGACCTTTCGCTTCAGTCTTTTATCGTCTTTCATGGCGTTTGTCGTGATAATGGCAAATTTCGGGCTTCCCTTGTTGCCGCGAATCGGAAATAGGCCGGCTGTGTCCGATCCGCAACCCCTGCGCGAAACCCGAAATTTTACGCACGCTGACGACAAACGGGTTTGCGCGGGTCGCCCTTTTTATTTCTCTTTTTCCGTTCTTTTTCTAAAACAATAGGCCAGCGCCGCGACGGCTCCCAGCAGGATCGCGAGCGACGCCGCGAGCGTCACGCCTTCGACGGCCGTCCAGCCCGGTGCGCGGAACCGCCATTCGACGGTGTGCGTGCCGGCGGGCAGCGTCATCGCCCGCAGGACGTAGTCGGCCCGGAAGTAGGGGCTTTCCTCGCCGTCGACATAGGCCTTCCAGCCCTGGTCGTAAAAAATCTCCGAGAACACCGCCACCGCCTCTTCGGGGAGCGTGTATTCGTATTTGAGGTAGTTCGGGCGGTACTCCGTGAGCTCGATCCGGGCGGAGGCGTAGATGCCGAGGGGCATGGGCCGCGATGCGCTCTTCGCCGGATTCTGCCCCGACACCACCGCTGTCGTGCGGAGGTCCGTCTTGCCCAGCAGGTCGATTTCCGCCTGCGCCGAGGGGGCGTAGATGACGCTGTCGACGAACCACGCCGCTCCGAAGGCCGTCGTGCGGCGCTGCGCTTCGGGCTGCCCCTCCTTGCCCGGAACGATCAGGTAGCGCGTGTTGAGCATGTCGAGCACTCCGTCGTCGGCGTTGGAAAGGTAACGGTCGATCAGATCCTGGTAGCGGGCCAGCTTCGCCCCGTGGTAACCGCCCACCGAGCGGTGGAAATAGGAGGTCGTGGCGTCGTTGAAGGGGCTGACCGTGAGGTTCAGCACCCGGTAGCCCGGGTCCTTGTCCTGCATGATCGCCTTGTCGGCCGCCGAGGCCGTCACCTGGTTGCGGCGCGGCGAGACGAAATTCTCCGACGAGAGGAACCGCAGGTCGACCGGCACGAGGTCCAGCAGCATCACGCCCGCGAGCAGGCCCGTCAGTACGTATCGGTTGATCCGGCGCAGGGCGAACAGCGCCACGCCGCCCGCCGCCAGCAGGATCATCACGAGCGAACGCCATGCGTCGGTCCGCATCATCGCCGCGCGGTCGGCGGCCATCGCGTCGGCCGTCGCTTCGGCCCATTCGATGTCCATTCCGCGGTCGATGTACGACCGCATGTTGTTGCTTTCGAAGATGTGACGGAACGTATCGGTCATATAGTCCGCGCTTTCGGCGCGTCCGAAGTCGAAGAGCGAACCTCCGGCGACGGCCAGCAGCAGGCACGCTCCCCCGGTGATTCCCGCAGCCCATGCCAGCGCGCGCAGCAGCCGTTCGCGGGGAATCTCCCCCTTCCAGAGCCGCATCAGGGCCAGCGCTCCCAGCAGCGGCACGGCCCATTGCACGACGACGAGCGTCATCGAGACGGTGCGGAATTTATTGTATCCGGGCAGGTATTTGAACGCGAATTCGGTGAATCCCATCAGGTTGCGGCCCCAGGCCAGCAGAATCATCACGACGCATGCGGCGATGATCCACCATTTGTTGCGCCCCCGGGCCAGCGCGATACCCAGCGCGGCGAGGAACACCGCCGCGGCGCCCAGATAGGTCGGGCCGCCCGTGTAGGGCTGCGTGCCCCAGTAGGCCGAGAGCTGCTGCGCCGCGCCGCGCAGACCGTAGTCGTTCAGCACGGCCGCCGTCTGTCCGTCGGCCGGGAAGGTCGTGCCCGATTCGCGGCCCATGAAGTCGGGTACGAGCAGGTTGAGGGTCTCGGCCTTGCCGTAGCTCCACGCCGTCGCATAGTCGAGCGCGAGGCCGTTTTTCGAGGTTTCGGCCGTCGCGGCAAGCTCCGATCCGCCGCGGATGGTCTCCTTCGAGTGGCGGGCCGTGTACCACAGGGGCGAGAAATTCGATCCTACGGCCAGGATGCCCGCCGCGACGAGCGCCGCGGTGCGCAGGGAAAAATCGCGCAGGCGTCCCTCCCTGAAAGAAAGGATTCCTTCGCTGATCCAGAATGCGGCCATCGCCACGAGGAAATAATAGGTGATCTGCGGGTGGTTGGCGCCGATTTCGAGCGACGCCGCAAGCCCCGTGAGCGCCGCGCCGCACCAGACGTTGCCTCGCAGGGTCATCCACGCGCCGCCCATCATCAGCGGGGCGTAGACCAGCGCCCACATTTTCGTGACGTGCCCCGCGCCGATGATCAGCAGGAAGTAGGTCGAAAGCCCGTAGGCCAGCGCCGCGACGATGCCCACCCACGGGTTGATCCCGACGATCAGCAGCATGAGCCACATCGAGACCATGGCGAAAAACAGGAATCCGGCGGGCGTGTCGATGATCTTCACCACCTGTCCGACGGTCCGCTTCACCAGCTGGGCCGGATAGGCCACGTTGATCAGGTAGGCCGGCATGCCGCCGAACATGCCGCCCGTCCACTGCGGGTCTTCGCCCGTCGCGGCGCGCATGTCGCTGATATCCTTGGCCATGCCTTCGTATTGGATGACGTCGTGCTGGGGCAGCGCTTCGCCCCGGAACTGCGGGGCGAAATAGGCGGCGCTCACCACGAAAAAGAGTGCGAAGGCCGCCAGAGCCGGCAGCAGTTTTGATCTTATAGTGTTCGAAAAATCCATTCCAGCGTGTCTTAACCGATTGCCAAAGGTACGAAAAAACATTGACAGTCCGTGTCTTCATTGCGAAAAATGACTATCTTTGCTAATATAATCGGAAGCGATTTACGACCTCACTTTAAGTCGTTTACGAGAGCGCAAAAATTACGAGGGTTAAAATCAGGGTTAAAACCCGGTCATTTTCAACAATCCAAACTCTCTAACAATCATTTCAATACACGAATAGTAAATAATAAATCACATCTTCAATAGTGCACTATTACACCCTCTATTCGACCGGGGCGCTGGGTAGGCTTCAATAGTACATCCGTCGTAATAAACGCGCCAACGGAGAGCTCACTATTACAGCCATCAATTCCAATAGAGCGACACCCTTTTTTGCACCCGTCATTCCTCCACATCAGCAATAGCCCGTCCATACAACGACAAAAGGGACGATCTCCAAGCGTTTCCCTATCCGACCGGGCAAGTAGTTCGCCGGAGGCTTACAAGACCTAAAATCGACCTCTCCAAGAGTTTCCCGTTTTTACGCCGCAACGTCGCGCCAAACGTAGGCATAGGCAGGCTGGCAGATAACGGTCAATCTCCAACAACACACCGCGCCGCGGCTCGAAATAATATACACCGTTCCTACTATTAGGCGAGGACGAGATCATCAAGGAGCTCTTATTACAACATACGGCGTTTCTATATACAACGATTTCATTACAGCAGTCTCTATATTTACATTATAACGTTTACAGCATTTACAGCGAGAGACATTACCCAGCTTTATTCAGCGGGTAATTTCCCCTCGTTTTTTATCTTATATCATAAGTCAATATTATCACGCCTCTGGCGGTTATTCAGCCTAATCAAATCTATCAAGTGCCACTTTATCGCCTCGGTAAATTCAATACGGTAATCCGGGTATAAGTAATCCTTTTCCCGCTCGTGACGCCTTCGCAGCCACTTTCTAAAGTCGCGCTGC
>ENA-UEQQ01000436-UEQQ01000436.1-human-gut-metagenome-genome-assembly--contig:-NODE-436-length-14908-cov-11.959477_pt1 | contig 14908 bp, 9 predicted proteins | sample MGYA00242956_ERZ507956 | MGnify/ENA primary metagenome ERZ507956 (study PRJEB26167, sample SAMN06115407) | human gut metagenome | host: Homo sapiens | place: China:Hubei | collected 2016-07-12 | study... | reverse complement strand
GTTCAAGTGCAATTCTTATTCCTCCAGTATTGCCGCTATACATTTTCCATAGAGGAATATTTTCTTCTTTCTTGTCTGTCCAACAAGAAACAAAAACATATTTGCAGAATTTCACTCCCCACGATTCTGCATTGCCTTCTTCTATATCATCTACTTTGTCCAAACGGTTGAATCGAATTGTTTGATTCTTTAGAATGAGTGCCAAAGCTTCTATATTTGTATAATGATATATTTTCATATCAATCAATTTTAATTTTAGTAATCCTCATTTTAGTCTATTTTCAATGCCAAACTCCTTTTTTACACTTAGAATGGTTGAAACAGATTTATTTGTCAGCTTAGCAACATTCCGGATAGAATATCCTTTCCTCAATAGAGAAATATCCTCTTTGTATTCTTCTCTTTTCTGTTCCAAGTTTTTTTTGCTTCCCGGTCTCCGTCCCAACCTCCCCCCTTTCTCAATATACAACTCCCGTCCGCTATTGAGGCGATCGATGATTCCCTGGCGTTCCATGGCTGCAAGTTCCCCTAACAAAGTAGTTACCAGCGAAGACAAAGGATTTACTGTCTTGTCAGGCCGTAATGTTTCCAAATTCAAATTTTGGATGTACACGCATACCTTATGTGTATGCAGTATATCAAGTGCCTTTAAAATTTCCAAGGTGGAACGTCCCAAGCGTGAAATCTCGGCCAGAAGTAACATATCCACCTGGTTCTGCGAATCTATGCAGTATTCCAAACAACGGCTTAATACCGGGCGATCTACATTGGCCTTTCGTCCGCTTACCTTTTCTTCAAAGACCGCAACCACCTTGTCTCCCCGTCCGGTTGCAAATCTTTCCAAATCAACAATCTGCCGCTCGGTCGATTGCCTGGCAGATTGTGAGCTTACACGTGAATAAATAACCACATTCATGTCTTTTGTTTTTGTTCTTCCTTATCTATTGTTGTGAGCTACTCACGCCTAAAGGCATGAGAGCTCATAATATTCTCCGGCAGGAAATACCTAGCTGCTTCCGGATGTTCGGGTGTCCTTTTCAGGAAAAGGACGAGATGCACCTGCTGCCCCCTTTTGACGAATGGGAGGCTTTGTGCTTTTTCTGATAAAGAGTGAGCCAATCGTTGTGCATCTTCTCCGTTCGTCCACTTACATTCTCCGATAAGAATATGATTTCTCCTTGATGTTCCATATCTATGTCTTTATGGAGCATAAAATACGAAATTTATTCAAAGAATTATTTCAATACAAAAAACATAGTGTATTGAAAACGAGTTTTAGATTTATTTCAATACACTATGTTAATTGATACAAACTAACGGGTGATATTTGTCTGCTCCTGATTCGATGCGGGCATCCACACCATCTATAGTTACTCTAATAAGTTCAACACTGCCATAACCATCATTGTACTTCCAATGGGAAATAATGGAATGTTCCTCTCCGTCACCAAAGATATAGGGACAAACAAACGTACGCCTCAATACTTCAGGCTTCTTGTCATATTTATATCCATCCCATAAAGGCAGGCTATGCCTGCCTTATATTTATTTCTTCACCGAGAAGCGATAAATGCAATGGCTGTCATACTTCTCTCCCGGCTTCAGCAATGCAGAAGGCCATTCCGGCTTGTTGGGCGTATCGGGATATTTCTGCGTCTCCAAACAGACGGACGCACAATGACCGTACACGATACCTTTCTTTCCGGTCAGTGTGCCATCCAGGAAGTTACCGGCATAAATCTGAATGCCCGGTTCGTTGGTATAGACATCAAGCACAATACCCGTTGAGGGAGATTCGAGGGTGGCACACGGGCGGGTGACATCGCCCTTCGTATTGAGTACCCAGTTGTGGTCATAGCCCTTGCCGTTCTTCAACTGCTCAAAGTCATTGTCGATACGGGCGCCAACAGCAGTAGGAGTGCGGAAATCCATATCCGTACCTTCTACGGAAACAATCTCACCGGTAGTCATGAAGGTACTGTCCACGGGGGTATAAGCATCTGCATCAATAGTGAGCAGATAATCCGAATTGGACTTGGAGGGGTCACCGTCCAGGTTAAAGTAAGAATGGTTCGTCATATTGACAACAGTGGTACGGTCCGTTTCGGCACTGTAACGAATGTCGATGGCATCGTCATCTGTCAGCGAGAAAGTGACCTTGCAGGTCAGGTTACCCGGGAAGCCCTCCTCTCCGTCTTTCGACAGATAAGTCAACTCCAGAACCTGACTGCTCAACTGGCGGGCATCGAACACTTGATATTGGTATCCCTTGGGACCTCCATGCAGGCAATGACCGTAATTGTTGCGCGGCAGCTGATACTCTACCCCATCCACTGTAATCTTACCCTGGTTGATACGGTTGGCATAACGTCCGATGGTAGCGCCGAAATCCGAAGGGAACTTGATGTAGTCCTGAATGGAATCGAAGCCCAGCACCACATCACGCATAACGCCATCCTTGTCCGGCACCATCACTGATACAATACGTCCACCGAAATTCGTAATACAAACTTCCATACCATTCTTATTCTCCAAAACAAACAAGTCTGTCTGCTTGCCATCCACTTCCGTACGGAAGTTCGCAGGTTCCAGTCCAGAAGCAGTCTTTTCACTCGCCTGTTTGCCCGTGCAAGCCGATGCCAATAGCATCACGCTTGCCAACAAAGTCATCATCTTATTCATAAATACAATATTGGTTACTGTTTAGACTATCATTTTTTCAACAAGAACTGCTCCGCACGTCCCGGAGTGAACAACTCCCACAAAGAAGCAACCGTCCAGCCCGGAGCGAAGATATTGTTGTAATATCCCTTTCCGTTACGTCCGTAATCCCAATTGGTATGCTGCACCACTTCCGGGTAATAGCCTACTTTGGCAATGCCACACATGTGTCCTTCATACGGCAGTAACTGGCGCATGGAAGTGGATATCACCTCGGCAAAGTCAGAGAAGCGCGGCTCGTTGTACTCTTTGGAGAGCCAATGCAGCACATCGGCAAATTCGAAGATAAATACATCGATATGGTTATTCTCTACCGACACATTTCCCCAACCACGGGTTTTCAAGCCGATATCTCCCAGCATCTGACCTTCGGCAAAAGGAACATCCCAAGTATAATACCATGACAAGGCAAAATAAGCGGCTTTCTTTGCCAGACCGGCATAGTGTGCACGCTCTTCTCCTTTGGTAACCAAAGCCAGGTAATAAGCAGCCGTAGCAGCATACAAGGAGGCTTCCTTGTCCTCGCAGTTGGCATCCAGCGTAGAAGAGAAATAATCGGCTTTGGATATCAATTCCTTCTCCAGATAGTCTACCGTACGCTTGGCGCTTGCCAGATAACGCTTGTCTTTGAAATACTTGGACGCCATCACCAAAGGCAATGTTGCCGAAGGCGTGCTACCACCGCTGGCATCCACGACAGAGAAATCATCCTTGAACTTGCGCGGGAAGCTGCCGTCCTCGTTCTGCAACTTGAGGAAGCTGTCCAGCATGCCCTTGATGCGTTTCTCCCATTCGGGGTGTTTACGCTTCTGCTGTTTCTCGTAGTTCAAATAGTTCAAGATGGCATACACTCCCTCGGACTGACGGCGGATGCTATGTCTGGTTTCCTTGAAGCCGCGGTTGTAGTGTACCACTTCGTTGAAGAAACCGGCAGGCGAAAAACCGTTCTGGAGATAAGTGTCAAAGATATGGTTGGCATTGTCCACCAGGTCTTGGCGGTTCTGCTGTTTGCCATACTCCAAAGCATTGAAAGCGTTCAGCAATGTACGTCCCACAAAGCCCACTTCGGCAACATCGGTATTGGCACAAGTAGCAGTCTCCAACTCTACACCGGAATAATAATGAGTGGGGGTATTGCCAACATAGCTTTCCACGAAGAAGTTGCTCATCACCTCCTTCATGCGGTCTACCGTGTAAGGTGTGTCAACCGGTTTCGGACGGTTAGTGTCATAACAATACTCCCAGGTGCGCTGTACGCATTCCGAAAAATCGGCAGCATTCCTTTCGGACACCTCCCAAGTCATGGAGATGCTGTCACCCTTACGAAGCAACTGGAAAGCCTCAACGGCAGGAGCCAGCGTCAATTTGCGGATATATGTCTTCGGTGCTTCCTTATAGGGGAAACCGTATGCCAAGACAGTCATACCATCCACATTGCAGAAACCGGTATATCCGATGGAAGTCTCGCCGGACAAGATTACCTCTCCCTCCTTATGAGTGGTCAAAGCTTCCTTGTCGAACTTGTCAATACGGATAACCGACATGGACGTACCACTTGCCGGATTGAAAGCTGCCGTCAGCGGAGTGCTCAAACGGTCCTCACGCACCAGCCAACTGTCCGATGTGTGGAAAGAAGGAGCTTCCTTCGGCGAACGCAGGTTGCGGCGATACCAGAAGCCCGGCATGTAGAACTGGCAGTCCGAATGCTTGTAACCGGTCTTTATCTGTTCCCCGTAGTTGAAATACACATTTTCCAGTGCCTTGAGTGTGACGGTAATGCGCAGTTTGCCATCCTTGTCCACCACCTGGCGGATGATGTCCAATGGCAACGTTTCCGAAGCCCGGCAGCTGTACATACCATCCTGCATCTTCTGCAAGGCCAGCGGATATTGCTTGGCATCATTCCCCGGCACTTTCAAGGAAATAGAAGCAGAGATGTCTTCCGGAGCAGCATTTGCCGCTCCGGCACCCGTAATGCCCACCAAAAGCATTACCCCCAAAAACAATCTTTTTAGTCTCATAGTTACATCTGTTTTATTGTTGTTAGAAAAATATCATTCAGACATGAATACATACTTGCCGGAGCCCAATTCGACTACCAGCTTACCGTCAGCCTCCTCCACGGAATGAATCCCCGCCTGACCGGCATCTACCTGTACATGGAAGTCAAGCGGCAGCTTGACCGTAGCGGTTGTATTGGCAGGAATCTCAACGTTCCACTCCAGCTTATTGCCATCACGTTTCCAGGAACTTCCTATTCTGCCATAAGGCGATACATGCGAAGCATTCACATAATTCAGTTTTTCCGGGAATACCGGTTCCATCAGAATCTGCTTGAACCCGACGGAAGCGGGAGTATTCTTTATGCCGGCAAGATCCTCATAGAACCATATCAGCAGATCTCCCAAAAGCATCACATGGTTTCTTGAATTCATCGCCGGATTTGCCGTGTCACCATTCCATAATTCCCAAATGGTGGTTGCACCCTTCTTAATCATGTAGCCCCATGAGGGATAAGTGTCATTGGTCACTATCTTATAGGCAAGTTCCAGTCCACCGTACTCGGTAAGTCCGCGCATCAGATGCTGGATGCCAAGCACACCGGCACTGACATGTCCCTTACAGTCTTTTTCCGTCTTCTCCACGACATTGGCAAATACTTTATCTTCATATCCGTCGGGAACCAGGCCCAGTCTAAGGGAAAGCAGGTTTGCCGTCACCGTATTGTTGTCATACTGTGCAGTCCCGGGATTGAAGAATTTCTTGTTATAAGCGTCCTTGATTTTAAGGGCAAGTGCGGCATACTCTTCGGCATCTGCCGGAAGTCCGTTCATTTGCGCGAACTTCTCCATCAGTTGCAGAATGCTGTAAAACACCGTTGTACTCAGCACTTCGCCGTTCGTCTTCCGGGCAGGGTCCTCCGAATGAATCAGCTCCGGCGACTCGGGAGGCATGCACCAATCCCCGTATTCATCCTTCACCAGAATATAGTCCTTCATTTTGGTCTCCGTCATGTGGTTTACCCAGCGCTTCATGGACGGATAGCGCTCTTTGATGGAGCTATCATCGCCAAACTGGCGGTAAAGCATGTCGGCTACGTAAAAATAGGCAGCCGGCCAAGTCACGTCATCATGGAAGATGGTCCAGTAACGGGGAGATACCACAGAGATACTTCCATTTTCATTCATGGACTCTTCTATATCCACCAGCCACTTCTTATACATCAAGGCATTGCCGAAAATGAAACTTTCACCATAGGCACCGGTAGTGCGGTCGCCCAGCCATCCAAGACGTTCATCACGCTGGGGGCAGTCGGTAGGCATACCGCGATAGTTTCCACGGATTCCCCAATAGGCATTCTTGTGAAGTCTGTTAATCAACTCCTCGGAAGTCTCGAACGTACCGTTCGTTGCCATTTCATCATACACCACCTTACCGGTGAAATCATCCGCTGCCGGTTCATAGTCCAAACCGGATATTTCCATAAAACGGAAACCATGGTAAACAAACAACGGTTCCCAAACAAACTCACCGTCAGCGGCAGGAGTATAAATATCCGTGACAAGGGCACTGCGCAGGTTGTCAAGATACAGTTCCGTACCATTGTCCTTCAGCACTTCGGCAAAACGCATAGTAATGGGCTTGTCCTTCTTGCCACGCAGTTTCACCTGCTGTATTCCTACCATATTCTGCCCCATATCCACGATATATCTTCCATCACCTACCGATTTAACGGATATTGGCTTTATCTCCTCCATCACCTTCAGACTCGGAGAGAGCTGTGCCACAAGTTTTCCTTTGGGAGCCTCCATCCGTTCGGCCAACTGCCATCCGGAATCATCATAGCCGCTTTCCGTCCATTTACCCAATTCCAAGCGGGCATCGTAATGTTCACCGTCAAATTCGTTGTTCGCAGTTATAGGACCGTGGTTCGTCGCTTTCCAGGAATCATCGCTGACTACCGACACCGTCTCACCATTGTCGTACTCTATATTCAACTGCGCCATGAGACGGGGCAAACCAAAACCTACCATCCCATTGGCGCGCATGGAAAGATAGCGGCCGTTGCCCAGAGCCACGCCTATCGCATTGGTACCGGACTTCAACAAGGGGATGACATCATAGGTCAGATAAGATACAGAAGCATCGTACCAGGTAGGCAAAGGACCGAATACATCGTTTCCAATCCTCTCGCCATTCATATAGCATACGGAAGAGCCTACTCCCGAAACATAAAGGACTGCACGCTTCGGCTGTGACGGCAAATCAAACTCCTTCCGCAGATAACGTGCCGGAAGGATGGTCCGCTCACCGTCCAGTTTCAAGTTTGTACTGTCGTTCAGTCCAATCCAGCCGGCTTTCCAGTCCGAACTGTCCAGCAAAGCCATTGACCAATATTGGATACTACTTTGCGCCTTGTCACCGGTATTTGTCCATACAGTGACACGCCACCAATATTTCTGTCCCGACTCCAAAGGCGCCCCTGCGTACTTCACCAGCACCGATTGGCCAGACTCCACACGACCGCTGTTCCATACCAGCCCGGAGCCGGCCTGCAAGCCCTTGTCCGAGTCCGCCACTTCAATCTGATAAGCAGTCTGCATCACATCCTGCTTGTCGGTTACCAGTTGCCATGAGAAACGGGGAGCCGATACAGCCACTCCTTCGGGATTCTTCCGCATTTCAACAGTGGTTTCCTCCACTTTCAAGGAACTGCCACCCGATACTTGACAGCCCATCATCAATAGGGCCAACAAGGAGATTAAAATAGATTTCTTCATACTTGTCAAAATTTCGGTTTCTCCGCTTCCGTGGATGCAACGGAGCCTTCTACCGTCGGCCATCCGTCTTCCCAGCTAATCTTATCCAACATCAATACACGGCCTTCAGGCTTCTTTGTGCTCACCGCATGATAGAAGAACCAGTCATTGCCGGCATTGTCCGTCACAATCTCCGAATTATGACCGGTACCCACAAAGGAATTACTTTTCTGAATCAGCACTTCGTGCTTGTTATCCATCATGCTACCGCCATTCTTGTCGACATAGGGGCCGAAAAGATTATCTGAACGGCCTACAACAGTAGTGTAAGTACTCTTCAATCCCTCACAACAACTTCCTATGGAAGCAAAGAAGTAGTAATGCCCGTCCTTCTTGTGAATATAGGTACCTTCGTAAGCGGTTCCTGCCACTTGCTGCGGTGTGGCGCCGTCCTTCAGAGAGAGTCCGTCATCAGACAGTTCAATCGCATAGATTCCTCGAAAACTGCCCCAGAAAAGATATTTCTTCCCTCCATCTTCTATATAGAAAGGGTCGATGGAGTTCTGTACATTGATTTCATTGCTGCGGAACATATTTCCGTGGTCCGTAAAAGGTCCCTCAGGCTTATCGGCAGTAGCACAACCGATGCCGCAAGTTAACTCGCCTCCCCAAACAGACATAGAATAATAGAGCACGTATTTATCACCTATCTTGTTGATGTCCGGCGCCCACAAACCGCCGTTCGGCTCAAAATCAGGCCGCGTACGGTCGGTAAAGGCAGTACCTACATACTCCCAATCCACCAGGTTCTTGGAACGGTGAATCGGCAGATTGCGTATGTCCTCGGTGGCATACAAATAGTAGTATCCATCATCTCCCTCAATGACAGAAGGGTCTGGCAAACTATAATCTATCACCGGATTGCGATAGACATTCTTCGGCTGTTGTTCTTCCGGTTTATCCTCTTTTGTAGCCGATGACGAGGAACAGGCTATCAGACTGCATAACACTGATAATACAAGAAACTTCTTCATACAATGTATTCTTTTCATTCTTTCATTTTACTTTTCGGGTGATGTACTGCCCAATACCTGCGGACGGATAAGAGAGCCACCGATAGAAACCGTTCCCTGGTCGGAAATGGCAAAATCCTTGATATACGAAGTGAGCGGCTGTACTTTCGTGGAATCCCAATGTGCATGGAAAATGTATTTCCAGCTACCGTCCTTACAGCAGAAGGGTGCTCCATGACCGGTACCCATCAAGCCGTCGGCATGTTGCAGAATCGGATTTCCCTCGTATTTCTTCCACGGTCCCATCGGGCTGTTCGAAGTCGCGTAACCCACTCCGTAGTTCTTGCTTTCAAAGTGATTGGCTGAATAAACCAGGTAGTAGACACCCTCTTTCTTCAAAATTGAAGGACCTTCGGCCACCTTAGCAGGCTTGTCCTGCGAAAGTTCCCAAGGCTCTCCCACCTTAATGCACTCTGTCAGCGTCTCCTGCTTGATGCCGGTTAGGTCATCGTTCATCTCTGCCACCCAGATGACGTTGCCATCTGTAAAACGCACGAAATAAAGGTAAGGCGTACCGTCATCATCAATGAATAGAGAGGTATCGATACTCTTCTCATCCCATATCGGCTGCTTCACTTCCTGACGGAACGGACCTTGGGGAACATCTGCCGTTGCCACGCAGATATGCTCCTCGGTGGAGTAGAACAGATAAAACTTCTTTTTCGATTCGATGTAGTAGACCTCCGGCGCCCAGAATCCCCACGTACCGTAGGAATCTGCTGCCGACAACGCCTGGCCTTCACGCGTCCAGTTTTTCAAGTCATCGGAAGAGAAGCAGGCAAAGCCTTCTCCTTCTACCGTACCTCCAGTGCCGTAAGCATAATACTTGCCTTCGTAAAGCATTACGTAAGGGTCGGCAATCGGCAGATAGTCTGATTCTACAACCGTCTTCTCCTTGCAGCCTGCAAAGCAAAGACAAAGCAACAGTAGCAATATATAATTCTTCTTCATATCCATCTCTTATTTTACTATTTTGGGCGTCATATAGTCCTTGCTGATTCTCATACGGTCCACACCGTCCACTTTCTCGAAAGAAACGTCACTGATGTACATGGCACGTGGGTGGATACTACTCTTGTCCTTATGGGCATGGAAAACTATACGAAGCTTGCCTGCCTTGTCTGTGAAGGTGGCACTGTGCCCCACCCCAACCAGTTCTCCGGGTTTCTGCAGCAAAGGATTCTCCTCGTATTTGGTCCAAGTACCCATCAAATCGGTAGCTGTGGCGCAACCTATGCCGTAGAAAGGACTTTCATAGCTATTGGCAGAATAGGTCATATAGTAGAGCCCATTACGCTTGATGACAAACGGGCCTTCATTCACACGGGGCCATACCTCCTCCCATGCCTGAGAGACGTGGATGCAAGGGTGCATGGTCTCCTTCTTGATAGTCATGAGGTCTTTCTCCAATTCGGCCACCCAGATGTTGAGCCCGTCGTTGAAACGGTCGAAGAAGAGATAAGGCGTGCCGTCATCATCAATAAACAGAGAGTTGTCAATGCATTTCTCATCGGCAATCATCGGTTCCTTCTTACTTTGGGTAAATGGTCCTGCAGGTGAGTCTGCTGTTGCCACACAGATATGCTCGTCTGCCGAGTAATACATATAGAACTTCCCGTTCACTTCGTAGACCTCCGGTGCCCAGAACCAGCGGTCGGCCCAGACATCCTTCTTCTGGAGCGCCATGCCCTTATACTTCCAAGTCTTCAAATCATCGGAGGTATAGACTTCGATGCCTTCATCCGCATGGGTGCCATAGGCATAGTAAGTGCCATCGTGCAACATGATGAACGGGTCGCCCAAAAGCACCGGCGTTTCAACTCCTTCGACAACAATATCGTCCACATCCTTATAGTCTGAAGAGCAGGACTGGCAGGAAGCCAGCGTGGCCAACAGAAACAGATACATACATATAAAATTCTTTTTCATGATTCTTTCTTAAACAATTGTTATGATGATAAATATTTACTTTCAAGAAGATGTTCCGTTACACCCGTATATTGAACCCTATTCAGTCGTATACTGAATCCTATTCAATCGTATACTGAAATACATTCAGTCGTATACTGAATCACCCCAGTCCATCACACTGATTCACAAGGAAATACAAACACCGGCTTCTATATACATCTTTCATTACATATATACGGAACGGCACATCCCACGATCGCGTCTAATCGCGCCTCTGCCCTACATGATAATACAACGTACCGCTATAAACCGGAGAGCCGCCCTCCGAACAGAATCCGATGCGGGATGCAGGGTAGCGTATATCCAAAGCTCCCAGCTCCCTGCCGTCGACAAACAGATACAGCTTGTCTGCACGACGCACGGCACGAAAATTATAGGATTCCTTCCACAATTCATGTACACCTATCTTATAGATATGGCGTTCCAAATCCTCCGCCTCCTTGTTGATGAAGCGGATGCCTTCTGCCTTTACCGGAGTAAAGGTACAATAATTATATGCAGGATGTTCTGCTATCCCCCTATCTTTGTTTTCTATCGGATGCCATTCGCCGCCATTCAGGTATTCTATGTCGAACTTGCCGAACATGTCATCCACAAATTCGGATTTATTGCCTGCTTCGTGACGATTCAGGTAAAGTGTATCCAACCATGCAGGTGCGGCAAAACGATAACCTTTCTCAATGAAGTCGGTATACTTCACATCCGGATAGAGCGTTTGCAGGCATCCCAACGGGAATTCCTTCTTCCAGGCAGTTTTCCCTTTCTTCACGGCTGTCACCTCAAGCATACGGGTGATGCCATCGAACTGAGCCTTCACATAGTTATCCTTATCCACATAAACCGGATAGCTTCCTGCCTTGTCTTGTCCGGACAAGCCGGACAACTGGAAGCTGAATTCATAATCGTTCAAGAAATCGCCCTTCAACAACTCCTCATTCCCCGAAAGCTGGAAATGCACATCATCGAAGCCGATGGTATAGGTAGCCCCTTCGAACAAGGCAGACTTTGTCTCGTCAAATACTCCGGGAACACCCGCTTCTTCTACCGGAAGAGCCTCTGCAAAGACATGTCTCCCCGGTGCGGGAATCTCATCCAGCCAAATCTTCAGACAGCCACCGTTACGCTCAATGCGCAGATGATGGTACACACCCCAACGGAAATCTTCAGGCAGGGCATAGGATTCCTTATTTTCCTTACCGCCGACAAGTGTACGCAGGTACCAGCTCCGGTTCTCGGCATCCAGACCGACATAGGCACAGTTATCCGCATCCTTCCACCAGGCAACGATGCCGGCTCCACCCTCGGTCTTGACTCCCGTCTCGAACAAGTAAGCCACGGACGGCTGTACTTGTTGCAACACACCGAACGAAGCTGTCTCGCCTTTACCCGCAAAGGTAGGCATCGAAGGTTCGGGATGATAACCTGCCGTGCGAGGGCCGGTGATACCATCCACAAACAACGTCTTGTCGAAGAACTGGACACGGTTGATATATTGCCCCCGATGCTCATCGTTCTTGTTTGCCATATAAATCAGCCACCATTCAAATCCGTTGGGGCCTCTCAAAATATTGGGCTGACCGGGAGTCATCAGAATATCATCGGCAATACCGTCTTTCATATCGAACAGAGAAACGTCGAAGAATTGCGAACGTCCCTTGTTTGTTTCTACGGCAAGCAGATTCGTGCCTTCCTTCAAAGCAGCACGCAGCTTCTTGTCCAGGTTCACGATACAATAATCACGCCCCTGCTTCTCGTAGACAAGTGTTCCGTTCAGATAAATCCGGGTATCTCCGTCGTGAGCGACACGCAATGCCAGGTTGCCGGTTTCGCTACCGGCAGAGAAAGTCTTTCGCAACCATAAGGAGGGCGTATTCCACAAGGTGCCCAGATGCCGGGTGGTGGAACCTTTCACTTCACGGGACGAAAAGCCGGTCTCCCCCCTCGCCCAGCCGGAGTCATCGTAGGTCGCCTTTGTCCAGTCGCCCTCCGGCTTGTCCTCCGTATAAGCAAACAACGGCTCATACGTGCGGCCATACCGCAATAAATCCACCTGCTTCTCCTCCAGTTGCGTCTGATTGCAGCCTACAACCGGATAGCTATATTTATTACCATTTTGAAAACCTAAAGGAGAGTCTGTCTCGGCAACTCCCAACTGATAATTGCCCCACTCTGTAGAGGTGTGGTTGGCATTGTACATCATATAGTAGCGGTCTCTATACTTCATGACCCACGGTCCCTCCGCCACTCTGTTATCCATCGTTTCCCATGTGTCCGGCAATGAGGCGAACTGGCACACCGGTTCGCCGGCAAATTCTGCCGGGTTCTTCATTTTACGTCCCCAGATGGTATTCCCATCGGTAAAGCGTACCATATACATGTATAGTTGCCCGTCATCATCTCTGAAAACTTTGGGGTCGATACGGTTATCCATCCATGTCTTCTTGTTCGGTTCTGTATAAGCGCCCAAGACATCTTTGCTCTGCGCATGTACAATGTGAACGGCATGCTTGTCCTTTCCCCAATAATTGACTGACCAGTACAAATGAAAATCTCCATTCAGATAGAACATGTCATTGGCATGAATCTGGTCATCTCCGGCTCCGCTGCCTCTGGTCCAGTCATTGTCCATGGATACGACATGGATAGGTTTCCCCCAATGAACCAGGTCATCGGATACATAGAAATCCCCGTTTGTACGGACCCCGCCAATATAATATTTGCCATTATATTTCATTACGCCGGCATCCGCCACTCCCGGAAGTACCGGATTCTGGATGTTCTGCGCAAACAAGCTGCCGCAGCAAGCAAAAGCGAATGGTAATAGTAGTTTTTTACAGACAAGCATATGGTATAAGATTTAAGAAAGAAAAGGCTATGCCGGAAGCATCCTGAATGAGAACAGGCTTCCAGGCATAGCCTTCTTTAGTTATTAATAGTTAGGATTCTGAGTAAGATGTGCAACACCACCTACCGTGCTGTTCATCACTTCATCTCTCGGAATGGGCAAACGTCTGTGCTTACCGACGATGAAGTTATTGAAGTCCTTGTCACGGGCTTTCAGCTCATCAATTCCAGCCTGAGAATCAAGTAATCCCCAACGCTTCAAGTCAGCCCAACGCCAACCTTCGAAACAGAGTTCCAAAGTACGTTCCATCTGCAGGCGCTTGATAAAGGCATCTTTAGAACTCAGGCAGTCTTTCCACTGACTGTCTTTCAACTTGGCCAGACCGGCACGTTCTCTTACCTTATCCACATAAACAGCAGCATCGGCAGGATTAGTACCCGTTTCAACAAGACATTCTGCGTAGTTCATCAAGATATCTGCATAACGCATGATACGATAGTTGTTACGGGCAAAGTAATCTTCTGCATCACGATAGTAAGCAGTATTGTATTTACGTATGTAGCAGTCTTCCGGGTCAGTTCCCCAACCGTCATTCCAATCGGCATTTTCAAATCCATAATATTTCTTCGGTTGATCGGGGAAGTCTTGTGAGAATCCACGGTACAGAATACTACCATACAAACGCAAGTCATTCTTTCCGTCAATACGTTTCTCTTTCAAGAACTCATCTACCAACCAGCGACGTGCCTTACCATCTCCCCAACCTATACCACTCGGAGCATAGAACTGAGTACGCTGGAAACCGAATGCCATACTGGCATCATTACCCGTACCACCCTTGTTTTGGTCATCGAACTGAATTTCAAAGATACCTTCCTTGTTGTTCTCATCCAAGTCAGTGAAATTATCTTCACGATTGGCGATAAGATCGTACAAAGAGCCCTCTTTATCAATCAGCCATTGCAATTGTTCCTTCGCCTTGTCATACTTATGTTGTTGCATATAGGCCTTGCCCAACAATGCTTTGGCAGCGCCTTTGGTGGCACGTCCCAAATTGGCAGCATCCCAAGATTCAGGAAGATAATCCATAGCAAACAGCAAGTCTTTCTCCACTTGATCCCATATTTCCTGCTCGGAAGCGTCTTCCGGAATATAATTGGCATCTTTAGGTTCCAAAGGCATCGTTCCTTTGTCCCACAACAGATTTACCTGAAAATACCACATTGCACGTAAGAAAGAAGCTTGTGCCAATACCTGGTTCTTTGTAGTCTCGTCCATTTCAATATTAGGCACATGACTCAACACTTGGTTGCAACGGAAAATACCTACGTAGAAATGTTCCCAATGTATATTGTTGCCTTCGTAAAAATTATAATTGTTGTAAAGAAAACGTGTCCAGTCACCCAATTCAATCCAAGGAGAAGAACTCCATCCCTCGTCCGAGGTCAAATCGTAGCGAAAAGAGAGCCAACGCATCATCCGCTCCTTCATATCCTGCTGCAATTCCTTTCCGCATCTGCCACAATAACGGTTATCCC
>ENA-UEQQ01000425-UEQQ01000425.1-human-gut-metagenome-genome-assembly--contig:-NODE-425-length-15141-cov-5.479288_pt1 | contig 15141 bp, 15 predicted proteins | sample MGYA00242956_ERZ507956 | MGnify/ENA primary metagenome ERZ507956 (study PRJEB26167, sample SAMN06115407) | human gut metagenome | host: Homo sapiens | place: China:Hubei | collected 2016-07-12 | study... | reverse complement strand
CGTCCACCCAGCGGTAAAAGGCCAGGTAGGAGTGGGGCGGGGTGCTGTCGGTGCTGTGGTAGAGCTCCTCCGCCCGCTCCGGCGCCGAGCGCATGGGCTGCACCCCCGCAAAGGGGCTGCCGTTTCGGATACCGGGGATGACGATCTGGCTGCCGGACACCATCACGGTGCCCGGGGCGGGGCCCCAGCTCTCCTCCATCTGGGCCCGGGTCTCGGGGTTAAGACGGTCGAACCACCCCTGATACTGCTCCGCCGGCACCGTGGCCTCCGCCCGCTCCAGCGCGGCCTCCGGGGAGAGCCAGCGGTTGTCGTTGGTCACCGCCGCCCGGATGCGGGCAATGATCTCCGCCCCGCTGGAAAAGGAGTAGGCTGTGCGCAGGCCCTGGCTCTCCAGGGCCCGCACCACCCGGAATACCGTCTCCGGCGTGTCCAGGCCGTGGGCGCTGCCGATGGCCACCTTTTTCTCCGGCATGGGCTTGCGGGCCAGTTCCGCCCAGCGGCAGGCCAGCTCCGCCACCCTCGTCACCCGGTCGGGCAGGGGGCGGCACACCTTCCGCCCGTCCGCCGTCCGCTCCGTCACCGCGTAGGGCACGGAAATGAGCTGCCCGTCAAACTCCGGCTGGTAGACGCACACGGGCAGGGAGACCAGATCCAGGCCCCGGATATCCCGCCGGTACTCGTCAGCACTGAAGTAGGTGGTGAGTCCCTGGATCACCGGCAGGCCCCAGTTCTCAAACACGCTGGCGGGCACCTGGCCCGCCCGGGCCTCCCGCCCGGCCAGGGTGGTCAGGCTGAAGCCGTAGGACACCACCAGCGCCCCCGGAATGGGGGTGCCGTCCGCCCTGCGGTAGAACCGCTCCATCCGGTAGAGGATGCCCTGCTCCGTCCCGTGGTCGGCGGCGAAGGAGTCGGACAGGGCGTATGGGACGCCCCCCCGGGCCTGAATGGCCCGCAGCAGGGCGTCCACATGCTCCAGATGGGCGGTTCTGGCGTGGTGGTCATGGGGCAGCACACCGATGACCGGCCGGGTCTCGGCGGCCATCCGTGTCCGGTACCCCGCCTCCCTCTCCGGCGGCAGGAAGCCCTCCAGGGTGTACACCCCCTGCCCCCGGGGCGGGCTCGGAGGGCTGAGGGGATGACCCCCGCCGAAGCGGCCGTTGCGGGCGCAGAGCACCAGCCCCTCCAGATCCCCCGGGCTCCCCGCCTGGTAATAGCTGTCCAGCGCGGCGTAGAGGGCCGGCTCCAGCCCCAACCTGGGGAGCAGCTCGGCCAGCTCGTCCCCCATGGTGGAGGTAAAATAGACCGGCCGCCCCTCCAGCGCCTCCCACAGCCGGGAAAAGCAGTACAGGTTCTGAATCGAGCCATGGGAGGCCAGAAAGGCCATGTCCGCCGCCGCGCCGTCGGCCAGAAGGGCCCGCTCCAGCCCGGCGTCGGCATTTATCTCCCGCACGGAGTAGACCATGCCCTCCACCGCGCCGGGGTACCGGCGCTCCAGGGCGGCCAGGGCCTGAGGCAGGGCCCAGAGCCGGTATTCATTCATGAGCACGAAAAGCAGCTTTACCATAGACGCCTCCTTAACCCGCCGCCGGGCTGTGGCCGCGCACCAGCTGGGCCAGCGGCCTGGCCCGCAGCTCCTCCACCCGGTAGCAGGGCGCACCCATCACCTGGGCCACCTGAGCCGCCAGCCCCAGAGAGACAAACTGCCGCTCGGTGTCGATCACCACCGCTGGGATGTGGGCCTCCGCCACCCGCCGGGCGGCCCGCAGGGCCTCCTCCACCGGGTCGCCGCCCCGGCTGAAATTGGCCCGGCCGTCGGTGATGAGCACCAGCAGGGGCAGGGAATCCCGCACCCGGCGGCGCTGCCGCTCCAGCATGCGGCGGGCCTCCTCTAGCCCAGCGGCCAGCGGGGTCCGCCCGCCGGTGGGGAGGGCCTGGAGCTCCCGCTGGGCCAGCTCCACGCTGCGGGTGAGCTCCAGCACAGCGGCGGCCTCCCCGCCCCGGAAGGCCACCAGCCCCACCTGATCCCGCTTCTGGTAGGAGTCCATCAGCATGGAGAGCACCGCCTCCTTGACCTCCTTCATCCGCCTGGCCGCACCCATGGAGCCGCTGGCGTCCACGGCGAACACGATGTCCGCACCCACGCGGCTTTCCCGCACCTTCACCCGCAGGTCGGGGGGCAGGATGACCAGGCCGGACTGCCCGCCGCCCCGGCTCCACTGATAGGGGGCGGCGGCCCGCAGCGTGGCGCCCACCGCCAGATCTTCCGCCTTCCCCCGGGGGATGCGGTCGCCCACGGCCCGCCCCCGCCGGGTGGCGGAGCGGGTCTTGCTGCGCCGCCCGCTGCCCCGGCGGGCCAGGCGGTCGGCCCGGGTGGTGAGCAGGGCTCTCACCTCGTAGAGGTTCTCCCCCTGCTCCAACCGCTCTCGGGACGGCCCCTGCTCCGTGGGTGGCGCGGGGGCCTGAACCCCCTCCTGCGGCGGCCCGTCGGCGGGGTGGGACTCGTCCGCCGGTCCATCCCCGCCCCCGGCCTGTCCGTCCGCTCCAGATCCCCGAGGGGGCTCCTCCCCTCTCTCCTGTCGCGGGGGCGGGCCTTCGCTTCCCTCCCGCCTGCGGTGGGGCAGGGCCAGCTCCGCCGCCGTGTGGAGATCCTCCAAGTTGATGTAAGTGCGCCCGGCCAAGGCGGCCAGGGCGCGGGCGGTGTGCAGGATGGCCAGCTCCGCCCGGTGCCCGGCGGCGTTGGCCTGCCGGGCCAGCAGGCAGGCGGCCTGCTCCTCCGCCTCCCCCACGTCCACCTGGGGCAGCAGGGCGCGGGCGGCGGCCAGCTGCCCGGCCAGCCGCTCCTCCCGCCGGGCCCACTGGGCGCGAAAGGCGGCGGGGTTTTCCTCAAAGGCCAAGCGGCGGCGCACCACCTCTTTCCGGGCCTCCAGCTCCCGCTCCCCCGTTACCGCCACATAGAGGCCGAAGCGGTCCAGCAGCTGGGGGCGGAGCGTCCCCTCCTCCGGATTCATGGTGCCCACCAGGGCGAAGCGGGCGGGGCAGGTGTGGGAGATGCCGTCCCGCTCCACCCGGCACACTCCGGTCTCCAGCGTGTCCAGCAGGGCGGCGGTCAGGGCGGAGGGGAGCAGATTTACCTCGTCGGCATAGAGCACCGCCCCGTCGGCCCGGGCCAGCAAACCGGGCTGGAAGGTTCTGCAGCCGGTGCGCACCGCCGCCTCCAGCTCCACACCGCCCAGCAGCATGTCCTCCGTGGCGCTTACCGGCAGCTCCAGCAGGCGCACTCCGTCCAGGCCGCCCAGGGCCCGCACCAGAGTGGACTTGGCCGTCCCCTTTTCCCCGCACAGCAGCACCCCGCCGATGCGGGGCTCCACCGCCAGGCAGAGGAGGGCCTGCTTTGCCCGCTCCTGCCCCACCACGGCGGTGAAAGGATACAGGGGCCTATCCATAGAACAGCGCCTCCCAGTCGATGCCGGCATCTCCAGCCTGCTCAAACGGGGCCCGGCGCAGGCGGTGGGGCAGGGCCAGTTCCGCCGCCCGCCGCAGCTCCTCCATTCCGGCCTCCGTCCGGCCCTCCAGAGCCGCCAGAGCCCGTGCCGTCTTGAGCATGGTGATGTCCGCCCGGTGGCCGTCCACCTGGAGAGCGGTGCACACCCGGGCCACGGTATCGAACAGGGGCTCGGGCAGGGACACCTGGGGCAGCAGGGCCTGGGCCGACCCGATCCGACGCCGGAGGGCCTCCTGCTCCGGCGCCCAGCGGGCGCAGAAGGCGGCGGGGGTGCAGCTGCTGGCCACGGGGGAGATGGGCATTGGCAACACCACCACCTCCAGCGCCGTGGCTGCGGTTCTGCTGGGTCAGCCCGTGGAGCGGATGACAGGCCGGGGCGCGGGCCTTTCCGACACGGGGCTTGCCCGCAAGCTGGATGCCATCCGGCGGGGCATTGCGCGGAATCAGCCCGATGTTGCTGACCCTCTGGACGTGCTTTCCAAGCTGGGCGGGTTCGACATCGCCGGGCTGTGCGGTGTCTTTCTGGGCGGTGCGCTGGAAGGCCTGCCCGTGCTGATGGATGGCTTCATCAGCGGGGTGGCGGCGCTGTGCGCGGTGCGGCTCTGCCCCGCCGCGGAAAAGGCCGTGTTTGCCAGCCACTGCTCCACCGAACCGGCTGCAAGGCTGGTGCTGGAAGCGCTGGGCAAAGCGCCCCTGCTCACTGCCGGGCTCCATCTCGGCGAGGGCACCGGAGCGGTGGCAAGCATCCCGCTGTGGGATATGGCGCTGGCCGTTTACCGCGATTGCTATTCCTTCACGGAGGGCGGCATTACGCCGTACACCGCCCAATGCTGACGCTGGTATTGGGCGGTGCCGCCAGCGGCAAGAGCGGGTATGCCGAGAGCCTGGTGTTGAAAACCGCGCTCCCGCGCTATTACATCGCCACCATGCAGGTGTGGGATGCGGAGTGTGCCGCCCGGGTGGAAAAGCACCGGAGGATGCGGGCGGCAAAGCAGTTTGAGACCGTGGAGTGCCCCCTGCATCTGGAAAACATCCGCCTGCCTGCCCGGGGAACTGCGCTGTTGGAGGATCTGGGCAACCTGACCGCCAACGAGCTCTACGACCCCGCCGGGGCGGGAGAAAATGCCGCTTCGGCCATTTTGGAAGGACTGGACCAATTGGCCGGACAATGCGCGCACCTCATCGTGGTCTCCAACGAGGTGTTCAGCGGCGGTGCCGACTATGCAGGCGACACCGGGCGCTACCTGAAAGCGCTGGCGCAGGTGAACAATGCCCTTGCCGCCCGGGCTGACCATGTGGTGCGGGTGGTGTGCGGCATCCCGGTCTATTATAAGGGAGTGGAAAAATGATTGGATTGCAGACCATTGCAGTGGCCTTTGCCATGTTTTCGGCCCTGCCGGTGCCGCAGTTCGCGTGGAACCAGAAAAACATGCGGTATGCCATGTGTGCCTTCCCGCTCATCGGGGTGGTCATTGGCGGGCTGTGGTGCCTGTGCGGCGCTCTGCCCCTGCCGATGCCCGCAAAAGCGGCGGGGTTCTGCCTGATCCCGGTCTGGGTCACGGGCGGCATCCACCTGGATGGCTATGCCGACACCTGCGATGCCCTTTCCAGCTACGGCGACCGAGAAAAAAAACTGGAAATATTAAAAGACCCCCATTGCGGTGCCTTTGCGGTCATCCGGCTGTGCAGCTATTTTCTGGCCTATTTTGCCCTGTGCACCTGTGTGAGTTTTACACCCCGCGTGGGTGTGCTGTGGGTTCTGGCACTGGTGCTGGAACGGGCGCTTTCGGGCCTTGCGGTGGCATCGTTCCCCATGGCAAAAAACACCGGTCTTGCACACACCTTTGCCACTGCAGCAGACAAAACTGTGGTGCGCCGTGTGCTGGCGGTGCTGGCCGCAGTGCTGTGCGTGGGCATGGCGGCGCTGGGCGGCTGGGCGCTGGTGCTGGCAGCGCTGGCGGTGCTCTGGAGCTACCATGCCGTGAGCCGGAAACAGTTCGGCGGCATCACCGGCGACCTTGCCGGGTGGTTTTTGCAAAAGGCCGAGCTCTGGATGCTGGCGGCACTGTGTGCCTGCCAGTGGGGAGGGCTGCTATGATCTTTATTACCGGGCCGCTCTACAGCGGCAAGCGCACCTTTGCGCAAACACTTCCCGGCAAGCGTCTTTCGGACGTGCAGGTATTGGCTGCCGATGCCGCCGACCTGCCTGCCTTGGCAGACAAGCTTGCCCATGAATACGATATCCTCATCGCCACCGAGGTAGGCGGCGGTGTTGTGCCGATGGATGTCAAACAGCGCGCAGACCGCGAGGCGGCGGGCAGGCTTGCCTGCCTGCTGGCCACACGGGCCGAGTGCGTGGTGCAGATGTTCTGCGGCATCCCCACGGTTTTGAAAGGAGAATTGTCTCAATGCTGATCTATCTTCTGCGTCATGGACAGACGGAATACAACGCCCAGAAGCGCTATCAGGGCCAGCGCGACATCCCGCTCTCACCCGAAGGCGCTGCCCAGCTGCGCCGGGCAGATTTTGACCCCGATGTGGTCTATGTTTCCACCTTGCAGCGCACCAGCCAGACGGCGCGCATCCTGTTCCCAGAGGCAAAGCTTGTGCCGGTGGACGGCCTGAAAGAGATGTGCTTTGGCAGTTTTGAGGGCCGCAATTTCATCGAGATGGAAAAGGACCCCGAGTACCAGGCATGGGTGAAGGCCAACTGCGAAAGCCCCTGCCCGGACGGAGAGCGCAAGACGGACTTTTCGGATCGCATCTGCTGCACCGTGGCAGAGCTGATCGATAAAGCTCTTGCCGCAGGCGAAGAACGGCTGGTCATTCTGGCCCACGGCGGCACCCAGATGGCCGCCATGGAGAGGTTTGCCGTCCCCCACAGGGACTATTACGCATGGTGCGGACCTAACGCGGGCGGCTTTGTGCTGGATGCAAAGGACTGGACGGAAAAGCATCTGCTGTATCTCGTGAAGACCGTCCAGTACACAAAGGAGAGCAGGGCATGATCCTTCAGGCAGTTGTCGGCGGTTTTGTGCTGGACGCGCTCTTCGGCGACCCGGCGTGGCTGCCGCACCCGGTGGTGCTTATGGGCAGATGCATCTCCCGGCTGGAAAAATTCCTGCGTGCCCGCCTGCCCGGCACCCCGCAGGGCGAGCTGCTGGGCGGTGCCGTGACGGCGTTCTGCCTGCCGGTGGGCACCTTTCTGGTCACGAGCCTTGTGTGTCTGGCGGCGGCAAAGCTCAGCCCGTGGCTGGGCCTTGCGGTGCAGATGTTCTGGTGCGGGCAGGCGCTGGCGGCAAGGGGCCTTGCGCAGGAGAGCACAAATGTGTATATCGAGCTGGTCCGGAACGACCTGCCCGCTGCTCGCAAAGCCGTGAGCCGCATCGTGGGCCGCGACACCCAGAACCTGACCTCAGAGGGTGTGACCAAAGCTGCGGTGGAAACGGTGGCCGAAAATGCCAGCGACGGTGTCATTGCGCCGCTGCTGTATATGCTCATCGGCGGGGCACCGCTGGCGCTGACCTACAAGGCCATCAATACCATGGACAGCATGCTGGGCTACAAAAACGAGAAGTATCTTTACTTTGGCCGTGCAGCCGCGAAGCTGGACGACCTTGCCAACTACATCCCCAGCCGCCTTGCCGCCCTTTTGTGGGTGGCCGCTGCGGCCTTTACCGGCAACGATGCCAAGGGCGCATGGCGCATCTGGCGGCGGGACCGGCGCAACCACGCCAGCCCCAACAGCGCCCAGACCGAAAGCGCCTGCGCCGGTGCACTGGGCGTGCAGCTGGCCGGCCCGGCTTACTATTTTGGCGAATATTACCCCAAGCCCACCATCGGTGATGCCCTGCGCCCCATTGAGCCGCAGGACATCCTGCGCGCCAACCGCATGATGTATGTGGCAAGCGGCTTTGCGCTGGCATGGGGTGCAGTAATACGGGGGTATCTTGTATGAAACCACTGACCCATGGCGGCGACTGGGCGGGCTACCGCGCCGAGTTTGGCCGCGACCCGCTGGATTTTTCGGCCAATGTCAGTCCGCTGGGGCTGCCGGAAGGGGTGGCAAAGGCCATTACGGCAGCGCTTGCCACGGCCGACCGCTACCCCGACCCGCTGTGCCGGGCCCTGCGTGAAAAACTGGCGGTGGCTGAGGGAGTGCCCGCCGAATGGCTGCTGTGCGGCAACGGCGCGGCAGACCTCATCTTCCGGCTGGCGCTGGCTGCAAAGCCCTGCACTGCACTGGTAACGGCCCCCACTTTTGCCGAGTATGCCACCGCCCTTGAAACGGCAGGCTGCACGGTGGAACGGCATTTTTTGCGGGAAGAAAACGATTTTGCGGTGACGAAGGATCTCCTGAACGCGGTGCACCCGGGTACAAATATGGTGTTCCTCTGTCAGCCCAACAACCCCACCGGCCAGCTGGCAGAGCCTGCCCTTGTGGAAGCGCTGCTGCACAAATGCGAAGCCGTGGGTGCGGTGCTGGCCGTGGACGAATGCTTTCTGGATTTTCTGCCGGAGGGCGAAGGCCTTTCGGCAAAGCATCTGCTGAAAAACAGCAAAAAACTGATTATTTTAAAAGCCTTCACCAAGCTTTACGGCATGGCAGGCGTGCGTCTGGGCTATTGCCTGTGCTCTGACACAGAGCTGCTTGCCCGGATGCGGGCAGCGGGCCAGCCGTGGGCGGTTTCCAGTCTGGCACAGGCGGCGGGCATCGCTGCGCTGGACGAGACGGAATATGTGGCGAAGGTGCGTGCATTGATCGAAGCACAGCGGCCTGTGCTGGCAGACGGCCTGCGGGCGCTGGGCCTGCGGGTGATCGAGGGCCGGGCTAACTATCTGCTGTTCCGCGCGCCGGAAGCGCTGGGCGAAGCGCTGCGCCGCAAGGGCGCGGTATTGCGCAGCTGCGGCAATTATCCGGGCCTTGATGCCAGCTGGTACCGCACCGCCGTGCGCACAGAAAACGAGAACCGGCAGCTGCTTGCACTGCTGGCCGAAACCCTGCCGGAGGTGGCACAATGAGCAAGGCAAAATGCATTATGGTGCAGGGCACCATGAGCGGTGCGGGCAAAAGCCTGCTGTGCGCGGCGCTGTGCCGCATCTTTGCGCAGGATGGCTACCGCGTGGCCCCTTTCAAAAGCCAGAACATGGCCCTGAACAGCTTCGTCACCCGCAACGGTGCAGAGATGGGCCGTGCTCAGGTGGTGCAGGCACAGGCTGCAGGCGTGGAGCCGGATGTGCGCATGAACCCCATCCTGCTCAAGCCCAGCAGCGATGTGGGCAGTCAGGTGATCGTGAACGGCAAGGCCCGGGGCCAGATGCCTGCCGCCGCCTACTTTAAAATGAAGCGCAGCCTTATCCCGGACATTCTGGAAGCCTACAACAGCCTTGCTGCCGAGAACGACATTATCGTGATCGAAGGCGCGGGCAGCCCGGCGGAGATCAACCTGAAAGCCGACGATATCGTGAACATGGGCCTTGCAAAGCTGGTGGATGCGCCGGTGCTGCTGGCGGGCGATATCGACCGGGGCGGCGTATTCGCCCAGCTGTACGGCACTGTGGAGCTGCTGGAAGCCGATGAGCGTGCCCGCATCAGGGGGCTGATCATCAACAAGTTCCGGGGCGATGTGGAGATCCTGCGGCCCGGCCTTGCCATGCTGGAAGAAAAAACGCAGCTGCCCGTGCTGGGCGTAGTGCCGTACCTGCGGGTGGAGATCGAGGACGAGGACTCTCTCTCGGATCGTCTGGAAGCAAAAAGCGCCGTCAAGCCGCTGGATATCGCCATCCTGCGCCTGCCGCATGTGTCCAACTTCACCGACTTTATCCCGCTGGAACAGCACCCGCTGCTGGGCGTGCGGTATGTGCAGCGCACCCGCCAGCTGGGCGCACCGGATCTCGTCATTCTGCCCGGCACCAAGAACACCATGGACGACCTGCGCTGGCTGCGGGAAAGCGGACTGGAAGCGGCGGTGCTCAGGCTTTCGGCAGCCGGCACACCGGTGCTGGGCGTGTGCGGCGGCTATCAGATGCTGGGCGAACAGCTCTGCGACCCGGCAGGGGAGGAGAGCGGCACCCCCTGCACCCTGCGGGGCCTTGGCCTGCTGCCCACCACGACGGTGTTCGGCACCGAAAAGCACCTGACCCAGACCGCAGCCCGCGCTGCCGCAGTTCCTTTTGCCGGGGCAGCTCTCACGGGCTACGAGATCCACGCAGGCCGCACCGAGGTGCGGGGCAGTGCGTTCTGCATCCTTGCGGACGGCACGCCGGAGGGCTGTGTGCAGAACGGTGTATTCGGTACCTATCTGCACGGCCTGTTCGACACCGGCGAACTGACCGAAAAACTGACCGCATTTTTGTGCAAACGGAAGGGCATCGATCCGGCCGGGGCCGAGCTTATCCCCATGGAGCAGTACCGTCAGCAGCAGTTTGATCTGCTTGCCGATGGTGTGCGCGCGGCACTGGATATGCCCGCCATCTATGCCGCCATGGGAATGCAAAAAGGAGACAACACATGACACCGCAGCATCATCTGCCCGCCGACATTGAACGGACGAGCATCTCCATTATCACAAGGGAACTGGATGAGCTGGGCCTGACCCCGCCGCCGGAGACGGCTGCGGTGGTCAAGCGGGTCATCCACACCACCGCGGATTTCGACTATGCCAAAAATCTGCGCTTTACACCCGGCGCGGTGGAAGCCGCAGTCAAGGCCCTGCACGCGGGTGCTTTCATCGTTACCGACACCAATATGGCGCTGGCGGGCATCACAAAGCCGGGCCTGAAAAAACTGAACGGTGAAGCCATCTGCTACATGGCAGACCCCGCTGTGGCCGAAGCCGCAAAGCAGGCGGGCACCACCCGTGCCGTTGCCGCCATGCACCGCGCTGCCCGGGAGCACCCGGGGGCCATTCTGGCCATTGGCAATGCGCCCACGGCCCTTTTGACCATTGCGGAGGAAATGGAGGTCGGTCTGCGGCCTGCACTGGTCATTGGCGTGCCGGTGGGGTTTGTGAATGTGGTGGAAAGCAAGGAAGTACTGTTTGCCGCCTGCGAGCGATACGGCGTGCCTGCCATCGCCGCCATGGGCCGCAAGGGCGGCAGCAATGTGGCTGCAGCCATCTGCAACGCCCTCATTTACTCTGCCACTGAAATGCTGGACCCCTCTGCCAGAGGGTGGAACGGATAAGGCGGAAACAGCATAACATCAAAAACCCGGAGCCCTTTTTACTTACAGGGAGGGGGTATGCGTCGACCTTGAAAATACCATATTTCACCTTCTTTTTCAATAAAACCTGCGTGAAACGCCCCAAAAACTGCGTGAAAACCGTTTTGCACCGCTGTGCGCGCCTTTGCCCCCTCTTGCAATTTATGCGCAAAGGGTGTAGAATACAGTCACAATCAAATACAGGGGAGCTTGTGAAGCAGGCTGAGAGGAAGTACCCAAACTTCGACCCTTTTACCTGATGCGGATAATGCCGCCGTAGGAAGTCAGAATGGATGATTTTTTGCAGGAGGCACCGCGGAAGGTGTCTCCTGTTTTTTTGTTGTGTACCGATTACCATTAAGGAGGATGCCTTGTACTTTTCTGCGGAAGTGCCGCAGCGGGCTGAGGGGGAGCGCCCTGAGCTTTGTGACCGTCAGCGATGGGAAGCCGTGTTCCGGCGTGAGAGGAGACCAGCAAGTCTCGACCGCTTCTTATAGTTCCTGCGCCGGGTCTGGCACCGGGTGCGGGCTGTTTGCGGAGGCGCTGTATGGTTTTTGCTGCTTCCGCAGGTTTGGAAAGGAGCCTTGCCTTATGAAAAAACTCTCTGTGAAAAAGCTGGCGCTGGCCGGCATGCTGTGCGCTCTGTGCGTGGTGGGCAGCGTATTCAGCTTCCCCATGTTCGGCAGCAAATGTGCACCCATCCAGCACATGGTCAATGTGACCTGCGCGGTGCTGCTTGGCCCGTGGTGGGGCGTGGGCGTGGCCTTTGTGGCCTCGCTGCTGCGCAACCTGCTGGGTCTGGGCAGCCTGATGGCCTTCCCCGGCAGCATGTTCGGTGCACTGCTGTGCGGCCTTGTGTACCATAAGACCAAAAACATCCTTGCCACCATGGTGGGCGAGGTGTTCGGCACCAGCATTCTGGGCGGCCTGTGCGCTTACCCGGTAGCCATCTTCCTCATGGGCAAGAGCGCTGGCGATATCGCGTTCTATGCCTACATCGTGCCGTTCCTCATCTCCACTGCAGTGGGTTCCATCATTGCGGGCGTGCTGGTGTACAGCCTGCAGCGCTCCGGCGCACTGCGCTCCATGCAGAACAGTCTTTCCTGACGGAGGGGCACCCGAATGTTCAAAACAGAATTCGAGAACCTGCGCCGCACCTGCCCGCTCATCCATAACATTACCAACTACGTCACCGTGAACGACTGCGCCAACATGGTGCTGGCCTGCGGTGCTTCGCCCATCATGGCCGACGATGCCGCCGAGGTGGAGGACATCACCACCATCTGCGGCGGTCTGAACATCAACATCGGCACCCTGAACAGCCGCACCATCACCAGCATGCTGCTGGCGGGCAAAAAGGCAAACCAGCTGGGCCATCCTGTGGTGCTGGACCCGGTGGGTGCGGGTGCATCCCGCCTGCGCACCGACACGGCTTTCCGCCTGCTCCGGGACGTAAAGTTCACCGTGATCCGCGGCAACATCTCGGAGATCAAAACGCTGGCCTCCGGCGCGGGAACCACCAAGGGCGTGGATGCCGATGTGGCCGATAAAGTTACTGAGGAAAATCTGGATTCTGCCGTGGCCTTTGCCAAGGCCTTTGCAGCCCAGACGGGTGCCGTTATTGCCATTACCGGTGCCATCGACATCGTGGCCGATGCCGAAAAAGCCTACTGCATCCGCAACGGCAATGCCATGATGAGCAGCATCACCGGTACGGGCTGCCAGCTTTCGGCCCTGACGGCGGCGTTCGTCACCGCCAACCCCGGACATCCGCTGGAAGCCGCTGCAGCCGCAGTGTGCGCCATGGGCCTTGCGGGCGAGACCGCCCACAAGCGTCTGACCCCGCTGGACGGCAACTCCACCTACCGCAATTATATCATCGATGCCATTTACAATATGACCCCGGATCAGCTGGAAGAAGGAGCAAACTATGAAGTGCGATAAGCAGAACATGCTTCTGTATGCCGTCACCGACCGCGCATGGGTGGGCAAACAGACCCTCTATGAACAGGTGGAGAGCGCCCTGAAGGGCGGTGTCACCTGTGTGCAGCTGCGTGAAAAAGAGCTGGACGACGAAGCCTTTCTGAAAGAGGCTGTGGAGATCCATGCTCTGTGCCAGCGCTACGGCGTGCCGTTCTTTGTGAACGACAATGTGGACATTGCCATCCGCTGCCACGCCGAGGGTGTGCATGTGGGGCAGGAGGATATGGCCGCAGCGCAGGTGCGCGCCCGTGTGGGCGAGGGAATGATGATCGGCGTTTCCGTCCACAGTGTGGAGGAAGCACGGGAAGCCGTCAAGCACGGCGCAGACTGCCTTGGCGTGGGCGCGGCCTTTGCCACCCACACCAAGACCGATGTGGATGTTCTGCCCCACGAGACCCTGAAGGCCATCTGTGATGCCGTGGACATCCCGGTGGTGGCCATTGGCGGCATCCACAAGGAGAACATCCTGCAGCTCAAGGGCACCGGTGTGGATGGCGTGGCCCTTGTGAGCGCCATCTTTGCAGCAGACGACATCGAGACCGAGTGCAAAGAGTTGAAAGCCCTGTCGGAGCAGATCATCTGACCGATCCCGCGGCAAACCGGGGACACCACCTTGGGCCGCGTTATAAAATTCATGGAGAAAACCAACATGAAAAGCGTATTTTGCGCAGGTGCCGGCATCCAGAACGTTCTGTTTTTTCTGAATGACGGCTGCCTTTCCCTACCCTTGTATGACCAGCACCCTGCTGTTCAGAGATAAACTGTCATTTGGAGGAACAGAGCGTATGCAGACTTATACCACTCAGATGGATGCTGCCCGCAAGGGCATCATCACGCCGCAGATGGAGATCGTGGCTAAAAAAGAGTATCGCACCACCGAGGAGATCCGCCAGTGGGTGGCCGAGGGCAAGGTTGCCATCCCGGCCAACAAGCACCACGAGTGTTTGAACCCCGAGGGTGTCGGCTCCATGCTGCGCACCAAGATCAACGTGAACCTTGGTGTCTCCCGCGACTGCAAGGACTACAACGTGGAGATGCAGAAGGTGATGAGCGCCGTCAACATGGGTGCCGAAGCCATTATGGATCTTTCCAGCCACGGCAACACCCAGCCCTTCCGCCAGAAGCTGACCCACGAGTGCCCGGTGATGATCGGCACTGTGCCGGTGTACGATTCGGTCATCCACTACCAGCGCGATCTGGCTGAGCTGACCGCACAGGACTTCATCGATGTGGTGCGCCTGCATGCAGAGGACGGTGTGGACTTTGTTACCCTGCACTGCGGCATCACCCGCAAGACCATTGAGCAGATCCGCAAGCACAAGCGCAAGATGAACATTGTCAGCCGCGGCGGCTCTCTGGTGTTTGCATGGATGAGCATGACCGGCAACGAGAACCCCTTCTACGAGCACTTTGACGAGATCTGCGAGATCTGCGCCGAGCACGATGTGACCATCTCGCTGGGCGATGCCTGCCGTCCCGGCTGCCTGGCTGACGCCACCGATGTGTGCCAGATCGAGGAGCTGGTGCGTCTGGGCGAGTTGACCAAGCGCGCATGGGCACACAACGTGCAGGTGATGGTGGAAGGCCCCGGCCATGTGCCCCTGAATCAGGTGGCTGCCAACATGGAGGTGCAGAAGAGCATCTGCATGGGCGCACCCTTCTATGTGCTGGGACCCCTCGTCACCGATATCGCCCCCGGTTACGATCACATCACCGCTGCCATCGGCGGCGCTGTGGCTGCAGCCAGCGGTGCAGCTTTCCTGTGCTATGTGACCCCCGCCGAGCATCTGGCTCTGCCCAATGTGGACGATGTGAAGCAGGGCATCGTGGCCTCCAAGATCGCTGCCCACGCCGCCGATATCGCCAAGGGCATCCCCCACGCCCGGGACATCGACGATAAGATGGGCGATGCCCGCCGCGTGCTGGACTGGGATGCACAGTTCGCCTGCGCACTGGACCCGGAGACCGCAAAGGCCATCCGCGATGCCCGCCTGCCGGAGGACGACCACAGCGACACCTGCAGCATGTGCGGCAAGTTCTGTGCCGTGCGCAGCATGAACAAGGCGCTGGCCGGTGAGTACATCGACATTCTGTAAAAATCTTCTGTTTTGCGCGCAGCAGCGTGCATCTTCCTCCGCCGCTCGGTATGACCGCCGGGCGGCTTTTGTGTTGTAATTCCAAAAAGATTGTGTTAAAATAACAATAAGGCGCTGATTGCAAAATTGGTGGTCATGCTTTCTATCCCGTATCGCTGGTTTTTCTATTTCTACATAGAACAAGCAGAGGTCCGGGAGGAAACTTTTTTGAAAGTACCCTGCCCGGAGCCTTGAAGGCGAAGAGCAACGGCAACGACCGCCGCCAGCGGCGGAAACAGGGAGTTGCTGTTGGGGCCGCGGCCAGCAAGATGCGAGTGCCGCCCAAGGCACGAAGCAGATGCAGGGAGCCGCAACCC
>ENA-UEQQ01000390-UEQQ01000390.1-human-gut-metagenome-genome-assembly--contig:-NODE-390-length-15689-cov-10.998078_pt1 | contig 15689 bp, 15 predicted proteins | sample MGYA00242956_ERZ507956 | MGnify/ENA primary metagenome ERZ507956 (study PRJEB26167, sample SAMN06115407) | human gut metagenome | host: Homo sapiens | place: China:Hubei | collected 2016-07-12... | reverse complement strand
GAGGGCATTGTCCCCTCCGACATCTGGCTGACCTGCCGCAAGAAGCTGATGAACAACATGAAAATCCAGTCTGCCCGGAAAGCCACCCATACATGGCTGGCGGGAAAAATCAAGTGCGGAAACTGCGGGTATGCCCTTATGAGCATTAACAATCCTGTGGGAAAGCAATATCTCCGCTGCACAAAGCGGCTGGACAATAAAAGCTGTGCCGGGTGCGGGAAAATCATCACTTCGGAGCTGGAAGCGGTTGTTTATCAGCAGATGGTGAAGAAGCTGGCAAGCTACAAAACGCTGACGGGCAGAAAAAAAGCGGCAAAGGCAAACCCGAAAATCGCCGCCCTGCAAGTGGAACTTCTCCATGTGGACAGCGAGATTGAAAAGCTGGTGGACAGTCTGACGGGCGCAAACAATGTGCTGCTCTCCTATGTGAATGTGAAGATAGCAGAACTGGACGGGCGCAAGCAGGAACTTCTGGCGAGGATAGCAGAGCTGACGGTGGAAGCCATCAGCCCGGAACAGGTCAGCCAGATTTCCGGCTACCTCGACACTTGGGAGAATGTATCCTTTGACGACAAGCGGCGTGTGGTGGATTTGATGATTACCACCATAGCCGCCACAAGCGACAGCTTGAATATCACATGGAAAATCTGACGGGCGGAACACCTCCCGTCAGACCGTTACCCTGTGTAGTCCCTTGTAAACTGTACTTTTCATCAGTAGAAGCCATTCCATAACCGGCATCTGCTTTCATTGTTTTATAGGCAGAATAATTATTTATCGAATTAGGCGCAGTTCTTCCTTTATAACCCTCATATGACATAAGCGCGAACATTTCCAGATCCGATGCATTCGATGTATCAACATCATTTACATGCACATGATATACTTTTCTGTTATCACCATGTCCATATGCCACTTGAACAACAGGATCATCCTCCTTTGATGTTTTCACATATGAAGCTAAAACTATCTGGCTTTCTGTATCAGACAGTCCAAAACTTGTCATTCCGATATTTTTCAGCTTGTCATTTGGAATTTCCTTATCCGGTGACATCTGTTCAACTGCATTTTTATTATTTACCAATTTATTGTAAAGAGAACTGTTATTTTCCGACAACATATTCATGTATATTTCAGTAAGTTCACTCTGCCTCTCCCCACATTTATTTAAGGAATTTTGCTCACTATTTCCTATTTCGAACTCTATATCCATTTTATCGCCTGTTGACTTCTTATTATACTTTGAAGTATATGCCATTGAAATATTTGTTCCCACACCGTTTAACATATATGCCTCCTATCTGTTTTACCAATAATATTACACTTTTAATTATTAGATTCATTGCAATTAAATTCTTGCCAATAGTTCCGCAGGTGTAAGTGCCATATTTAACTAATTATAGTATAACGTTAATAAGCTATTTTTCAAGATATATCCACGTTGTAACATTATTCTTGATGTTTTTTGCTGTGTTTGTAACATAATTCCGTACATTTTTCCAACATTGAATTTTTATTTTCAAAAACACATAAAATAACCCCAAAAGCCGAATCCACACTCCCATGGATTCGGCTTTTGTATATACACTTCTATTTTCTATTTTGTATGAAGCTGTCAATCATCTCAATCACACCATCTACACCGAGCTTTGCCACATTCAGGCACAGGTCATAGTTTTCTGCCTGCCCCCACTCCTGTCCGGTATAGTATTTGTGATAGGTCTTTCTGCGGTCATTTGTCTCACGCACAACCGTCCTTGCCTTTCTCGCTGAGACTCCATGTGTATCAGCCACAGTATCAACGCAGAAGGCATCATTCGCTGTCAGGAAAACTGAGACAACATCATCTCTTCCCTGAAAGGCAAAGTTTGCACACCGTCCCTGAATCACATATCCCTCACAGCCGTCCTCAAGCGGCAGCCTGTCTATAAATGTAAGAGCCATAGCCGGAGTATCATGCAGCACATTATCCTCCTCCGTCTCCATCACAATAGAGTAAAGCAGGGAATTAACCGGTCTCTCACTGTAAAACTCCTCATACTCATCGTAGCAGCCGGCCTCTTTGGCACCGGCCGCAATAGCCTCTCTGTCCATGAAATGTAAATGATATTTCTCAGCGACTGCTCTACCGATACTATCTGCATCGCAGCCGCACTTTCTTGCTATAGTAATTATCATATAAATATAGCTCCTTTCTGTAAAAAAGCCAACGCGCAGGAAGCGCTCAGACAAATCAATAAAAGTTTGCAAACACCGATGCAAACACCACCGTAAGTATTCCTGCCACCGCGATAGCAAGAGAGCTCATGGCTCCCTCTATCTCGCCCATCTCGATAGCCTTTGCTGTTCCTATGGCATGTGATGACGCGCCAAGCGCCAGTCCCTTCGATATAGGCTCAGTGATTCTGAATATTTTGCAAACAAACTCTCCGAGTATATTTCCAATCACACCTGTCACGACGATAACTGCAACGGTGATGGTCACATATCCGCCGAGCTCCTCTGATACGCCCATACCGATAGCTGTCGTGATGGACTTTGGAAGCAGTGTGACATAGTCCTCGTGTGAAAGCCCCATAAGCACTGACAGCACGAGCACTGTCACAAGGCTTGTTATGACTCCTGCCGTGAGTCCGAGCGCGACTGCTGCTATATTTTTCTTGAGCAGTATCCACTGCTCATAGAGTGGTATCGCAAGGCATACCGTGGCCGGTGTCAAAAACCAGCTAAGGTACGATGCCCCCTTATTGTATGTGTCATAATCCACATCTGCTACAACAAGCACTATGATGGTCAGTACTATTGAAATGAGAAGCGGATTGAGTATTGCAAGCTTAAACTTTTTCTTTAAAAGCATACCTATCAGATATGCAACCAGACTTACCGTGACACCGGCAAAAAGCGATGTCTGAAACAAATTATCCATTATGATTATCCTCTATCTTATTTATTTACTCCTGCATCAGCCCTCTTACGCTTCTGCATACGGATTACGAGCTGTGAAACATGTCCTGTAGCAATCATTACAGTCAGAAGTGCCACAACCGTGATTACAAGCACCGGTACAAGCACCGGCTTGAGATTGCCCCAGGATGACATGAGCCCCACTCCCGCAGGGATAAACATGACAGGCATTATCTCTATCATGAATTTGCCTGCGCTCCTTACAGAGTTAAGCGGTATCAGGCCTGTCAGCAGACCTATGAAAAGTATAACCATGCCATATATGCTCGCCGGAACAGGCAATGGCAGTATATATTTGAGTATCTCACCTGCAAACGAAATCGCAAGTATGATGAGAAATTGCTTTAATATTTTCATTTTATATTGTATCTCCGTTATATTATTTTCATGACTATTTGTGACTGTTTATCTGTGTTCCCTGACCATCATTGCACATACAATAGCAAGCAGCACGCTTGAAGCCCATATAGCGCGGATTCCTATGTGCATTGAGCACACTCCTCCGATACCTGCTCCTATTGCAAATATCAGAATGATTCCATAGTAGTGTGCGGTCTTTTTCAGTGCCCCGATATTTCTGTCACGCAGATATATTGACAGGCTCTCCGTGCCGCTTCTTAGGTTGCCGATGCACATGGTGCTGGCATAGCCGTAGCCGTTTACCTTTCTGAAGGACTGCACCTGCATAGAACAGCTGAATGATACGAGCATAGTCGCTATCATGTCATACCTGTGAGGTATGAAGCCTACTGCAAATAGTATGATTATCTCTATCACCACCACTATCTGACGCCAGTGGATGCGCTTTGCCTTCTTATATCTGTGCCCGATTCTCTCTGCCACAAGCACACCGAGTGCAAATGAGAGGATTGGGAAAAGATACGATAGTCCCTTCATCCATTCACCCATCATCATATGCTGGCTCATCAGCACCACGTTTCCTGTCTGCGCATTCGAGAACACTTCATTTCTCACGTTGTAGGTGTAGGCATCCTGAAAGCCTCCGGAAAGTGCCAGAATCGCACTCAGCAAAAAGGTCTCTGATGTCTGAATCCTTATTTTTTCTTTTTCAGTCATTTTTTCGCCTCTTTTTCTCATATTCGCTGTTAGCTGCCACACACTCGTGTGACCCACAGCAATTACATATTTACAGCAATCCACACGGTTTATTATTATAAAAAAAAAGGGCGGATATTTCAATACCCGCCCCAAATATACAGTGTATTAAATTTTGCACAATACCTAAAATATATATTGGATATACATAATAGATATACATGATAGCTATACCAGATACTTTTCTTCAAACTCAGATACCGGTACCGGTTTTGAGAAATAATATCCCTGGAACTCATGACAGCCCATCATTGTGAGCATATCAAGCTGCTTTTTCGTCTCCACACCCTCTGTAATGACGTCCATGCCTATCTTGCCTGCAAGCGCTATGATACTCTCTAATATATCCTGTCCCTTGACCTCGTTCTCAGATTTGCGAAGGAAGCCCATATCGATTTTCAGCACATCGGCACTGATGTCCTTTAGCATGTTGAGTGATGAGTAACCGCTTCCGAAATCATCAATCTCCACCCTGAAGCCTACGCCCTGAAGCTTGTGGATAATATTCATATTCTTCTCAAAATCTGTCATCAGCGTTGTCTCTGTAATCTCCAGGTGCAGATTGGACGCTGAGATGTCATACTTATTAATCAGCCCTGTAAAGGTCTCATATATATCTATAATGTAAAAGTCCTTTGTAGATATATTTACAGATATATGATAACTTCCGTATCCCTTTTCCTTCCACTCTGCAAGCTTTTGTGCTGCCTTCTCCCATATATAGAGGTCAAGCTTGTAAATGAGACCTGCGTTCTCTAAAATATCAATAAAAGCATACGGTGTCAGGATGCCTCTTGACGGATGAGCCCAGCGTACCAGCGCTTCTGCGCCCCTCGCAACACCATCACGGTTCACCTGCGGCTGTAAATACATGACAAACTCATCCTTTTGCAGTGCCGGCTCAAATTCACCAAGCAGGCGTCTCTGCTCTATTGATATCTCAAGCAGATGCTCATCATAGTATGCCACACAGCAGTCGTAATTATTCTTTATGGTGTCTGCCGCTATATTAGCCTTGTCTACCATAATTCTGACAGCCTCATCCCTGTCTCTTATCTCATACACACCAATGTATGTATGCAGATGGAAAGAATTGCCCGTAAACTCACGCTGCAGCTCTTTTATTGAATCTGTCACTCTTTTTTCATCAAACTCTTCTCTTGGCAGACACAGCGCAAAGCGGTCATTCATAAGCCTTGCACAAATGGTCCTCTCAGATGGATTCGATGCCATGAGCTTCGCCTGCTTTATGAGCACCTGATTGCCCTTCTCCATTCCAAATATCTCATTGATAAATTTGAAATCCTTTATATTGCTGCAAATCAGGTAGAAGGTTGTGTCATGATACTTGTTCACCATATCGTGCACATCCTCATAGAACTGGTCACGGTTCAAAAGTCCGGTCAGACTGTCATGCGATGCCTTGTACTTTTCCTGCACCCACGACTCATACATCTGTGTACGGTCATTGTATACAAAATAATCACATATAACGCGATTGCTCTCATCATATATGCGCTTGTAGGCAATCTCAAAATAGTGCTTTTCACCGTTTATTTCAATATCCGTCTGGAAGGTCATGCTGTCCCTTCTGTCATCTCCCAGCTTTTCCATCCACTGACTATATTTACTTTCATAAACAGACATATTGCCGCCATGCCTGTAAATAGCCTCCATCAGGTCATTGTAATATATGCACCTGCCCTTTCTGTCATAGCAGATGATACCATTGTTCATATCACTGACCACAAGAGAGAGCATATTTTCTATAAGCTCATTCGGCACATATCTGTAGGTCAGATAATATATGATAATAGCCATAGCACCATATATAATCATGGTGAGGTCATATATGGAGTCCGAACCTATAGTAGCAATGTCAAACGAAAAGCCGATAAGGATAACTACCGCTATAGCCTCGTATGCCTCCCTGTACATGCGCGATGATTTGATAATCATATACAGATATGTAAAAATAATCAGAATCACAAACGCATATGTGAATATAAAATGCAGCCTGTACCATAGGCTGTCATTATTGAATACTACCTTAATATTCTCAGCTTTTATGGATTCTATATCAAAAATCTTATTAGTCCAGGTGTTCTCTATAAGCATATATGTGTCCAGCACCGCAAATATCATGGAAGCAGCCTGCACTCCCTTGAAGGTCTTTACAGCACCTGTATAATACTGTGTATAAAACATAAGAGCGATGAGCATCCAGTCAAACAGAGCCATAGTAAGCCCCTTCGCAAGTACTGTAACAGTGTGCCCCGGCACAAATGTAAAAACAAAAAAGACTGTAGCGCAGGCAAATGCCAGTGTCTCATATATACACACACTTTTACCGAGTCTGTCATGTTTTTTTAAGGAACCGATTGCACAATGTGCAATCAGCATCGCTTCCAGTAATACTGCCAGTCCGTATACTATCCTCATAATCCCACCTGTCTTCTATGACCATACTACTAACCTATATAATGTCATTGTAACTCATTTCATGTAAAATGTAAACAAAAAAGAGGTTGTGGCAACCTCTTTTTTGTAATTTATTAACACTTATTATTTTCCTGAAGTTGCTTTCAGTGGTGTCATGGCACGGGCAAGCGATGCTCTTGAGTGATAGTATTCCTGGATACTCTGCTTCTGGCGAAGCTGCTCCTCGGCTCTCTCCTTTGCCTCTCTTGCTCTTGCTATGTCGATTTCCTCCGGATGCTCGGCTGTCTCGACAAGCAGTGTCACACGGTTGTTGACTATCTCTACGAAGCCCATTCCCACTACCGCGTACTCCCAGCTGTCACTGCCCTCCGGCTGAAATCTCATCTCGCCCTCATCGACGGCTATGACCATATCCTCGTGGTGGGCGAGGATTTCCTTCTGGCCATCGAACTCAGGGACTATTATGGAACGACATCTTCCTGAGTAAAACACTCTGTTAGCAGCTATTACCTTTAGATAAAATGTATTTGTTGCCATACGATTTGTCCTTCCTTATGCTTTTACCGCTGCATAGTCTTTGCTTTTTCCTTGACGTCCTCGATTGTTCCGACATTGAAAAATGCGTTCTCAGGATACTCGTCCATCTCACCGTCTATGATTGCCTTGAAGCCCCTTATGGTCTCCTCAACCGGCACATAGACACCCTGGATACCTGTGAAGTTCTCAGCAACGTGGAATGGCTGTGAGAGGAACTTCTGGATTTTTCTTGCTCTGTATACGAGCACCTTGTCCTCATCTGCCAGCTCCTCCATACCGAGGATTGCGATGATATCCTGCAGCTCCTTGTACTTCTGGAGAATCTCCTGTACCTTTCGTGCTACCTGATAATGCTCCTCACCTACGATGTCAGGCTCGAGGATACGTGATGTAGACTCAAGTGGGTCTACAGCCGGGTAAATACCCTGTTCAACAATCTTTCTTGAAAGAACTGTTGTGGCATCCAGATGTGCGAAGGTTGTAGCCGGAGCCGGGTCTGTGAGGTCATCGGCTGGTACGTATACGGCCTGTACCGATGTTACTGAACCGTTCTTTGTTGATGCGATTCGCTCCTGCAGCTCACCCATCTCAGTAGCCAGTGTAGGCTGATAACCTACGGCTGAAGGCATACGTCCTAAAAGTGCTGAAACCTCTGAACCTGCCTGTGTGAAACGGAATATATTGTCGATGAAAAGCAGCACGTTCTGGTGCTTCTCATCCCTGAAATACTCTGCCATTGTAAGTCCTGTCTCAGCTACACGCATACGTGCTCCTGGTGGCTCGTTCATCTGTCCGAACACTAAGGCTGTTTTTTCCAGAACTCCTGATTCCTTCATTTCTGTCCAGAGATCATTTCCCTCTCTGGAACGCTCTCCGACTCCTGTAAAGATTGAATAGCCGCCGTGCTCTGTTGCGATATTGCTGATGAGCTCCTGGATGAGGACTGTTTTTCCTACTCCGGCTCCTCCGAAGAGTCCGATTTTACCACCCTTTGCATATGGGGCAAGGAGGTCTATGACCTTGATTCCTGTCTCGAGGATTTCCTCTGCAGGGTTCTGCTCCTCAAATGTTGGTGGTTCTCTGTGGATTTCCCACTTTTCTTCTGTATCAGGCTGTGCTCCGCCGTCGATAGCTTCACCGAGCACGTTGAACAGTCTGCCGAGAGTCTGCTCTCCGACAGGTGTCTTGATGCCGGCGCCTGTGGCTGTTACTTCCATATCTCTGTGAAGTCCCTCACTGGAAGCAAGCATGATACAGCGTACTGTATTATTTCCAATATGCTGTGCGACTTCCATCACACTTTTTTTGTCACCATTTAAAACTTCTAGTGCGTCTCTGATTGCCGGCAGGTTCTCATCCTCGAACTCTACATCGACAACAGGACCCATAACCTGGATAATTTTTCCTGTTTTCATCAAAAAGCCTACTTTCTCTTTTTCTTCTGCGATTTAGCACCGGCTATTACCTCTGTAATCTCCTGTGTAATCGCTGCCTGTCTGGCACGGTTGTAAAGAATGTCAAGCTCTGCAAGCATGTCCCTCGCACTGTTTGATGCGGACTGCATCGCCATCATTCTGGCGTTCTGCTCACATGAAAATGACTCTACAAGAGCACCGTAGACAAATCCAACAACGTAGTTTGGTACGATACGATCCATGACTGCCTCAGGCGATGGCTTAAGCGCCAGCTCCTCCCTCGGTATATCTATAGGAATCTGCACAGTAAAGTCTGCCTTTTTCAGCGGCAGAAGCCGTGACATCTGTGTTTCCTCCTGAATCGCATTTATCATGCTGGTATAGATAATATAAACTTCGTCCAGCTCGTTATGTAGATATAGCTCCAAAATTTCTTCTGCAATATTTCTGGCACGATTGAGTGTCGGATTCTGAACTGTGTAGTGGAACTGTTTTTCAATCTCAATCCCACGCTGTTCAAAATAATGACGTCCTAGCTCTCCGAGTACGAAAAGTGAATGGTTCGGATGATTCTTTAAGTGCTCCTCAGCCATTTTAAGGATATTGTGGTTGTATGAGCCCGCAAGTCCTTTATCGGCTGTGATTACGATATATCCGACCTTTCTGTCCTCAGGCAGCTTGTCATCGTTGGTCTTGAAATAGATGTCCTCCATATCAGGCAGATGCCTGAGTATTCGGCTCATCTCTGATTGCAGTGTGAAGAAATACGGCTCTGTATCTGCCAGCATCTTTTTGGACTTTTTCAGCTTCGAAGAAGAAATCATATACATGGCATTTGTGATTTTAAGCGTATCATTGATACTTTTTATTCGATCCTGTATTTCCTTCGTGTTTGCCATAATACTACCTGTTACCCTTTATACTCTTTTACTGCATCCATGATTTTATTTACGAGCTCCTCATCAATGGCTTTGTTCTCTTCAATTTTCTGTCCGATTTCCGGATAAGAAAGATCCATGTATGAGAGTATATCGCCCTGATATTTCTTGACCTCTTTTGTCTCAATTGTGTCAAACACACCATTGTTTGCCATGATAAGTGTCATTACCTGCTCATGCAGTGACAGCGGATGACAAAGTGGCTGTTTTAAAAGCTCCATAAGTGCTTTTCCATGTGCAAGCTGTGCTTTTGTGGCATCGTCAAGGTCTGATGCAAACTGTGTGAAGACCTCCATCTCTCTGTACTGTGCCAGGTCGATACGGATGCTTCCTGATGCCTTCTTCATGGCCTTTGTCTGGGCAGCTCCACCAACTCGGGATACTGAAAGACCTACGTTTACAGCCGGTCTCATACCTGCGTTGAAGAGGTTGCTCTCTAAGAATATCTGTCCGTCTGTGATAGATATTACGTTGGTAGGGATATATGCTGATACGTCTCCTGCCTGTGTCTCGATGATTGGGAGTGCTGTGATTGAACCTCCGCCAAGCTCATCGCTCAGACGGCTTGATCTCTCGAGCAGTCTTGAGTGAAGATAGAATACGTCTCCTGGATATGCCTCACGTCCCGGTGATCTCTCGAGCAGCAGTGAAAGTGCTCTGTATGCTACCGCATGCTTTGAAAGGTCATCATATACGATAAGTACATCCTTGCCCTGATGCATGAAATGCTCTGCCATGGCTGTTCCTGCGTATGGTGCGATATACTGCAGTGATGCAGGATCGCTGGCTGTTGATGAAAGCACGATTGAGTAATCCATTGCGCCGTGTTTTGTCAGAGTTGACACAATTTTTGCTACTGTTGATGCTTTCTGGCCAATTGCTACATATATACAGATAACATCCTTGCCCTTCTGGTTGATGATGGTATCTGTGGCAATTGATGTCTTTCCTGTCTGACGGTCACCGATGATAAGCTCTCGCTGTCCACGTCCGATTGGGAACATTGAATCGATCGAGAGGATTCCTGTCTCAAGTGGAGTATCTACTGACTTTCTGTCCACGATACCCGGTGCCTCATTCTCGATTGGTCTGTAATCTTCCTCTTTGATATCGCCCTTTCCATCAATAGGCTCACCTAAAGCATTGATGATTCGGCCGATAAAGCCTTTGCCTACAGGGATTCCGGCTTTTTTCTTTGTTCTTACTACTTTGGTTCCTTCTTGGATTCCGTGGTCTCTTCCGAAAAGGATTACTCCGATTTCATTCTGACGGATATCCTGAACCATTCCTTTTACTCCATTATCGAATACTACGATCTCACCATACATGGCATGGTCGATGCCGTATATTGTGGCGATTCCGTCGCCGACGTAGATTACCTCGCCGGTCTCACGGCTCTCGGTATCGAAGTCGAAATTTTCTATCTCACTCTGGATAATGGAGATTATGTCTGTTGCACTGATTGCGCCCACAGGGGTCACCTCCTGGTCAATTTTCTTTCAAGCTCACGAAGCTTTCCTTCGTAGCTTCTGTCATACTCTGTATTAAGAGTCTTAATCACATATCCACCTAAAAGTGTTTCGTCCACTCTTTGTGTAAGGGATATTTCATATTCCGGATATTTGCTTTGTAGCAGCGCCTTGGCGTCCTTTGCTTCCTCGTCGGTTGCGGCCTCTGCACTGATAAGCTCTGCTCTTATGATATGGTTCTTCTCATCCCAGTATCTGTAATATGCCTCAAAGATTTCATTCATTTCAGCGGCATATCCAAGCTTTACCATTTCCTTTATGAAGCTTGTGATAAGCTTTGGCTCGCTCTCAAATCCGTATACCTTTTCTATGATGTCATACTTTTTGGTCAGTGGTATAAGTGGATTTGCAAGCGTCTGTGCAAGCTTTTCTGTCACAAAGTATACTCTCTGTGCTTCCTCCACATCACGACGCTCTACAGCCAGCCTGTACAAAACTATTGCATTATTTACTGCTGCCTGTGTCATTAGCTTCACCTGTCTTTACAATCTTTCTCGCTGCTAAGATGGCAAGTTTTGCAATTTCAGCCTCAGCGGCCTTTGTTGCCTTATCCTGCTCGCTAGCAATGTCCGCTTTTGCTTTTTCAAGCATACTGTCTGCTTCCTGTCTGGTTCTCTCAAGAGCCTTCTCCTGCTCAGCCTCGGCTCTTGCCCTGGCATCGAGGATTATCTGGTCTGCCTGAGTCTTTGCACTCTCGAGCTTCTTTTTATAGTCGCTCTTTAAGCTTTCTGCATCGTCCTGACTCTTCTTTGCTTCCGAGAACTGCTTCTGAATCATTTCGTCTCTCTGATTGATCACGCCCATCACGCGGTCAAAGAGGAATTTCTTAAATATCCAGTACAGGAAAAGCAGATTGACTACTGTCCATATTATGTTCCATGGATCAATTTTTAACATTGCTCTACCTTCCTTTCTGTTTCATCTGGTTGTAACTGTCAGTTACGCTGCCTGATTACTTAAGGAAGAGGATGATAAGTAATGCGATAACGAAACCGTAAATAGCTGTTGCCTCTGCAAGGGCACATCCTAAAAGAAGTGATTTAGAGATTTTGCTCTCAGCCTCAGGCTGTCTTGCGATTGCGTCTACTGCGCTGCTTGTTGCCTTACCGATTCCAAGTCCGGCTCCGATTCCTGTTAATACTGCGATTCCAGCTCCGATTGCTACTAATAATGTTGATGACATAATGTGTTCTCCTTTTCTTGCTTATATGCTTTCTTTTGGTTAGCAATTATTTTGTTTCTTTTGTAAGCGAGGTTACATTTTCCATGCTTACGATGTGAAATTAAATGATGTGGTGTTTCATGCCTCATCAGGTCTTCTTACTCGGTTGCCTCCTTGATGAAAAGTCCTGTCAGGAATACAAATACATATGCCTGTATAAGTCCATCAAAGATATCAAAATAACAACTGAATACTGCCGGGACGATTGCCGGTACGACCATCTTTAAAAGCTCCATGATTACGAATGAACCAAGGACGTTTCCAAATAATCGCATACACAGCGATAATGGTTTGATAAAGATCTCAAGGATATTGATAGGTAGTATTACCGGCATTGGCTCTGCAAAGCTTTTAAGCCACCTTTTGGTGCCCTTTGCCCTGATTCCTGCCACCTCGATAAGAACTATACTCATTACAGCGAGTGCTGCGGTGACGTTCATATCCTTTGTCGGCGGTTTGAAGCCGAGTAATCCTATCAGGTTTGCTATTCCTATATAGATGATTACTGTTGCCAGATATGGTATGTAATCCTTTCCTTTTTCTCCGAGTGTCTCACTGAAGAAATCATTAAGAAATTTGACTCCTGCCTCTACGGCTACCTGTCTGCGTCCGGGATTTTCAACTGAAAGATTTCTGCCGAGAAAAAAGCACAGTAAAAATACCGCTGCCATTATTATCCATGTGACTACTACCGACTCGTATATGGGTATGCCTCCGAATATCGGTATCTTGAATACCACGTCACAATTAAGTTCCTCTAACAGTCCATCTACCAGAGCATCCATCTGCGTTACCTCCTTTCTTTTTGCTATATGAAATTTGATACGCAAATTGTTTCTTAATAACTCAAGATGTGTTTTGTCTGACCCTTGATGTTTGTTTGGTCTTGATTTAATAAGAAGCAACTATCGTTGTACTTGATTTTAGTCACATCGTTTTATAAAGTCAACGTTTCGTTTTTATATTGTTTGGCTGGCAAAGTTTCACATTTTTTAGTTAGCTTTTTATACATTTCCAACAATTTAAGTTTTTATTTTTGTGCAGTTTTTCTATTGCGTTTTGGGGATGTTTAGATTTTTTTTATTTTTAGTTGCGATTCATTAAAAATTTCCAAATAATTCGGGAAAAATTTCCCTTTTTTTCACAGTTTTTCACAATTCATTTGACTTGCGGGGTTGTGGCTATAGTACGGAACCCGGGCGGCAGGCACACACAGGCTCGGGAGGGCTACGCTGTGGCTCTATTTACCTTCTTGTCGCTTTGCCCACGGCTATTGCCGTGGGCTCGCTCCGGCCTAGCCCAGCATCACATCGAGTGTCATCATGAGGCAGAAGCCCACCATAAATGCTATGGTGGCGCGGTTTGAGTGACCTCCCTCTGACATTTCCGGCACGAGTTCTTCTATGACTACATATATCATGGCTCCGGCGGCGAAGCTTAGCAGGTACGGCATCACCGGCTCTATTATTCCGATGGCAAGTATCGTAAGTATTCCTGCTATCGGCTCGACTATTCCCGACAATACTCCGTATACAAATGCTCTAAGCTTTGAGCTTCCTGTGCTATGTAATGGCATGGATATGATTGCGCCCTCCGGGAAATTCTGTATGGCTATTCCGATTGCCAGTGAAAGGGCTGCTGCCCTCGTGATGGTAGTGGTTCCTGATATCCAGCTTGCGTAGAGCACTCCGACTGCCATGCCCTCCGGTATATTATGTAATGTAACTGCAAGCACCATCATTGTCTGTCTGCTGAAATTGCTCTTTGGACCCTCGACTGAATTATCGAGATGCATATGTGGTGTGATTGTATCCAGTATCAATAAGAAAAACATTCCTAGCATAAAGCCTGCTACTGCCGGGATGAACTGCATTTTTCCAAGGTTCTGTGACTGCTCAAGTGCCGGAATCAGAAGACTCCAGACTGATGCCGCAATCATTACGCCTGCTGCAAAGCCACTGAGCATTTTTGTGGTCTTTACGGAAAATACAGCCTCAATTGAACCTGCCGCACCGAGGCAATGACCTGTCATAGATTTTGTTGAGCTGACAGAAAGGTGGTCGTTGCCGTCAAAAAGTGTGTGAAGTGAAAGAAATTCAGCCTCGTCATTTTTGGCAGTACCCGTTCCGTGTGCATTTATGTAGTCGATATCGTCAAAAGTCAGAGCAGAGCTTTCAACAGCCCTTCTGATTGCACTCATCTGACCTTCACCGTCGGGACGGGGAGCGGTAATGTGGTAAGCGTCACTGCTTACACCCGAACCGAGAATTTCACAGTAAATCTTTGCGCCTCGTTCAACAGCGTGTTCGTAGCTTTCGATTACAAGAATACCCGAACCCTCGCCGAGCGTGATACCTGTGCTGTGGTTGAACGGGGAACAGGCGTTTTCGTCAAGCGCATGGAGAGCGTGGAAACCGCTGAATGCAAGTGAAGAAAAGCTGTCTGAACCGCCTGCGATGAACACATCACCCTTGCCCTCACGGATAAGGTCACAGGCATAGCCGATGCTCATTGTGCCTGCCGCACAAGCGTTGACGATGTTTGCGGTAATGCCCTCAAGTCCGAAATGAGCGGAAACATTGTTGGCAATTGCCGAAGCACCCATTTTGAAAATATCTTCTTTTTTACCGCCGTCACCCTTGATTTCGTCTGTGTAATATTTGTCAATGCTTGCCGCACCGCCTACACAACTGCCAAGGATAACACCGATGTTCTTTTCGGATGCGTCAATGTTTGCATCTTCAAAAGCCTCGTTTGCGGCATGAATACAGAGAAGGGAAGAACGGTCATAGTTTTCGGGAGAAAGCTCTGACGATGCCTTGTCAACCTCTGCACCCTTGTGTGCATAACAGTTTGAGGTGTCAACCGACTTAACCTCATCAATACCGGAGTGACCGAGTGTTACGGCATCCCAGCAATCCTTTACATTGTCACCGACACCGCAGATAAGTCCGAGTCCCGTGACAACACATCTCTTTTTGTCAGCCATATTAACCCTGCTTGCTTTCTACATATTCTGTAAGTGCTCTGATTGATTGGAAGTGCTCACGGTCTGCACCTGTCATATCAATACCGAAAAGTGTGTCGATGCCTGCAACGATTTCGATTGAGTCGATTGAGTCAAGACCGATTTCGTCACCGAAAAGTTCTGAATCGTATGTAAGAATGTTTTCGGGAATTCTAAGGTTTTCTACGAGCATTTCCTTAATCTGATCTGCAATAGCATTGTTCATTTTAATTACCTCACTTAAAATTTTGATTTTTTTGATTTTATTATAAATTTTCCGAAGAAAAATCTTCTTTGTAATAAACCTTGCCTTTGCCGTATTTTTCTTCAAGCTCAAGATAAAGCTTTTTGACCTGCTTTTCGGCTTCGGCACTTATTTCTCTTGCATATTTTGAGCAGCGAACATTTTCGGGACATTCGGATTTTATCGGATTGCCGATTAAAATTTTCTGCCTTTTTCCGAAAAGAATTTTATACTCACCCAAAGATGCAATCGGGATTATGTCAAGACCTTTTTTT
>ENA-UEQQ01000385-UEQQ01000385.1-human-gut-metagenome-genome-assembly--contig:-NODE-385-length-15756-cov-13.248230_pt1 | contig 15756 bp, 15 predicted proteins | sample MGYA00242956_ERZ507956 | MGnify/ENA primary metagenome ERZ507956 (study PRJEB26167, sample SAMN06115407) | human gut metagenome | host: Homo sapiens | place: China:Hubei | collected 2016-07-12... | reverse complement strand
AGATAGGATTGAGCGTAATGGCTGTGGATGCAGTGAGGGACTCGGTATCTGTAAAGACTACTTTCAAAGAGACACTGATGGAGAAAGGCATTATATTCTGCTCCTTTAGTGAAGCGGTACGGGAACATCCGGACCTTGTGAAGAAGTATATGGGCTCGGTAGTAGGCTATCGGGATAACTTCTTTGCTGCTTTGAACTCGGCCGTATTCAGTGACGGCTCGTTCGTTTATATCCCCAAAGGAGTCCGGTGTCCTATGGAATTATCTACCTATTTCCGTATCAACGCCGCTAATACGGGACAGTTCGAACGAACATTGATTGTTGCCGATGACGACAGCTATGTGAGCTATCTCGAAGGTTGTACGGCTCCTATGCGTGATGAGAATCAATTGCACGCAGCTATCGTGGAAATTGTAGTGCATGATCGTGCCGAAGTGAAATATTCGACCGTGCAGAATTGGTATCCGGGCGATAAGGACGGGAAAGGCGGTATCTATAATTTCGTGACGAAGCGAGGCATGTGCAAAGGCGATCACTCTAAGCTCTCTTGGACGCAGGTGGAGACGGGGTCGGCCATTACTTGGAAATATCCTAGTTGTGTGCTGGCGGGCGATCATTCGGTCGGGGAGTTTTATTCGGTGGCTGTTACCAATAACTATCAGCAAGCCGACACAGGAACGAAGATGATACATATCGGGAAGAATACCCGTAGTACGATCGTATCGAAGGGTATTTCGGCGGGTCGTAGCCAGAATAGCTATCGAGGACTCGTGAAAGTGTGCTACCTTTGCAAAAAGCTCTATATCAAGCACCGTAAGCGCAGGATTGGCAATAGTCTCACCAAACATAAGCTTTGTGTTCGGTCTGAATGCTGCATTCAGCTCCTCCTCTGTAGCATCAGGAGATACGAATGTAGCTGTAATACCCATCTTTGCCATAGTTACCGCGATGAGGTTGAAGGTGCCTCCATAGATGGATGATGATGCCACGATATGGTCTCCACACTCACATATGTTGAACATGGCATAGAAATTGGCTGCCTGGCCTGATGATGTGAGCATGGCAGCAGTGCCACCCTCCATAGCTGCGATTTTTCTTGCTACCGTGTCACAGGTCGGATTCTGCAGTCTGCTGTAGAAATAGCCCTCTGCCTCAAGGTCAAAAAGCTTTCCCATGTCCTCGCTTGTGTCATATTTGAATGTAGTTGACTGAATAATCGGAATCTGTCTCGGCTCTCCGTTTCCGGCTGCATAGCCTGCCTGTACACACTTTGTACCTATACTGTATTCTTTCATTGTGCTTCTCCTTTATTATGTTAATGTTTCAGTTGGATATAGTATATTACATTTGGCGCGTTTTGACAAATTCTTCAAATCGTGGAAGTGTGAGAGTAATTTTACCGTACTCAGAGGTATCTATAACCCCCTTTCTTTTGAGCCGGTCTCTATATACTGAGAATAATCCTGAATTCATATCCAGTTTTTCTCTGATTTCTTTTACCTTTTCTTCACCACTTACTGATATTTCCAACAATATTTTTTTATCAAGCTCTGACAGCTCCGACCAGATTTTACTGTACACATACTCATCAAGGCACTGATCATATTCCGGTAAAATATCTTCTATCGTGTGATCATCCCTGTTTTCCCAGTAAAGATATCCCAATACCTGAAATGCAAAAGGATATCCCTTTGTAAGAGCTGCCATTTTGTCTGCCTCGCTTTGATCCAGTTCAAAAATATCCATATAATGTTTCCTGACTGCTGTAAAGCTAAGTGGCTCAAGCATTATCTTAGGCGCTCTGTACAAAAATGTAAGTGCCTTGTCATTCTGCAGATCATATATATTTTCAAACAGCCCCGTCATAAGCAGAAAAATAGGATAATCCTGTCTCAGAAATATCTGAAATGAACTGACAAATACTTTTACAAATTCACAATTCGTAACCTCATCAACTGAAATGAGTAACCGCTTATTATGTTTCTTTATATTTTCAAGCATCAATTCCAGCACATTTTCTATATCCGTAACCGGTGCTGCATTTTCTATGGAAACGCCCAGTCCAAACGCTGAAAAATCCAGTTTTGCATTGACAAATATTTTATTCATCTGAGGCATACTGTAAATCTTGGCTGCAAGGCTCTGAAGCATATCTCTCGTAGGGTTAAGCTCAACTGTCAGCCATTCCTCATCCTTCTTTATCTCTGATACTATATTGGTCATCATAACCGTTTTGCCCGATCCCCTTACCCCGGTTATCATAAAAAGCTGGTTTGCAGGATTTTCTGACCTAAATGTCTCTACTATCTGATTAGTCTGTGAGATTCTTGATATATATTGCAGTGGTTTTTTCCCGAATGATAATGTAAATGGATTTTGCATTTTGTTTTTCCTCTTATATAACTTTATATAACTTTTTGTTTCGTATATAAGTTTATATAGCCTTATATAACTTTGCATTTATTATATAACTTTATATAACTTTTGTCACCATAAATTCTTAATCTTTAAAAGCATCTTTATAAGATATTTTATCTACCAGCGCTTCATAACTGCTATCATCAGCTTGTACTATCTCTCTGACATTGTGCTGCTCTAATGCTGCTGTTGTTTTTTCACCTATTGAGTATGCTGTTTCCACGTATGCATTCTCCGGCAGCATATGAAAAAATCTTTCCACATTTGATGCGCTTGTAAAAACAGCTTCACTTACCATGTTTCCAATGCTTTCAGGAATACTCTCATATGCCTGCTCATTTACATATGCATCAATCTTTTCTAATTTACATATTTCTTTAAGCCCTGCCTCAAGGTCAGGTGAAGCCTCCTTTGCCGAGAAAATGCAGACTTTGCACATTTTATCAGATATATTACCATTGCTTAAATCCAATGTACTATTTTTTCCTAAATCAAATGTATCCTCATCACTTTCCCCATAGACATACGGCATACATAATTTCATTGCATCTGCAAGTCCTTTTCCTGTCTGTTCTGCCGGAATAATATCTGCCTTTATATAATGCTTTGCAAGCTCTTTTTCTGTAGCTTTTCCCACTACTGCAAACCTTGCATTTGCTATAAGCCTTATGTCTGCCCCTGCCAGCTCCAGATTATAGAAAAATGATCTTACACCATTTTTGCTTGTAAAAACTATCCAGTCTGCCGATCTTACCTTATCAGCAAATTCAGGAATTATTATCGGGTTTATTATGCCCGTCTTAACCGGTGTGACATCTGCTCCAAGCTGCTGTAATTTTGCTATCAATTCGTTTGTTTTGATATATGGTACTGTGATTTTTCTTCCAAACAGCGGTCTTTTTTCAAAGAAATCAAGCCTGTCATTCAGTGAAACCACATCTCCCACAACGATTATAGCCGGTGATGTCAGCTTTGCTTCCTCAATCTTTTCTCCGATATCCGCAAGCGTTCCTATACATTTGCGCTGCGCGGCAAGTGTGCCGTTCGATATCACTGCTGCCGGAGTATCCGCTCTTCGTCCTGCTTTCATAAGCCCTGCTGCAATGCTTTTTACATGCGCAAGACCCATCAAAAATACGCAGGTGATTGTCTCATCTGTAAGAAGGGAATAGTCTATATCTGCCTCCTCATCCTTTCTGCTGTGCGCAGTGATGACCTGAAAGCCTTTTGCTATGCCTCTGTGTGTGATAGGTATTCCTGCAGCGGCAAGTGCTGCAACCGATGAACTGACACCCGGTACCACTTCTACCTCCACATTTCTATCTACCAGGTAGAGAGCTTCCTCTCCGCCTCTTCCAAATACATACGGATCTCCGCCCTTTAAACGGACTACAAGCTCATGATATTTTGATTTCTCGTACAAAAGCTCGTTTATGGCATCCTGCTGCATGACATGCTTGTGATTTTCCTTGCCCACATAAATAAGTTCACAGCCTGCCTTTGCCATTGAAAGAAACTCTGGTGATGATAGCCTGTCATACACCAGACAATCCGCCTGTTTTATATATTTTTCTCCTTTTAAAGTGAGCAGGCCCGTATCTCCCGGTCCTGCTCCAACTAATACTACTTTTCCTGTGTTTTCTCTCATGATTTTCCTAATTATTTTTCTACTGAATTATTATGATTAAAAATTATGACTTGATATTTTTTTTAGTCGATTTCTAATTTATACCGAATATCGTGCACCGCACGCTCCACAATATTGTTTCTGTCTGATGTCATATCCCATACCTGCTCTGTCCTTGCAAGCTGTTTTCCATCCTCTGAGCCAAACATCGCAAGAAGCTTTAGCCTGTTGTTTTTGTCGCTGTCATTACCGCGGTCTTTTTCACTTACAATATCACAGTATGCAGCCACAGGCAGATGACAGTTTCCACCGATTCGCTTTAAAAATTCTCTCTCAATACCTGCGCACAGATTGGTTTTCTCATCTGACAAAGCATTAAGCTTTGCCATCAGCTTAGCATTGTCAGCACGCAGCTCAAGCGCCAGTGCGCCCTGTGCCGGGGCCGGAATCATATCATCCTCTGAAAAGTACTGTGTGATCTCAGAATCTCTTCCGATACGCTTTATTCCCGCCGCTGCAAGTACGATTCCATCCAGCCTGTATTCGTTATACTTATTCTGCTTTTCGTTAGCTATCTCATTGTTATTTACAGTATTATCGGAAACCTCTTCATATATAATTTCACCATCATATAGCTTACGAAGCCTCGTATCGATATTTCCGCGTATGCCAACCACCTTAAGGTCAGGACGCAGCTTTAAAAGCTGATACTTTCTGCGCTTGCTTCCGGTTCCTATCACGGCACCATGAGGAAGCTCATCCAGTGAAGCAGCATTTTTTAGCACCAGAACATCCCTTGGATCTTCACGCTTCCATGCCTTTGCAAATGTAAGCCCTGCCGCCGGTTCATCAGGCATATCCTTCATGGAATGGACTGCCATATGAATCTTTCCCGATAAAAGCTCGTCCTCTATCTCCTTTACGAAGATACCCTTTGAGCCAATCTTATCGAGTGCCTTTTTCTGCTCTAAATCGCCTGTTGTCTTTATGATAACAGCCTCGAAATCATCATCCGGATATGCTCTTTTTAACTTATCTATCACGTAATCAGTCTGAACAAGAGCAAGCTTTGAGCCTCTCGTTCCTATTAAATACCTCATTTTACTCTCCTACGGATCATGCCATTTTCCATTTATCATTTATAAATGAACAACAACTTAAAATCTGTAATACCATACTTTAAACTATATTTCCGGAATCCTTCCATTATCAATAGCTGCACACAATATTTCTTTAAACACACGCTTTCTCTCGGCTTCCGTGTCATATTGCGCTATTACTTTTTCGCGGATCTGTCCCATGTATTCGTTCAGCTCACCAAGAAACGGAGTAAGAATCTCCTGCTCTTTGCCTTTCAGATACTGAGTCAGCACAGGGCTGTTTCCTCCGCTCGAAAATGCCGCAACAAGATTCTTTTCCTTTATGTATGACGGAAAAATAAAGCTGCAATCAGTCTTCTGATCGACCGCATTTACCATGATGTCCTTAGCTTTGCAATACTCTGCAATCTCATGATTTAAAGCATTGTCATCAGTGGCAACGATAACCATTTCCATGCCATCACAGTCTTTTCGTTCAAACCTTCTTTTTATAAACGTAATTCTGTTTTCTTTATTTGCCGTATATGAGCTCGTTTTATCCTCGCTTGCTATATCATCAATTGTAAGCTTTCTCAGCTCATCACATATATCCTCTGCCACAACCGTGACCTTTGCGCCAAAATCCAGCATTACGATCACCTTGCGGTATGCCACATTTCCACCGCCGACAATCAGGCACTCTCTTTTTGTCATATCCACAAACATCGGAAAATACGCCATTTTTATCTCCCTGTAATACCATATCTATGCTTTATTTTTTGCCTTATGCTTCACACTGTATCCATTGAGCATTCCTTCAAAAACAGGACGAAGCTTGGCTGAAAACACTGCTGCCGATACGCATAATATAAAGTCCGGTGCAACAGTTATCAGACAGTAATCTACTACTACGATGCCCCAGCTGACAGGTGTTGCCGCATAGAAATTCTTCATGCAGTAAAAATATATTGCTCCAACTGTATAATATGCCACCAGTCCGACCGTTGCCGGAAGAATGAGTGTAAACGCATTGGTCTTTTTAAGCTTTTCTGTGATAGCTCCGATTAAAAATGCGGCAAGCACAAAGCCTAATAGGAATCCAAAGCCCGGTCTTAAAATGTATGTAGGACCACCGCCTGCCGCAAATACAGGCACTCCCACCAGTCCGATGCACAAATATACTATCACGCTAAGCGATGCAAGCTTTGCCCCGAGCAGAAATCCCGCCATCAGCACAAAGAACCACTGTAATGTAAAATGCATGGTGTACATAGGAAGTGGAATATCAATCTTGATAAATGCTCCAACTGCTATAAGTGCCGCAAAAAGTGCACATGTTGTAAGTTCCTTCGTTTTTAATTTCATTTTCGCGCGCTCTTTCGTTTTATTAAATATACATGCTATAATAACATCTTTCTCTAAAAAAGAAAAGCCATCTTCGATGAAGCTGACTTTTCTTTGCAGCTTTCGCTGCGACTCAAAACATTAACATATGATTTAGAAGTAATATTCATCAGAATATATTCGTAAATCCTCTTTCGTGACCTGTCCACCCTCGATATGAAACGAGTTGATTACAGGATTTTCTGCCATAAGCGACATTATCATGTAGCTCGCATTTGGATCGTATGCAAGCTTTATATCCTCATCCGATGGCCTTGAAGGGCTAGACGGGTGTGAATGCCAGTTGCCAAGCGGCTTAAGACCGTTTGCTCTCATGTCCTTTATGGCTGCCAGCTGCTCCTTTGGATCCATTGTGAAATGGTCCTCGGCATGGTCTGTATTCGTCAGGTAATATACCTTTGTGATGAGACGACCGTTTTCGTCCTCACTGCCTGCTATCAGACCGCACGCCTCCTCCGGCAGATGCTCTTTAGCATATTTTGCTATTTCATCCAGAAACGGATATTTCATTCTTATGATACTCATATCGTTCCTTTCCTTACTGTCTTTTTATTCCTGTGTACGAGGTGCATCAAATCTGCCCGCTGTCTCCTCGCAGACCTCCTGCTCGTAGTCGATTGGCTCGAGAATGGTCGGATGGTCGCCACAGACTGCACAGTTGTGTGTATCCTTTGGAAGCTTAATCTTGTGGAACTCCATGGTGAGTGCATCATATGTAAGCAGATATCCTGTGAGCAGCTCTCCAACACCGATTAAATACTTGATAGCCTCCATAGCCTGAAGCGAACCGATTACTCCGCCCATAGCTCCGATAACGCCTGCCTGCTTACATGTAGGCACTGCATCCTTTGGTGGCGGATTCTTGAATACACATCTGTAGCATGGTCCCTCTCCCGGCACATATGTCATGAGCTGACCCTTGAAACGGATGATTCCGGCATGTGAAAATGGCTTTTTCTCAAGCACACATGCATCGTTGATTAAGAACTTTGCCGGGAAATTGTCAGTTCCATCGATGATGAAATCATAATCCCTGATAAGCTCTCTGATATTTGACGCATCTACAAACATGCGGTATGTATTGACCTGAACATCCGGGTTCATGGCGTTCATTGTCTCTTTTGCTGACTTTACCTTGGCTTTTCCCACATCGGCTGTTCCGTGGATAATCTGTCTCTGCAGGTTGGATAAATCTACCTCATCCGCATCCACAATACCGATTGTACCGACGCCTGCTGCCGCAAGATACATAGCTGCCGGAGCTCCGAGTCCGCCGGCACCGATAATAAGCACCTTGCCCTTTAATAATTTCTTCTGACCTTTAACGCCCACCTCATTAAGGATAATGTGGCGTGAATAGCGCTCGATCTGCTCATCAGTCATTGCCATTAACATCCACCTCCCATGAAGTAAAGGAACTCTACATTGTCGCCATCCTTAAGCACTGTCTTTGGCTTATCCTCTGTGGCAACAAATTCCTCATTTATTGAAACTGTTACATACTCAGGCATATCTACATTCTCAAGCTCGATAAGCTCCGGTAATGTAAGTCCATCCTTATATTCTTTCTTCTCTCCTGCTACTGTGATAGTCATTTTATTTCCTCCTGTGTCACAGATTTTGGTATCTGTATGTGTTATTATCCTGTATCAGACTGCTTTATATAATAATCTAAAGACTATAATAATTCTTCAACCCATGCTTTCAAATCGGCAGGCTTTTGTGCGCCGACCTTTCTGTCTAAGACCTCTGCGTCTTTTACGAAAAGCAGTGTCGGATTCGCAGTCACCTCATACTCATCAGCGAGCTCTCCGTCAAAGTTTGTGTTGACCTTGTATACGTGAAGCTTATCCTCATAATCATCCTCGATATCTCCGAGAACCGGTGCCAGCTTCTTGCAGGCCACACATGAATCCGAGTAAAAATCAACAATTACCGGAAGCTTGCTTTTTAATACTTTTTCATCGAAATCCGCCTTTGAAATTCTTGCTGCCATGATTAGTCCTCAACCTTTCTGACGTAAAGAGTGTATGTTCCATCCTCGTTGTCCTCGAGCTTAAGTATCTTGTGTCCCTCTTCCTTCATGCTTCTTGGAACATTCTGTACCGGCTCTCCATCATTCATGCGGATTGCAAGCACCTCACCGTCATCTAATTCCTCTATTGCTACCTTTGCCTTTACAAATGTAAGAGGGCAAACCTTGTCAGTTATATCTACCTGATCGTCGAATGCTATATCTGCCATTTTGCATCTCCCTTCCTATACTCATATTTATTATATTTTTGCCGTAACCGTTGTTGTTTATGCATGCCGGATATTTCCTGCTATACATGGGGATTATTTACCCTCGTATGCTGCCTTAATCTCTTTTTTGAACTCTTCCTCGCCCACTCTCTGAAGAGTAAGTCTGAAACGCTCACCACCGTTTGCATGCTTCTCGAAGAAACTAATTGCTGCATCTGTCACTCTGAAAAGAGTTTCCTTGTCGCGGATAATCGGAACAAGCTGCTCTCCTTTATAGATGTGGTTTCCGAAAAGTCCTCCAAACGATACGATATATCCCGGAGTTCCCTTCCATGCATCTGTCGGACAGCTCTTTACGCAGCGCGCACAGTTGTTACATTTGTCTCTGTCGATGACAATCCTGCCATCCTCCATCGAAAGTGCACCCTCGCGGCATGCCTTCACACATACACCACACTGGATACAATCGTCATGGCTGCACTCCACTGTCATGCCGCCCTTGATTCCGACATCGTTTTCCTCAGCCTTTAAGCAGTTGTTCTGACAGCCTGTGACACCAAACTTGAACTTGTGAGGAAGCTCTCTTCCGAAGTATCTTTCATCAAGTTCCTTAGCCAGAGTGTATGTATCGATACATCCGCTAGGACAGATTTCTGAGCCCTGACACGCTGTGACAGTACGTACTCTCGGTCCGCAGACACCTGTTCCTACACCGCCCTTTGCCAGTTCCTCTTTTACCACATTGATATCCTCAACCTTGATAAAAGGAATCTCAATACCCTGACGCGATGTCATATGAACATATCCGTGTCCGTATTTCTCAGCAACCTCTGCTACTGTTTTGATATTTTCTGCTGTAAGATTTCCTCCTACAACCGCAATTCTAAGCGAGAAACAGCCCTTTTGCTTCTGTCTCATGAAACCGCCCTTTTTTAGGGCCGCGTAATCAACTTTCTCCGCCATTTTTAATCTCCTTACTGTGTAAATATGTTAATGTTTTGTTTTATATATAAATGCATATGCACGCTCTCATTTGCATACACATTGATACCTTATTATGATGGCTTAATCAGCTATATTTGCAAAAGCCTGTGCAAAATCATCCTTGAGGTCATCTATATCCTCGATACCCACACTGACTCTTATAAGATCCTCAAATACTCCTGCATCCTCCTTCTGCTTATCTGTGCTGTGAAGACTGATTGTGGAGCCCGGATGAATGACAAGTGTCTTTGTATCTCCGATATTGCTGAGTGTGTATGGAATTGTCAGGCTGTCTATAAATTTAAATGCCTTTTCCTTGCTGCCAACCCTGATTGTAAGGATTGCTCCATAGCCGTTTGTGAGCTGTTTTTTTGCTATTTCATGCCATTTGCTGCTACAAAGCCCCGGATAATTAACCTTTATATCAGGATAATTATTTTCTATCCACGACGCAAGCTCGAGTGCATTAGAACATTCTCTTTCCATTCTAAGACCGAGTGTCTCAAGTCCTATAATATTTAAGTATGCATTCACCGGAGCTAAACAGGCACCCATATTTCTGAAAAGACTGTTTCTCAGCTTTGCGACAAATGCCATAGGTCCATACTTCACATAATCTGCAAACCCCGGATATCTGTTCTTGTCCCATTTGAACTTACCTGAGTCTGTCAGAATACCACTGATTGCATTGCTGCTTCCATTGATATATTTGGAAGATGAATTGACCACGATATCAGCTCCATGCTTTAAAACCTGTATCAGGTAAGCTGTCGATGTGGTATTGTCAACTACAAGCGGTATATCATGTGCGTGTGCTATCTCTGCAAGCTTCTCAATATCTGTGACATCCAGACAGGGATTACCGATAGTCTCTGCAAAAATCAGTCTGGTATGCTCATTGATGCTGTCCTCTATCTGCTGCCAGTTGTTGTTCTCGACATATCTGGTTGTGATGCCGAAAGCCTCAAGATCATGGAACAAATCTATTGTGCCACCGTAGAGGCTGGCGCTTGAGATGAGCTCATCTCCACTGCTTAGTATATTTAAGAAGGTATTCATCAGTGCCGCCATGCCTGATGCGCATGCCACCGATGCTATTCCTCCCTCGAGCTTTGTAATTCTGTTCTCAAAAGCTGTAATCGTAGGATTGGCAACTCTTGTGTAACAGTAGCCCGGAGCTTTGTTTTCAAATATTTTTTCCAGATCTGCCGCGCTCTCCTGCTCGAAGGCGCTTGTCTGATATACCGGTGGCAGTGTAGAGCCATTTGTCTCTTTTGTCACGCCGGCATGAAGTAAGCTTGTATTAAATCTCATTATTTTCTTCTTCTCGTTAATTCTTACATAGTCTATTGTGTTACTAGGAATTGATGAGATTATTATACAAACGTGTGTGTTGAAAGTCAATGCTATCAGTTATACAAATTATTTGTGCGTGGTTATATATTTTGTTTATAGCCATTAATGTTCCTTAAATACTCTGCGGCTGTCGTTGCGGCATTTGCGCCGTCAGATACTGCGGTTACCACCTGACGCAGTGTCTTGGTACGGACATCTCCCGCCACATACAGTCCCGGCTGGACGCTTCTACCATGGTCACCATTTTTTGTTGCAGCATATGTGATGCCGTCCTCACCTGCCACTACATATCCTCTCTCATCAAGCTGCACCAGATTCTTTATAAGCTCTGACTGCGGTACTGAGCCATATGCCACGAATACTCCGTCTACAGCCAGTGTCCTGCCACTTTTAAGCTTTATGCCTGTTGGCTTTTTTTCTCCATATATTTCTGTCACTGCTTCGTTTAGGACAAGCTCTACATTTTCTTTCTGCTTTAAGAGCTCAACTGTGCTCTGCGCACCGCGGAAGCTGTCTCTTCTGTGAACCAGATAGACCTTCTCACATATATCGGACAGATATAATGCATCATCCAAAGCGGTATCTCCGCCGCCCAGCACGGCGACTGTCTTTCCTTTATAGAAGGCTCCGTCACAGATTGCGCAGTAGGATACTCCCTTTCCGGTATACTCATCCTCTCCCGGCACTCCTGCCTTTCTCGGATATGCTCCTGCGGTGTAGATGAGCGCTCTTGCCTCTGCTATCGTGTCATCATCGAATTTTACTCTGTATATTGCTGATTCTTCTTTCTCACCGTTTTGCACTGCTTCTATCTGCACTGCTTCTTTTTCGATAAATTCTACATCAAGGGACACTGCATGCTCCCTGAATTTTTCTCCCAGGTCGTATCCGTTTATGTTTGGAAGCCCCAGATAGTTGTTCACATTTCCGCTCTCGGCTATCTGTCCTGTCCCCTCGTATTCTTTTTCTGCTACTGCCACATTCAGATTGGCTCTCTTTGCATATATTGCTGCAGACAGTCCTGCCGGACCACTGCCTATTATTATTATATCGTACATGGAATCGGTTCCTTTCATTGTCCACTGAATTTTTTCGGTAACTTATTATATACATTATCCTTAAAAAATACAATAATACCGCCTGCTTTTATAAAACACCTTTATAAAAACAAGCGGTATCAATTTTATCTATCGTATATACATTCTGGCCTCATAAGGTCTGAGCACTGACATATCAGAGGTATCCTTATAATTTGAAATCAGCACCTCCATACCCTCGCATTCCTTTGCAAGCGGCATTGGTATCTCCTTGTCAAAGAAATTGCACACAACAATCATGGTTTTTTCTTCATTCTTTCTGCTGTATGCAAAAATATTTTCATCATCCTCAAGTAAAAGTGTAAACTTACCATCAACAAATACCGGATAATCCTTTCTCAGCTGAACAAGCTTCTTGTAGCAGCTAAAGATTGAATCAGGGTCATCCACCTGTGATTTGGCATTTATTTTATCGTAATTGTCATTTACCTTTATCCAAGGTGTTCCTGTGGTGAAGCCGGCATTTTCCGAGTCATCCCACTGCATAGGTGTCCTTGCATTGTCACGGCCCTTTGCGTAAATGGACTTCATGATTTCGTCCTTTGAGTATCCTTTTTCAAGGCGCTCATGGTACATGTTTATGATTTCACAATCCTTATAATCCTCGATATCATACTGTACATTTGTCATGCCAAGCTCCTCGCCCTGATAGATGTACGGTGTACCCTGCATGCCGTGCAGCAATATAGCAAGCATCTTTGCAGATTCCACTCTGTACTCCCTGTCATTGCCCCATCTTGACACGATACGCGGCAGGTCATGATTGTCCCAGAACAGACTGTTCCAGCCACAGTTGTAGAGCTCATTCTGCCAGTGAGCCATTGTCGTTTTGAGCTTTTTAAACGGAAGCGGTGCAAGGTCCCATTTCTCGCCGCCCTCCTTCTGGTCAAGCCCTATGTGCTCGAACTGGAACACCATGGAAAACTCGCTGCCATCCGGATTGCTGTAAAGCTTTGCGCGCTCCGTGTCTGCGCCCCAGGCCTCACCTACGGTGATCAGATCACCCTTTTGGAAGGTCTCCTTACTCATCTCCTTAAAATATTCCTGAAGTCTTGGTCCGTTTATGGTGATTCTCTTGTCCGGCTCCTTGGCTATCTGGTCGATTACATCCATTCTGAAGCCACCGACTCCCTTGTCCATCCACCAGAGAATCATATCGTAGATTGCTCTTCTGACCTTTGGATTCTCCCAGTTTAAGTCCGGCTGCTCCGGTAAAAACTGATGGAAATAATACTGCCCAATTTCCGGCACATATTCCCATGCGCTTCCACCGAAACAAGCCTTCATATCACTTGGCGGCACGCCTTCATCTCCGTCTCTCCAAATATAGTAGTTATGGTATGGATTGTCCTTGCTCTTTTTAGCCTCCTTGAACCATCTGTGCTCGTTTGAAGAATGATTTAAGACAAGGTCCATCATAATCCTTATATTGTGCTTCTTTGCCTCGTTTATGAGCTCCTCCATATCATCGAGACTGCCAAACGTCGGATCAATATCCCTGTAATCCGAAATGTCATAACCGTTGTCCGCCTGCGGTGATTTGAATACCGGCGAAAGCCAGATTGCATTGATGCCAAGCGTCTCAAGATAATCAAGTCTTTTGATAATACCCTGTAAATCGCCAAAGCCGTCTCCGTTAGAATCCTGAAAGCTCTTTGGATAAATCTGGTAAACTACCGCCTTTTTCCACCATTTTTCATTATTGTTTTTGTTCATTTTGCCCTCCTTATCTCTTTGTTATCTCTTTTAGTTATCTCTTTTAGTTATCTCTTTTAGCTGTCTCTTTTTGTAAAAATTCAGCCTAGTTTCTTTAATGCTGTATCAAATTATGCTATTTTACAAGCACCACCAAAACCTCACAGCTTTCAAGCTTAAGCTCGGATGCTCCCACTGAAACAGTGCTCTTTTCAGCATCATTTGTGTTGGACAAAAGCACCTTTTTCACACTGCCATCCAGCCTGATTTGTGCCTCTTTACTGCCAAAATTTGCCACAACCAGCACTCGTTTATTTGCATCCTCTCTGTAGTAAGCCATGATGCCATCTGTATCCTCATATGCCGGAACACATCTGCCATAGGTGAACAGCTCCCTAAATTCATCTGACTTTCTGAGTGCCACAAGCCTTCTGTAATAATTCAAAACAGATGAAGGATCCTTTTCCTGCGCCGCAACATTGATAGCCTTATAGTTTTCATTGACCTTAAGCCATGGCTTTGCTGTGGTAAAACCGGCATTTGCCTCATCACTCCACTGCATAGGTGTCCTTGCATTATCCCTGCTCATTCTTCCACAGGCTGCAAGTGCCTGCTCCTTTGACAAGCCTGCTGCAAGTGCGGCCTTGTACTGATCCTTTGTGCTGATATCATCATACTCATCTATGCTGTTCCATTTTGCATTTTGCATACCGATTTCCTGTCCCTGGTATATAAACGGAATACCTCGAAGCAGTACACTGACGGTTCCAAGCATCTTGATTCCGGCAGGATTTTGTGCATACTCAGGTAAAAATCTTGATGCGCCTCTCGGCTCATCATGATTTTCTATAATATTGGCCTTAAAGCCGTACTTTTCTGTCTCAAGCTGTGAGCTGAGAATGGCCTTTCTCCATGTGTCAAAATCAATTTTTGGAGCATCATACCAGCCATGCTCTCCATCACTTAAGCACTGTGCACAAAAATCAAATATCGTTGAAAAATGCCCATTCTCACCGATAAACTCCGGCAGCTCCTCCGGCTTCATATTGAATACCTCACCGACCGTAAATGCATCATACTTCTTAAATGTATTGTTCTTTAATTCCTCCAAAAACTCTCCGACGCCCTCTGCACTCTCAACCATCTTGTAGCAGGCAGCCAGTCCGTCCTCTGCATCCGGCTCAAAATCAGGGAAATCGAGATTTTTCTTTATATTTATTATCGCATCTATTCTAAATCCTGACAAGCCCTTATCTAGCCACCAGTTAATCATCTCATAAAGCTTTTGTCTTAGCTTCTCATTCTCCCAGTTTAAATCCGGCTGCTCCTTCGCAAACATATGCAGATAATATTTGTCCGTGCCCGGCACCTTCTCCCAGCAGCTTCCGCCAAAATAAGAGCGGTAATTGCTCGGTGGATTGCCGTTTTTGCCTTTTCTGAAATAAAAGTAATCAGCATACTCTCCGTCCGGATCCTTAAGTGCCTTTTGAAACCACTCGTGCTTATCCGAGCAGTGATTTATTACCAGATCCATGATGATATGCATATCACGCTTCTTTGCCTCGGCAAGGAGCTCATCAAACTCCTCCATAGTGCCGAACTCTTCTGCTATTGCATAGTAATCAGCTATGTCATAGCCCTGATCCACAAATGGCGATTTATATATCGGAGACAGCCATATGATGTCAATTCCAAGCTCTTTTAAATAATCCAGCTTTGAAATGATACCTCTTAAATCTCCTATTCCGTCACCGTTTGTATCCAGAAAGCTTTTTGGATAAATCTGATATGCCACCTTGTCATGCCACCATTTTCTCTCCATAATGTGTAACTCTTATCTAATCATCAATTT
>ENA-UEQQ01000353-UEQQ01000353.1-human-gut-metagenome-genome-assembly--contig:-NODE-353-length-16505-cov-24.310019_pt1 | contig 16505 bp, 10 predicted proteins | sample MGYA00242956_ERZ507956 | MGnify/ENA primary metagenome ERZ507956 (study PRJEB26167, sample SAMN06115407) | human gut metagenome | host: Homo sapiens | place: China:Hubei | collected 2016-07-12... | reverse complement strand
AGGAGGAATTCAATGGATTTTAAAAACCTATTAAGCCACAATTTAACAAAATGTAAACTAACTGCAGTAGTGGTTTTATGTTTTGCAATGGCTACATTAACTGGATTTGTAACAGCAAATAAAAATGTCACAATTGTAGCAGATGGTAATAAAATGGTAGTCAATACGGTCTATGATAATCCAAAGAATATATTGAAGCAAGCTGGTATAAAGTTAGATAATGGAGATGATTATACAGTATCTACAGGTAATATAACTGATAATGCTGTAATTACAATCAATCGTGCAATGCCAGTAACTGTAGAAATTGATGGAGATACAAAAGTAGTAAAAACCACAAAGAAAACTGTGGGTGAATTGATATCTTCAATGAATTTAGATGAAGATAAGTATTTTGTTGAGGGCGGTAAAAATACTCAACTACATACTGATGCAAAAGTAAAAGTTTTAAATGTTTCTAGTAAATTAGTATTAAGAGATGAAGTACAAAATTATCAGGTGATAAAAGAGCCAGATAGCTCTATGATCCGTGGTAATGAAGAAGTAATTCAAGCTGGAAGAAATGGTTTAAATAGATTATTAGTTAGAGAAAAATATCATAAAGGTATTAAAGTGGGAGAAGAAGTAGTACAAACTTCTCAATTAGTTCGTCCTGTAAATCAGGTTATTCGTAAAGGCACAGCAGAACCGATGAATACTATTGGTTTGAGATCATATTCTCAAGTATTGTATATGGAAGCTAGTGCATATTTACCTTATGATGGTGGCGGTGCTGGATATACAGCGCTTGGTATTCCTGCTCGTTATGGTGTAGTAGCTGTAGACAGATGGATGAGTTTGAGAAGTGGCACGGACTTGAGTGTATTGAGTGTGGAAGCTGTTCATTTGCATGTCCGTCAAGGAGACAGGTGGCTCAGCCTATTAAGACAATGAAGAAGCTTGTTCTCGCTGAAAAGAGAAAACAGGCCAGCAAAAAATAAAGAAAGAGGTGGATTAAAGTGAGTGATTTATATCATGTTTCATCATCACCACATGTACGTGCCAAGGATTCCACTGACAGAATAATGCTTTACGTCATTATAGCATTACTCCCGGCAAGTCTTTTTGGTATTTACAATTTTGGATTTAGGGCACTTTTTATCATTCTGCTTACCATCGCATCGTGTGTGGCATCAGAATGGGTGTTTGACTACATAGTTAAGAAAAAGAGCACAATTACAGACCTTAGTGCGGTAGTTACAGGACTGCTTTTAGCACTAAATCTTCCGGTTTCACTTCCGTGGTGGGAGGCTGTACTCGGTGGAGTATTTGCAATCATCATTGTCAAGTGTATGTTCGGAGGACTTGGACAGAACTTTATGAACCCGGCACTTGGTGGAAGATGCTTCCTTCTCATCGCATTTGCGGCTGATATGACTAATTTCAATGTCACAAGAAACGGCGTGGATGTATACTCAGGAGCAACACCACTTGCACTCATCAAAAATGAGGGGCTTTCAAGTGTCAATGTAAGGGATATGCTTATAGGAAATACTGCAGGAACAATTGGTGAGACATCAGTTATAGCTATTTTAATAGGTGCTATCATCATGATTTTACTTGGAGTCATTGATTTAAAGATTCCTGCATCCTACATTATTACATTTGCTGTTTTCATGTTCCTTTTCGGAGCACAGCAGTTTGATATCAACTATGTTGTTGCAGAGCTCTGCGGTGGCGGACTGATGCTTGGTGCATTTTTCATGGCAACCGATTATGTCACAAGCCCGATTACGCCGATGGGAAAGATAATATTCGGTATCTGCTGTGGTATATTGACAGGAGTATTCCGTTGCTTCGGTGCCAATGCAGAGGGTGTTTCCTTTGCTATCATCTTAAGCAACTGCCTTGTTCCTATTATTGAAAAGGTTTCTATCCCAAGAGCCTTTGGTATGGTAAAGGAGGCAAAGAAGAATGAATAAACGTATTGTACATGACGCTTTGATTTTAACTGCCTTTACTTTGGTGCTTGGTTTTATTCTTGCCCTGGTTCAGGGAATCACGGCAGAGCCTATCGACAAGGCCAATAAAGCAGCAGCACAGAAAGCATATCAGGCAGTATTTTTGGATGCAAAATCATTTGAGAAATATGATTATGATGCTGATGAAGCTGATAAGCTTGTATCTGATGCGGGCTACAAGGATACAAGCTTACCATCTTCAATCTTCTTATAAACCGGAGTTACATCAAATGCACCTGCATTTTCACCTGTAGCAACCAATTTGATATCATCAATTCTTGTATCCATTACATCCTTCTGAGCAGCAGGTGTATCATTAGTTTCAGCAGTAAATGAGTTCAATAACTTGTATGCCTTGTTGAATGCATCCTTACCGGCAACGTCTGCGCTCAAGAATGAGTCTGAACCGGTTGCAAGGTCAAGAGTAGTCTTGCTTACAGTGATTGTACCATCTTTAATCGGGCTTTGACCTGTGATATAGATAGTTTCAGTAGCAGCATTGTAAGTTGCATTTTCAAAGTGCTTGTAAGAAACTTCAAACTTCTGAGTTTCAGTATACAACTTATCCAGAGGAATATTAACTGTGCTACCATTAACTGTCCATTTATCTTTGTCTGCTTTTGCTGTTACAGTAAAGTCTACTGCTTTATCAGCATTGTTATAAGCTGTTTTTACATCATACAACAGATTTGCTCCGGTCGGAACAGCACCATAAGCAGCCAGCTTATCACCATCAAAGTACATCGGAATTCTGCTTACAGCAGATGTCGGGTTAGTCAATGTCAACTCTACAGTTGCAGGTAAAGTCAATGTCTTAGACTGACCGTCTACATCATTACCAGTAACAACAAACTGAATCAAAGCACTATAAACATCAGCAGTTACATTTTCCTGTTCAGGGTTAACAGTAATAGCCAAATAAGCTGCCTCACTTAACTTAGTTGCAGCAGTTTTCTTATCTGATTTAACTAAAGTAAAGCCACCCAGTTCTGTATCTTTAGTAATTTTCAAATTAGCCGGAGTAGCACCATACTTCTTGCTAGAAGTCAACACAAATCCGTTAGCAGGAGTATTGTTAGCAACAGTCTTATAAGTGAATGCATTAGCATTATTCCATACAATCTTATCACCGGCAGCAGTTACAGAAGCAGCCAAGTCAGCCAATGGCAAGTAAACAGTATTCTTATCAGTTGACAATACATGAGATGCCTTCAGAGTAACACCTGCTGTTACAGCAGCCTTTTGAACAGTTACTTTCAAGTTTGCAGATTGAATACTATTTTTGGCAACTGAAGCACTATTAGTATATTTCACAGTAAAGATAATTTCTTTACCATAAGCAGCTTCATTAGAGATAGTGAAGTTAGTACCATCGATAGTAATGCCATACAAAGATTTCAAGTTTTCATCCAATGACAAAGCAATATCTGAAACACCCTCCAACTTAGTAAGGAATGCTTGAGCAGCGGCATTGGGATTTGCAGAAGGATCTGCAGCATAACCTTTACCAAACAAGCTGTAAGTTTCACCTAATTTCACATAAGTATTATCCTTAGCCTTATAATTATCTGTTGTCTTACCTTGAGTAATATCAGCAGTTTCCAAACCGGCTTTATATTCAAAAGCTGTAGCAGCCTTACCACAAACAACAGCAAGTGCATCATCTTGGCTGATAATACTACCTTTCTTAATATCGGCAACTGTCACACCTTCTTTAAGAGCAAAGTGCAAAGTATAAACACCGTCCATAGCAGCTCTCTGCAAAGCACCCTTAGGAGTAGAAACTACAGCCTCTTCAAAGATGGTAGCACCTTCAGAATTTACCAAGTTGAACTTCAAATCAGCCGGATCAATATTAGTCGGTGTAACCACAACATTTACAGCCACACCTCTTGTACCATCTTCATTTAATGCAGAAATAATTGCATCCTTCGGATACTTAACTTCTGAAACATTAATCAATTCTTTGCTGCCATAATACACAACATTTTTTTCATTAAGCAATGAAGCTTCATCTTCTACAACAGGCACAGCAATAGCAATAGAAGTTACCAATGAAGAAGCAGAAGGAACTTTCACTTCCTGTTTGTTACCGTCTTTATCAAAGATAGTCAGTGTAAATCCATCAGCTTCGCTACCTGCAACGCTAACGCCGGAAACGGGAACACCTGTAGATTTGTAGGTTCCGTCTTCCTGCAATACAGCCCATACACCATCCTGCATAATGATAGATGGTTTTGTTTCGCTTGTGGCAACCTTCAGTTCTTGAGGTTCATCGTTGATATACAAAATACCATCTACAACCTTCACAACATCTCCACTACCTGTTTCGTCATCCAAAGTGATAGTTACAGGATCACCCTGATTGAATGTAAAGGTAATGCCATGTCCGTCAGCTGTTTTTGCAACTGAAGTAACATACTTACCGCTACCAACGAGATCCTGCAAAGCCTTGATTGCATCAGCATTTGCAGTGATTTGTCCCTGCAAGTTCTCGATGTCATCGTCGTAATCCTTACAAGACACAAATGTTCCTGTTGACGAAACCATTAAGGCTCCGAACAGGATTGCACTTAAAAACTTTTTGTTCATAATAGAAAAACTTTAAATTTATAAATTTAAAAAACTAAAATTGGTTATACATATTAGTTATTGATTGGGCACATAAATCCCTCTGTTCATGCAAAAAATAACGTTTGGGAGATTCGCCTGCTATCTTACTAAAAGCTGAATAAAAAGCACTTCGGGAAGTAAACCCACTCTTTTCCGGGACTTTATCCAACGAGCATTTATTACTGCGAAGCAATTCCTTGGCATACTCTACACGGTAAGTATTCAGAAGTTCTTTCAAGTTACACCCAAAATACTTGTTCACTACATTGGAGAGATAAGTCTGATTCGTATCGACCAGCTCGCTCAATTTCTTCAAAGAAAGAGTGGCATCCAAAAACACCTGACGAATTTCCAATTGATAAAGGATACATTTATATATATAGCAATCCACTTTCCTGCCCACTATTCCCTGTCCGGCAAACTGTTCGTCCCAATGACGCTCGGCTGCCTTGAAAAGCAGGTCTTTCTGCCTTTCGGAACGTAGGGTGCTCTTTTTGCGTTTTAGAAACAGGTATTCCATATCTTATCCTTTACTTTTGTCTTAGTTTGCGGGCTCTCGAAACGCGGATTTACAAGCATTTTTATATAGATTCGCGAAACGAAAATCGGTGTATCTCTTAGTAAGAGATACACCGACCTAAGTAAAGCATCAGATTATCAATATATTAAGAACTGTTTTTTAACTTTTAGAATGCTAAAGAATGAAAAAATAAAATCTTTTTTCGAGCTCACACCCATTTTTTTTGCGTAAAAGTGTACTAATTCTCAAAACTTTGCTTATTTTTGCAGCGGAATGGTAGATCTCTTACTAAGAGATACACTTTTAGTTAAAATTTCCAATCATCGTAAATATCCTCATTTCCAATTATTTATATTATCACTTTTCTATCAAATAAGGTATTCATTAAATTTCATTCACATTTCAACCGACTCTAATTTTGTTTTAATAAGTTGAAAGAGAGAGAAAAAAAGGATATGCAAGATTTTTGAAAAGAAGAACTTATATGAAAGTCCTATGCGGACAGCATTTGGAAAAGCATATACATAGAAAGTCTTTTGTCTCAAATAAAACCGCATTATAACAATCGACAACTAAAAACAAAACACGTATTAGCGCATCATTTGAATATACGCTAATACGTGTTTGGATTACAAACCCGAACGAAACGTTCTGTTATTGTCTATAACGATTTAATACGTTCGATAAGTGAATCAATATCTTCGTCTGTTGTGTCCCAAGAAGTGACTAAACGCATCTCATTCATTGCATCATTCCAAAAATAAAAATGATAAAACTCCTGCAACTTATCCTCTTTCTCACGAGGCATAATAAAGAATAACTGGTTACTTTCCACCGGCTGGGTAAACGTTACATCCGGCATGGCTTGCAAGGCATCAGAAAGTTTTGCAGCCATTTCATTGGCGTGTCGGGCACACCGTAACCATAAGTTATCAGTCAGGAAAGCAGTGAATTGGCAAGATATATACCTCATCTTACTTGCCAACTGACAAGCCTGCTTACGGGCATAACGGGCTTCTTTCATCAGGTCCGGATTAAAAACCACCACACACTCAGCTCCCATCAGACCATTCTTTGTTCCCCCCAAAGTCAGGGTGTCTACTCCGCAAGCTCCCGATATCTCATCCAAACTGACTCCCAATGCTGCGGCAGCATTGGAGATGCGTGCACCGTCCATGTGCAGTAACAAACCATGTTCGTGTGCAAACGTTGTCAAAGCGCGTACTTCGGCAGGAGTATAAACAGTGCCGAGTTCTGTACATTGGCTGATATAGACTGCTCCCGGTTGAGAATGGTGTTCCACACCAAAATTAATCATATAAGGTTTCAGGAGTTCAGGTGTCAGTTTTCCATCGGGAGTGGAGATAGTGCGCATGAAGCATCCGGTCGCCTTGCTTGGCGCTCCACATTCATCTACTGCAATATGTGCAGTGTCGGCACAAAATATAACATGATAAGGGCGAGTCATCAGTTGCAATGCCATCGTATTGCTACCTGTTCCATTAAAGACGAACAACGGTTCACACGGATGTGTAAACTGTTCTTTTACTTTTCGGGTTGCCTCTTCTGTCCAAGGGTCATCACCATAACCGAAGGCATGGTTTGTGTTTGCCGCCATCAGTGCTTCCATTACTTGAGGATGTACACTGGAATTGTTGTCGGATGCAAAACTTCTCATAATAGTAGAATATTGAATTATAATTTTCGTGCAAAGTTAACTTCTTTCTCTTCAATAGACAATGAAACAGTATTAAAATACATTTGAAAAGAAAGTATTACGCAGCTGTATCATTCATGTAATACCGACAACCGACCTTTGCACTGAATTAAAAAAACAAGCTAAAGAATGATGAATACAAAGAAGAGAGAGTTTGGCCTTATAATCATTTTCTTATTCCTGGCCATATCTATTCAAGCGGCTGTATTACGAGGAAGCGTGACCGATAAAGTGACAAATGAACCACTAATCGGTGCAGTAATACAAATAAGCGGCACTACTACAGGAGCAATCACTGATTTGGACGGCAACTTCGAACTGGCCGGATTAAGAAACGGAACATATAAACTGATGGTATCGTATGTTTCTTATAAAACATTGACTTTAGAGGTATCTGTCAATGGCATGTCAGAAATAAATATAACATTAGCACCTGATAACCAGCAACTGGGAGAAGTTGTGGTAGTGGCAGAAGCCAAGAAGAATACAGAAAATGCCCTGATTACCCGGCAACGCACCAGTCTGGTGATGCAAACCGGTGTCTCCGCACAACAAATTACCAAGACACAAGACAAGGATGCTTCCGAAGTGATTCGCCGTGTGCCGGGCATCAGTATCATTGAAGAAAAGTTCGTAATGGTACGCGGCCTTTCGCAACGTTACAACAATGTGTGGATAAACAATAGTGCCGTGCCCAGTTCGGAAGCCGACGCACGCGCCTTCTCCTTCGATATTATTCCTTCCTCACAACTGGACAATATGCTGGTTGTAAAATCTCCGGCTCCCGAATATCCTGCCGATTTCAGTGGCGGCTTTATTTTAGTTAATACCAAGGATGTTCCGAACAGTAACCTGTTTAACATCTCAGTAGGAGGAAGCATGAATGATCAGACTCATTTTAAAAACTTTCAATACAATAAAGGAAGCGGTACGGACTTTTTGGGATTCGACAACGGATTGCGTAGCTTGAATGGCGGTATCAACGCGACACTGAGACCGATGAATAATGGTTACGACTTGCTCAACAACGGACTGAATAATGATTGGAGCATAAAGAACCGCAAGCCTATTGCCGACCTCAGCCTGAGCATGAACATCGCCCATCGCTGGGTGAGTGAAAGCGGTCGCACCTTAGCTATGCTGGGAGCCGTAAATTATAGCAATACCTACAAAACATATCTGAATATGGATAATAATCTGTATGGTGCCTATGACATCACTCATGACCGTTCCAACTATTTGCGCAAGGGAGTGGATGACCAATATAATCACAATGTACGTGTGGGAGCCATGTTGAACCTCACTTATGTGCCGGCAAGCGGAAATAACCGTTATGAATTCAAGAATATCTTCAACCAATTGGGAAAAGACCGCTATACTTATCGCAAGGGAACGGATGCACAGAGCGATTATGAAGAGAGTGCAGAATATTACTACCAGAGCCGTACCACCTACAGCGGACAGTTTACGGGAAAACATACATGGAGTGACACGGATAAACTGGATTGGAGTGCCGGATATTCTTATGCCAACCGGAATATGCCCGACCGCCGCCGGTACAACACGGTACTGAACACAGATACCAATCAATTGGAAGTAGAGAATCTGAATGAAATCAATCGTGAGTTCTCGCGTCTGAATGAACACATCCTGTCGGCCAACATCAATTATCAGCATGATTTCGCATTCGGTGATTTCACTCCCACACTCAAGATGGGAGGATATACGGAGTACCGTACACGTGAATACAATACGCGCCTCTTCATTTACAGTTGGAAGAACGGTTTACCTAGTAATTACCGTGTGATGAATGTGCCTGACGAATTGATGCAGGACAAAAATTACGGAGAAGATAAATTATACCTGCTGGAGCAAGTGGACTGGCGAAATAATTATGAAGGAAACAATATGTTGGGAGCAGGCTATGCCGGTGTAAATCTTCCTTTCGGAAAGTGGAACATATACGCAGGCGTCCGTTTCGAACACAGCCGAATGGAATTAATCAGCAATACACAAAAGAACGAAAAGAGTCCGACCAGTGTCTATTACACTTACGATGATTTCTTTCCATCGCTTAATGCCGCCTATCGTCTGAATGAGCAACACCAGTTCAGATTGTCGTATGGGCGTACTGTAAACCGTCCCGAATTCCGGGAAGTCTCTTCTTCGGTGTATTACGACTTTGATTTGGCTAGTAATGTACAAGGCAATTATGACCTGAAAGCAGCTTATATTGATAATATTGACTTGGGATATGAATACTATCCCAGTAACGGTGAGCTGATTTCCGTATCATTATTTTATAAGAAATTCAAGAATCCGATAGAATGGACTTATACCGTAGCCGGAGGTACTGACTTGATTTATTCTTATATCAATGCCAAAGGAGCCGATAATTATGGCGTAGAAGTGGATATACGCAAAAACTTAGATTTCATCGGCATGAAAAACTTCAGCCTCAGCCTGAATGGTGCACTGATAAAAAGTAACGTAAATTTTGAACCCGGTTCTAAAGAAGAAGACCGTCCTATGCAAGGGCAATCGCCCTACCTGGTCAACGCGGGACTCTTCTATCAACAGCCCAAAAACGGATGGAATGCCGCCATACTCTACAACCGCATCGGTAAACGCATTATCGGTGTAGGGCGCAGCCTGGGCAGCGCAGGCAACGAAGTACGTGTGCCCGACTCATATGAAATGCCACGTAATGCCATTGACCTGAGTGCCTCTAAGAAATTCGGCAAACTGGAAGTAAAAGCCGCTATCCGCGATGTACTGGCCGAAAAGGTGTCTTTCAAACAATTTGAAAATACAGAAAATGGTGAAGTGCAGCAAATAACCCGTCAGTTTAAACCGGGACGCAGCTTCAACGTAAACATAAGCTATAATTTTTAAAACAAGAAATATTTCATTCAGTAACTAACCAATAAATGAAAATGAAAACAAACAAGTTTATGACTTATGCTCTCTCGGCCATGATGCTGGGAAGCCTGGCTGCTTGCAGCAGTGATGATTCCGAACCCGACAATGGTGGAAACAGTGGTGGTGAGACAACGGACACACCTTATGTATGGGGAACTGAAGGCTCAATCAAGACGTGTGATCATTTGTTGTTCAATGAGGATAAGTCTGAAAACAAAAAGGGAACAGTAATAGGAAATGGTGACCAGGAATTTGTATTCAAAGGAACCCAGACCCTTGCCAAAGGTACATACCTGTTGAAAGGATGGGTTTATGTGGGAGCAGGTTCTACATTGACCATTGAACCGGGAACTGTCATCAAAGGTGATAAAGACACACAAGCTGCCCTGATTATAGAACCGGGCGGAAAACTGATAGCCGAAGGAAAGCAGGATGCTCCTATCGTATTTACCTCTGAAATGCCGAAAGGACAACGCAAACCCGGTGATTGGGGCGGTTTGATTATCTGTGGTAAGGCAAAGAACAATCAAGGCGTGCTGAATCAGCAGATTGAAGGGGGGCCCCGTACCAAACACGGAGGGGATGATGACTCCGACAATTCCGGTATCATCCGCTATGTACGTGTGGAGTTTGCCGGTTATCCCTTTATGAAAGATAAGGAAATCAACGGCATTACGTTCGGCTCGGTCGGTAGCGGTACTACCATTGACCACTTACAGGTTTCTTATTCCAACGATGACTCTTATGAATGGTTCGGCGGTTCTGTAAACTGTAAATATCTGGTTGCCTATAATGGTTGGGATGACGAATTCGACACAGACAACGGATTCTCCGGTAAAATACAATATGGCTTGTCTATCCGCGATCCGAGAATTGCCGATACATCACAATCAAACGGATTTGAATCGGACAACTGTGCCGATGGTTCTCTGGTTTCTCCCTATACAACGGCAGTATTCAGTAACATTACTTTTATCGGCCCGCTCGGACGTGATGCCGGATTTACCAATGATGAAAGCTATATCAATGCCGGCAGCTTCAACCCCAATAACGGTTCAGCTCTCGGGAAGTTCCAGTCAGCGATGCAAATCCGCCGTTCCAGCCGTTTGAATTGCTTCAATTCTGTAGCAGTGGGATATCCTGTCGGTTTGATTATTGACGGCGAGAAAGGAAACACGGTAGAACAAGCACAAGAGGGCATTATCAATTTGCAAAATATTTGGTTTGCCGGTATGACAGTCACCGGTTCGGATGCCAACAAAGTGTATGATGACGTGCTTTATGATGCAGTAAACAAAACTATTATCGATGCCGGTCAGGAGTCCTATTCTTCCAGCTTCTTCAAAGCACAAAAAGGAAATAAAGTACTTGCCGACATGAATGAACTGAACTTTAAAGACGGACGCGGCATCGGTGTAAATTATATGCCGAATGCAAATAGTCCGGTACTGACTGCCGCTTCATTCGACAATGCTCTATTAGACAATGGATTTGATAAGGTAGACTACATCGGGGCATTCGGTATAAATGACAACTGGCTGGACGGTTGGACTAACTTCGACCCTAACAATACAGACTACTAATACACTTTTTTGAAAACACACAAATAGCTAGTGATTTTTACGGAGATTCTATGGGTAAAGTCGTAGAATCTCCGTATTTTTGTATCCAAACCTAAAAACATTTAATATATATACCTATGTATCCATTAAAATTTAACCCCATTCTAAAATCCACCATCTGGGGTGGTGAAAAGATTATCCCGTTCAAACATCTTGCAACCGAACAGGCACAAGTAGGCGAAAGCTGGGAAATCTCGAATGTTCCGGGCGACGAATCAGTAGTTGCCAATGGTACAGACGCAGGCAAAAACCTGAGTGACATGGTAAAAGAATACAAAGGAGCATTAGTAGGTGAAAGCAACTATCAACGTTTCGGAGATAATTTCCCTTTGCTTATCAAATTCATTGATGCATGCGATGATCTTTCCATACAAGTTCACCCCGATGACGAACTTGCCAGGAAACGCCACAACTCAATGGGAAAGACAGAAATGTGGTATGTAATCGATAATGCAGGTGGCAAAGCTCATCTTCGTTCCGGTTTGAAAAAGAAAATCACTCCTGACGAATATGCAGCAATGATTGCAGACAATACAATTTGTGATGCTTTGGCAGACTATACTGTTCAGCCGGGAGACGTATTCTTCCTGCCTGCCGGACGAATCCATAGCATTGGTGCCGGATGCTTTATTGCAGAAATCCAACAAACATCCAATGTAACCTACCGTATCTATGATTTTAACCGCAAAGACAAGAATGGCAATACACGCGAATTGCATACCGAGCTGTCGAAAGATGCCATCGATTATACAGTGGAAGAAGACTATCGCACCAGCTATACGCCGGAACAAAACAAACCGATAGAATTGGTAACCTGCCCCTACTTCACCACTTCTGTATACGACCTGACGGAAAATATGACTATGGATTACAGCGAACTGGATTCTTTTGTAATCTATATCTGTATGGAAGGTTCATGCACGGTAACTGATAATGAAGGTCATTCGTTGGAAATTCAGGCAGGAGAGTCTATACTTTTCCCCGCTACCACTAAAGAAGTAAATGTAACGGTAAACGAACATGTGAAATTTCTGGAGACTTATGTATAATCCAATTTCACCGATGCAACTATGACTAAAAAAGAACTTATGCGGAAAGCCATCGAGCTTTCCATTGAGAATGTCGCAAACGGAGGAGGACCTTTCGGAGCCGTCATCGCCAAAAACGGAGAAATAATAGCAACAGGTGTCAACCGGGTAACCGCTTCGTGTGACCCCACCGCCCACGCTGAAGTAAGCGCCATACGCGCTGCCGCTGCCAAGCTGGGAACATTCGACTTAAGCGGATATGAAATCTATACCTCCTGTGAACCCTGTCCTATGTGTTTGGGCGCTATATATTGGGCACGATTGGATAAGATGTATTATGCCAACAATAAAACGGATGCAAAAAATATAGGTTTCGATGATTCATTTATCTATGATGAACTGGAACTGAAACCGGAAAACAGAAAACTTCCTTCTGAAGTTATGTTACGCGAAGAAGCTATTAAAGCATTCGAAGCATGGAGTTCTAAAACAGACAAGATAGAATATTAAAGAAATGGGGGTGTGTCAAACATTGATAATACCATATTTTGCTAGGTTTCAGTTTTGACACATTCCCATTTTCTATACAAATAATATTAATTACACTCTTTATCAAATCCTATTTCTTTCATCAACTTATTATATTCTTCTTCCTCACGGCACAACGGCTTATACCAAGTATATTTCAGTATAACAGTTGTCGCAATCAGTATCAGAACAGATACAATAAAGCCCAGATTTCCGCGCACAACCAAGTACATCGGTACAATAGTCAGACAACACTGCCACACAATACCAATGGTAACATTAAATGCGTCACGCTTAAAATTCTTATTACGAGTCACTTGCGGATAGCGCGCTATTGCCTTGTCGACAATTGGTTTCCACCATCCCCACGGACGAACGCGAATATAGAAATTAATCAGAGTGTCTTCATCTGTCGGAGGAGCAGAATAAGTTCCGACAATACACCCTATCAGCGAAATACCAAATAAAACAGGGAAGAAATAGAGCACCAATCCATCAGGGACTGTGAATTTCATCACAATAGCGGCAACCACACCTGCTGTCATACCCCAAAAATAACCTTCTCCATTGAAACGCCACCAATGCCATTTCAATACATTGGCAGCAATGTAGCCACCAAACAGGGCACCCACAATCCACTGGAATATCTCATTGATATCTTTTAAGAAAAAGCCCATAACCGTGCTGATAATCACAACCAGAACAGAAATCAAATAACTGGCACGAATCTGTGTCTTGACAGTAGCTTTGGGGTTGATATACTTCAAATAGATATCATTTACCACGTATGCCGGAGCCGCATTGACGGTAGATGCAAAAGTAGACATGAACGCTGACAGCAGACCCGCCAATAAAAGTCCTGCCAATCCCACCGGTACATATTTTGTTATCAAATGAGGCAATATGGTCTCAAAATCCGTATTTGTTGCTGTCATTTGAGACAAACCACCGTCCACTTTAAAGAAGTAAATCGCCAACAGAGCAAACCCCATAATCATCAGATAACGCGGAATCAGCAAAATAACCGGTACGGAACCACTCATCATAGCTGCCTCTTTCGGAGACTTACATGAAAGAATCTTCTGCATATCATAGTTAGGTGCAGGACCTGCCATACTCATAAATATACCTTTCAACAATGCCATCATCACAAAGATACCCATCAAACTATAAGGCTCATTAGCCATTCGTTCCGTCAACAGACTCATTCGCTCACTCCAGTCAATATCAAGTGCCCAGCCGAAGAACGGTGAATCCCATCCTTTGGGAACAAACTCTTGAATCATTTCGGGAGCTACCATATTCATACCGATAACAGCAATGATAATACCTGCCACTGTCATAATCATAAACTGAACCACATCTGTCCATACAATACTGAGCATACCGCCCAACATCACGTAAAAGGTAGCAATTGCCGTAAAGAATATGCCATAAAAATGAGGAACATATTGCAACGGAATATCAAAAGGCACATATTGTGAAACCACCTCCCACGGGAAGAATATCTCCATAAACTTACCAATGCCGATAAAACCGTAACTCAGAAAACCCAATACACTCAGCAGAGCGAAAACAATCACAATAGTATGCGACAAAGTAGCTCCTTTTCCATGTCCGAAACGGGTTTTAATCCATTCGGCACCTGTCAGCACATTACTTCGGCGCAACCATACGGAAAGATACACCATCAGGAATATCTGATTGAACACCGGCCACAGCCAAGGAATCCACAAACTCTTGAAACCATATGCAAAGGCCCAATAAACCATCAACATGGTTCCGGTAATATCAAACATACCCGAAGCATTTGAAAGTCCGAGCATATAAAACGGAAGGGACTTGCCCCCCAAAAAATACGAATCCATATTTTTTGCCGCTTTCTTCTTCAGGAATAGCCCGATAAGAACTATGACAATCAGATAAGCGCAAATAATCAGGATGTCAACAACATGTAATTTCATATATTATTTACTTTAAGATTTTTCTTGTTCAAGCGATTCTGTATGTCAACCGATCTGTACTTCTACCTTCTTCCGTATATCATCCGACTTGACAGACACCACTATGCCACCTATCGTCTTATCAAAAACGGCTTTTACCGATTTACCGTTTACTTTTACTTTTGTTCCTGCCTGGATTCCCGGCAATTCAATACGATAAGCTCTTTTTTGAGGTTGCCCCTTGTACGAGCCTTTTGCCGGATGGATAGTAACAAAGGTCTGTTCTCCTTCCTTACGATAGTTCATTAATGTAGAAGCAGATTCACCTTGCTGATAGGCTGTTGTAATCCCGTCATCTTCATATAAGGTATAAGAGTGATTACATCCTTCGTTGCCCGGATAACAACGGACAATCAACTCGGTAAGCGGAGTCGAACACATACGTTCTGTATAAGGTTGCATAGGTAATGGGTAGCCCCCCTTCACAAATAAAGGAAATTCATCCAACGGACTTTCTACCGTCACTGTCCGGCCCCCTTGATATGCTTTCCCCGTGAAGAAATGATACCAGTTTTCCCCACCCGGCAACCATACCTCTTGCGAGACCAGCTTCTGTTCTCCTTCTCCCGGCATGGTAACCGGCGCTCCCAACAATAAATCGCCGAATAAGAATTCACCCGGACATTGATATGCTTTCTCGTCCGAGGGGTATTCCAAATATAATCCTCTATTAAGTGGAATCATATCTTCATAACACTGATGGACAGAAGAATAAATATAAGGCATCAACTGCGAACGAAGGTGATAGATGCGTTTCATGGCTTCTTCTTCCTTATCCCCCCACAACCAAGGACGGCGATCGAGTTTCTCATCATATACTGAATGGATGCGGAGAGATGAATTCAATAAACCGAATTGTGTCCAACGAGTATAAAGCTCTGCATCATCTCCTCCATAAAATCCGCCCAAGTCATGCGCCCAGAAAAAGCAACCGGCATTACCGCTCGTTGTAGTCAAATCAATTTCAAAACGCAGCAACTCCCAATTGGCAACGGCATCACCTGAAAACTGGATGGGATGGCGGTGATCTCCCCAACCTGCCCAACGACTGAAACCGGCACCACGAAGATTATTACGGGCAGAATAATCATAATAGATTTTATTCAACCACGGCAAATGCCTCATCGATGTACCTCTGACGTATGGATAAAGATAATCCTGCTGCCAATCCAACCACCAAAAAGCAACGCCCATTTGATCGCTCTCTTGGTGGGCATGTTTCATAAATGCTTTCATATATTCCGGATTCCCTGCATCAAACAAAGGAACTCCGTTTTTCAGCGTATCGGCTCCCAAGTCACGGATAAACATAGGATAAGCATCATCATGCGGACGTAACCCATCGTGCGGATGCTCATTCAGTACCACATATACATGGTCATCTTTCAAATCCTGTATCAGTTTGGCGGGGTCTTTTATCAGTTTCCTGTTCCAACTATAACCTGTCCACCCTCTGGTTCCTGCATGGCCCGTACCAACGGTAGCATTCTGAGTATGCCATCCCATATCAAAAACCATGATGTCCAACGGGAAATCATGCTCTTTATATTCA
>ENA-UEQQ01000343-UEQQ01000343.1-human-gut-metagenome-genome-assembly--contig:-NODE-343-length-16808-cov-22.160540_pt1 | contig 16808 bp, 8 predicted proteins | sample MGYA00242956_ERZ507956 | MGnify/ENA primary metagenome ERZ507956 (study PRJEB26167, sample SAMN06115407) | human gut metagenome | host: Homo sapiens | place: China:Hubei | collected 2016-07-12 | study... | reverse complement strand
TACAAAAAAGCCAACTAATTCGCAATACTTTGTGTATGAATTAGTTGGCTGATTTTGTAATATTTAATGAATGTCCCCACTTAGTATTTAATTAAACATAATACTGATTATATATCAAAAATGGCTCGCGTAAATAGACTTGAAAAAGGGATTTGGTTGATTAATAAAGACGAAAATAAATTTTGCCATAACGCAAAAAACTAATATCTAAAGATACATAAACTTTAGATAATAACAAAGCCCAGACTGGAAAAGTCCGAGCTTTGTGCATAAATAAATAGAAAGATCGTATTAATATCCTAATTCTTTTTCCAAAGAATCATATTCAGCTCTATTTAACTTCCAATAAATATTTAGCAAATAATTTCCCCACAAAGCTTTATTATCAGGCTTTAATTCTTTTGCCTTCTCATAATATGGTTTAGCTTTCTCATACAACTCTTTAATCTTATTTTCGTTTTCATTGTATTTGGGATCATCAATAGCTAACTTTGCATTTTCCTCAACAATAATCTGGGCTGGGAAAAAATAACAATCACCAATCTTTGAATATGCTTCAGCAACTAAATCTCCGTTGTTTGAAATAATTTTATTAAATATAGCAACTGCATCATCATACTGCTTTTTCTCATACAATAAGATACCTTTTACATAAAGATAGTACGGAGTTTCACTCGTAGCAAGCAATTTATTAATTTGAGCCAAACCCTCATCAACCATACCTTTTTGAATATAATAATCCATAATATTACCAACAAAGTATTCTTGCTTAGGAAACGATTCAGTACCTTCTTTGATTACTTCAAGCCATTTTGCAGAATCACCACCTTCTTTCTGACCATATGTTTCAGCCAAGCACATTAATGCTCTATAACCTTCTTCTTTATGATTCTTACCTATATTGCCATATTTGATGACAGCTTGATTGTCTTTCAGCATATTAGCAGCTAAAGTTGCATAACAAGCATATAATGCATTCAAAGTGTCAGCCTTCAACTCATCATCATCAGCAAACATAGGCTCGTTTACTACATCAACAAATAATCCAAAATATTTTAGAGCATCAGCATAATCTCCTTTATTGTAAGCATCACCACCACCATTAACTAGGTTTAAACGCAAAGTCTTCAAAGCATCTGCATTCTTCTTTCTGAATTTGGGTTTCTTTAACTCACCACTTTGGACTTTAGCCTGCTCTATTTCATCGCATTTCAAGTAGAAGTCATACATCTTAGCTAAGCTGTTATAAAGCTTAGTTGTATCTGCCTGACCTCCGGGTAAATAAAGTTTCATGTTTTCTTCATCATAAATTGCTTTCTGAAAATCTCCAGCTAATTTCCATGTTTCCGGATCATTAGCGGTTTCAGGATTAGTTAAAGCCGGTTCGATAGCTTTTGCAGCTTCTTCAGGTTTGCTTTTCAAGGATTTAGCCTCCTTAACAACACTTACTTGTGCAGACACAAAGCAAGCTGTTAACAATAAAGCCACTGTAAATAATACTTTTCTCATGATTTTGTGGATTTAATAATACAATTTATTTTATTCTTCACTATTTGCTTCGGCAGTTAAATCTGAATTAGTATCAGAATTAGTAGTACCACCACTCTCTCCTTCAGTTATATTTTCAAGATCTGTATTTGAATTTTCATCTGTAACCTCTTCTTCAGATGTCACCTTACATACAGAGCCTATTTGGTCATTACGTTTCTCCAAATTTATCAATCGCACACCTTGTGTTGCACGTCCCATGATGCGGACTTCAGCGACTTTTAAACGAATTGTAATACCAGATTTATTAATAATCATCAAGTCATTCTCATCTGTAACAGACTTGATAGCTACCAATTTACCCGTTTTATCTGTAATATTCAACGTTTTTACACCCTTACCGCCACGATTGGTCTTACGATAATCTTCGATATCAGAACGTTTACCGTATCCTTGTTCAGAAACTACCATAATTGATTCAGCTTCAGGATCTTTTATACAAATCATACCGATAACTTCATCGCCACCATCTTCATCCAAAGTCATACCACGCACCCCTGTAGCCGTACGTCCCATAACACGAACCGCACTTTCGTGAAAGCGAATTGCACGCCCGTTACGGTTAGCAATAATGATTTCATTATCACCGTTAGTCATACGAACTTCAATCACTTTATCATCCTCACGAATAGTTATCGCATTAACACCATTCTGGCGAGGCCGTGAGTATTGTTCCAACAAAGTCTTTTTAATGACGCCATTCTTTGTACAGAACAGCACATAATGGCTGTTAATGAACTCGGTATCATTAAGGTTTTTCACACGTAGATATGCTGTAACCACGTCATCGGAATCAATATTCAGCAAATTCTGAATAGCGCGTCCTTTAGCATTTTTAGTTCCTTCGGGAATTTCGTAAACTTTCAACCAATAGCACTTACCTTTCTGAGTGAAGAACATCATAGTATTGTGCATTGTAGCCGGATAAATATGCTCTACAAAGTCTTCATCACGGGTTTCACTTCCTTTTGATCCAACTCCACCCCTATTTTGGGCACGGAATTCTGATAAAGGAGTACGTTTGATATATCCCATATGAGATATCGTGATAACCATCTGATCATCAGCATAAAAATCTTCCGGATTAAATTCTTCTGAAGAATAAACTATTTCAGACCGACGCGCGTCCCCATACTTCTCTTTTACCTCTACTAACTCATCTTTGATTACTTTTTTACAAAGTTCATCATTTGAAAGAATTTCTTCATAATAAGCAATCTGTTTCATCACCTCTTCATATTCTGCGTGAAGCTGATCTTGCATCAAACCTGTTAATTGGCGCAAACGCATTTCTACAATAGCACGTGCCTGAATTTCACTCAGATTAAAACGCTCTATTAACCCTGCTATGGCATCATTAGGGGTTTTTGCAGCACGAATAATACGGATCACTTCATCAATATTATCAGAAGCTATAATCAATCCTTCAAGAATATGAGCACGCTCCTGTGCCTTCCGTAAATCATACTGAGTACGACGAATTACCACATCATGACGATGTTCTACAAAATATCTGATTAAATCTTTCAGATTCAACATTTTGGGGCGACCATGGACCAGAGCGATATTATTTACTCCAAATGAAGTTTGCAGAGCTGTCATTTTGAACAATTTGTTCAGCACCACACTAGCATTTGCATCACGTTTAACATCAATAACAATACGCATACCTTCACGGTCGGATTCATCATTTACATACGAAATACCATCAATCTTCTTGTCATTGACTAAAGATGCGATATTTTCAATCAATTCCTTCTTATTTACATTATAAGGAATTTCATTAACTATGATCTTGTCATGTGTAGTATGAGTTTCTATCTCAGCCTTAGCACGCATCACTACTCTACCACGTCCGGTTTCGTAAGCATCGCGTACCCCGCTTATACCATATATATATCCACCTGTAGGGAAATCCGGTGCTTTTACATATTGCATAAGCCCTTCAATATCAATATCATTATTGTCAATGTAAGCAATACATGCATCGATTACTTCAGAAAGATTATGGGTAGGCATATTGGTTGCCATACCTACAGCAATACCGGATGCTCCATTTACCAACAAGTTAGGAATCCGTGTTGGCATGACAGTCGGTTCCTGCAACGTGTCATCAAAATTATTCTGAAAATCAACAGTTTCCTTATAAAGATCCTGCATCATCTCTTCACCTATTTTCTTTAATCTTGCTTCCGTATAACGCATGGCAGCAGGGCTGTCACCATCAACAGAGCCGAAGTTACCCTGACCATCTACCAACGGATATCTCATAGCCCAATCCTGAGCCATTCTGACCAAAGCTCCATACACGGAAGAGTCACCATGCGGGTGATATTTACCCAAAACTTCACCTACAATTCTTGCTGATTTCTTATAAGCTTTATCGGAGGTATTTCCCAGTTCAATCATACCATATAAGATACGTCTATGAACCGGTTTAAAGCCATCGCGAACATCCGGGAGGGCGCGCGCAACAATTACTGACATTGAGTAATCAATGTACGACGACTTCATTTCCTCTTCGATGTTAATCTTTATAATTCTGTCTTGTTCTAGCATTTAAACAAATATTAATTATACATCTTTTTGGTTTACCAAAAACCACGCTAAAGTACTACTTTTATACGACATACGAAACAAAACCCATAAAAAAGTTAAGTCTATTAAATGTTTTTACTTATATAAGTAAAAAGTATCCCTATACCTTATTTTATAGTATATAGTGATTATCACTCCCACTTCTCATTTACTTTGTGAATAGTTCGCTATAACCCTTATTTTTGTTTAATCCATTTAGCCTGTCAAAGCTTGGCATACATTTTGTTATGCTAATATAAATAAGAAAACAATGGTATGCATTGTTATTATGTGTATCTTTGCACACTGGGAAATAAATACTATACTTTAGGAGGACGATAAATTTATGAACAATCAATTTACACAAAGAGTGTCCGATATCATCATGTATAGCAAGGAAGAAGCCAACAGGCTGCGAAATAGCTATATTGGTCCCGAACACTTGTTGTTGGGACTGATACGTGAAGGTGAAGGAAAAGCTATCGAGATTTTGTTTAATTTGCAAATAAACTTACAGGACATAAAAAATCAGTTGGAGGCCATTGTGAAAAACAATGCAGAAAATGACACCACCTATGACGAGAATATTAGCTTTAATGACAAAGCATCCAAAGTGTTAAAGCTATGTATTCTAGAGGCTAAGTTATTGAGAAACATTGCGGCTGACTCTGAACATATTTTGTTAGCAATTATGAAGGTCAAGGATAATGCAGCTTTCCACGTCTTGGAAAGCAATGGCGTAACATACGAAAAAATCAAACTCACTTTACAACCAGACACCCATGCAGGTCTGGGGTTCAGTGAGGACGAGGATGAAGACGAGGATATACGTCAGAGTCCAAGTGGCAATAAATCAAATGCAGCACAACAGCAGGCACGCCCGGCACAAAAAAAGCCGGCTAATGACACTCCTGTACTCGACAATTTCGGCACAGACATGACAAAAGCTGCCGAAGAAGGAAAACTAGATCCTGTAGTTGGCCGGGTGAAGGAAATAGAGCGACTGGCACAAATATTGAGCCGTCGCAAGAAAAACAACCCAATTTTGATTGGCGAACCGGGAGTCGGCAAATCTGCCATTGTTGAGGGACTTGCATTACGGATTGTGGAAAAGAAAGTATCACGTATCTTATTTGACAAACGAGTGATAGCTCTTGATATGACTGCCGTTGTCGCAGGCACTAAATATCGTGGACAATTCGAGGAACGTATTCGTTCTATCTTAAACGAGTTGAAGAAGAATCCTAACATCATTCTTTTCATCGATGAAATCCACACTATTGTGGGAGCAGGTTCTGCAGCGGGCTCAATGGATGCAGCCAATATGTTGAAACCCGCATTGGCCAGAGGCGAGATTCAATGCATCGGAGCGACGACGTTGGACGAATACCGCCAAAACATTGAAAAAGACGGTGCATTGGAACGTCGGTTCCAAAAGGTTATTGTAGAACCAACAACTGCAGAAGAGACACTTCAGATATTGAAAAATATCAAGGATAAATACGAGGATCATCATAATGTGAACTATACAGATGCAGCCCTTGAAGCTTGTGTGAAACTAACAGACCGATATATCACAGACCGTAACTTCCCCGATAAAGCGATAGATGCTTTAGATGAAGCCGGCTCGCGCGTACATCTTACTAATATCACTGCTCCTAAAGAAATAGAAGAACAGGAAAAACTGATTGATGAGATGAAATCTCTTAAAAATGAAGCTGTCAGGCTACAGAATTTCGAACTGGCCGCCAGTTATCGTGACAAAGAGAAAGAATATACGAATCAGCTTGATACCCTGAAGGAAGAATGGGAAAAAAGTCTGAAGGAAAACCGGGAAACGGTAGATGACGAACAAATAGCTGAAGTCGTTTCCATGATGTCAGGCGTACCTGTACAAAGAATGGCACAGGCTGAAGGAATGAAATTATTAGGAATGAAAGACGATCTGCTTTCTAAAGTTATCGGTCAGGACAAAGCAATCGCCACACTGGTAAAAGCTATTCAAAGAAGCCGTGTAGGCCTGAAAGATCCTAATAAGCCGATTGGTACATTCATGTTTCTAGGTCCGACAGGTGTCGGCAAGACTCATTTGGCCAAGGAGTTAGCGAAACTAATGTTCGGTTCAGCAGATGCACTTATCCGCATTGACATGAGTGAATATATGGAAAAATTCACCGTATCCCGTCTGGTAGGAGCACCTCCCGGATACGTAGGTTATGAAGAAGGTGGGCAGCTGACGGAGAAAGTAAGGCGTAAACCCTACTCTATCGTTTTATTGGATGAAATTGAAAAAGCGCATCCCGATGTATTCAACATATTGTTGCAAGTGATGGATGAAGGTCGGTTGACTGACAGTTATGGCAGAACTGTAGACTTTAAAAATACCATAGTCATCATGACATCTAATATTGGAACCCGCCAACTGAAAGAATTCGGAAAAGGAATCGGATTTGCCGCCCAGGTCCGTACTGATGACAAAGAATACTCGCGCAGCGTGATTACAAAAGCTTTGAATAAGTCTTTTGCGCCCGAATTCATCAATCGTTTGGACGAAATAATAACTTTCGACCAACTCGATCTGGATGCACTGACCCGGATTATTGATATTGAACTTAAGGGCCTTTACAGTCGTGTGAAAAACATTGGTTACAAGCTTGTTATTGACGAAGATGCCAAAAAGTTTGTAGCCACCAAAGGTTACGATGTACAGTTTGGAGCACGCCCATTGAAACGTGCCATCCAAAACAACTTGGAGGATGGCATCTCCGAGCTGATACTTGGATCAGAAATGGCAGCTGGTGACACGATCAAGGTAAGCTATGACAAAGAAAAAGACCTCATTGTCATGACTGTGGAAAAGTAAAGAGTCCAAAGTTATTCAAAAAATAACAGACAAAATGTCAGATATCACTGTATCTGGCATTTTTTTTGCCCATCATCCAACAAAAAGACGATTCAAACGTATATATAACATAATAACTTAAAACCATAAATAGTATGCAAAAAGGAAATATTGGGGTAACCACTGAGAACATTTTCCCCATCATTAAAAAGTTCTTATACAGTGATCATGAAATATTCCTCCGTGAATTAGTTTCTAATGCAGTAGATGCCACACAGAAGCTGAAAACCCTTGCATCTAAAGGTGAATTCAAAGGAGAGATGGGAGATCTTACCATTAAAGTAAGCTTAGGAAAAGATACCATCACCATTTCCGACCGGGGTATCGGACTTACAGCCGAAGAGATCGACAAATATATCAATCAGATAGCTTTTTCAGGTGCTAACGACTTCCTTGAAAAATATAAAGATGATGCCAATGCCATCATCGGACACTTTGGTCTGGGTTTCTATTCTGCCTTCATGGTAGCCAAAAAAGTGGAAATCATCACAAAATCCCACCAAGAAGGAGCACAAGCTGTGAAATGGACTTGCGACGGAAGCCCTGAGTTCACTATCGAAAACGTTGAAAAAGAAAGCCGCGGATCGGATATTATCCTTTATATAGATGATGACTGCAAGGAATTTCTGGAAGAAACACGTATTTCTTCATTGCTGACTAAATATTGCCGCTTCCTTCCTATCCCCATTGCATTCGGCAAAAAGAAAGAATGGAAAGATGGAAAGCAGGTTGAAACAAACGAAGACAACGTAATCAACGAAACCTATCCTTTATGGACACGCAAACCGGTAGAGCTGAAAGACGAAGATTATAAGAAATTCTATCGGGAGTTATATCCTATGGCAGACGAACCTCTGTTCTGGATCCACCTGAATGTGGATTATCCGTTCAATCTGACAGGTATTCTGTACTTCCCGAAAGTGAAGAGCAACATTGAATTACAAAAAAACAAAATCCAACTTTACTGCAACCAGGTCTATGTCACCGACTCGGTAGAAGGTATTGTTCCAGACTTCCTGACCCTGTTACACGGAGTGATTGACTCACCGGATATCCCGTTGAACGTATCCCGTTCTTACTTGCAGAGCGATTCCAACGTGAAGAAAATCTCCACTTATATTTCTAAGAAAGTATCAGACCGCCTGCAAGCCATTTTTAAGAATGACCGCAAAGAATTCGAGGAGAAATGGGATGATTTGAAGATTTTCATCAACTACGGCATGTTGACTCAAGAAGATTTCTACGAAAAGGCTAATAAATTTGCTCTGCTGAAAGACACAGATGACAAATATTATACTTACGAAGAATACCAAAGCTTGATCAAAGATAACCAAACAGATAAGGACGGCAACTTGATTTATCTGTATGCTACCCATGCAGACGAACAATACAGCTACATTGATGCGGCCAAAAACAAAGGCTACAACGTATTGTTAATGGATGGTCAGCTGGATGTAGCCATGGTAAGTATGCTCGAGCAGAAATTTGAAAAGAGCCGCTTCACCCGTGTGGACAGTGATGTAATTGACCACCTGATTGCTAAAGAAGAGCGCAAAGATGCCAGTTTGGAAGTTGGCCAACGCGATATTCTATCTTCCGTATTCCGCAGTCAGTTACCACAGATGAAGAAAGTGGAATTCAATGTGGAAACACAATCTTTAGGCGAGACAGGAACTCCTATCATGATTACCCAAAGTGAATATATGCGCCGTATGAAAGAAATGGCCAATATCCAGGCAGGTATGAGTTTCTATGGAGAAATGCCGGATATGTTTAACTTGGTTCTGAATGTCGACCACAAACTGGTGAAACAAGTTTTGAATGATGCGGACAACTCTTGCAAAGCTGCTCTTGAACCTATTGAAGCTGAAATGACCAGTCTGAATAAACGTCACGACGAACTTCACAAAGCACAGGAAGGTAAAAAAGCCGATGAAATACCTCAAGCAGAAAAAGATGAATTAAGTGATGTTGAGAAAAAGTTGGCCGATGAAAAGACCAAGAAAGAAGCTGTTTTAGGTGAATACGCAGGTGGTAACAAAGTAATCCGCCAATTGATTGACCTTGCTCTGTTACAAAACAACATGTTGAAAGGTGAAGCTTTGACAAACTTTGTAAAACGCAGTATCGAACTGATTTAACAAATCTATCACATTTTGCTATCAAAAGCGTCGGGAAGTTCATTTCCGGCGCTTTTTTATTCTAAAAAACGATTGGAAACGAAGATTTCTTTCTATATTTGGAGCGACACATACAAAGATTCGACATCCATGAAACATTATCTATATATACTTTTTCTTCTCTTTTTACTACTTCCTCCCATCCATGCACAGAAAGTGGGACTGGTACTGAGCGGAGGAGGTGCCAAAGGCCTAACCCATATCGGCATTATCCGCGCATTAGAAGAAAACGGTATCCCCATAGATTATATTGCAGGCACATCCATGGGATCCATTGTCGGTTCACTTTATGCCATGGGCTATTCTCCCGATGAAATGGAGGCTTTACTCAAATCCGATGACTTCAAACGCTGGTATTCAGGTAATGTGGAAGAGAAATACATCTATTATTTCAAGAAAAATCCTCCAACACCCGAATTTATCAACATCCGTATCTCCTTAAAAGACTCGCTGAAGAATGTCAAACCTCAGTTTTTGCCTACCAGCATTGTAGATCCCATTCAGATGAATATTGTATTTCTGCAATTATTCGGTCAGGCAACAGCTGCAAGCAAGGCCAATTTTGACAGCCTATATATTCCCTTCCGCTGTATAGCTTCGGATGTGTACAACAAAAGACCACTGATATTGAAAAAAGGAGATCTGGGAGATGCCGTACGTGCCTCCATGAGTTTTCCTGCCATGTTCAAGCCTATCGAAATAGACTCGATACTGGCATACGACGGTGGCATTTACAATAATTTTCCAGTGAATGTAATGCGTGATACCTTCCATCCAGATATCATTATAGGAAGTGCCGTATCCGCCAATCCGGGCAAACCCAAGGAAGGTGACATTATGGGGCAACTGGAAAATATGATTATGCAAAAGACAGATTACTCTTTACCCGATTCCCTCGGCATCCTCATGACCTTTAAATATGATGATGTCAATTTAATGGACTTCCAGCGCTTTGACGAGTTGCATGACATTGGTTATAAACGTGCCATAGAAATGATGGACTCCATAAAAAGCCGAATTCATCGAAGAATCACCCCCGAACAAGTGAAAGTTAAACGACTGGCCTATAAGAGCAATTTACCGGATTTCCGTTTCAAAAGAGTTAATATAACCGGTGCCAATGAACAGCAAAAGCAATATATACAAAAAGAGTTTCATGAAAACGACTCCGATGTTTTCACTATGGAGGATGTCAAACGAGCATATTTCCGTTTGTTGTCCGATAATATTATATCCGAAATCATTCCTCATGCCGTTTATAATGAGAAAGACCAAACCTACGACTTGAATCTTCAGGTCAAAATGGAGGCCAATCTCTCCGTTCGTGTCGGTGGAAACGTGTCTTCCAGTGGCTCCAATCAAGTCTATTTTGGTGCTTCTTATCAAAACTTGAACTATTATTCAAAAGAATTTAATTTTGACGGACAGTTAGGTCGGGTCTACAATAATGTACAACTTGCAGCACGAATCGATTTTCCAACCAAACTGCCTACATCTTATAAATTCATAGCCTCGATCTCTACCTTCGATTATTTCAAAGAAGCCAAATTCTTTTCCAACAAAGACAATCCGGCTTTCAACAAGAAAAGGGAAGAGTTTGTAAAATTGAAGGTGTCATTACCGTTTCTAAGCCGTAAAAAAGCTGAATTCGGTATGGGTATAGCCCGTATGGAGGACAGGTACTTCCAAACCAATATCATCGACTTCAGCGAGACAAAACATGATGAAAGCACTTATTCTATCTTCGGAGGCTCTATCGTATTGGAAGGAAGTACCTTGAATGCCCGCCAATTTGCCACACAAGGAAGTCGTGAAAAAATGGCTGCACAAATTTTCACCGGCACAGAACATTTCAGATCAGGTGTATCCAAAGTGACTAAAGGCACACCGGAGCCTTATAAAAAAGTACAATCCTGGCTTCAAGTTTCATATCAGAACGAAACATACCATAAGGTAAGCCCTAAGTTTACTTTGGGAGCGTATCTGGAGGCATATTACTCATCCCGAAATTTCTCCAACAATTATACGGCTACATTAATGCAGGCAGGAGAATTCACTCCGACAGCCCATAGCAAAGTAACCTATAATGAGGCTTTCCGTGCTAATCAATATGCCGGAGTCGGCACCATGCCCATCTACCAGTTAAGCGAGTCTTTTCAATTACGCGGAGAATTTTATGGATTTATACCCATCTTTCCTATCAAGAAAGATGAATATGGACAAGCATATTACGGGAAAGCTTTCACAAAATTCGAATATCTTGGAGAAATTTCATTAGTCTTTCAATTATCGTTCGGTTCTATCAGTGCCTATGTAAATCACTATAGCTCACCGTCTAACGATTGGAATGTAGGTTTAACACTAGGCTGGCAGCTGTTTAATTCCCGTTTCGTCGAATAATTTTTAGAAAAAAGTTTTAGTAAAACGCTTGCATTTTCAAAAAAAGTCCGTATCTTTGCACCCGTTAAAACGAAAGAACAATAAACAATGGCCGCGTAGCTCAACTGAATAGAGTAGCTGACTACGGATCAGCCGGTTACAGGTTTGAATCCTGTCGCGGTCACAAAAAAAATAAATGGTATCAAGAGTTTTAACAATGGCCGCGTAGCTCAACTGAATAGAGTAGCTGACTACGGATCAGCCGGTTACAGGTTTGAATCCTGTCGCGGTCACTACTAAAATATTAAACAACGGTCGCGTAGCTCAACTGAATAGAGTAGCTGACTACGGATCAGCCGGTTACAGGTTTGAATCCTGTCGCGATCACAAAAAAGACTATCTGAAAAGATAGTCTTTTTTGTATTTTCTTGAGTCAGTCCAGAATTAGGATGGCTCAGTTTTCAAACTTGGGGGAATTAGTTAGTTAAAACAAGCACTTGTTTTTTTAAAGACAAGACGTTTCAAAGGTTACTAACATACAGACCGACAGGTTAGTAACGTGTCGGGTAACATGTTACTAATGTATCAGGTGAAAGATTAGTAATGTTATGCGTGAAAGATATAGAATCTTACAGGTATAACATATATATCAAAGAATGAACAGGCAGGCATAAAAAAAGACTGGTGTTTTTTATATGAGAAGCACCAGTCTTATCTAATTAAAAAGATTCCTTTATCAGCATTTTATTTTCAATTCATTCAAAATAGCACGCATCTTTTCAAATGTTGTGATACGAGTCGGTACAAGCGGCAAACGCAATTTGTTTTCAATCAGCCCCATTACATTCAACATAGCCTTCACCCCAGCAGGGTTACCATCTACGAACAACAGGCTGAATAATTCCGTAAACTTATGATGAATAGTCAATGCATTTGCAAAATCACCCTGTAATGCCAAACGGGTCATACGGCTGAATTCACGCGGAAATGCATTACCGATAACCGAAATAACCCCTACAGCACCCAAAGTAATCAAAGGAAATGTAATACCATCATCACCCGAAATCACATCAAAATTAGCCGGTTTATTCTTGATGATATCATCCATCTGAGTAATATTACCCGATGCCTCCTTGATAGCGATAATATTCTTGAAATCACGTGCCAAACGCAAGGTGGTCTCAGCAGTCATGTTCACACCAGTACGTCCCGGCACATTATAAAGAACCACAGGAAGATCCGTTGCTTCAGCAATCGCTTTATAGTGTTGGTAAATACCTTCCTGAGAAGGTTTGTTATAATAAGGTACAGCAACAAGCACGGCATCAACTCCTGTCATATCATCATTTTTCAGCGTTTCCACAACAGCACGGGTACAGTTACTGCTAACCCCCAGCAGAATAGGAATACGTCCATTCACTCTTTCGATTATCAAACGTTTTATCTTGTCTTTTTCTTCTTTAGTCAAAGTCGGGGTTTCAGCCGTGGTTCCCAACACGCATAAAAAGTCTGTTCCATTTTGAAGCTGGTAATCAACCAGACGAAGTAACGCATCATAATCAACGCTATCATCTTCCTTGAAAGGAGTAATCAACGCTACTCCCATGCCTTTTAATCTTGTCTGTATCATAAATGAATTATAAATTCTTATTTAATAGCCTACAAAAGTACGAATATTTTCTATTTTAGCGATAAAAATCACACTATTTTTACTTTATACTCGCTAAAAAGTCACTCTATCATTTGCAGAAACTCCTCTTCGCTCACAATGGTCACACCCAGTTTCTGCGCTTTCTCCAGTTTACTGGGCCCCATATTGTCACCTGCCAGAATAAAGCTGGTCTTGGACGAAATACTTCCCACATTCTTACCGCCATGCTTTTCAATTAACTCCTTATATTCGTCACGCGAATGATGGGCGAAAACCCCACTGATCACGATAGATTTCCCTGCCAGTTTGTCAGTGTGTTCCGAAGTATCCTCCTCATCGGCTTCCAGTCTCACACCCGCCACACGAAGACGCTCTATAATGTCACGATTCTTCGGATTAGCAAAATACAACAAGATACTCTGCGCTATTTTTTCTCCGATTTCATCGACATGAATCAAATTATCCAAACTCGCGTCTGCCAAAGCATCCATCGACTTAAAGGATTTTGCCACCTTCTTCGCCACAGTTTCACCCACAAAACGGATGCCCAATGCAAAGAGTACCCTTTCGAACGGCACTTCTTTGGACTGCTCTATACCTTTTATTATATTCTCGGCAGATTTTTCTCCCATACGTTCTAGGTTGATGATATCCGATGTTTTTAAAGTATACAGATCGGCAACATCACGTATCAATCCTTCCTGGTAAAACTGATCTACCGTTTCCGGACCGAGACCATCAATATTCATAGCTCTACGGCTGATAAAATGTTCTATTTTTCCCTTGATCTGTGGGGGGCAAGCGGCATCATTGGTACAATAATAAGCAGCTTCACCTTCATAGCGTACCAATTTACTGCCACACTCGGGACAATGAGTAATAAACTTTACTTTGTCACCTATCATAATACGGGCGTCTTTGTCCACACCTACAATCTTTGGAATAATCTCACCGCCTTTTTCTACATATACCATATCACCAATATGCAAATCCAACCCTTCTATGATGTCGGCATTATGGAGCGAAGCACGCTTTACCACGGTTCCGGACAACTGTATAGGATCCAGATTGGCCACCGGAGTCACAGCACCTGTTCTCCCCACTTGATAGGTCACCTTGTTCAAGCGGGTAAGTGCCTGTTCGGCTTGAAACTTGTATGCAATGGCCCATCGGGGTGATTTTGCCGTAAAACCCAAATTACGCTGCTGTCGCAAAGAATTCACTTTCAATACTATTCCATCCGTAGCTACAGGCAGATTCTTACGCTCCACATCCCAGTATTTGATAAAATCAAAAACTTCCTGCAATGTTTTGCATTTGCGAGTGAGATCGGAAATTTTAAATCCCCATTTCTCAGCTTCTTTCAGATTTTCATAATGACCGTCGCACGGCAAATTATCTCCAAGTAAATAATAAAGGTAGGCATCCAGCTTGCGAGATGCCACAATAGCAGAATTCTGCAATTTCAATGTTCCCGAAGCCGCGTTGCGGGGATTGGCAAACAACGGTTCTTCGCGAGCTTCCCGTTCTTTGTTCAATTCCTCAAACACCACCCAAGGCATCAAAATCTCCCCACGAATTTCAAATGCTTCAGGATACCCCTTTCCATGCAGCACCAAAGGGATACTGCGGATGGTCTTTACATTGCCTGTCACATCATCTCCCTGCACACCATCGCCACGCGTCACGGCGCGCACCAGTTTTCCGTTCTCATAAGTCAGAGAGATGGAAGTTCCATCATACTTCATTTCACAACAAATTTCAAAATCCTCGTTCAGGGACTTCTTTACCCTGTCATAAAACTCGGTTACTTCCGTTTCCGAATAGGTGTTAGCCAATGAAAGCATAGGATATTTATGTACCACCTGCGTGAAATTTTTGTTTATATCACTTCCCACACGCATACTGGGCGAGTTCTCATCTCTATGTTCCGGATGTTTTTCTTCCAGATCCTGAAGTTCACGCATCAGCTTGTCAAACTCCTGGTCTGTAATCTCAGGCGCATTCAATACATAATAATTATAGTTATGTCGATGAAGCTCCTCGCGCAATTGGTCTATTCTTTCTATTTCTGTCATATATAAAAGGTAGTTTTCCCGCAAAAATAGCTATTTTTTGAATGAAAAACACCTTCCGACAAAGAGGAATTTGCTACTTTTGCAAAAAATAACCGAATATGAGAATAGACATCATTACCGTTTTACCCGAGATGCTGGAAGGCTTCTTTAACTGCTCTATCATGAGCCGTGCGCAGAAAAAAGGAATTGCAGAAATGCATATACATAACCTGCGTGATTATGCATACGACCGTTATCGCAAAGTAGACGATTATCCCTTCGGTGGATTTGCCGGTATGGTGATGAAGATTGAACCGATAGACCGATGCATCTCAGCTTTGAAAGCAGAACGCGAGTATGACGAAATAATATTTACATCTCCAGATGGAGAGCAGTTTAACCAGCCGATGGCCAACTCACTTTCACTCGCAAAGAATTTAATTATTCTATGTGGCCATTTTAAGGGTATAGACTATAGAATACGTGAACATTTCATTACGAAAGAAATCAGTATCGGTGATTATGTTTTGACAGGTGGGGAGTTGGCTGCATTAGCGGCTTTATATACTTATGGTATCGGTGTGATGGTATCGGCGGACAGACAGGAAAAGGCTGTACAGATAGCATCGGAGAAAATTGAACTGTTAAAGGCAGCCGATGGGCACAGCAGCAGTGATATTGAAGATCTTATGATGGATAATATAGGAACAGATCCTGAAAAAGCAAAATCAGTTGAGATTGATGACATTAAATTTTATTTTTGGGGAACGGGGAGATTTCTTCAAGATAATAATTCTACTGGTGTAAACCAATTATATTATGTTAAAGTTTTTGTAAAATGGAGTGATCCTCGGATACAGACGATATCTTTGGAAACATATATCCGTACAAAAGATTGATTTAAAGGAGCGGCGGCATGAAGAAGCAGTCCGGATTTACATTAATAGAATTATTGGTAGCGATGGCAGTATTGGGGCTGATCATGGGGGCAATGGTACATTTGTTTGGCAGCAGTGTTACCAGTCTGCATGTAGGCGCCAGGCAGGAAGTCGTTTATGAAGAGGCGCGTTTGCTGATGAACGAACTGAAAACTACGCTGCGTTATGCAGACAGTATCAATCCTCAGAATCCTGATGATAAAACTACAATACTCAGCTATTCCGGTACGATGTGGAATCGGCATATGGATATTGGTGCTGCTGATGCTGATAATATATCATATGATATTACGGTGGAGTGGCTTGATGCTGGGGGTGGCTTAAAACAGCTAAAAGTAATACGTACAGATAAAACTAAAAATGGCAGTAAGCGAACAAAAGAAATCCATTTTCCCAATGACAGTGCTAACAGCTTGTTTAAAGGAGATAGTGCATTTCCTATTACTTCGGAATCTATAAAGTTGAAAGACGGCAACAGCGTTATTATGTACAAGATAGCCTTACCGGTGCAATATGAATTTAATGGGCAAATGAAAACACAGACCTTGGAAACTAAAGTTGTACCGAGTAAAGATG
>ENA-UEQQ01000339-UEQQ01000339.1-human-gut-metagenome-genome-assembly--contig:-NODE-339-length-16917-cov-12.573990_pt1 | contig 16917 bp, 10 predicted proteins | sample MGYA00242956_ERZ507956 | MGnify/ENA primary metagenome ERZ507956 (study PRJEB26167, sample SAMN06115407) | human gut metagenome | host: Homo sapiens | place: China:Hubei | collected 2016-07-12... | reverse complement strand
TAAAAATATTCTAAACAACATCATTCGGAACGGGAAAAACAGTTTTTTTTGCAGGAAAAACCCTATTTCAAGGGGCTGACGGTACGTTTTTTGCCTTTCCTGCGGTGTAAAACATACCCTTATGGACAGACTTTTTCCCGCCGCATGTCTTTTCACCGCGCTCCTCACGGGCTGCGCGCAACATACGCCGAAACAGGCGGCGCCTCCCCTGCGGGTCGGGGTGGCCGAAGCCGCCGTCGACAGCGTACCCAACCGCATGAGTTTCATCGGTTACCTCGCGAGCAACTTCGACGCCGTGATCCAGCCGCGCGTGAACGGCTACCTCTCGTCGAAGCAATACGGCAACGGCATGCCCGTACGGCGCGGCCAGCTGCTGTTCACCATCGACCCCGACCAGCTGTCGACCTCGATGCTGGCGGCCGAAGCCGAACTCGAATCGGCCCGTGCGCAGGCCCTCGAAGCCCGCAACAACTACGACCGCGCCGTGCCGCTGGCGCGCATCGACGCCATCAGCCAGTCGCAGCTGGACCAGTACACGGCCCAATGGAAGGCCGCCGAGGCCTCGGTGCGCTCGGCGGAGCAGTCGCTGCGCAACGCCCGCATGAACGTGGGATACACCGAGCTGCGCTCGCCCATCGACGGCATCATCGAGCACACGGCGGCGCACGTGGGCGACTACGTGGGTCCCGGCACGCAGTTCAGCGTGCTGACGACCGTGTCGAACATCGACACGCTGACGGTCGACGTGGCGATTCCGATGTCGCAGTACCTGCGCTATGCGGGCGACCGGACTTCGATCTACGACAACGAAGGGCTGCTGTCGGACATCCGTCTCGTGCTGGCCGACGGCTCGCGATACCCGCTCGGAGGAATCTACGACTACACGCGCAAGGATGTCTCGTCGACCACCGGGACGCTCGTCGTGGTGGTGATGTTCCCCAATCCCGACGAGACGCTGAAACCCGGACAGTTCGCCCGCGTGGAGGCCAGCGTGGGCCCCGTGCGGCCGCGCGTCGTCGTGCCCCAGCAGGCCGTGAGCCAGACGCAGGACATCGCGTCGGTGTGGGTCGTGGAGGCCGACAGCACGGTGCACTACCGCCGCGTCACCCCGGGCGACACCTACGGCGCGATGTGGTGCATCGACGAGGGACTCGACCGGGGCGAACGGGTCGTGGTCGCCGGGCAGCAGAAACTGCACGACGGCGCAAAGGTGATCCCCGAAAACCCGACTGCGCGGAGGACCGAACAGGCCGCCGCTGCGGAGCAGGCGGGCAAGCGTCTCGAAAAACGGTAGTCCTATGGAAAAATTCTTTGTTTCGCGCCCGATTTTCGCCATTTCGCTGGCCATCGTCATCGTGCTCGTCGGCCTGATCTCGATCATGGGGCTGCCTATCGAACAGTACCCCGACATCACGCCTCCGGTCGTGGAGGTGTCGGCCACCTACGACGGCGCCGACGCCGAGACGGTCAACAACGCCGTGGCGACGCCCGTGGCCCAGGCCGTGATGGGCGTCAGCGACATGCTCTACATGCAGGCCACCTCGGCCAACGACGGTTCGATGGTCCTGCAGGTCACCTTCGACATCGGCTCCGATCCCGACCTCGACGCCATCTTCACCCAGAACAACGTCTCGTCGGCCACGGCCGAACTCCCCGCGACGGTCACCCGGCAGGGGGTCACGACACGCAAGACCATGACGGGATTCCTGATGGTCTACTCGCTGCACAGCGACGGCCGCTACGACGGGGAGTTCCTCTCGAATTACGCCTACATCAATCTCCAGAACGAGCTGCTGAAGATCGACGGCGTGGGCAAGGTCTCGATCATGGGCGCGGGCGAATACGCCATGCGGGTGTGGCTGCGGCCCGACGTGCTGAAATACTACGGCATCGCCGTCGGCGAGGTGACGGCCGCCATCGAGAAGCAGGGCGGCATCTACCCTGCCGGGCAGTTCGGCGCCGAGCCGGCTCCCGACGGCGTGGCCTACACCTATACGGTGACCATGCCGCCGCAGATCTCCACCGCCGCGGAGTTCGCCGACATCGTCGTGCGGACCACCTCCTCGGGCGAACAGATCCGTCTGGGCGACATCGCCGAGGTGTCGCTCGGCAGCCAGACCTACGGCGTAAGCTCGTCCTACGAGAGCGACCCGACGGCCATGATCGTCATTTACCAGCAGCCGGGCAGCAACGCCGTGGCCGTGGGCGGCAAGGTCAAGGCCGCGATGGAACGCCTCTCGCAGCGGTTTCCGGACGGCGTCGAGGCCGCCACGATCGTCGACAGCACCACGAGCATCGACGCCGGCGTGAAGGACATCTTCCGCACGCTCGTCATCGCCCTCATACTCGTCATCTTCATCATCTTCCTCTTCCTCCAGGACTGGCGCGCGACGGTCATCCCCCTGGTGGCGATCCCCGTGTCGCTCGTCGGCGCCTTCGCGCTGTTCCCGCTGCTGGGATTTTCCATCAACATCATCTCGCTGCTGGGACTGGTGCTGGCCATCGGCCTTGTGGTCGACGACGCCATCGTCGTCGTCGAGGCCGCGCAGGTCAATATCGAACGGGGCATGAAACCCCGCGAGGCGGCGCTGGAGGCCATGCGCAACGTGGCCTCGCCGATCGTCGCCACGACAGTCGTGCTGCTGGCCGTATTCATCCCCGTGTCGTTCACCGGCGGCATCACGGGGCGGCTGTTCCAGCAGTTTTCGGTGACGATCGCCGTTTCGGTGGTCATCTCGGCCTTCAACGCCCTGACGCTCTCCCCGGCGCTCTGCGCCCTGCTGCTGCGACGCCGGGAACCGTCGCAAAAGGGATTTTTCGCCGCCTTCAACCGCTGGTTCGCACGGCAGATGGACCGTTACACGGCCTTCACGCCGACGCTGATGCGCCACGTCGCCCGCACGGGCGTGTTCGTGGCCGTGGTCCTCGGGGTGATCTTCGTCGTGTGGCGCAAACTGCCCGCGGGATTCCTCCCCGAGGAGGATCAGGGCTACGTGATGGTGATGGTCTCGACGCCCGAAGCCTCGTCGCTGCAAGTGACCCGACAGGCGATGGCTGATGCCGACGCCGTGATCCGCACGCTTCCCGAGGTCGCCTCGACGTCGTTCGCCGCGGGATTCAACATGATGGCCGGCATCGCCTCGACGTCGAGCGGCATCATCTTCGTCAAACTCGTCGACTACTCCGACCGCAGGCTCTCGGCCATGCAGATCGCCCAGCGGCTCACCGGAGAGCTTTACGTCGCGGTTCCGGGGGCCGAATGCTACGCCTTCATCCCGCCTTCGATTCCCGGACTAGGCGTCACCTCGGGCGTCTCGGTCGAAGTGCAGGACCTCGGAGGGCGCGGCACGGCCTACCTGATGGAAAACGCCGGGCGGCTGATGGATTCGCTGCGCAAAAATCCCGCGATCGCCTCGGTCACCACGCAGTTCGACGCCGGGGTTCCCCAGCGGCGGCTGCGTATCGACAAGCAGCAGGCGCTGGCCGCCGGCGTGGACCTCGGGACGCTCTACGGCGAGCTGACCACCCTGCTGGGCGGCGCGTACATCAACAATTTCACACGCTTCGGCAAACTCTACCAGACCTACATCCAGGCCGCGCCCGACTACCGCCTCGACCGGCGGTCGCTGGACAGCTACTACGTCACTTCGGCCTCGGGCGAGAGCGTTCCCGTGGCATCGCTGATCGACGTGGCGGACACCGTGGGCGTGGAGTACGTCTCGCAGTTCAACCTCTACCGTTCCGTCTCGCTCACCGTCACCCCCGCGGCGCGGGCCTCGACGACGACCGTCATGCGGGAGATCACCGCCACGGCCGCCGAAACGCTGCCCGACGACATCGGCACGGCGTGGAGCGGAACCTCCTATCAGGAGGCCAACGCCTCGAAGACCGGCGGGCTGGTCTACGCGCTGGCCCTCGTGTTCGTGTTCCTCGCGCTGGCGGCCCTCTACGAATCGTGGGGGCTGCCGCTGGCGATCCTGATGAGCGTACCGGTGGCGGTGCTGGGCGCGGTGCTGTTCGTCGGAGGCTCGCACCTGATGAACAGCCTGTACGTCAACGACATCTACATGCAGATCTCGCTCGTCATGCTGATCGGGCTGGCGGCCAAGAACGCCATTCTGGTCGTCGAATACGCCGACCGGCTGTTCCGCGAGCAGGGCGTCTCGCTGATGGACGCCGCCATCGGAGCCGCGAAACTGCGCGTGAGACCGATCATTATGACCGCCTTCGCCTTCATCCTGGGCGTCATGCCCCTCGTCTTCGCCAGCGGCGTCTACGCCACGGCCCGCAACATCATGGGCGTGGCCCTCGTGGGCGGCATGCTCTTCGCCACGCTGCTGGGCATCTTCGTCTACCCCGCGCTCTACTATTTCGTCGGGAAGATCGGCCGCTTCGAACAGCGCCGCGAACTTAAAAAACAGGAGGAGAACGCATGAAAACGCAACTTACGATAGCCGCCGCCGTGCTGACGCTGGCCGCCTGCACCCCGAAATTCTACCCGCCGCAGGTCGCGACGCCCGAAAGTTACGTCTACGGCGCGGGCTTCTCGTCCGACACGACGGGCGTGGGCGAACGCTGGTGGGAACTCTTCGGCGACACGACGCTCGACGCGCTGGTCGAACAGGCGTTGGCGAACAACCGCGACGTGGCCGTAGCGGCCGCGCGCGTCCAGCAGGCCCGGGCCAACCTCAAGACCGTAAGGGCGCAATACCTGCCGCAGATCGGCGCGGAAGCCACCGCCGAGGGCGAATATACGCCCGAGACGAAGATCGTGCAGTCGTATGCCGTCGAACCGACCCTCTCGTGGGAACTGTCGCTGTTCGGGGCGCTGCGCAACGCCAAACGGGCCGCAAAGGCCGAAATCGCGGCCTCGGAGTGGGCTTTGGCGGGCGTCAGGCTCTCGCTGGCCGCCGAGGTCGCCACGACCTACTTCACGCTGCTGGAGTATGAACGCGACCTCTCGATCGCCCGCCAGACCCTCCGGCTGCGGCGCGAATCGGCCGCGCTGATCGACTCGATGTTCCGCTACGGCATGTCCGACGGCGTGGCGCTGGAGCAGGCCCGGAGCCTGGTCTACACCGCCGAGGCGGACATTCCGCAGTACTGCCGCGCCGTGGAGCAGACGTGGCTTTCGATGGGAATTCTGTTAGGCGAGACGCCCTCCCGGGCGCGGCTTTCCGGAGCGGGGCTGCGACTGCTGACCGACTACCGCCCCGCGGACATTCCCGTGGGACTGCCCTCGGAGCTGCTCAAACGCCGCCCCGACATCCGCCAGGCGCATTTCAACATGTTGCAGGCGGCGGCGCAGGCCGGGCAGGCTCGGAGCGCGCGATTCCCGTCCATCTCGCTGACTGCCAAAGGAGGAGTTGCATCCAGTTCAATCAAAGGTTTAACTGCGGCGAACCCCTGGGCATGGGATGCGCTGGGTTCCGTCGCCGAGCCGATTTTCGGATTCGGGAAACTGCGCAACGCCGAGCGCGCCGCGATGGCAGCCTACACCCAGTCGGCCAAGACCTACGAGCAGACCGTGCTGACGGCGTTCGCCGATGTGGAAAAGGCGCTGGTGGCCATCGCCACCTACCGCAGCCAGACCGAGCGCACGGGCGAACTGGTGCTCTCCAACGACCGCATCGCCACGATGACCCGCGCGCTCTACCGCAGCGGACTGTCCGACTACCTCGACGTGATCGACGCCGAGCGCAGTCTCTACCAGTCGCAGATGTCGCACGTCAACCTCGTCGTGCAGCAGTATATCAACTACGTCACGCTCTGCAAGGCGCTGGGCGGAGGATGGGTTGCCGCAGTGCAGAATTAAGGATATACCTACTTATGAGGATTGCGCAAGTCGCCGCAAAATCGTATCTTTGGGCGCAAAAATACAGTAGAAAAAATGCGCTTATCCGAACTGAAGACCGGCGAATCGGCGACGATTGTCAAAGTGATGGGCCACGGAGGCTTTCGCCGCCGCATCATGGAGATGGGTTTTGTCCGCGGACAGCGGGTCGAAGTGATTCTGAACGCCCCCCTGAAGGATCCGATCGAGTATAAAATCATGGGCTACGACATCTCGCTGCGGCGCAGCGAGGCCGATATGGTCGTCGTGCTCACCGACGACGAAGCCGGGGAGTACCTCGCGCGGCGCGAGCGCCACCGCCATCACCGCCACGCACACTCCGGGGAGTGCGGATGCCCCGCGGCGGAGACTGCGCCCGCGGAAATCCGGACGGAGGAGTTCGGCGCGACGGAATCCGACGAGGCGTGCTGCGCGAGCATCGACGAGGTCGTGGCGCGCCACTCCCGCACCATCGCCGTCGCGCTGGTGGGCAACCCCAACAGCGGCAAGACCTCGCTTTTCAACGCCATATCGGGCGGCCACGAGCATGTGGGCAATTACAGCGGCGTGACCGTCGGGGCCAAGATCGGCCACCGCACCTACCGCGGCTACCGTTTCGAGGTCACCGACCTGCCCGGAACCTACGCCCTCTCGGCCTACACGCCCGAGGAGCGTTACGTGCGTCACCACCTCGCCACGAAGACCCCCGACGTGGTGATAAACTCGGTAGTCGCCTCGAATTTAGAGCGAAACCTATACTTAACTACCGAACTGATTGATATAAACCCGCGCATGGTCGTGGCGCTCAACATGTTCGACGAGTTGCAGGACAGCGGCGCGAAACTCGATTACGACAGTTTGGGTCGCATGCTGGGCGTGCCGATGGTTCCCGTAGAGGCGCGCAACAACCGCGGCATAGAGGCTCTGCTGGACACGGTGATCGACGTTTTCGAGAACCGCGACGAGCGCGTGCGCCACATCCATATCAACATGGGCCCCGTGATCGACGAGGGGCTGCGCAAACTCAACGGCGACATGAGCGCCTTCCGCGACGAACTCCCGAAAAACTTCCCGCCCCGCTACTACGCGATGAAGATGCTCGAGGGCGACCGGCAGGCCGAAGAGAGCCTCCGCGGCTGCGAGCGTTACGGAGTGTGGGCCGAAATCCGCGACCGCGAGGCCCGGCGCATCGCCGGGGAGCTGGGCGAGGATGTCGAAACGGCCTTCGCCAACCAGAAATACGGATTCATCCAGGGTGCGCTGAAGGAGACCTTCACCCCCGGACGGCGCGAGGAGGTGACGACGACGGCCATGATCGACACCTTCGTGACGCACAAGCTGTGGGGATTCCCGATCTTCTTCGCGCTGATGTGGCTCATGTTCTGGTGCACGTTCAGCCTCGGAGCCTATCCGCAGGAGTGGATCGACGCGCTGGTGGGATGGATCGGCGGCGCGGCGGACGCGCTGCTGCCCGCGGGGCCGCTCCGCGACCTGCTGGTCGACGGCGTCATCGGCGGCGTGGGGGCTGTGATCGTCTTCCTGCCCAACATTATGATCCTTTACCTCTTCATCTCGTTCATGGAGGATTCGGGCTACCTGGCCCGCGCAGCGTTCATCATGGACCGCGTGATGCACCGCATCGGAGTGCACGGGAAATCGTTCATCCCGCTGATCATGGGCTTCGGCTGCAACGTGCCCGCGATCATGGCCTGCCGGACCATCGAAAGCCGCAGCAGCCGCCTGATAACCATACTCATTACGCCGTTCATGTCATGCAGCGCGCGAATTCCGATCTACCTCCTGCTGGCGGGCACGTTCTTCGCCGCCGACGCCGGGACGGTGATGCTGGGCCTCTACGCGCTGGGGATCGTGCTGGCTGTCGTTACGGCGCGGCTGATGCGGCGGTTCCTCTTCCCGGTGGACGAGACGCCGTTCGTGATGGAGCTGCCGCCCTACCGCCTCCCGACGTGGAAAACCACGCTCAGCCACATGTGGGACAAGTGTGCGCAGTACCTCAAGAAGATGGGCGGCATGATCCTGATCGCTTCGGTCATCGTGTGGTTTTTGAGCTACTACCCCCGCACGGACGCCGCCGCCGGAACCGAGGCGCACTACGAAAATTCCTACCTCGGACGGCTCGGCAAGGGCTGCGAGCCGGTGTTCAGCCCCCTGGGATTCAATTGGAAAGCCGGCGTGTCCCTGCTGTCGGGCCTCCCGGCCAAAGAGATCGTGGTGTCGACGCTCGGCGTGCTCTACTCCGAAGGCGCCGCGACCGCTCCCGCAGAGGAGGAGGCCGTGATCGGCGGTGCGGACGGCGCGACGGAAATCATCGTGAAAACGGACGATCCGACGCCGGCAAAGGCATTCCGGACCGCGGAAGAGGAGGAGGCGGACTCGCTCTCGCAGCGGCTGCTCGCGAGCGGCGACTTCACGACGGCCTCGGCGCTGGCGTTCCTCGTCTTCATCCTGCTCTACATGCCCTGCATCGCCACGGTGGCCGCCATCGGCGCCGAAGCCGGGTGGAAATGGGCTGCGGCGTCGGTGGTTTACAACACGACGCTGGCCTGGTTCGTGGCGTGGATCGTATATCGGATCGCACTGATATTCTGAACGATGGACTGGCAGGATTACATCGTCGCAGCCATCGGGCTGGCGGTTGCGGCCATTGTCGCGAGGCGGCTGTGGTGTTTCGCGCGCGGACGGCGGCGGGGAGGATGCGCGTCGTGCGCGTCGGCGCAATGCCCGCTCAAGAAGCGCACCGGCAGGAATTGATTTGCCGGACACGGGCTGCGCCGGGGAGATTCTCCAAATAAATTTGGCATTGCACCCGGCATGCACTATATTTGTCGCCGCAAACGGCGGCAGGGTTCCGGGACCGGCTGAAAAGTCCGGTCCCGAACGTTCAAGGCCCGCCGCCAAAGTCGAACGACGATGACAGGACTTTTTCAGATTCTTCTTTTCTGGCTCATAGGCAATGCGTTGAGCCTTATCACCGGAGGTTACGTGTCGGGCAACATCATCGGCATGATCCTGCTCTTTGCTGCGCTGTGCCTGCGCTGGGTGCGGGCCGAGACGGTGCGCCCCGCGGCGCGGTTCCTGTTGGGGGCCATGGCGCTCTTTTTCGTGCCCTACGGGGTGGGGCTGATGGACTCCTACCGGGTGATCCTCGAAAACCTCTGGGCCATCCTCGTCTCGGGAATCGTCTCGACGATCCTCGTGCTGATCGTCGCCGGCCAGACCTTCCAGAGCCTGAACCGCCGCGCCCGCCTGCGGCACATCAAACAACTCCGCCACGATGCCTGACGCCTCATTTCTCTCCTCGGACCTCTTTCTGCTGACCCTCACCGTGGGGCTTTACTGCCTCGGAGGGATGATCTACCGCCGTACGCGGCTGCCGCTGCTGCATCCCGTGCTGCTGACGTTCGTCGCCGTGATCGTCTTCCTGCGCTGCGCCGGAATCGGCTACGAGCGTTACCGCGACGCCACGGGCATCCTCAATTTCGCCCTCGGCATGTCGGTCGTGGCGCTCGGGTATCTGCTCTACGAACAGTTGGAACGCCTGCGCGGAAGCCTGCTTCCCGTGGGCATGGCCACGCTCGCGGGATGCGTCGTCGGGGTGTTGAGCGTCGTCTATATCGCCATGGCGTTCGGCGCCGAGCGGCAGATTCTCAACTCCATAGCCCCCAAGTCGGTCACGGTGCCCATCGCCGTGTCGGTCGCCGGACCGCTGGGCGGCAACGTCTCGGTGACGTCGGTCGTGGTCTTCTGCGTGGGGATTTTCGGCAGCATCTTCGGCGAATGGATTCTGCGCCGCTGCGGGGTCCGCGACCCCGAGGCCCGGGGATTCGCCCTCGGAGCCGCAGCCCACGGCATCGGCACGGCCCGCGCCATCGAAATAGGAGCCGCCGAAGGGGCTTTGAGCGGTCTGGCCATGGCCCTGATGGGGCTGGCGACGGCGCTGCTCATGCCGCTGATGGAGAAATATCTGTATTAGACGCAAGACCTTGTGCGCATGCGGCGAAGAAACGAGGCGCGGAGACGTCCGGTTCGCCTTGCAGCGCAGACCGGGGAATTAATGCTCAATTTTTAATTCTTAATTTTTAATTTTATTATTATTTCCCTATCTTTGCCCGGAAAGCATAATCCCAAACATATTCAAGCTATGGCAAAAGCAGTCAACATCGCCCGTTCGCACCGGTTGGACGGCATCGGAGAGTACTATTTTTCGCGCCGTCTGCGCGAGATCGCCGAGATCGAAGCGGCCACCGGCCGCCAGATCGTAAAACTGGCCATGGGCAGCCCCGACCTGCCGCCCCATCAGTCCGTGATCGACCGCCTGGCGAAAGAGGCGCAGCGTCCCGACGTACACAAGTACATGTCTTATCAGGGTGAACCCATCCTGCGCAAGGCTTTTGCCGACTGGTACAAGAAATGGTACCGCACCGAGCTGGACTTCAAGTCGGAGGTGCTGCCGCTGATCGGCTCGAAGGAGGGTATCATGCACATCTGCATGACGTTCCTCAATAAGGGCGACAAAGTTCTCGTCCCGAATCCCGGCTACCCCACCTACTCGGCGGCCGTGCGTCTGGCGGGCGGCGAAATGCTCCCCTATGCGCTGAACAAGCAGACCAACTTCTACCCCGACTTCGACGCCATCGAAAAGGCCGGGCTGGACGGTGTGAAGATGATGCTCGTCAACTACCCCAACATGCCGACGGGACAAACCCCCTCGATGGAGCTGTTCCAGAAGATCATCGACTTCGGAGCCAGGCACAACATCCTGATCGTGCACGACAACCCGTACAGTTTCATCCGCAACGCCGAACACCCGATCTCGATCATGGAGGCCGAGGGCGCGAAGGACGTGGCGCTGGAGATGAACTCGCTGTCGAAAGGCCACTCGATGGCCGGCTGGCGCGTGGGCGTCGTCGTGGGCAAGAAGGAGTGGATCGACTCGATCCTCACGTTCAAGTCGAACATGGACTCGGGTATGTTCTACCCCATTCAGGCCGCTGCCGACACGGCGCTGGCGCTGGGCGAGGAGTGGTTCAAGGAGCTGAACGACATCTACTACGGCCGCGAGAAGCAGGCTTACGAACTGCTCGACGCGCTGGGATGCCGCTACCGCAAGGGACAGGCGGGCCTGTTCGTGTGGGCCGAGCTGCCCGAGGGCTACGAGGGCGACAGCTTCGCATTCTCGGACGAAGTGATGGAGAAGACCGACGTGTTCCTGACCCCCGGCGGCATCTTCGGTTCGGAGGGCAACGGCTACATCCGCATCACGCTCTGCTGCCCCGAGGCGCTGCTGAAGAAGGCCACCGAGAAGATCAAAGCCGCTTTCGGCAAGTAGAGGCGAAATCACGGCCTTACAGAAACAGCCGCCCCCAAAGGGCGGCTGTTTCTCGTTCACGCCTCTCCCGGCATCTCTGCGCGTTGGGCGGAAACCATTCGCCGCAAAACAGGAAGGTCCCCTCCAGAACGAGGGGACCTTCCCGTATGGCGGAACGAACCGCAACCTACTTCATCAGCCAATGCCGCTTGAGCCACTCGCGGACGGGCAGGTCGTAGAGTTTCAGGCAGGCCCAGGCCAGACCGACGGCAAGCAGGAAAATCGCGACATTCACGAAAATGCCCGTGCCGAGCGGAGCGTCGGGATTCCCGGCCACCCAGGCCATCTGCATATAGACCAGCGGGTAGTGGGTGATGTAGAGCGGGAAGGAGATTTCGCCGAGGAACGTGCAGACGGCCACCGACCGGGCGCCGGCGACACGGCTTCCGGCCCCCATCGAGACGATCAGCGGGAAGACGAACAGGATGACCAGCGCCTGATAGCCACCGTCGATCCACGGGGCCGAAACACTCCCGACATGGGGCATGACCAAAGCGGCCGCGATCAGCAGCGAGCACCACCAGAATCCGCCCCGCACGCGGATCGCCGCACCGAGGCGCGAGAGCAGCAGTCCCGCGAAGAAGGGATACAGCAGCCGCGAGAAACCGATGTAGATTTGCTCCGGGGTGACGCTCCAGCCGCCGATGACGGTGTAGGCCGCAGAGCGGTCGGCGGAAAGCAGGCCGAACAGGTCGAGATTCAGCGTGAGGTCCAGCGTCAGCACCGCGGCCCCGGCCACGAACAGCCCCAGCACGAATTTCGGGAAGCGCCGGATGACGAGGGCATAGAGGATATTGGCGATGTATTCGTAGAGCAGCGACCATGCGGGTCCGTTCAACGGGCTGGTCTCGCCCCAGCCGCGGATGTCCCACGACGGCAGCGCGGGCAGCATCGTACAGCCCAGCAGGCAGATCAGCAGCACCTCCCACCACTGTACGCCGGCGATCATCGGGAAGGCCGCGGACCCGAAGTAGAAGAACAGCGCGCCGATGAGAGACCCCATGATGACCATCGGATGCAGACGCACCAGGCGGCGCTTGAAGAAGCCCTTGAGCGACATGCGGTTCCAGCGGTCGTCGTAGGCGTAGCCGATCACGAAGCCCGAGAGCACGAAGAAGAAGTCGACGGCCAGATAGCCGTGGTTGAGCACCTGGTAGGCAGGGCCTTTGGAGTAGGTTTCCAGCAGGTGGAAGGCCACCACGATCATCGCCGCCACGCCGCGCAGTCCGTCGAGGATTTCGTAGCGCGGCTTCGAGGCCAGGTAACCGGTTGCGGTCGCAGACATGGGGATCGGACGGGATTCGTTACTCCTCGACGATGCGGATCGAAAGAATCTTGTCGCCCGGGCGGATGTCGTCGATCACGTCCAGCCCTTCGACCACCTGCCCGAAGCAGGTGTGACGGCCGTCGAGATGCTGCGTATTCTCGCGGTTGTGGCAGATGAAGAACTGCGAACCGCCCGTGTCGCGCCCGGCATGGGCCATCGACAGCACGCCGCGGTCGTGGCGCTGGCGCGGGGCCGACGTCTCGCACTTGATCGTGTAGCCCGGACCTCCCGTGCCGTCGCCCCTGGGGCAGCCGCCCTGGATCACGAAGTCGGGAATCACACGGTGGAAGGTCAGCCCGTCGTAGAAGTTGTGTCCGGCCAGTTCGACGAAGTTGGCCACGGTTCCGGGGGTCTCGTCGGCATACAGCTCGGCTTTCATCGTCCCCTTTTCGGTCGAAATAATTGCGTACTTTTTCATGGATCGGTTTTATGGTCCGGTTCCGGCTGAACGGCCCGCGGTTTTCGCGGGTCGCTCGCGGCCGGGAAGCCGGAGTTGTCGTTATTCGGTGACTTTCACTTTTGCGGCGGCGGCGCAAACCCGTTCGCGCAAGGCTTCGAGGCTGCTGCCGTGGGGTTCGTAGCCCACGACGACGCCCATGCGGCGGTTCACGCGCGCCGAGGGTTTGCCGAAGATGCGGATGTCGGTGCGGGGATCTCCGGCGACGGCCTCTTCCACGCCCCCGTAACGCGGCGCGGAGGTCTCCACGCCCGAGAGGATCACCGCGCTGGCGCCCATGCGCTCGAAGGTGACCGCCGGAATGGGAATTCCCAGCACGGCGCGCAGGTGCAGTTCGAACTCATTGAGGTTCTGCGTCCCGGCCAGCGTCACCATGCCCGTGTCGTGCGGCCGGGGCGACAGCTCGGAGAAATAGACCCCGTTGTCGCGGCTCAAAAAGAACTCCACGCCCCACAGTCCGGCCCCGGTGAGGGCTTCGGTGACGGCGGCGGCCATGCGCTGCGCCTCGGCGAGGTGTTCGAGTGCGATCACGGGCGACTGGAAACTCTCGCGGTAGTCGCCGCCCTTCTGCACATGGCCGATCGGCGGGCAGAAAAGCGTCGGGCCGTCCTTCTGGGTGACGGTCAGCAGCGTGATCTCGCTGTCGAAGCGGATGAACTCCTCGATGATCAGTTCGCGGATGTCGCCGCGCGACCCTTCGCAGCCGTAATGCCAGGCGCGTTCCAGCTCGTCGGGACCCTTGACCAGCGACTGCCCCTTGCCCGAAGAGGACATCAGCGGCTTGACCACGCAGGGGAAGCCGATTTTCGCGGCGGCCTCGCGCAGTTCGCCGAGCGATGCGGCGTAGAAATACCGCGCCGTCTTCAGCCCCAGTTCCTTCGCCGCGAGGTCGCGGATGGCCTTGCGGTTCATCGTGAAATTCACGGCCCGGGCGCTCGGTACGACCTGGACGCCCGCCCGCTCGAACTCGTAGAGCCGTTCGGTGCGGATGGCCTCGATCTCGGGAACGATGATGTCGGGGCGGTGTTTTGCGACCGCAGCGGCCAGCGCGTCACCGTCGAGCATGTCGAAGACCTCCGCGGCGTCGGCCACCTGCATCGCGGGAGCGCCCGCATACTTGTCGCACGCCACGACGGTCTGTCCCAGCCGCTGTGCCGCAATCGCGAACTCCTTGCCCAGCTCGCCGGAACCCAGAAGAAGAATGGTTTTCATATCAGCATGTAGTTTAGTTACAGTATCGTTTAGTCGTTCTCATGGTCAATCTCCTGCGGCCTTTGGCCACATTTGCAAATCTGACCCTCCCCTAAATCCCCTCCTCGGAGGGGACTTATCGCATGCGACCGGATTGTCAACCAAAATGCGGGCACCGCTTATCGGGAATAGTCCCCCTGTTTTTTGCAACGCAAAGATAGCTTTTTCCGCCGAATTTCGTATCTTGTAACGACAAAACTGCGCAAGCCCAATGAAATACTCCAAAATCCTGCTGTGCTTCGGCGCGCTGTGGGCGTCGTCGGCATTCCCGGCCCCGGCTCCCTGCGACACGCTCCGCGTCGCCTTCCTGACCGACATCCACGTGACGCCCGGCAACGTGCAGGATTCGCTGTTCCGCGTCGCGGTGGACGAAATCAACGCCTCGCCGTGCGACATCGTGATCTTCGGCGGCGACCTCACCAACCTGGGCAGCGACGCCGAACTGGAATACGTCCACGGGCTGATCTCTCGGCTCGAAAAACCGTGGCACGCCGTGCCGGGCAACCACGAGACCACGTGGTCCGAAAGCGCCTGCACGACCTTCGCCCGGATCTTCGGCCACGACGGGCGCACCGCCTTCCGGGCCGGGGACTACCTCTTTCTGGGCTACGCTTCGGGACCTTTTATGAAGATGGCCATGGGAGCGGTGCGCACCGAGGACCTCGCGTGGCTGGCCGCGGAGGCCGCCAAGGCCCGGCCCGGCCAGCGCATCGTGAGCCTCTGCCACTATCCGCTGAACAACGACCTCACGAACCGCACGGAGGTGACGGCGACGCTCCGGCGGCTGGATATCCCGCTCACGCTGTTCGGCCACTACCACCGCGCACCCTCGCTGTTCAACTTCGACTCCATAGCAGGCATTCAGGGACGCGCCCTGCGCGGCAAGAGCGATTCCGACGCGGGCTACACACTGCTCGACTTCTGGGGCGACTCGGTCCGTGTGCGCGAAAAGACGCTGGGCGCGGAGCCGCGCACCCGCTTCACGATCCGCATGCAGGACGACCCGCAAACGCTGGCCCTCGCCTCCGACCCGACGCCCCCGGTTCCCGACTACAAGGCGCATGCGCAGCTTGTGTTGCAGGACAGCGCCACAATCTACACCGGAGCGGCCTTTTACAAGGACCTGGTGTATTACGGCACGACGCAGGGCGTGCTGCGGGCCTACGACACGCGCCGCAACCGCGAGGTGTGGCGTCAGCGTTTCGGCGGGGCGCTCTACACCACGCCCCTCGTGGCCGAAGGGCTGGTCATCGCCGGCACGACCACCGACGGACTGCGCGCCTACGACGCCCGCACGGGCCGCGAACGGTGGCACATCGACACCCCGACACCGATCGTCGGGCAGGGACTCGTCGACGGCCGCGGCAGCGGCGCGGCGCTCTACATCGGGCTGGGCAACGGCACGATGGCCAAAATCGCGGTGCGCGACGGGCGGATTCTGTGGCGTTACGACTACGGCCGCGGCCAGTCGCAGGGGCAGCCCGCGCTGGCGGACGGGAAACTGGTTTTCGGAGCCTGGAACGGGCATCTTCACTGCCTCGACGCCGCGACGGGAAAACTCGGCTGGAAGTGGACCAACGGCTCGAAAAGCCTCTTCCTGTCCCCGGGCAACATCGTTCCCCGGATCGCCGGAGGACGCGTGTTCATCGACGCGCCCGACCGCGCCGTCACCTGTCTCGACCTCGCCTCGGGAAGCGTCGTATGGCGCTGCACCGACTACAAGGCCCGCGAAGCATCGGGCATGAGCGCCGACGGCAAACGCTTCTACGTCAAAACCATGGACGGCGAACTGCTGGCCATCGACACGGCCCCGGACGCCTTCCGCCGGCTGTGGATCACCCCCGCGGGCTTCGGCTACGACTACACGGCCTGCCCGGTGACCGTGAGCGGCGGCATAGCCTACCTCGCCGACCGCTCGGGCAACGTCGCCGCCGTGCGCGAGGACGGCACGCCGCTGTGGTGCGTCAAGTGCTGCAACTCGGCGGCGAACTTCATCACCGAGGCTCCCGACGGCTCGCTGTGGGCGACTTTCGCCGAAGGGAAGATCTTCCGCATCCCTCCGCACGCACCCGCAGGGCACAAAAAGAAAATCCCGTAATTCTCAGAATTACAGGATTTTTCTCATAACTACTCGGTTTTCAGTGGAGGTGGCGGGAGTCGAACCCGCGTCCAAACAGGGAACCCGAAAGCTTTCTACACGCTTAGCCGCCATTTGATCCTTCTCCCCGTGCCTGGCAGGCAGCTACCGAACACAAGGCCCAGTTCCTTGATTTTCGCGCACCGGCCGGAACCCTCCGGCGCACTATCTCTAAATGGATGATACCCCGTATGAAGAGCCGTTAAAGAGCGGAACGTCCCTTCGGGATACTCGTCGCCAAAGCGCCTGGGCTTCGGCGATTAAGCCAATTTTCCTTGAAAATTAGGCAGCGAGTGCAAGGCTGTTATTGCCATTTGTAGTTTGAGCATCGGGATTAACGAGCCGCCACACAGCGCTCGGCGTGCTTACAATCAAACTCTGCCTGCTGTCAAAACCAGGCACCCCCGGTCTTTCCGCGCAAAGTCAATCGGAAACAGTGCAAAGATAGTACAAAACGCGGGCATTCGCAAATTTATTTGACAAATGCCGGGCGCAGCCCCGTCGGACCGAAAGCACCGGAGCC
>ENA-UEQQ01000332-UEQQ01000332.1-human-gut-metagenome-genome-assembly--contig:-NODE-332-length-16991-cov-25.729691_pt1 | contig 16991 bp, 19 predicted proteins | sample MGYA00242956_ERZ507956 | MGnify/ENA primary metagenome ERZ507956 (study PRJEB26167, sample SAMN06115407) | human gut metagenome | host: Homo sapiens | place: China:Hubei | collected 2016-07-12... | reverse complement strand
ACAGAATGCCGCAGATTAAATCAACAGGGTACTCGATGTTCTTCTCCTCGAGCTTCGCGCCCCATTCGTCCAGCCTTGTTTCGATGCGTTCTATCAGATTTTTCACCTGTTTCCACTCCTTTTTTGAACCATAAAAGCAGGGGGTCGGGGCTATCCCCTCCCCCCCTGCTTCAGCTTTTTGTCGCTATGAGGACTTTTTATCAGCCTGCCACGATGTCCTTATACTGCTCGACGATGCTCTTGACGTTCTCAATGTGAGCCTTCACATCGTCCTCGGTCATGGTATCGACTTCCAGCAGCATGGTGTCGTTCAGCCACTCGACCATCTCATCATCGGCGAGGATCTTATCATACAGCTCTTTCAGCTCGGCAACCTTTGCGGCGTCAGTACCTTTGCGAGCCATGACGAAGCAGCGGTTGCGGAAGTAGGGGTAGCCCTTGGAGCCAACGCCCTCAACGCCTGCGAAGGGGCCGTTTTCGATAGCCTTGTCATCGAATGCGCAAACCACATCAACGCCGCCCTGCTGGTAGGTCTCAAGAATCTGAGACTGGTGAGAGACCGCGAAGTTCGTCTCGCCCTTTGCCACAGCCTGTGCAGCCTCCGCAGCGGACTGGTACGGAGTCAGTTTCAGCTGGTCGCCGGCACCCATAGAGCCGAACAGAGCCGCTGCCAGGAAAGCCTCGGAGCCGGTAGCGCCGTTAACGGCCACGGATACGGGGTTGCCTGCCTTGACATAGGCCTCCAGATCGTCCAGATTCTTGAGGTTCAGTGAAGAATCAGCGGACAGGACGAAGACGGAGGAGTACAAGTTCTCCACGAACTCGAAATCGTCGTAGCTGAACTGCAGCTTGGCCGGATCCAGAGTCTCGGTAATGGCGAACAGACCCTCACCGGCGAAGACCAGTTCCTTATCATTTGCCTTAGTACTGGACACCCAAGTGTTGACAGTAGCAGCATCGCCCTTGACGGCTTCAGCAACCAGTGTGATTTTATTATCAGAATAATCAGGGGACTTGGCAGCAGCCTTTTGGCTGACCATCGCTGCTACACCAGACGGTGCCCACGGGCAGGTAACTTTCCAGCTCTCCTGTTTGCTTCCGCAGCCAGTGAGCATCGACAAAGCGAGCACACCAGCGGTAACAAACGCCGCCATACGCTTTTTCATCATTTTACTCTCCTTTTTTCTTTATGCCTTTTCGTGTGGTAGCAAGCACTTCACCGTGCTTTTGTTACCAACAAGATAACATTTCAAGCAATTTCAAGTCAACAAATTTTTTTATTTTACAAAAAAAGTTGTCTGGAAAAAGAGCTAAATGACCACATCTGTATTTTGCTGTAGAAAACTTATTGTGCATATTGCACATCAGCTTGAATCATCTTTGTGCAGCTTAAATTCTTTCATGATGTAAAGTGTATCATATTCATAATAGAAGTCTTACTATTGTCTCCATTCATAAATAATTTCTTCGGAATCATCTTGACGTACTCTACGAACCATGATATTCTCTATCACAAATCCCACTGAACTTGTAGATTGATTGCAAATCTTCTGCAAAAGTGGTTGGTTATCACCGTGAGACCCACCACTTCAGTGAGGAAAAATCCACGAAAGAACTTACCGCCCCGCAACACACCCGATTCATTTTGCCGCCGATTCACCCCGACAAAATCCATCGCTGCGCTGCTTGGGCGGTATTTTTCTTTATGGGAAACGTACCTTGAAAATTTCATAAGCCGACCGGACGTGATACCGACTTTTCGTCAACGCCGCTGCAAAACAGGGGTAGGAACTTCGTTCGGAGCAAACGGTGACCCCATTACATGAGCAGAACCCCTCTACTTATTTTTTGCGTCTTAACAATTCGGAAACATTTGTTGAAAATGCGTTTTGAGCGCAGCGGTAGAGGGCAAGAACCGTCCCGTGGCCACAAATTTTCAATTCTTGAAAATTTCCTGGCCATCCGGGACTTCACTTCTCAAACTCTTGCGAGTTTTCCAAGTGATCTTGTTGGGGTAGCGCTTGTCGGGGCAACGCCCCTCCATCTGCTGTCGCAGACCGCGCTGCCGCTTAAAAGTCCCACTGGGGCTTTCATTGCTGCGCTGCGCTTCGCAAACGCGGTCCCACCCCAAACCCTGCTCATGGTTCGCACCTGACGGTGCGAACAGCAACGGCGTGTCGTGCTTACATAACTTCACCGAGGAGTTATCGAACAGACAGGAGGTACAATGACCAAAACGAATGTTCAACCGATTCCTAGCAATTCCCAGCACCACGACACGCCGAACAACAAAACGCACGTCATCAAGTTCCGTGTGACAGCGGAGGAAAAAGCGTCACTGGAACTCACTTGCAAACTCCTGAATCTCTCCCTCTCCACCTTTATCCGCCGTGCCATCCACAACGTCAAGATTGAGAAAACAGTCATCGTTGCAGGCGGTGGAGAAGAAACCCTGACCGCTGTTTCCACCCTGCTTGCCCAGTGCAGCAAGGTGGGCACCAACCTCAACCAGCTTGCAAGGCACTTCAATTCCGGCGGTGCGGACACCGAGCAGATCCGAGCGAAAATCCTTGACGAACTTGCAGACCTGACCGCATTTCGGCTGCACGCCGAGAAAGTTCTGGGTGAACTGTATGGCAACGCTCAAGCATATCGCCTCTAAAAACTCGGACTACACCGCCATCGAAGCGTACCTTGTTTACCAGCACGATGAGTTCACCGGAAAGCAACTTCTTGATGAACAGGGCAAGCCGAAGCTGCGGGAATCCTACCTGCTCAATACGCTTGAGTGTGGCGATTTTTCCTTTGCAACAGCCTGTCTGCTGGCAAACCGCAAGTATGGTAAGAACACCCAGCATGGTGATATCAAAAGCCACCAGTATATCATCAGCTTTGACCCCAGAGATGCAGCCGACAACGGCTTGACCATGGAAAAGGCACAGGCACTTGGCCTGAAGTTTTGTTCTGAAAATTTTCCCGGTCATCCTGCCATCGTCTGCACTCACCCGGATGGGCACAACCATTCGGGAAACATTCACGTCCACATCGTGATCGGCAGCATCCGAACACGCAAGGTGGAACGCAAGCCCTATATGCAGAAGCCCCGCGACTGGCTAGAGGGCATGAAACACTCTAGCACTGCCCAGACCATGCGGCACTTGCGTGTTGAGGTCATGGAGCTGTGCGAGGGTGCCGGACTGTACCAGATCGACCTGCTCAACGGCTCGAAAGAGCGTGTGAGCGAAGCCGAGTATTGGGTGCGCAGACGCGGCCAGTTGAAACTTGACCGTGAAAACGCGGCCCTCACCGCAGATGGACAGCAGCCCCGGCAGAAGAAGTTTGAAACCGTGAAAGACACTTTACGGAAACAGATTTCTTCAGTGCTGTACCGCACAACGAGTTTTGAAGAGTTTTCCGATAGGCTCATGCAGCAGTATAGCATCACCGTCAAGGAAAGCCGTGGACAGCTTAGCTATCTGCCCGCTGGCAGAACGAAGTTTATCCGAGCGAAACATCTCGGTGACAAGTTCGATAAGTCAGCAGTGCTTGTCACGTTGCAGGCAAACGCCGAACGCAAACCCAAGGCGCAGTTCAAGCAGGATACCATCGGGAAACTGGTGGATATTCAGGCGAAGCTGAAACAGGGCAAGGGCATCGGCTACGAGCGTTGGGCGAAAAAACACAACCTCAAAGCCATGGCACAGACCTTGATTCTCCTAGAAGAAAAGGGCTTGACTGACGAGGACGCACTCGACCAGAGAATCGCAGAGCTTGACACCAAGTTCCATGAATCACTGACCGTAGTGAAAGACCTCGAAGGTCGCATGAAAGTCAACAAAGAGCTGCGCTATCACGTCGCAGCCTACACCAGCACCAAGAGCGTTGCACAGCAGTTAAAAGCTGCAAAACGACCCGCAGCCTTTGAAGAACAGCACCGTGCAGAGCTGACAGCGCACCGGGCGGCAGCAGCCTATTTCAAGGCAAATGATATCACCAAGCTGCCCAGCCCGAAGAAACTGGAAGCCGAGTATGCGCAGCTGGCATCCGAAAAGGCAAAATTCTACGAGCAGTACAAGGAAGCCAAAGAGGAACTGCTCAAGCTGAAAACCGCAAAGCAGAATGTTGCGTCCTTTTTCCGGGAGGAAGAACAGACGCAGCAGGAGAGATAAAGGAGTGTGCGTATGATCAATCTGAAAATCGACCCGGAGTTCCAGTCCCAGATTCCCCCTCTGACCGATGATGAATTTAAGCAGCTTGAAGAAAATATCCTCAAAGAGGGCAAGCTGATCTCTCCTTTGATTGTTTGGAACAACACCCTTGTTGACGGACACAATCGTTATGCCATCCTCCAGAAACACCCGGAGATTTATTTCTCCACCATGCCGCTCCCGTTTGAAAGCAGAGAAGAAGTCCTCGCTTGGATTTGTAAGAACCAGTTGGGGCGGCGCAATTTAACCCCGGAGCAGAAGTACTACCTGATGGGCAAACAGTATGAAGCCGAAAAAGCCGCGCACGGCGGTGATCGCAAGAGCAGCGATGCAAAATCAAGTTCGCTAAATGCGAACTTGATCGACAGCACCAAAACCTGCGACCGAATCGCAGAAGAAAACGGTGTGAGCAAGGACACCGTTATCCGCGCCTCGAAGTATATGAAAGGCGTGGAGATTGCGGAAGAACTGATGCCGGGCTTAAAGCAGAGCATCCTGTCCGGACAGATGAAAGTGTCCAAAGCGGATATGCACCGCCTTGCCAGGGCGGCCTACAATGACCGTGCACAGACCTTGCAGGATATTCTGCACCCGGAGCTGAAGGTGGAACCGAAGCCTGACGCTGACGGTGTGATTCGTGTTCCGGGCAAAGCTCCTGTCATGCCATTCCGAAAGTTTGAATCGATTTACGACAGCGATGCTTACCCGGAAGATCTGCGGTACAGGTATGTAGCATTGGAAGATGTGACCACTCGTTTCCGCATTGCGTTCAACTATCAGTTGGAGCAAATGCCCGATAATGCACAGCGTGATGTGATTCTGGAGATCATTCACAAGCACAAGGACTACCTTGCTTCTCTGGAAGCCGCACTCGCAGATGTTAAAGACCAGACAGCATAACATCAGGCACATGGTATGCTGTTCACAGATGTCCAAAGGAGCGTGCGTTTGAACAAAAAGAAAAAGTCCACAAACACTTCCCCTTATCCCGATGAAGTCATCGACCGTCTGGCACGGGCATTCTACCCGGCCATCCTTGCCTGCTGGAACAGCGAGGAAGGCCAGCGGGAGTTTGCCGCGTGGCAGGCGGAGCAGGCTCATCACACCACCAGTAAAGAGAAACAGAGCGTTCCCGACGGGGAACGCCCTGTTGTACATATCGTTATCGTCTGTGGCTTTTGGCAGGGTGCGTCCTTCTGCTGGGTATCCGTAAAACAGTTTTCGAGAAATGACACGGCAACTGCCTGTCAGGATTGGTTACGGAGTACCCGGCTAGGCCGAGGAAGCATCAAGTCCCATGTCCGCACCGTTAAGGTGCTGGGTATGGGACTTTTTGCATTTCAGGAACGTGTACACCTCTGGAAAGGTGTAACACACTAGACTTTGTACCAAAGTCGTGTGCCAAGGGTGCTGCGCCCCTTTGGAATCCCTGCTTACATCGCCCATGGGCGATGTGGATTCGCCGCACAAAAAGCTCTCACAAATGCACACCCGGCTGTCTGCGGCGAGGAGAAGGCACTTCTGCGGAAGTGTAATAACCCACTATAACACTTTCATCCCTGCGGTCTGCAAAGTGTAGTGGGCTCTCCGAGGGGGAAACGGCTGTATAGGGTGCGCTTCGGGCAAATCGCTGCGTACGTGCGTACCAATCTCTCGTACGCACGTACGCAGTAAAACGGCTAAAATCTCCTATATAGGGGTGTTCTTCTGGAAATCAATATGATATACTCAACTTGATCAACCATCAACTAATAAGAGGAGGTAATATTATGGGAAAAACTTTTGTGTGCAGCTTATGCCGTAATGGAATCATTGGCGGTGGTTTGTACATTGATGAACAGAGCATTACATATTCCACCCAAAAGCTTACAGTCAGTCCGCTATATCGCAGCCTTGTATTGCCCATGAAGGAGATAAAGGAGATTTCATGGAGCCAGATGGTCGTTCCTGTTGCAGCAATTTCCATGAAAGACGGAGAATGTTATAAATTTATCATATATAACAAATCAGGATTTGAAAAGGCATATAAGCAATATAGCAACCACCAAGAATGAAATCACCTGGCAGGGTTTGGGGCAGGCACGCCCCAACAAGAAGCTGTCCCAAAAGGGCAAGAATTTTCAAGAATTGAAAATTTGTGGCCACGGGACGATTCTTGCTCTCACGAAAACCCATACTTTTTGAAAATCCGCTTTTCGCAGCCAAAGGAGGATGCACCATGAAAAAAGAGATCGAAGCCTTCGTCAACGCAGCCAACGAGCAGGAGTTGGAAGCCGCATGGAATAACCTCTCGGCAGAGGAACAGCGAGTTTTCGAGCAGCTCATGGAGGAAGACTCACCCGAAGATGCACTGGCATTTTTTGCCCAGCTGTATGACGATGCCCCGAAGGAGCAAGCCAGCGAAACCGTGAGCATCTCCGAAAATGAAATCTATTTCAAGCGGCAGCCCTTGACCGAAGAGCAGAAGAAGCACGGCTCCTATGTAGATGAGAACGGCAATCTCCATGTCAAGAACCTGTCTGCATTCTGGATTCCTGAACTGACCACCACGGAGAAAGTCGGTCACACCACCTACACCGTGACCGGCAGCTATGAGGGCAAGGAATCCTTTTTGAAGAAACTGGAGCGCATTGTTGCCAAGAACGCCCAGCAAAAATTTGAAGATGAGGGTGCAGACGAATGACAACTGCGTCCAATTCTGCTATACTTGATCCGGTAACCAATCCTGTACTGACAGTTGCTCCACAGAATAAGGAGGACACAACAATGTCTGGAGCAACGAATAAAATCACCGCACTTTACTGCCGACTGTCGCAAGAGGACGCACGGCTCGGCGAAAGCCTGTCCATTGAGAACCAGAAGGTCATCCTTCTGGAATACGCCAAAAAGAACCACTTCCCGAACCCGGTGTTCTTTGTTGATGATGGCTATTCTGGCACGAACTATGACCGCCCCGGCTTTCAGAGTATGCTGGTCGAGATCGAAGCAGGGCGTGTAGGAATCGTTATCACAAAAGACCTGTCCCGACTGGGGCGCAACTCTGCCTTGACGGGTCTGTACACAAACTTCACCTTTCCCCAGTATGGCGTTCGCTACATTGCCATTAACGACAATTACGACACCATTGACCCGAACAGCGTAAACAACGATTTTGCGGGCATTAAGAACTGGTTCAACGAGTTTTACGCCCGCGATACCAGCCGCAAGATTCGGGCTGTCCAGAAGGCCAAGGGAGAGCGTGGAGTACCGCTGACGGTCAATGTCCCCTACGGCTATGTGAAAGACCCGGAGAACCCGAAGCATTGGCTTGTTGACCCGGAAGCGGCTGCGATTGTGAAGCGCATCTTCTCCATGTGCATGGAGGGACGTGGGCCGACCCAAATTGCGAACCAACTGTGGGCAGATAAAGTTCTGACTCCTACCGCCTACAAGTTGAGCCATGGCCGGAGTACAAACGCACCTGCCCCGGAAGACCCTTACCGCTGGGATAAAAGAGCAGTAAGTTTGATTCTGGAACGCCGGGAGTACACTGGCTGCACAGTCAACTTCAAGACCTATACTAACTCTATCTGGGATAAAAAGAGACATCTGAATCCTGTGGAAAATCAGGCTATCTTCCTAGATACACATGAGCGCATTATTGACGATGATGTGTTTGAAAAGGTTCAGGAGATTCGTAACCAGCGTCACCGCATGACCCGGACAGGCAAGAGCAGCATTTTCTCCGGTATGGTCTACTGCGCTGACTGCGGTTCTAAGATGCAATATGGTTCGTCCAACAACAGGGACTTCAGTCAAGACTTCTTTGATTGCTCTCTGCACAAGAAGAACGGGAGCAAGTGCAAGGGACACTTCATCCGGGTAAAGGTTTTGGAGGGCCGTGTGCTAAGCCATGTTCAGCGGGTGACGGACTACATCCTCTGTCATGAGGACTACTTCCGCAAGGTCATGGAGGAGCAGCTTCGGGTGGAAAGCACCGAAAAGCTGACTGTCCTGAAGAAGCAGCTTGCCCGGAATGAGAAGCGGATCGCAGACCTCAAACGGCTGTTCATGAAGATTTACGAGGACAATGTTAACGGAAAGCTTAGCGATGACCGCTTCGACATGATGAGTCAGAGCTACGATGCCGAACAGAAGCAGCTGGAAGAGGAAGTTCTCTCCATCCAGCAGGAAATTGAAGTACAGGAACAGCAGATCGAGAATATTGAAAAGTTCGTCCAGAAAGCGCACAAGTACGTTCATATTGAAGAACTCACTCCCTATGCTCTCCGTGAACTGGTGTCGGCTATCTATGTAGATGCCCCGGATAAGTCCAGCGGAAAGCGGGTGCAGCACATCCATATCAAGTACGACGGGCTGGGGTACATCCCTCTGGATGAACTGGAAGCAAAAGAAAAGGCGTGACCGAAGTCACGCCAAATCTTCCCCATTTCGGGAGCTTTTGCAAATACTGTTTTATGGGAACTCTGCTTCGGGGAACTCCCTGCCTTACTTATCGTGTGTGGATTTTTCAGGGTGCGTCCGGGTGGACGCGCCCTGTTTTTGTGTTTAGTCCTCTAATCCGTGGCTTCCCGCCACGTTCTTCAAATATTCCCCCGGTTCGCCGTTCAGAATCAGCTCAGCATACGCCAGCGGGTCATTATAGATGAGGTAGTCCAGTTCAGACCGCTGCGCAATGGTAACATCCAGCGCATCTTCGACCCCGGTGCAGTCGATGGAAATTTTTCTGCCATCCCGGAGCAGCAGCTCCACACAGCCGGTATCCATGTTGAACGAACAGGCTCTTGCATCGTACTTCATAATCGTGTCCTTCCTGCCTTACGGCACTCTTACAGTTGTGACCTTCGTGATACGGTCTTTCTGATAAGGTTTTGGGCACACAGCCGTCAGGGAAGAGCCGTTGTTCTCGTTTCCGAAGAAAACAAAAAATCCGAACCCTTCTCCTATCGAGAAAAGGTTCGGATTTTCATGGTTTGGTGCGATGGAAGGGACTCGAACCCCCGGCCTACTGATTCGTAGGAACCGAATAGCACATTTTGTCCATTTCATCATTTGACGCTAAAACGTCATTTTAATCGAATCACCGTTATTTTGCCGTTGTTATTCTGTTGCATCCTTTGCATTGCTTGCACGTCTTTGCACCTGTTATCCATCCTTGCGATGTGCAGAAAATGTGCAAAAGTGTGCAGCGCCAAAATCAGCCCGGCAAAACAGGCTGTTTCGCACAGCCCCAAAAGCTGGATTTCAACGGTATTTATTGTGCAAAATCTTCCAGTTTTATCCAAACAACAATCTTACATGAGACACCGGTTCTATGGCAGGGTTTAGGACATCCGAACAGACACCGTTTGATATAGAAATGAGGTTCACCATGAATAAATTGCTTACCTGCCGCTATAACATGGACACCAACCAAGTGGAAGCCCGGTTTGAGGATGGCACCACTCTTGCCATCGACTGCATCGCTGTGGAGGACGAATACGGCAACACCCCGGCACAGCGGGCGGAGCTGGACTGGCTGCTCTACAATAAGCCCTTGGAGTACGCACAGATGGTGCTGAGAGGGGAGATGGAGCACTACCTGTCGCTGGGGTGTGAGCACGGTAGACAGGAAGATTGAGCCACAGAAAACGCGCGGTAAAACCGCTAATCGCGCGGCGCGCGTTTCTCAGCGCAAACCATACCAAGTCAGCGTATTTTCAGCGTAAATCCCAGAAAGTCAGCGTAAATCACCATTTACCATATAAATGATGCCCGCCCATCTGTGGAAAAGCCAGAGTGGGCGGGCATTCTGCATTTTCAGACCGACTGGAACCCTTTGCCGATGATCTCGCTGGAGTTAACGATGGTCAAAAAAGCCTCCGGATCCTCCCGGCGCAGGAAATCCCGCAGCAGCCCTGCCTGCCGCCGGGTCAGCGCCACCATGATCATGGTGCGGGGCTCGCCGGTGTACACGCCGGTGGCGTCCTGCTGGGTCGCTGTGCGCCCCAGTGTTTCCGTAACGAAACGCCGGATGGGCTCCGGCCTTGAGGTGATGACCGTACACACCTTGCGGAGGTTCAGGCTCTCGATGGCGGTATCCACGATGGTGCTGCGCCCGATGAGCCCCAGCACGCAGTACATCCCGGTCTGCGGGCCGTAAATGCAAGCCGCAAACAGCACCGTGCCGATATCGCTGAGCAGAAGAGCCCTGCCGATCTCCACCTTGATGTACTTGTGTAAGATCATCGCCACGATCTCGGTTCCGCCGGTGGATGCCCCGATGTTGAACACAATGCCGCTGGCAAGGGCCGGCAGCGCCACCGCAAAGCACAGCTCCAGCAAGGTGTCATCCGTTAAAGGCTGGGACATGGGAAACAGCTTTTCGCACATACTGGAGTAAAAGCTGAGCATGAAGGAGGAGTACAGCGTCCATCCCATGGCCTTTATCCCCAGAAAGACGCAGCCCAGCACATCCAGCACCGCATTGGTGATCCACATAAAGGTGCTGACGCTCAACGCCGGAAAGCAGGTAGCCAGCACAACGGAAAGACCTGTGGTGCCGCCAAATACGAAGTGGTTGGGGGCGCAGTAAAAGTTCAGTGCCGCCGCACAAATGATCAGGCTCAGATTCAGCAGCAGAAAAAACCGTGCGCCGCTCCACAGCTGTGCCGGGGTCAGGTTTTTGCACAGACCGTTCTTGATTGCTTCCATCTCAGTCCAGGTGCTCCGCCACATCCATCAGCTGGGTGATGATGCAGTCTGCGGCGGACTGGTCCAGCGGCTCGCCGTGGCGGGGTTTCAGCGCCAGCACCTTCAGTCCTGCTGCCTTTGCGGAGGCAATGCCTGTGGGAGAATCCTCCACCGCAATGGCCTTGTCTGCCGTCAGCCCCAGTGCCTTCAGCGCCTTGAGATAGATGTCCGGCGCAGGCTTATGGGCGGCGCAGTCCTCGCCGCTGAAGGCGAAATCCACCATCTCCTTCAGCCCGCCCTCCGTAAGCATCTTCATGATATCCGGCGCTGCGCTGGAGGACGCCACCGCCACCTTCAGCCCACGGCTGCGGAGCGCATTCATCAGTGGCTCTGCCTGCGGGTCGGTGAGCTTGTCATAGGGGGTGGGGCGAGCCTTGCGGTACTCCCGGTAAGCCATCAGCATCTCCTGACGGCGCACAGGGTCGTTGGGAACAAGCGCTTCCCAGATGGCTTTTTCGTTGGAGCCGATGAAGTTGCCCTCCGGGATAGGGATGCCGTTTTCCAGCAGAAAGTTTTTACGGCGGTTCTCGTAGTAGTATTCCGTATCCGCCAGCACCCCATCCATATCAAAAATCACTGCTTCAATCATTCTTCATTTCCCTCTTCATCAAAAAGGGGGAGGGGCAAGCCCCTCCCCCAAGCATGGGTCTATTGATCCCGGATGACCGCTTAGTACTCCAGCTTCCACATATAGCGGCGCAGGGTCAGCGGATGCTGACGGACGTAGGACAGCTCCTCAGCATAGACACGGAAGACAGCGGTGTGCATCAGCGGGTTGAAGTAGGTGATGACGCTGCTGTCCACAGCATTGCCCAGACCGTAATCCTTTGCATCCACAACGGTGGTCAGAGCATCGAAGCGGTGCAGGAAGGTCAGTGCGCGGGCATCCACGGGACGGGTCTTGCCGTCGTTCATCAGCAGGATGAAGGGCACGTCCTTGTCCACGATCTCGAAGGGGCCGTGGAAGAACTCGCCGCTGTGGAAGGAGCCGGAGTTGACCCACTGCATCTCCATCATCAGGCAGATGGAGGTGGAGTAAGCGACCTCCATGGAAGCGCCGCTGGACATGACGTAAACGACGGGAGCGTCCTTGTACTTCTCAGCGAACTCCTTGGCAGACTTGCGGGCAGAGTTGGCAGCGTTCTCGGCAGCCTCGAACACGTTGGTCAGGCCCTCGATCATCTTGTTGTACTTGTCGAAGCCTTCCACCTGCTGCAAGATCTCCACAGCCAGTGCCAGAACGTAGCCCATCTTTTCCAGCTTGGCGGCGTAGTTTGCCTCAAAGCCGTGGACGATGGTGTAGTCAGCTTCCTTGGTCAGGGCAGAACCGGCAGCGTGGGTAACGCTGACAACGGTTGCACCGGCGGCCTTTGCCACGCTGTTGGCCTTGACGGTCTCAGGGGTGCTGCCGCCCAGAGAAGCGGTGATGACCACGGTGGTGTCGCCCAGCCAATCGGGGGTATCGTAGTTGAACTCGTTGGCGGTGTAGTGTGCCACACGAAGCTTCTTGCTGCAGTTTGCCAGGAAGTACTTTGCGGGGTACAGCTCTGCCTTGGAAGCGCCGCAGCCAACAAAGGCCACGTTCTCCACGTTGTGCTTTGCCACGATGTCTGCCACGATGGACTTGACGTTTGCCAGATCAATGTTATACATAATGCAATCCTCCAAATTATTTTTCTTTTTGTTCTGATGAATCACAAATTACAGGCGTACGGATATCTATGTAAGCCGGAAACCCGGTTACACCAACAGACCAAGGGCGTTGATGGCAACACCGCCCACGATGCAGATGCCCAGCAGCCAGCCGGTCTTGACCTTTTTGCGGATCAGGGTGTACATCAGCATCACGATGCCAAGGTTCAGAAGGTTCGGCAGAATGCTGTTCAGCACATCCTGCAGCACCAGACCGGTGCTTGCGAAGGTGATGGGGGTGGTCAGACCCACCATGCTTGCCACCATGGCACCAATGACCATCAGGCCTACGATGCCACAGACGTACATCAGCTTGTCCATCATGCCGCCGTTGAGCTTGGTCAGGTACTTGCTGCCCATGGTGTAGCCCAGCTTACCGGCAAACCATGTAATCAGCACCGAGGGGACGATGGAGATGATCATAGCCAGAATGGGGCCCAGAACGCTGCCCTGCTGTGCCAGAGAGATGCCCAGACCAAAAGCGATCAGGCGGACAGTGCCCTGGAAGAAGGAGTCGCCCACACCGGACAGGGGGCCCATCAGCGAGGTCTTGACGGCGTTGATGGTCTCCGGGTTGAAGTTCTCACGGTCGGCGGCGTACTGCTCTTCCATGGAGGCAGCCAGACCCAGCGTAAAGGCACTGGTCTGCGGGGTGCAGTTGTAGAACGCCATCTCGCGCTCGTAGGCTTCCTTTTTGTGCGCCAGCTGCTCGGGGTCGTTCTCGTTGGGGTACAGCTCGTCCAGCGTGGGAGCGATGCCGTACAAAAAGCCCATGTTCATCTGACGTTCGTAGTTCCAGGAGGCCTGAATGTTCAGGGAGCGCCACATGAACTGGAAGTATTTCTTGAAGTCGCTGCGCTTTGCAGTCTTGGTTGCGTTGCTCATTTCAGCTTCCTCCTATCAAAGATCATCGTCATCTTCCAGCGGGTCGTAGTCCGGGTTGGCAGCAGCTGCACCGGCAGCGGCTGCGGCAGGTGCGCCCTTGCCATACTTCAGACCGGTCAGGATCACAGCCAGAATTGCGGCGAAGATCGCCACAGCGGTGACATCCAGACCCAGATAGCCTACAAAGAAGAAGCCCAGCAGGAAGTAAACGGTCAGATCACGGTTGAGCATGGTGGACAGCAGCAGGGCAATACCGTAAGCGGTAAGGAACTTACTGCCGAGGTTCAGGCCATCGGTCAGCCATGCGGGGATGAAAGCCACGATCTTCTGCACCAGATCCGTGCCGAAGTAGACGGACAGGAAGATGGGGATGAAGTACATCAGGCTGTACAGCAGTGTGCCCCAGACGATGTGCATGCTCCATGCCTTGCGGAACTTGCCTTCTGCAATGGCGTGGTCGGCAACGTGGGTCAGGTTGGACAGGATGGTGCGCATCAGCACGCCCAGCATCTGGCCCAGAACAGCGATGGGGATGGCCAGCGCCAGTGCAGTCTCGGCAGAAGCATCGGTCAGGATGGCAAAAGCTGCGCAGATGATGGCAGCCATGTTCATGTCCGGGGGTGCTGCTGCGCCGATGTTCACGATGCCAAGGCTCATCAGCTCGATGGATGCGCCAAGGGTCAGACCGGTCTGCAGATCACCCAGCAGCGCACCGACGATGGTGCAGGTGATGAGCGGACGCTCGAAGTTCATGCGGCCCAGAATGCGCGAGTCCAGAATACAGAACACGCCAACCAGACCCAGAAGCAGTGCGGTAACAAACATGGGTCAATTCCTCCTTCTTATCTCCTTACGATCAGATGTGATCGATGGGTACTACCTTAAAGGTGGGGGTCTGCTGGCTGTAGATCTTAATGCCCATATCCAGCAGCTTCTGGGTGTCGGCCTGCTCCTCCGGGGTCAGGAATACCGACTGGTCAAAGGCCACGGAGCCGGGCTTATTTGCCACAGCACCGTAGTTGATCTCTTTGATCTTGGGGTATGCCTGGCAGAACTTGAGCAGCGCAGCGGTGTTGCCGAAGATCATCATGATCTTCTCGTCCAGCTGCTCCACCTTGGGCATCTTGGCGATGGCTTTGTCCACCGTGAAGATGTTCACCCGGACACCGGCGGGCTTGCTCAGCAGCAGGGCGGACTTTTTCATCTCGTCGTTGGCGGCGTCATCGTCCACCACGATGATACGCTGTGCGCCCACATGGCCGGTCCACGAGAACACCACCTGACCGTGCAGCAGGCGGTAGTCCAGACGTACTAATTTGATCATAGGTCATCCTCCTCATCTTGGGCTGCGTTTTTCAGCAGCAGGTTGCAATCAATGATCTGCGCCTTGGCATCTGCAATGCACTCGGCCAGTTCGTCCTGTGTCAGGGCTTCGTCGTTGGAAGCAAGGGTCAGCACCAGAGAAGCGTTCATGCCGCAGATCAGGTGCACCGCCGGATACTCCGGCAACAGGGTCAGCATCTCGTTGTTCACGCTGCCGCCCATCACATCGGTCACGATGTACACAGCATCCTCTGCCGCAAAGCCATCCAGCAGCCGGCGTGCCGCCACCGTGATAGGCTCGGTCTCATCCCGCAGGGTAGCAAGGGCATAAAGGTTCGGCAGCTCGCCAAGGATCATCTGCACGGTGTCCTTCATTCCGGCAGACAGCCCTCCGTGCGAAGCAAGAATGATTCGGTTCATACGCACCCACGACCTTTCTTGTGTTTCCTTCATCTCTTCGGCGTCTGTATCGTTCTATTCGTTATAGACGTCATAATCGTCATGTACATATTACCACATTTCACACAGACGTCAAGAGGTTTTGTCAAAATAATCTCAGCTTTGGTAACGTGCACAAAGCTGCGCCGTCATATTTTTGCAGTTTCACCAATAACCTTCCGTAGAACGACAAAAAGAGCGCCTCTTCCGCACGGAAGAGACGCTCTTTTTGAGAGAATTGATCTGCGCTTAAAACTCAAACATATACCGGCTTCCAATGTAATACTGCCGCCCGATGCACAGCGGGTGGTCATATTGGTCATGGAAGTAGGCGTTCAGATACAGCAGCGGCTCGCCCAGCGAAAGGTTGAGCAGCTGTGCCTGTTCTGCCGAAGCCCGTACCGCCTCGATACGCTGGCAGGAGGTCGTCGCAGGGCGCAGCCCGGAGATGCGCTCAATGGTGTCAAACATGGAAACATCATTGAGGTTCTCGCTCATCAGGCTCTTGTAGGGCTCGTAGGGCAGGAACAGGTTCTCCAGAAATACCGGCTGGCCATCGGCGGTGCGCAGACGCTGGATATAGATGAGCAGGGCATCCGGGCCCACATGGAAGAAGGCTTCTTCATCCTTGCGCACCGGCACGATCTGACGGTTCAGCAGCCGGGCGCCCGGCACCATGCCGTACTCCTTGCAGGTCTCCGTAAAGCTGGCAGTTCCTCTGCCGCTGGTAAACTTGCGGTGGATGCGGGGCTTGCTGACAAAGGTGCCGCGCCCCTGCATTTTGATCAGATACCCTTCGGCGCACAATTCTTCCACGGCACGACGCACCGTGATGCGGCTGACAGAGTACTCCGCACTCAGTTCCGGCTCCGGGGGGATCTTCTCATTGGTTTTGTATTTGCCGCTCTCGATCGCGGCACGAATGTCATCCTTTACCTGCTGGTAAAGTGGGACGACAGCACTATCATTGATCGCCATGAAATACCTCACTCTCAAATTGAGTATATCGTTATAAACATTATATTCATCTTATGGCTATGATAGTGCATATTCTGCGAATTGTCAAGTAAAACCTGCGAGCTGTTTTTAGTGCGAGGTGACAAATGCACCCCGTTCTGCGCAGGGCACCCCATTTTCCAGTGCCCTGCCGGGAAGAATCCAAAAGCAACACCGCGCAATGCCATAAAAGAAGTATTCAATCAGCTTCATAAGTCCTACTATCACTGCTTTACTGCAATAAAATTTGCAAAACCATCTTGACGTGCTCCGCAATCCATGATACCCTTTATCGCAAATCCCACCAATTTTGTAGAAAAAGTACAGAACGGCGAGGATTTATTCCCCATGAAGATTTTTACCGCCCCGCAACACACCCGATCTATTTTGCCGCCGTTTCACCCGACAAAATCATCGCTGCGCTGCGTGGGCGGTATTTTTCTTTTTCACAAATAAAATCTTATGTAGTTGTTCAATCTTCCAAAATTTGTTTTCGGTTGTTGACTACACAACCGTAAAGTGTTATTCTTGTGCTTGAAAGAAGCAGGTTGTAGTGTCCGCACTGCGCCCGGCTTTCTTCATACCGAACCTTGAATCCTTCATAAGCCGTCTGAACGAGATACTGCGCCATGACCTCACGCTTTCTGTGGGCGAGCCGGACAACGCCGCTGCAAAACAGGGGCAGGAACTGCGTTCGGTGTGAACGGTGACCATGAG
>ENA-UEQQ01000259-UEQQ01000259.1-human-gut-metagenome-genome-assembly--contig:-NODE-259-length-18583-cov-21.850373_pt1 | contig 18583 bp, 15 predicted proteins | sample MGYA00242956_ERZ507956 | MGnify/ENA primary metagenome ERZ507956 (study PRJEB26167, sample SAMN06115407) | human gut metagenome | host: Homo sapiens | place: China:Hubei | collected 2016-07-12... | reverse complement strand
GCGGCAAACTTAGCGATAGCACCCAGCGGAGTAGCCTTAGATGACTGACCACCGGTATTAGAGTAAACTTCAGTATCAAGAACCAGAATATTTACATCTTCACCTGAAGCTATCACGTGGTCCAAACCACCGTAACCGATATCGTAAGAAGCACCGTCACCACCGATAATCCACTGGCTCTTCTTCACCAAGTAGTTCTTGAATTCGGCGATTGTTGCGCAGTTTTCACATTTATCTTTAGCAGCTTCCACCATCGGGATAATCTTTTCGGCAGCAGCCTTGCTCTTATCTGCATCGTCTTTACCGTCAATCCATTCCTGGAATGCTTCCTTGTATTCGGCAGGACAAGTATCGCTGGCGATAGCATTCTTCATGGCAGCTTCGATGCGTGCACGAAGTTTCTTGTCGGCCAAAGTCATACCCAGACCGAACTCGCAGAAGTCTTCGAACAATGAGTTAGCCCAAGCAGGACCCTGACCCTTTTCGTTCGTAGTATAAGGAGTTGAAGGTACCGAACCTGAGTAGATAGAAGAACATCCGGTAGCGTTAGCAACCATTTCGCGGTCGCCGAACAACTGAGAAATCAGTTTCACATACGGAGTTTCACCACAGCCTGAACAAGCTCCCGAGAACTCGAACAACGGAGTAGCAAACTGAGAGTTCTTTACGTTAGCCTTGATGTCTACCAAGTGCTGTTTGCTCTTCACGTTCTTAGAGCAATATTCCCAGTTGGCAGCCTGAGGCAACTGTCCTTCCAGGTGTTTCATGGTCAAAGCCTTGCCACCCTTCTTCGGATTGCCCGGACAAACATCGGCACAGTTACCGCAACCCAAACAGTCGAGCACGTCTACCTGAATACGGAATGTCATACCGTCAAATTGCTTACCTACAGCTTTCAGTGTTTCGAACTGAGCACCCTTCTGTTCTTCAGCATCGAGCACGAACGGACGGATAGAAGCGTGAGGACAAACGTATGCACACTTGTTACACTGGATACAGTTTTCAGCATTCCATTCGGGAACGAATGCAGCTACACCACGTTTTTCGTACTGAGCTGTTCCCTGATGCCAAGTACCGTCTTCGATACCCTTGAATGCAGAAACCGGCAGCAAGTCGCCATCCTGAGCGTTGATAGGACGAACCACTTCGTTGATGAAAGCAGGATCATTGTTTTCAGCCTTCGGTTCATCCGGCAGATTCACCCATGCAGGATCAACTGTCAGTTGCTTGTATTCACCGCCACGGTCAACGGCTGCGTAGTTCTTGTTCACCACGTCTTCACCCTTCTTACCGTAAGACTTAACGATGAATTTCTTCATCTGCTCTACAGCCAAGTCAACAGGAATAACACCTGTGATACGGAAGAATGCCGATTGCAGGATGGTGTTGGTGCGGTTGCCCAAGCCGATTTCCTGTGCAATCTGAGTTGCATTGATATAATAAACAGTAATATTATGTTGTGCAAAGTACTTCTTAACCTTGTTAGGCAGATTCTTAGCCAGTTCTTCACCTTCCCAAATAGTATTCAACAGGAATGAACCGTTATCACGAAGTCCGCGAGTTACATCGTACATGTGCAGGTAAGCCTGTACGTGGCAAGCTACAAAGTTCGGAGTGTTTACCAAATAAGTAGAACGGATAGGAGTATCGCCGAAACGGAGGTGAGAGCAAGTGAAACCACCTGATTTCTTTGAGTCGTATGAGAAGTAAGCCTGACAGTGCTTGTCGGTGTTGTCACCGATAATCTTCACAGAGTTCTTGTTGGCTCCTACTGTACCGTCAGCACCCAGTCCGTAGAATTTAGCTTCGAACATACCTTCACCGCCCAATGCGATTTCTGCTTCTTGAGGAAGAGAAGTGAAAGTAACATCATCTACGATACCGATAGTAAAGTGATTCTTCGGCATCGGCAGAGACAAGTTCTTGAATACGGCAAGAATCTGAGAAGGAGTAGTATCTTTAGAACCCAAACCGTAACGACCACCCACGATAACCGGAGCATTTTCTGCACCATAGAAGCAGTCTTTAACATCCAGATACAAAGGTTCGCCGTTAGCTCCCGGTTCTTTGGTACGGTCAAGAACAGCAATAGTCTTGACAGTTTTGGGAACAGCAGCCAGGAAGTGTTTTGCAGAGAACGGACGGTACAAGTGTACGGCAACCATACCCACTTTTTCACCTTTGCTCATCAGGTAATCAATAGCTTCGCGAGCAGCTTCTGTTACAGAACCCATAGCGATGATTACGCGTTCTGCATCCTCAGCACCATAGTAATCGAACAAACCGTATTTACGGCCTGTGATTTTAGAGATTTCGTTCATATATTCTTCTACGATAGCGGGAACAGCTTCATAGAAGTTGTTGCAAGATTCTCTGTGTTGGAAGAAGTGGTCAGGATTTTCAGCCATACCGCGAGCAACCGGCTTGTTGGGATTCAATGCGCGTGCACGGAATTCAGCCAAAGCCTGTTGATCTATCAAGCCGGCCAAGTCTTCATTTTCCAGCATTTCAATCTTCTGAATTTCATGAGAGGTACGGAAACCATCAAAGAAGTTCACGAACGGAACACGTGACTTGATGGTAGCCAAGTGAGCGACACCGGCCAAATCCATAACTTCTTGTACAGAACCTTCTGCCAACATTGCAAAACCGGTTTGACGGCAAGACATTACGTCCTGGTGGTCACCGAAAATACACAATGCGTGAGAAGCCAATGTACGAGCCGATACGTGGAACACGCAAGGCAGGAATTCACCGGCAATTTTGTACATATTGGGGATCATCAGCAACAATCCCTGTGATGCAGTGTAAGTGGTAGTCAACGCACCTGCCTGAAGAGAACCGTGAACAGCACCTGCTGCACCGCCTTCTGACTGCATTTCCTGTACCAAAACTGTTTCGCCGAAGATGTTTTTACGACCTGCGGCAGCCCATTCGTCTACATATTCAGCCATAGTAGACGACGGAGTGATGGGGTAAATAGCAGCTACTTCAGAAAACATATACGAGATATGTGCTGCTGCCTGATTACCATCACAAGTGATGATTTTTTTTTGTTTAGTCATACAATTACTAATTATTAGGTAATTAAAATTATTCTCTATCTCTTAATATAAAAAGCCGAAAAGCCACAACGGAATCTGATTGCCGTGTCCCAATTCCAGTTTGTGGGGGGCATAATATACGTTCGGGTTATTCTTGAACTTGCATCCTTCGGCACAAATACGGAAGTGCAAGTTACCGTCTACCATAAACGAAGTGCCTTTATCGCCTTTGTACAGCTTGTGGTCTTTGTACATTGTGTTCATAAAAAAGGTGTCCAAAACATCTTGTTCATCAACCTTTACCGGATAAATGGAATACATCAGATTGGTATTGTGCATCATCAATTTTGATGGTTTCTTGGGAAATTCCTCTCCCTTGGGGTAAACCATATTGATAAGACGTGCATCTGCCAGATACTTAATGTAATTCATCACGGTGGCACGCGAGGTTTGAATCTCCGCAGCCAGCTGACTGACATTCGGAGCCACAGGACCGTCCACAGCTAGCAAATATAGTAATTTTTTTATCTTCGAAAGATATTTCAATTCAATTTGTTTGATAAGAAGTATATCCACTTCTATCATCATGTTCATGGTTTTCAACAGATTCTCCGAAAAGTTACGCTTCTCAAGGAAGAACGGATAGAAACCGTGATGCAGATAATCCTGAAAAAAATCAAGCGGTTTGACATTGCGCAGGATTGTTTTTGCTATCTGTTCATGATTCTCTAAGATTTCTTGTAAGGTATAAGCGCGGAAGTTATTGCCGCTTTGCAAGTTCAGGAATTCGCGAAAAGAGAAACCTCTCAGGTAATACACCTTCACGATGCCGCTCAGTTCGGGATTTTCTTCTTTCAGCCGCATCACAGACGAACCCGTGAATACTATTTTCAGTCCGGGAAACTTTTCATAGCATGCACGCAGGTCATGGCTCCATTCGGGGTATTTAAATACTTGATCTATCAGCAATACCTTGCCTCCGCGTTTGACAAATTCTCCTGCAAAATCCACCAGTGTATATTTGGAGAAATAAAAGTTATTCATGTTGATAAACAGACATGAACGATCTGTTCCGAACTTTTCTTTTGCATATTGCAGGAGGAAAGTCGTCTTCCCCACGCCACGAGTTCCCTTGATACCGATCAGTCTGTCATTCCAGTCTATTTCGTCCATCAGGTCCCGGCGAACAGGAGCATTTGTATGTTCCACCAGATAACTGTGTGTTCTGTAAAAGGTTTCCATGGTTGCTTTTTTATCGGCTGCAAATATAGCAATACTAATTCAAATTGCAAACTGGAGATAGCAAAATATTATTATTTTTCTTCTTTTAATAGACAAGGAAATGACTATCTTTGCACTGTAAATGAAAACTCTTTATCTGTTTAACCCTGAAAATGATATGGCATTGGCGTGTGGTGATTCTTATTACATGCCGCCGGCCAGTGCGCGACGGATGGCAGCCGATTTGTCGGTGCTTCCGGCATGGTATGCCGCACCGGGAGATGCGGTGCTGACAGATACCTTGCTCCACGGCGAACAAGTGAAAAATTTATCTCCGCTGCTTCCTGCAGTGGAGTTTGTCACCGGATTATCTTCTTCCTATACTAAGATATCTCCCTGGGGATGGAACCCTTCCCTACTCCGTCGGTTACGCGAGGCAGGAATCACGAATCAGGCTTGCCTCACAGATGAAGAGATGAAGCGTATCCGTGAACTTTCGGGACGACAGACGGCCGTACACGTATTGTCGGCCATCCGCAAAAAGAAATGGTTACATTCCGCTTCTGCGGTATCGGAATATGATTGCGTGATGGAAGATTTTCTCACTCTTCCTGAAGGCACGGATACCAACGTTCCGTTTGTTGGCGAATCTTTCCTGTTTCATACAGAGAACGAAGTCGAATCTTTTGTCCGTTCACATCCATCGGCTGTGCTCAAATCTCCGTGGTCGGGCAGCGGACGAGGTATCCAGTACACTTCCGGAGAATTCACCCGCCCGCTGAAAGGTTGGGTGCAGCACGTGCTCCACACCCAACAAGCAGTGGTGGGCGAGCCGTTTTATGATAAGGTAAAAGATTTTGCCATGGAGTTTTTCAGCAATGGAAAGGGTGAGGTGCGCTTTATAGGTTATTCTCTGTTTGAGACGGACAAGCGCGGCATTTATAAAGAAAATCTTCTGGCAACCGATGACGACATTCTGGGAAAATTGTCGGCATACGTCCCCGCATCCGTATTCCGTCTGCTTTGCAGAAGGCTGACCATCGAACTAGCACACACCATAGGCGAGTATGAAGGTTATCTGGGAGTGGACATGATGATATGCCGCACGCCTTTGGCGAAGACAGGCTATGCCATTCATCCCTGTGTGGAAATAAATCTGCGGATGAATATGGGGGTAGTGGCCCGAATGGTTTATGACAGATATGTGTGTGACCGTGTGCAAGGCCGTTACATAATAGAATATTACACCTCTCCCGGCGAAGCGGAACAAGCCGACCGGTCTTTACGCCTCCAACACCCCCTCCTGATAGAGGAAGGAAGGATAAAATCGGGCTACCTGTCCCTCACCCCCATAGGTCAACAGACTGCTTATCAAGCATATATTCTTATCGGAAGCACCTGACAATTCTCACCGGCTTCCGAAATAAAGAAATATCATACCGATAAGCACCAGTGCCAAGTCCACCGCCTTGCTTTTGAGGTTCTTCTCACGGAATACCATTGCACCGAAAATAAAAGATACAATCACACTACCGCGCCTCACCATCGAAACAATGGAAATCATGGCGCCATCGAGACTCAACGCATAGAAATATACAAAGTCGGCAGCCGAAAGGAAGATGGATATCAGTATAATGCACCAATCCCAACGGAAAGGAGTGCTCGCCTGTCGTTTCGGCCACCACAGCAGCATCAACACGGCACCCATCATAAACAACTGATAAATATTATACCACGACTGCACCACCATACGGTCCAGCCCGATGCCTCCCTGACTGACAGGCGCCATCAGATATTTGTCATACAGTCCGCTGACAGCTCCCAGCACAGCGGCCATCACAATGAAATATATCCATTTATTATGCCTGAAATCAATACCCTCCTTCTTTCCGCTTCGGCTCAACATAAAGAAAGAAAAGACCGCCATCAGCACTCCTATCCACTGATAGAGATTCAGCCGCTCGCCAAACACCAACAAGGCACCTACCAGCACCATCACCGGACGGGTGGCATTAATCGGTCCCACAATGGTTATCGGAAGATTCTTCATACCGAAATACCCCAATATCCAGGAAGAAAGGACAATGACAGATTTCAAAATGATATATCGATGCACCTCCCACCCTGCCACGGGAACAAAAAAAAGTCCGCCTTCCAATGTATCGGGACGCCATGCCGACAACACAATGAAGGGAAGGAATATCAAACTGGAAAACAACGTATTCAGCGTGAGCACGGGAATTACCGCATTGTTCTTTAACGACTGCTTTTTAAATACATCATAGAATCCCAGCAATGCTGCCGAGAGAAAAGCTAAAAGTAACCACATCATCTTTTTACCTGTTTTTTTTAATCGGCTGCAAAGTTACAACAAAAGCCTCGAAAAGGAATATCCAATTTGATATAAATAATCAGAAAGCACTTGTCTGTTTCAAACACTATCCGTATTTTTGGCGAAAATATCCCTGTCGAAGATATGAACGAAAACGTCCTTGCCAAACTCAAGATACTGGCGGAATCCGCCAAATACGATGTATCCTGCTCCAGCAGCGGGACAGTGCGCCGCAATTCAACGGGCACACTGGGCAACACCGTCGGAGGTTGGGGTATCTGCCATAGTTTTGCAGAGGACGGACGGTGCATTTCGCTACTCAAAATCATGCTCACCAATTATTGCATTTACGATTGTGCCTACTGCATCAACCGCCGCAGCAACGACATTCCCCGTGCCACGCTCTCGGTGAGCGAATTGGTGGACCTCACCATCGAGTTCTATCGGCGCAACTACATCGAAGGGCTTTTTCTGAGTTCGGGTGTAGTGCGGAATCCCGATTATACGATGGAACGCCTCGTGCGGGTTGCCAAAGACCTGCGACTCATACACCGGTTCAACGGTTACATCCATCTGAAAAGCATTCCCGGCGCCAGTCGCGAGCTGGTAAACGAGGCGGGACTCTATGCCGACCGTCTGAGCGTAAACATAGAGATACCTAAAGAGGAGAATCTCAAACTTCTCGCTCCAGAAAAAGACCACCAAAGCGTGTACCGACCTATGCACTACATTCAGCAAGGTGTACTCACTAATAAAGAGGACAGAAAGAAGTTTCGCCACACTCCACGCTTCGCCCCTGCCGGACAAAGCACGCAAATGATTGTCGGAGCCACATCGGAATCTGACAAAGATATACTGTATCTTTCCTCTTCACTGTATCGGCATCCCACAATGCGACGCGTTTATTATTCAGGCTATATTTCGGTCAATACTTACGACAAACGGCTTCCGGCACTGAAACAGCCTCCCTTGGTGCGCGAAAACCGTTTGTATCAGGCGGACTGGCTGTTACGGTTTTATCAGTTTAAGGTGGAAGAGATAGTAGATGACTCCTACCCTGACCTCGATTTGGAGATTGACCCCAAACTAGGCTGGGCACTCCGGCATCCCGAGCAATTTCCGGTAGACATCAATCGGGCCGACTACGAGATGATACTCCGCGTGCCGGGCATCGGGGTGAAATCAGCAAGATTTATCGTTGCTTCGCGCCGCTTTTCGAAACTGGGATTCTATGAGTTGAAGAAAATAGGAGTAGTAATGAAGAAAGCGCAATATTTTATCACTTGCAATGAGCTACCCACCCGGACAGTAAACGAGCTCACTCCTTTAGGAGTGAGGAAACTATTGGTACCCAAGCCCAAGAAAAAGACAGATGAACGACAACTGATATTGGAATTTAAAGAACCAGAAAACGAATGAACATCTTTATCTACGACTATACCTTCGAAGGCCTGCTGACCTGCATCTTTGACGCCTACTTCCGCAAAACCTTCCCCGACTTGCTTTTAAAGGAAGGCGAGCCGTTACCGCTCTTTTACGATGAAACCTTCCACGTCAGTACTGATGAAAGAAAAGCAATGCGCGTGTGGCGCGGGTTGGAAAAGAAAATATCCCACCATGCCCTGTCCGCCCTCACCTATTGCTGGCTGTCGGAGCTGCCGGAAGTAGACAAGAGGTTGTTCCGCTATATACGAAAGGCTATCGACTCACCCCGTTCCATCGAGACGAACTTTGCAGATGCCGACGTACTCGAATTATCGAAAATCTACAAGAAAGTGGACGGAGAACGGGTACATCTGATGCAGTTTGTCCGCTTTCAGAAAGCTGCGGACGGAATATTTTTTGCTGCTGTCGAGCCACAGTTCAATGCCCTCCCTCTTGCGGTGGAGCATTTCAAAGACCGTTTTGCCGACCAACCGTGGCTTATCTACGACGTGAAACGGCAATACGGATATTATTATGACTTGAAGGAAATGAAGGAAGTTACTTTCGAGAATCCTCAACAAGCCCATCTTGTCACAGGTATGTTGAACGAAAGCCTGATGGCTAACGACGAGAAACTGTTCCGGCAATTATGGAAAACTTATTTCAAGGCCATCTGCATCAAAGAGCGATGGAATCCGAGAAAGCATCGGCAAGACATGCCTGTGCGCTATTGGAAATACCTCACCGAAAAACAATAATCTCTTCCTTACAAGACAAACAATTCTTCAGGATATCCCACATCGACCAAAAACAGGGCGTGTCCCGGCACTGAGCTTCCGGCACTGCATCTATCCTTTTTTTCTATAACCTGCCTGAAACCGTCTATCGAGAGTTTACCACGGCCCACTTCTATCAATGTACCTACCACAGCCCTGACCATATTTCTTAAAAAACGGTCTGCCTGAATGGTAAATACCCATTCTGTTTCACTGACCTGTGTCCACTCGGCATGCATTATCTTGCAATTATTCGTCTTCACATCGGTATGCAACTTGCTGAAACTGGTGAAATCGGTATAATCAAACAAAGTATGGGCCGCCTCATTCATCTTCCCGAAATCCGGCTCACTGAAAAGCCTCCATGCATATTGACGATTGAAAGGTTCTTTCCGAGTAGTTACATAATATTTATAAGTACGATAAGTAGCATCAAAGCGAGCATGCGCATCATCCCTCACCCGTTTTACTCCATACACGGCAATATCGGGAGGAAGCAGACGGTTCAGCTTATCGGTTATCTGCTCCCCATCCAATTCTTTTTCAAAGTCAAAATGCGCCACCATAAGCCGGGCATGCACACCGGCATCCGTACGTCCTGCTCCCACCACCTCTATCTTTTTTCTCAAGAAAGTAGAAAGCGCACGCATCAACGCTTCCTGCACACTCATACCGTTGGGCTGGATTTGCCAGCCATGATAATTTGTCCCGTCGTAAGCCAGATATATAAAGTATCGCATTTTGAAATCTGAATAAAAAATTTAAGAACAACAGGTTGGGTTAACGGGCAGTGATGTGAAAACATCCTTGCTTTAACTCATACTTAATGTAACATTTATCCGCTTTCCGAAGGTCACGCAACACTTCAGCCAAAACAAGCTTCAACGTATCGGCACTCACAGCCTGCATAGGACGCCCGTCAGGGTCTTCCACCTTCTTAAAACGACGGTAACTCACATCAAATGTAGTTCCGAATGCATGGGCAGAGTTTGCGGAAGCATTTCCATTACGGCGACGCAAACGCTTGACATCATCGGAAGTACGAAGTACAGAAGTAACGATAATTTGATTCGGGTTCAACCCTTTGCAAGTCAGCGAATCAAGAAAATTGGCTCCGATAGTATCCAGTAATGCACCGGCTTTCGGCACCAAAAAAGGAATGGAGTGTGTGAGCGAGTCCATGGCATACCGCTCGCATGGAGCAACCTCCACCAATTTACCACCCAACCCCTCCGCCTCTGTACGAGAAGCCAGGGGACGGATACCAATCCGCTTTGCCGCACTCAGATGAGTATCATTCAAGTCACCGAAACTGCGCTTATAACTGATTACACCTTTTATATTACGAGGCTCATTCATCTTCATCGACATATCCTTTTCCTTACACCCCGAAGATACTGTCAAAGTAAAAAGAAGAGAAAACAGAGTGCAACATGCACATTTGATATAATTCATAACTTTAATTGTCTTTTTCATTATTGCCGGGCAAAGATAACCTAAAATCTTTTTTCAGGGAAAGCTTATGCAAATAAATTGCCCCGGAAAATGAAAACAATGAAAACCTTTCATTAAATTTGCACCCTATAAAATAGTACATCTGTACCTAAACTAGTTAAATGATAGAAAAACATATTGTTTTAGAGGATATTGATCCTGTTATTTTTTATGGCGTAAACAACGCCAATATGCAAATGATTAAAGCCTTGTATCCCAAACTGAGAATAGTGGCACGTGGAAATGTCATTAAAGTAATGGGGGACGAGGAAGAAATGTGTGCTTTCGAAGAGAGCATCCTGGCACTGGAGAAACACTGTGCACAGTATAACTCATTGAAGGAAGAAGTCATTCTGGATATTGTCAAAGGACGCAAACCCCAAGTGGAAAAGACCGGCGACACGATTGTATTCAGTGTGACGGGAAAGCCTATCGTGCCTCGCAGCCCCAATCAGTTGAAACTGGTGCAGGAGTACGAAAAGAACGATATGCTGTTTGCCATCGGTCCGGCCGGTTCCGGCAAGACTTATACCGCCATTGCACTTGCTGTGCGCTCTCTGAAGAACAAAGAAATCAAGAAAATTATTCTAAGCCGCCCGGCAGTGGAAGCCGGTGAAAAGCTCGGATTCCTTCCCGGTGATATGAAAGATAAGATTGATCCTTATCTGCAACCGCTGTATGATGCTCTGCAGGATATGATTCCGGCTGCCAAACTGAAAGAATATATGGAACTGAATGTGATTCAGATTGCTCCGCTGGCATTTATGCGCGGACGTACACTGAACGATGCCGTGGTGATATTGGACGAAGCTCAGAATACCACGACACAGCAAATCAAAATGTTCCTCACCCGCATGGGGATGAACACCAAAATGATTGTTACGGGAGATATGACGCAAATCGATTTGCCGTCATCGCAAACTTCGGGACTGGTGCAGGCCTTGAAGATTCTGAAAGGGGTAAAAGGCATCAGTTTTATCGAACTGAATAAAAAAGATATCGTGCGGCATAAGCTGGTGACAAGAATAGTGGAAGCTTACGAAAAGTTTGAGGATAAGCAGAAAACCGAGCGGATGGAAAAAGCTGCGGCCGACAAATCACAAAAGACTATCTGACCCTGCAAGAAGAAAAACAATTCATTTAATATAAAAAAAGACATGAGTAAAGCATTAACAAGAACAGACTTTAACTTTCCGGGACAAAAAAACGTGTACCACGGTAAAGTGCGTGATGTGTACAACATCAATGACGAAAAGTTAGTAATGGTAGCTACAGACCGTATCTCTGCATTCGATGTAGTTCTGCCCGAAGGTATCCCTTACAAAGGACAAATGCTGAATCAGATTGCAGCCAAGTTTTTGGATGCAACCACCGACATCTGCCCCAACTGGAAAATGGCTACTCCCGACCCTATGGTAACTGTAGGTGTTATGTGCCAGGGCTTCCCTGTAGAAATGATCGTCCGCGGTTACCTTTGCGGTAGCGCATGGCGTGCTTATAAAAACGGTGTCCGCGAAATCTGCGGTGTGAAACTTCCCGAAGGGATGAAAGAAAACCAAAAGTTCCCGGAACCGATTGTAACTCCGACTACCAAGGCTGAGATGGGTCTGCACGACGAAGATATTTCCAAGGAAGAAATCCTGAAACAAGGATTGGCTACTCCTGAAGAATATGAAACTTTGGAGAAATATACATTGGCTTTGTTCAAACGCGGTACAGAAATCGCTGCCGAACGCGGATTGATTCTGGTAGATACCAAATACGAATTCGGTAAGCACAACGGCACTATCTACCTGATGGACGAAATCCACACTCCCGACTCAAGCCGCTATTTCTACTCGGAAGGTTACGAAGAACGCTTTGCAAAAGGTGAGCCTCAGAAACAACTTTCCAAAGAATTTGTACGCGAATGGTTGATGGAAAACGGCTTCCAAGGTAAAGAAGGACAAAAGGTTCCCGAAATGACTCCAGAAATCGTAAACTCTATCAGCGAACGTTATATGGAACTGTTCGAGCACATTACCGGTGAGAAGTTTGTAAAAGCTGATACTGACAATATCGCCGAACGTATTGAAAAGAACGTTACCGAGTACTTGAAATAAATAACGTGGGTGTGTCAAAACGTGGATAATGCTGTCGTTTCGTTCGTAGGGGCGAGGTTCGCTCGCCCGAAAACAGTTTGCTTTGTGTCTTCGGGCAGGCAAACCCTGCCCCTACAGCTGACGATGGGATAGACCGGTTTAGTTTTGACACACTCCCATGCATCCGGGGCAGATTCAGTCCGCCCCGGATTTCCCCCTATATATAAAGAAGCGTATGACTAACTATCCACAAGAAAATATCAAGCCCTATAACGATGACGAAAAGAAAAGTGTGCAGGTAGAGAAAATGTTCGACAACATTGCTCCCGCCTACGACCAACTGAATCATGCTCTGTCATGGAACATAGATAAAAGTTGGCGACGTAAAGCCATCAACTGGCTAAAACCTTTTCATCCGCAACGCATGATGGATGTAGCCACCGGCACCGGTGACTTTGCCATTCAAGCCTGCCGCATCCTTCAACCCGAAGAACTGATAGGCACAGATATATCGGAAGGCATGATGAATGTGGGTCGTGAAAAAGTAAAGGCTGCCGGACTGGAAAGCCGTATTTCTTTTGCCAAAGAAGATTGTACGGCACTAACCTTCCCCGACAAACGCTTTGATGCCATAACCGTAGCTTTCGGAGTGCGCAATTTCGAAGACCTGGATAAAGGTTTGCGTGAAATACACCGCGTACTTGACGACAATGGAAAATTAGTCATTCTGGAACTTTCGGAACCGGATTGGTTCCCCATGAAACAATTATATGCCATCTATTCCAAAGTAGTTATCCCCACCCTCGGAAAACTTCTTTCCAAAGACCATTCATATTGTTCAAGTATTAGCTGCAGGATTATGAGTACGAAACATTCAAAAGCTGCCGGAAAGTTTCTGGAGAATAAAGAACTGGCAGCATGGCACGATGAAACATTGTGGATGGTTCGTGCCAAGCGTGATAAAGTGAGCAAAGAGGTTCCTGAATGGGAACATTTACGTGATATGGCATCTGCCATAAAGATGTATAGCAACAGCCACCTGGATCAGTTGCTGTTGGAGTTTGAAAAAAATGCCTTGGCCAACGGAGCTTATGTATATTGGGCGAAAGATGCCGATGAATATTGTTCCATTGTCTATAATATATTGAACGGACATCAGGTGAAGCATTTTATCAAAAGCAAATCAATGCTGGCAGAGGAATGTGGACTGAATGAATTTCTTGAGAAGAAAGGTATAGAGGTCGTAGAAAGCGATTTGGGAGAGCGTATTCTTCAGCTGATGCATAAACGTCCGAGTCATATCGTACTTCCTGCTATCCATGTTAAGAAAGAAGAAATCGGAGAGTTGTTCGTCCGCGAGATGGGAACAGAGCCTGGCAATAATGATCAGACCTATCTTACTCATGCTGCCCGTAAAAACCTGCGTCGTAAGTTTATCGAAGCCGAAGCTGCTATGACGGGTGCGAATTTTGCTGTCGCTTCAACTGGAGAATGTGTCGTTTGTACCAACGAAGGCAATGCTGATATGGGAACATCACAGCCCAAGCTTCAGATAACGGCGTTCGGCATGGAGAAGATTGTGCCGGACCGTGATGCACTGGGAGTATTTACCCGTCTGCTTGCTCGCTCAGGTACAGGACAGCCTATTACGACTTATACATCTCATTATCGGAAACCTCGTAAAGGAGGAGAGTTGCATATCATCATTGTAGACAATGGCCGAAGCCGTATTTTGGCCGATCAGGAACATGTAAAAGCCTTGAACTGTCTTCGTTGTGGAGCGTGTATGAATACTTGTCCGGTCTATCGTCGTTCGGGAGGTTATTCATATACTTATTTTATCCCTGGTCCTATCGGTATCAATTTGGGTATGCTGAAGGCACCTCTTCATTACTATGATAACGTATCGGCATGTTCGTTGTGCTATTCATGTCAGAACGTGTGTCCTGCAAAGGTAGATCTGGCCGATCAGATTTATCACTGGAGACAGCAGTTGCATACACTGGGGGTAGCCAGCTCTTCCAAGAAACTGATGTCAGGTGGAATGAAATTCCTTATGTCGCGTCCGGCATTGTTCAATTTCGCTTTAAAAAATGCTCCGATTATAAACTCATTGCCTCGAGGCATGATATACAACGACTTGAATGATTGGGGTAAAGAACGTGAAATACCTGAATTTGCCAAAGAGAGCTTCAATGAAATGTGGAAAAAGAATAAAGTGAAATGAGTATGAGTAGCAGAGAAGACATATTGCAAAGCATACGCCGCAATACCAGAGTGCGTTATGAAAAGCCCGATTTGTCCGCCTTGGAGCATGAAGCTCTTACATACGAAGACAAACTTTCGAAGTTTTGCGAGGTTATAAAACAAGTAGGCGGACAGGCTGTAATACTGAAAGATGAGGAAAATGTCAATGACGTGATAAAGGCTGTATATCCTGATGCCAAACGCATTGCTTCAACAATAAAGGAAATAAAGACAGGAAATACAATACAACCCATTACTTGCAGTACTTTTCATCCGGACGATGTAGAGGAATCGGGAGATCTGGATGGTACTGATGTAGCAATCGTCGATGGACGTATAGGAGTCTGTGAGAATGGAGCAGTATGGTTGACACAAGATGTGGAACAACGTGCCGTATATTTTATATCCGAAGCGCTGGTGATTATACTCGACAGAAACAATCTGGTAAATAACATGCACGAGGCTTATAAGCGAATCGATACAGGCGAATATGGCTATGGCGTATTCATTTCTGGTCCTTCGAAGACAGCCGATATCGAACAGGCGCTTGTTATGGGGGCACACGGAGCCCGCAGTGTTACGGTAATTCTGATTTGACAGTTCTCTTTTTGACCTGAATAAAAGCTTGCCCTATTCACATAGAGCAAGCTTTTTTATCATATAGGAAGAAAGTTTATAAAGAGATTATTTTGAGTGTTTCTGCATTATATGTTTAGCGTATACATAATATAGCAATCCACCACAGGAGATTCAGTATAATGATTCCTCCGATAATGGCACATATGGTTCTTGCTGTATTTTTCTTGTTTACTGTGGTACTTTCCATAATATGTTCCTCGCTATATTTATGTTCGATTTGCTGTATCATCATAATTATTTTTGTTAGTCATCTTTAAAATGAGTGATACAGGCAAATACTGCACTGGGCGGAAACGATTCTTCTTATTTTAAGCCTTGTTAATTATCGGGAAGCTAAAATCCTTTATTTGTTCTTAAACAGTTGCACTTTTGCACCGAAAGAAAAGCGAAGTACATCTCTCATGGTCAGACTCCGGTTGGTCGCTTTGCTGATGATATACAGCTCGCAGGTACTGACCTCGTAAAATAGAGAGATATGTTGTACTATACTGTTTTTCAGATTGAAGTTCATACGTTGCCCGATAAAGATATACGGGCGAATTTTCGTACTGAAATTATAATATCGGTTAGGATAGCGTCCGGGTTCCTTCTTCCAAAACTCTTCTCCGGCAATGGTGGTAAGATACATTCCGCAGTAAAAAGGCTCCAGTGCCCAATGCTTGTCGAAACTCATGCTCCACGGTATGTAGTTTTGCTTTACTGTCAGTGTAAGAAGGAAATCGCTGGCATATTTAGCAGGCAGATATCCGAGCAGAACATCTGTTTCCCATTGCCTGCGTTTACCATAATCCCAACCTACACCGGTAGACAGTACTCCCATACCACCGGCATATTGCATTTTTACGTGAGTAGGTTTCATTCGTTCCCATCCTTCATATCTTAAGTGTATACGTTTGTCCCATCTTTTAGTATCGGAAACCTCTTGAGGTTCATCTGTTATAGCAAGCAGATTGACCGGGATGGCCAGCAGGAGAGTCAGTAAATATTTAAAAGTTGACCAGTTCATAATCGTAACCGTTTGGGGTGATAGAAAAATAAATATAGCTCCGCTTGTTTATGGAAGGAGCAGAATAGTACATAATGCCGTCATCGAAAAACTCATTTTCATTAAAGCTGTGTACATGTCCGTACACGCAGAATTGCAAGGACGGGAACTGAGTAATGTAATACTGGAATACTTTTGCTATATTGTTATTGAACTGTTCAGAGTAAGGAGGTGCATGCATTGCCACTACTGTCTTTTTTGCTTGAGGCGGAACGTGTTTCAGTTCATCTTCTAGAAACAAAAGGTTGGGAACAGCTTCCGAATAATCAAACTCCAACGCATTCGTATTCAGGCATATAAAATGAGTATCTCCAGCGGTAAACGAAAAATTTTCATTGCCGAAGATTGTATTGAACACTTCTTTTCCGGTAGCAAGACAGTCGTGATTACCCAGTAAGCATACATAAGGAACGTTCAGTCGGTTCAAACGGTCACGTTGTTCTTCGAATTCCATTTTCATACCGAAATCGGATAAGTCACCACAGTGTATTACGAAATCGATATCATTTCGTCCGTTGATTGCATTTACTGCATCTTCCGTTTCGTCATACCAGCGCTGGGTATCGCTGATAAGTGCAAACGAGATACTTTGCTTTCCGGCTGTACTAGCTTCTATCGACTGGATATTCCTTTCATTAATATTAGTTTCTCCCTCTATGTTTAAATCGTAGGGGTGATATTCTATCATGTCGCATCCTGTCTGGACTATGATTGTACTTCCAAGTAAAAAGCAGCCCAACAGGCTATGTAAGACATGGATATATTGCTTTTTTTTGAACATATATTTTTGTTTTTCTGTTTGTTATGCAAATGTTGCCATAAAATATCACATTGCGATAACTGTTTATACAGAAAAACTGTTCCAATTTGCTGAATATCACCCAAAGACCTGTTATTTTTCTATAACGAACTTGTACATGGTATGGCTTTGGAATATTTCTCCCGGAGCCAATGCTGTAGAAGGAAACTGCGGGTTGTTCGGGCTGTCCTGAAAATGACATGTTTCGAAGCATACGGCTCCTCGGAACGGATAATAGATGCCGTTCTTACCTTCAACCTTGCCTTTCAGTCCGTTTCCTGTATATATGTGGACTGCTGGTTCGGTAGTATAAATTTCCATTTTACGTCCACTTTTTTCATCATATATCCATGCTGCCGGGCGAGTATCATCTCCCGGATGGTTAAGTGCCCAGGCATGATCGTAACCGTTCACTACATGCAACTGTCCATAGTCGTCGTTTATATGTTCACCTATTGCATGAGGTTGTTTGAAATTCAGTGGAGTGCTTTCTACGGGCCAGAATTCTCCTGTTACGCATTTCTTGCTGTCGTAAGGAGTGAAATAGTCGGCATCTACCCACATGGTCTGATTTTCTACGCTGCTGTTCAGGTTTCCCGATATATTAAAGAATGAATGGTTACACAAGTTAAGAACGGTAGGTTTATCCGTGGTAGCCTTGTAGGATATATCTAACGCATCATCTTCAGTGACTGTATAAGTCAGCTCTATATGCAGATTCCCTGGAAATCCGTTTTCTCCATCGGGAGAGAGATAAGTCAGTGTAACAGACGAGGGAGAGGTTTGTCTGGCTTTCCACATTCGTGCACCGAAATTCGGATTGCCTCCATGAGCGGTATGTCCGTCAGCGTGATTGGCTTGCAAGTGGTATTCCTTACCATTCATTGTATATCTAGCATGCAGGATACGTCCGATGTATCGCCCCACGGTAGCACCATAGTTTTGTGACTGGCTGGTGTAGCTGTTTATATCAGAAAAGCCGCATACTACATCTTCCATTTTTCCGTTACGGTCGGGAACCATGAGGGATACTACCCGTGCACCATAGTTAGTAACAATAGTTCGTTAAAAATTCGCCAAGCCTAAGCGGCTCTGGCAGTAAATAAAATGAGTTCTTTGAAAAGTTTGTCAATAACTTGCGGGTCTGGGCTAATCCCAAACACGCAAATAAATCGTTCAAGCATATAAGCATTGTGTATGAATGACTTGCAGGAGGATATGGAATAGGCTATTCCGAGCCTCTTACATGCCGCTTTGGCCAAGTTGACAGCTGCGAGCGATGCATTGAAGTGAAAATCCAACTTCCTGAAGTCGGTTGACTGGCAGTTGGTGATTCCTGCATGCTGCTTGCCATCTCTAAAGCAAAATTCCAGTTGGAACCTGGTTCTGTAATAATCCAGCACCTCACGTCCATCCATGGAATCGTCTGTAGAGAAGTAAAGCTGCCACTTGTCTGTCCTCCCGTCCATCGGATACCAGA
>ENA-UEQQ01000254-UEQQ01000254.1-human-gut-metagenome-genome-assembly--contig:-NODE-254-length-18703-cov-22.487007_pt1 | contig 18703 bp, 19 predicted proteins | sample MGYA00242956_ERZ507956 | MGnify/ENA primary metagenome ERZ507956 (study PRJEB26167, sample SAMN06115407) | human gut metagenome | host: Homo sapiens | place: China:Hubei | collected 2016-07-12... | reverse complement strand
GACTTTGACGAAATGATGGCAAAAAGCAATAGCGGAAATCTGGATATAGACGAGAATTTCTATGGCGACCAGGACTTCGATATGGAAGACTTTGATCCCGAAGGATTTGATATGGGCGGTGCCTCCTCACCGGACCCTTATGAGCAAGAAAACTATTAATCTTAACGGGGGCGGACGTTACACGTCCGCCCCTCTCTTTTTATAAACACCATGCCTGACACCCTTATCGTCCTTATCGGCCCTACCGGTGTAGGAAAGACCGAACTAAGCCTTTCCATTGCCGAACACTTCCGGACTTCCATTGTTTCGGCAGACTCACGCCAATTGTATGCAGACCTGAAGATAGGAACTGCCGCCCCTACCCCCGAGCAACTGGCGCGTGTTCCTCATTATTTTGTCGGAACATTACAGCTAACAGATTATTACAGCGCCGCACAATACGAAGCAGACGTACTGGCACAACTGGAAATCCTATACCAAAACCATGACACTGTAATACTGACCGGAGGTTCCATGATGTATATAGATGCCATTTGCAAAGGCATAGATGATATCCCCACTGTAGACAATGAAACACGCCAGCTGATGCTACGACGTTACGAACAGGAAGGGCTGGACACTCTGTGCGCCGAACTAAGGCTGCTGGACCCCGAGTATTACAAAATAGTGGATTTGAAAAATCCCAAACGGGTAATACATGCATTGGAAATATGCTACATGACCGGAAAAACTTATACTTCTTTCCGTACCCGTACTCACAAGGAACGCCCTTTCCGCATCATCAAAATAGGATTAACCCGCGACCGCGAAGAATTGTATGACCGCATCAACCGCCGCGTGGACATCATGATACAGGACGGCTTGCTGGAAGAAGCCCGGCAGGTATATCCTTTCCGGCATCTGAACTCGCTCAATACCGTAGGATACAAAGAAATGTTCAAGTATCTGGACGGAGAATGGACTTTGGAATTCGCTATCGGAAAAATCAAGCAAAATTCCCGCATTTACTCTCGTAAACAGATGACCTGGTTCAAACGGGACAAAGACATCGTGTGGTTCCATCCCGACCAACAAACAGAAATTATGCAATATATTCATTCAGTTAACCACTAATTACAATCATGAAAAAATTACTAACCTTCATCATGGCTTGTGTCATAAGCCTGGGTGCAACAGCCCAAATCTCGGAAAAAGCATTTGAGAAATGGCATCAGAACAAGTATTCCATGTTCATCCACTTCGGTCTTTATTCCGAACTGGGAGGCGTATGGGAAGGCAACCCCGTCACCCGAGGATACAGTGAACAAATCCAATCGTTTGCGGGAATCTTCAGTGACTGGTATGGAGATACCGCCCTGCGCTTCAATCCCACCCTGTTTGATGCAGACGCTATCGTGTCACTGGCCAAAGAAGCCGGTATGCGCTCCATCATCATTACCACCAAGCATCACGACGGTTTCTGTATGTTCCGTACAGCCACCACCGACTATAATTCATACGATGCCACCCCCGGCAAGCGCGACTTCATAAAAGAGATGGCGGAAGCTTGCAAACGTGGCGGAATCAACTTCGGCATCTATTTCTCACTGATAGACTGGCATTTTCCACAAGCCTATCCTATCTCCAGCCATAACTGTGATTTCATCACCCCACAGCATCATGAATTCACCAAAGCCCAAGTTACCGAACTGTTGACCAACTACGGTCCCATCTCCGAACTATGGTTTGACATGGGTTCCAACACTCCTGAACAAAGCAAGGAACTGTATCAACTGGTGCACAGATTGCAACCAGACTGTATGGTAAGCGGCCGGTTGGGCAACGATCAGTATGACTTCAGTGTCATGGCAGACAACACATACCCCGAAGGCTCCTTGCAGACCGCATGGCAAACAGCTGCTTCCATGTTCGATGAAACCTGGAGCTACCGTTCCTGGCAGAAAAGGGGGGACGTTCACACCAAAGCGATGGAAAAACTACGCAGCCTGATCAATGTAGTTTCCCATGGCGGAAACTTCCTGCTGAACATCGGTCCCAAAGGTGACGGTTCCGTAGTACCCTTTGAAAGAGAGGTGCTGAAAGAAATCGGTATCTGGTTGAAGAAAAACGGTGAAGCCATTTATGGCACAGAAGCCTCTCCTTTCCGTGAGCAATTCGAATGGGGAACCATTACCCGCAAAGGCAATAACCTCTACCTCATCTTATCAGGCAACCGCCCTGCCGATGGTAAAATCACTTTGAACGTGCCGGGATGCAAACTGCAAAAAGCAGACATTAAAGCTATTCAGAAAGGACAGGAGATGATCTTCACACTGCCCGCCGACGCATACGGAAAAGACATCCAAGTGATTTGCGCCACGTTCGACCAACCGGTGAAACCGCAACCTATGGCTGCACAGCGCACTCCCAATTATAGTTATTCCTGTTTCGATTATTACAGCAACTACCGCAGTACGGTGAGCTATCAATGGAACATCAACAAATCCAACCTCAACGCATTGGAATTTACCTATACTCCGCAGGAGAACGGTAAGGAATTACTGGTTGAAGTAGATGGAATACCTTACACAGTAACCCTTGACGCAGGCAAGGCACAGGCATTAAACCTGCCTTCCAAGACCGTATGGGGTCAGCGTTACTTCTGCGGACCGGGCAGCGGATTGTTCGATGCTCCTGCCACCATCCATACTGATCCGGACAAAGCACCGGTAAGAAAAGGACAATGGAAAGAAGTGAATGAGGAAAAAGCCATGTTCCCCAGCAATATTCTGGAAAGTTACTTCCTGATGCAGCAGGTAGAATCGCCCAAAGCACAAGATATTCTAGTAGATGTAGGTGCCGGAAACGGTATCGAAATCTATCTGAACGGCAAGTCGGTAATGAAACACCTCAACCCTTACCGCTGCAAGTTCCGCGAGGAAAAGGTGCTGCTACCGCTTCAAAAAGGCAGTAACCAAATTGTGGTAAGAATATACAACCGCTTTGAAAAAGAAACAGGCTATCTGCTGCGCCCATCAGCGGAACAGGTTATCTACAAGCAGAAATTCACTTTGCCGCAAGTGGCAAAAGGAAAAGTTCATACTGTTGTTGTAAAACAGAATAATCTGCCATCCATCCATAAGGACACAGAATTATCCAATCTGAAGGTAGAGGCAAAATAAAACTTTTCAATAAATAAAAAATGAAATACCTCTCCCCGGATGTTTCTGTCATGAAATGTCCGGGGAAAGTTTTATATAAAGAAAACATCATTCTAGAATTTACCAATAGTACTGACAGGCCTCATGCATGAAGATCATAATATTCATAAAGTACCCTTCATACAGTCTGTTCCGATATTATGCTTTCCTCCTGTCTGCCTGATAATTCAGAATTACCCCCAGTACTATCAGTACAGAAAGTACAATCCATGCAACATTCAAAAAGATTCCTTTCCATTCCTGCCGGGTAATGAACTGTGAATACAAAGGTCGTATAATCGGAGCTTGAGGATGGTGGAGTTTACAGCGGGACCGATCAATGGCTTTCTGATAATCATCTAAATCAAAAATACAACGCTCATAACATACAACGGCTTGTCCTTTCTCATGCCTCACCGGAATAACCCATGCCTTAACTTCCCGCTCCTCATACTTATGACGGGGCAATGAATCGGTAAATGCAGGAGCTACAGAGAAATGATATTGCTTCTGTTCCTTACGATAGCGGTGTCTGCCCATACTTCGTGTCACCTCACGAGTGACAGTCACACTGCTCCTTCGGGCATAATCCACCTCCAGAGTATCGAAAGTAAAATACAGAGCATTATTCTCCAAATTATATAAATCGGTAACAGCATGATAACGCACCACTTCATCTGCCGAATGAAAAAGCCAGTTCTGTAAAGGAATATTAAAGGCCATACTTGCAGCTGCCATCAATATAAGAAAAGGAATTTTCCATCTTGAAGCAACGATAAAAGCCCCTCCGGCGAGAGTGAGTAACGGAGGTAAAGCATACGTCGTAATTTGTAACCAGCCCCCCGGATTAAAACCAAGAGCAACAGTGAACAAAATTCCTGCTAAAGAAGGAATGAAAAGTAATAACAATAGCTTAACGACCCAGTTTTTCATTATTCAATATTAGTTTTGTCTTGCCAAAGATAGTAATATAAATCCAAAAAAAGAATCTGTAAATGCTTACAGCACCTTACAGATCCTTTTCCACTTTATTCTTGCAAGACAAACACGGTCTTTATTTCTCTAATGCTTTCATTAATTCTCTTTTTACGGTATCCACTCCCGGGAAACCGGTGTATTTTTGAATAACACCCCCTTCTTTATCGACAATAATATAAGTCGGAACCCCCTGTATGCTGAACTGCCTGCTCAGGTAATTCCACTGAGCTGCCGTTACCCGGTAATGCTCTCCATGAATATCCGGAATCATGTTATCCCATGTTTCTTTGGGCGAGTTCTCTCCGGCAATAAAAACATATACAATATCTTTACCTTCAAGATCTTTCTTCATCGGTTTCATCTGTTTCATAGCCATTTTGCAAGGACCGCACCAAGTCGCCCAAAAATCGACCAAAACCACCTTACCCTTAAATTTAGAAATGATGGAATAAAATAAATCTTCATCTTTTACTTCTCCGGATTCATTAACGGTATAACCTTTCTTTTTCTTATTAGCTTCAATCGTTTCCAAAAGACGGTTGTTCATCTTTGTCAGTCTGCCGAGATAATAAGGGTCACTCATCTTCCGTATCTCCTCAAAATCATGTACAGTCAATGGAGTGAAGTCACTGATTTTCTGAGCATATTTCATCATTTTCTGCAAGTCGAAAAAAAGTCCTTGGTCTGTGCCCAAATATCCGGCTATAATCTTTTTCAAAATATAGTCTTGCTGCATAGAACTGAATTCTTTAAACAATTCATCGTATTTTATTCGCAATTCGCCCATTTTTTCCTGATAGACAGATGTTTTTCCGGTATCTGTATCAGCCTTGAACTCACGTATTATCTTAGCATCTTCAGCAGAAACTTTATCGGAAGAGAGAATAAACGCAAATATATCACTCAACTCATCATCCATCTTCACCCTCAGATAGCCCATTCCCCTTACCAAATCAGCATAACCATTGGCATAAAGCATGACAGGCGAGTTCAGTATATTCAACTGCCGGATATAGTCATAGAAATCATCACTCAATTCCGGTTGTTTAAACTTTTGATAAGCTTCACGAGCCGGTAATCCACTGCACTGCACATAAGCATAGGCTAAATTAGAACTTACACGGGTCAATGTCAAAGTACAAAGCAAATCATTCTGAGCCAATAAAAGCTCCCGGTATGCCTGACTTCTTTTCTTATCGGAACAGATAGCGGATTTGGTTTCTTCATATTTTTTCAACCAATAAGCTTTATACTGACCGGCAGTCATATTATATAAATCATTCATATTCCAATGAACCATTCCCCATACATCCATCAAATGTTCATCATCGGTTATCATTTCATCATTCAAAGCCGCCATGGTACCTGAAAAATAGACTTTCTTTCCACCAGCACGCTTGCCTTTCAACAATTTGCTTTCAGAACGACTCAACTCACGCAAGTTGACAGCCATATCCAATTCACCACCGGGAACCAAAAAGACGTCAAAATAAATATCACGTCCCACAGAAAAACTGACCGTAGTCGGAGCACAAAGTTCAATCTCTGTCCGAAATGTTCCGTCTTCATTCACCTTTATTTCAGTATCCTCAAATTTTGCCGTCAACAAATCACAAATCCTACAAGAAAACGGAAGTGCATAGTGCTTCTCATAGTCTAACAAACGACCGGTTATCACTGATTTGCCATCTTTCAATTCAGCCTTAGGCAACGGTTCAGCGTAATTCAATTTCTGTTTCTTCACATCATCCGATAAATCCAATTCCGGTAATTTACCATCCAAATGGATTCCCCATACCTTGAAACAGTCCTCACAATCGCTCTCAATGAAATCAATCACTTTCACTGTAGGGGGCAATAACGGAAAAATAAGACTAAAAGAAGCTTCACCGCTATCGGGCATCCAAAATTTTTCGCCCAAGATAATTCCATTACCGGAACGAATCGGATACTTCTCTCCATTATCAGCCAACAAATAACTTTCATTACTTATCTGAATCCAATTATGAGGACGGAAAAAGGCTTTTACATCCAATACGGTTGCCGTATCCGAAACCACCACTCTGTCTATCTCGATAGTAGAAGAGCTACGAGCGATGAAAGGCGGCTGTTTAACCACCCTGTCTTTTGCCTGCAAAAGGCAGCAACTCACCATAGCAAGCAGTAAAATACCAAAGTTTTTCATTGTATCTTTTTTTTAAACATACTTACTTATTTCCCAAGTTCCTATCCAAAAGATTCTTTACTTCTTCGTATGCCTTTGTATATCCACGGGCCAAAGTAATACCATCCGGAGAGATTAACATAAGAATGGGAACTCCTGAAAAATAAAGGTCTTTCACTATAAAGCCGTTGCCCTCATCCTCTGTGTAAACTGTAGTCCACGGATGGCTTAGCAATCCCTGTACCCGTTCATCTTTCTTAAACTCTTCAGAACTTCCCTGCAACGATTTCAACAAATCATCACGGGTAAATCCCAATACCTCCAAACCTTTTTCATGATATTTTTGATAGAGATCCGTTATTTTAGGATTTACCCAAAAAGTACCAGGACATAATCCCCAATGATAAATCAACACATATTTGCCTTTATAATCAGACAAAGACACTTTCCGGCCGTCTTTATCTGTCACTGTAAACTCCGCTGGCGCAAAGCCTACTTCAATATTCTTCAATACAAGCAATTGCTTGTCAAGTATTTGTCCAAAATATGAATTTTGAACCTCTGGAGTAAATTGTGCCAAACGCTCTTTTACATCCTTATAAGTAGCATCAAAAACAAAAGCGGATGCATACATAAAAGCGGCATATTCCATATCGTTCACTTTCAATGCCAGACTATCACGAACAGTCTTCAGCATTAGCGGACGATGATATTCATTATACATTTGCCCGTATTTTGCCACACTATCATTTTGCTTTGTATCCTGATATTTCAGTATCTGACTGAAGATATCAATCATTTCAGTATTGGAAGACGCAGTCAGGCTATCATACCTAGCCACCAACGAATTGTCATAAAAACCACCCGAATGACGAACCGCACCCAAGTAATCCAAAGACCCTTTCAGTTTTATATCATCACCTACGCGAGCTATAATCTCAGCTCCGCGAATACAACTCCGTAACGGTTCACCCACTTTAGGCTGATGCGTCAATAAATAAAAAGTAGTATGTTCCATAGGAATAAAAGCCGAGAAAATCCCCTCCTTTTCCACCAATATGGTATCTGTTCCGTCTTCTTTCCAATCGGGTAATAAAAAAGTTTTAAGAAAAAGAGTATCTCCAACCTGAAGCCCTTCCAAATGACCGGATAGTTTAAAGCCATCGGTCTGCATAGTTTGCCGGCATGACACTAGAGCCACTGCAAAGAGTGCCAAAGCTAAAATTTTCTTCATATATTCTTACTTTTATATAAATGACTTCCGTTATTTTGCATGACGAAGTGCCAACGTATCTTTTTTCTCTACAGGAAATGACTTTGTCGGAATATCACCTCTAAAGAAACCTTCCTCCTTTATTTTTTTGATACGTTTCCATGCCTGCTGGTAAAGTGTTATGCGGTCTTCCACCGGGTTCCCGTCTTCGTCCAAGGCATAACGCTGATCTTCGGGAACTGTAGCCATGTATTTCCTATAATAGCGAATGGCATTCTTCTCATCTTCTTTCCAATCATAGAGACAGGCTATTTTATAAAGAATGGAGTTTTTCTTTGTATAAATATATAACTTCTCCAAGGCTTCCACCTCTTTCTTTGTATCCCCCGCATAATCGTAACATTCTACCAACCCGTCATAAAGACGTACCATCATACTATCAGAAGGAACTGCTATGCGGAAGGCTTCTTCCATATATTCCACACCCTCCTTTTTCCAGGAAGTGCCTTTGCCTTGAAATAATCATCCGCAATATTGAGCTCGATAAGTGTGCTCTTCATATTGCCCGGAAGATGCTTATACTCATCCATATCATCAAACTCTGCAATCTTGTTGTTGATGTATGCCGCAACCTTCTGTAAGTATTCCTCATTCTCATATCCTGACAGTGTGTAAACCTTTCCGTCTATTACCACCTCAGCATTTGTTTTTGCAGACATTTAATCATCCTCCGTTTTCACATTTATTCAAACCAGCTATATTAATATTAATATCAAATACTTAATTATTATATGCCTTATAGATATAAATTGCAACTTTAAGCCCTTTTTCTCTCAAAATGCTCAAAGGCAAGGTCTGTCGCCACTCGCCCCTTTGGTGTGCGGTTTATGAAGCCGTTCTTCACCAGATACGGCTCGTAAACATCCTCAATGGTTCCGGCATCCTCACCTATTGCCGCCGCAAGCGTATCAAGGCCTACCGGTCCTCCCGCAAACTTGTCAATGATGGTGAGAAGTATATTTCTGTCGTTTAAATCCAGTCCGTACTTGTCCACTTCCAAAAGGTCCAGCGCAAAGCTTGCCACATCATAGGTGATTTTACCGTCATACTTGACCTGCGCAAAATCCCTGACACGCTTTAGCAGTCTGTTTGCAAGTCTTGGGGTACCCCTTGAACGACGCGCCATCTCGTAGGCTCCCTTGTCATCTATCTCAACTCCAAGCACCTTTGCGGAATTGACGATAATATGCTTTAGCTCATCGACAGTATAAAACTCCATGTGATTTACCACACCAAACCTGTCGCGTAAAGGTGCCGAAAGCATGCCCGCCCTCGTTGTTGCACCTACAAGGGTGAATTTGGGCAGGTTGAATCTGATTGACTTTGCAGACTCGCCCTTTCCAATCATGATATCAATGGCGTAATCCTCCATAGCAGGATAGAGTACCTCCTCCACCTGACGGTTTAGTCTGTGAATCTCATCGACAAACAGTATATCGCCCTCAGACAGTCCGTTGAGTATGGCTGCCATCTCTCCCGGCTTACCTATTGCAGGACCGGAGGTCACCTTTATCTTTGTGCCCATCTCATTTGCAATGATTCCTGCAAGTGTTGTCTTTCCAAGCCCCGGAGGTCCGTAAAACAGCACATGATCGAGCGCCTCGCCCCTTGATTTTGCAGCTTCAATATATATTTTTAAATTGTCCTTTATCTTCTGCTGACCGATATAGTCATCAAAATACATAGGACGCAGGGATTTCTCTATCTTTATGTCCTCTTCCTGCAATTGTGTGGAAATTACTCTTTTCACGTTTTGTTCCCCGTTTCTGTTTTAAGCTTACAGCTTTTATCAATCAGCCCATATTTTTGAGCGCAAACTTCAGCACATCCTCTACATCCATATCCTCTGTGATATCAACCTTGGACACTGCCTTAAGACTCTCAGTAGACGAATATCCAAGCGCATTGAGCGCCATGACAGCATCATTTTTCACAGTGCTGTTCATGGATGAAACAGCACCGGAAGTCTGATTCTCAAGCTTCTTTTCAAATGCATCCTCAAGCGACAGCTTGTCCTTTAAATCAAGTATTACTCTCTGAGCCGTCTTTGCACCTATTCCCGGTGCCTTTGATATAGCCTTTGAGTCGCCCGATAAAATTGCGAAACGCAAATCATCGGCAGGCAGAGTCGACAAAATGGCAAGGCCGCCCTTTGGTCCGATTCCGCTGACTGTAATCAGCAGCTTAAAGATTTCAAGATCATCCTTACTCAAAAAGCCATAAAGTATCATGGCATCCTCCCTGACACATAGGTAGGTGTAAATTTTTACATCCTCTCCCTCGTCAGGCAGCATATCAAAATACTGCGTCGGTATGTAAATGAGATAGCCTACACCTGCTGCCTCCACTACAATGCTGTCTATATTTTTTTCTGCAAGCTCTCCTTTTATATATGCATACATTGAATCCATTTGTTACTGTTTCGACTGTAGCCTTACACACAGGCATAAAAACAGCAGCATCTCCTTTGTTATTAAATATACGTAGATTACAGCCCATTAAAACTATACATGAAAGCTGTCAGAAATCCTCAAAAGCACCTGTGAAGCTACTATTCCAATCACAAGTCCCGTGATGCATCCTGCCACAAGAAGCACCGGAATATAATACACTACGCTGTAGGTTGACAAAACTATAGCCGCAACTATTATCTGTCCTATATTGTGACACACTCCACCGACCAGACTTATTGAAACCGAGCTGAATTTATCTGATTTCTTAAGCAGGTACATAACGATAAAGCTTAGTATACAGCCTGCCAGTGAATATATGATGCTGAATGCATTTCCAAACATAAAGCCCGAAAGCACCGCGCGAAATACACATAGCAGAAACGTCTCCATGGGTGTTGCTATATAAAGCATGATTACTGTCACTATATTTGTAAGTCCAAGCTTCACTCCCGGTATGCCTACCGCAAACGGTATAAGTGACTCAACATAGCTTAGCACCAGTGCCAGTGCCATAAGCATACCAAGATATGCAATCTTTCTGGTTTTCATTTATCTCATTCTTTCTATAAAAATGTTCGGGTATCACTTGGATATCGAATCTATATCGGATTTCATGTCGCTTTTTACCGTCACAACAACCTTATTCGGCAGACAGATAATCGACTCTCCCTCCTTTGATATCGCCTTCTGCTTCACACACAGATGATCCGGACAGTCGGCAGAGGTCATATCCGCCAAACCACCCTTTATGACAAGGGTGTTAGTAACATCGCCATCGCCGTTTTTTATCTCAATTGTATCATCCTTTGAAAGCGGATATGTGCCATAGGCCCTTCCATTGATAGTCACCTCGACACATGCATCGCTATCCGTATCCTGCCCCTTTAAATATACAAGCTTCCATATAAGAAGCAGAGCGACAGAGATAATTACAATAACCGATATCAGGATTATATCATTTCTGCCAAAACGCTTACGCATCCTCTTTTATCTCTCCCATATAGTAAAAGCCTCTGCACTCATCAAGCTCCACATTGTAGATATTTCCAATCATATCCTCGGTACCCGGAAAATGTACAATTGAATTATTGTCCATACGTCCGGTCACATAGCCGTCCTTCTGGTCATCCATTTCCTCTGCAAGTACCGGCACCACTTTGCCCTCATAGCATTTTGCCTTTTCTGATGAGATAGTCTGAACCTCCTTTAAGAGCCTGTCAAACCTGTCCTTGACCACATCATCCGGCACCTGATTCTCCATGGTAGCTGCGCGTGTGCCTGTTCTCTTTGAGTAAATAAATGTAAAAGCACTGTCATATCTGACCTGCTTAACAACATCCATTGTCTCAAGGAAATCCTCCTCAGTCTCTCCCGGGAAGCCCACAATGATATCCGTTGTGATTGCAATATCAGGAATCTGCTCACGAAGTCTCTTTACCTCGTCGAGATATTTTTCCTTGTCATAGTGCCTGTTCATCTCCTTAAGCACCCTTGAGCTTCCTGACTGAAGCGGCAGATGCATATGCTTGCACACCTTGTCGCACTCCTTTATCGCCATAATCAGGTCATCTGACAAATCCTTTGGATGAGATGTCATAAAACGAATCCTCTTAAGTCCCTCAATCTTATTGACCTCGCGAAGAAGCTCTGCAAAGGTTATAGGATTGTCAAGAGTTTTACCGTATGAGTTGACATTCTGTCCGAGAAGCATTATCTCGCACACTCCGTCTGCAACAAGCTTTTCTATCTCTCTTATGATATCCTTAGGCTCCCTGCTTCTCTCACGACCTCTTACGTATGGCACGATACAGTAGCTGCAGAAATTGTTGCAGCCAAACATGATATTGACACCTGATTTGAAAGAGAACTTTCTCTTCACCGGCAGATCTTCGACAATCTGATTGGTATCCTTCCATATGTCAATCACCTGTGAGCCAGACTCGATATTGTTGCACAAAATCTCTGCAAACTTGAATATATTGTGGGTTCCGAATACGATATCTACAAACTTATAGTGCTTTTTGATATTTTCAACAACCTCCGGCTCCTGCATCATGCAGCCGCAGAGAGCAATCTTCATCAGAGGATTCTTTTTCTTGTAGTTCTGCAGATACCCAAGTCTGCCGTACACCTTGTTGTTAGCATTCTCACGTACGGTACAGGTGTTGTATACAATGAAATCAGAGTGCTCATCAGTTCCTTCCACGTAGCCTATCTGCTCGAGTATTCCGACAAGCTTTTCTGAGTCGCGGGCATTCATCTGACAGCCGAAGGTCTTGACGAAATAAGTCATAGGACGGCCGATTTCTTTAGATTTCTTTTCAACAAAATCCTTTGCCTTTTCCATGTAGTAATACTGCCTCTCAGGCTCATGTGCCGGTGGTGTCTTTGTTATATCTATATCGTAGCTCATGTTATATTATGTTTCCTCTCAAATTAATTCTATGATACTTTACCTGACTATTCCCTGATCTGACCACTGCCGTAAATAATATACTTATAGCTTGTCAGTGCTTCAAGCCCCATAGGTCCCCTTGCGTGAAGCTTCTGTGTGCTGATTCCTATCTCAGCTCCAAAGCCGAATTCATTTCCATCAGAAAATCTGGTTGAGGCATTTACATAAACGCATGCAGCATCTATCTCATTTAAGAACTTCTGTGCGTTGTCATAATCATTTGTGATGATTGCCTCTGAATGTGAAGTGTTGTATCTGTTGATATGCTCGATTGCCTCATCAATACTGTCAACAATCTTTACCGACATGATGTAATCAAGATACTCCATGCCCCAGTCATCGGAAGCCGCCTCTGTCACATCGTCTCTTCCGGCAAGAATTGCCTGTGCTCTTTCATCACAACGCAGCTGTACATGATGCTCTCTTAGCTTATCGTACAGCTTTGGCAAAAACTCCTCTGCTATGGCACTGTGTACTACAATCGACTCACATGCATTGCAGACACTGATTCTTTGTGTCTTTGCATTGTTAATAATATTAACAGCCATGTCAAAGTCAGCATCCTTGTCCACATATACATGGCAGTTGCCTGTACCGGTCTGGATGACAGGAATTGTAGCATTTTTGACAACATTCTGGATGAGTCCTGCACCACCTCTTGGTATGAGCACATCCACATACTGATCCATCTTCATAAACGCATTTGTTGTCTCTCTGTCTGTTGACTCAATAAGTGCAAGTGCAGCAGCAGAAACCAAATTGTCCGTTAAAGCCTTTTTTAAAGCCTTAACTATTGCGATATTGGTATTTATCGCATCACTTCCACCCTTCAATATGACACAGTTGCCTGTCTTAAAACACAGACCAAAGGCATCTGATGTGACATTTGGGCGAGCCTCAAAAATGATTCCCACAACACCGATTGCAACTCTTCTTTTTCCAATAATAAGGCCATTAGGACGCTTTGACATAGACATCACTTCCCCAATTGGGTCTGCAAGCTTTGCTATCTGTCTGAGTCCGTCAGCCATGCCAAGGAGCCTGTCATGGTCAAGCGAGAGCCTGTCAATCATGCTCTTTGCCTTCATATTTTCCTCTGCTGTGGCCACATCCCTTTTGTTTGCCTCAAGGATTTCTTTTTCTGCCTTAAGCAGATTGTCCGCTGCATCGTTTAATACCTTATTCTTGATATCTGTATCCAGTGTTCCTGTCTTTACTCTGGCCTCGTATGCATCCGCACAAATTTTTTCTAAATCATTCATCAATAAACACCTCTCTCTTATCTGTTATTACCCCATCTAATTGTACGTCATATTCATCTTCAAACGTCACGCTGCTAAGTAACTGGAAATCGTAGCCCACTCCAACTGCCATAACAGTGTCTCTTTTTGTAAAAGACGATAAATATCTGTCATAAAAGCCCTTTCCATAACCGATTCTGTAACCGGTATCCGAAAATGTAAGCCCCGGCACTATCATAAGCGCCCTGCCATCCGCCTGCGTATACTCATTCGTCATATCAGGCTCTTTAATATTAAATGAACCACAATTAAGCTCATCAAGGCTTCTTACCCTGTAAAAGGACATTGTATTGCCCGAAACCCTCGGATAATATATCCTTTTTGCTTTGTTTATTAAATAGGTAAAATACTCATCAGTATTCACTTCATTTCTGATAGCTGAATACAAAAGTATGTTGTCATAATCTCTGTCAAGCTCTGATACCATGAGTCTTTTATAAATGTCATGGCTCATGTTGTGGCACTCATCAGCGCCCAGAAGGTCTCTTTGCTTTTTAAGCCTGCTACGAATTTCTTTTTTTGTTTCCATATTTCTCGCCGAGGTTCTCAACCGAACCGTCATCGTTTACCATATCGATATTGTTGAGCTGGTTTCTTAAATTCTTCTTCACGTTTGCTATATACTCCTTGCGCAAAAGATCCTGCTCCTTTTTCTCTGCCTCAGAAAGTCCCTCTGCCTGTGACTTTCTGTAAAGCTCATTGATTCGCTGTATTTTTTCCTGTGTCATAGCACTCTCCTGATTTCAAATTTATAGCTTATTACTGGCCGCCTGTAGATGTAGGTGCCATCTCTCTTTGTATATAATCCGCAAGCACAAACTCTGCATCCTTTGCCCTGTGGAAAAGTGTTCCTGTATATCTGCCATTCATAATGTCATATAAAATTCCCATATTACCGCCGTTTGCGATAATCATATCGGCACCGGAATATGTGGCAATCTTTGCCGCTGTAAGCTTTGTCGCCATGCCGCCGGTTCCGACATCGCTGCCGGTTGATGACTTTGCCATGCCAAGTATTTTCCTGTCAAGCGTATCAACCTCTCTGATAAGCTTTGCATCCGGATTGTCATGAGGATCATCGGAATACAGACCATCTATATCAGATAGCAGTATGAGCAGATCAGCCTTCGTGATTGATGTAACAATAGCAGACAGCGTATCATTATCACCAAACTGCATCTCGTATGTGCTTACCGTATCATTTTCATTGACAATAGGCACCACATTCAGATCAAAAAGCTCCTCAAATGTATTCATAACATTGCGTCTGGAAACAGGATTGACTATGGTATTCTTTGTCATGAGCACCTGTCCGGAATTCTGATTATACTCGGAAAAAAGCTTCTGATATGTCATCATCAGCCTGCCCTGTCCCACTGCGGCGCATGCCTGCTTTATTGAAATATCGCTCGGGCGCTCCTTTATGCCTATCACATCACGTCCAACCGCGATAGCGCCGGAGCTTACGAGACACACATCCATTCCGCTGTTTCTGTAATCACATATCGAGCGCACCAGACGCTCCATCTTTGAAAAATTGAGGCTTCCAGTCTCTGCATGTGTCAGCGTCGATGAACCTATCTTTATTACCACTCTTTTATAATTGTCTAAAAAACTCATTTCTATCATCTTTCCTATTGTAAGTCTAAATGCATACATAATTACATTACGCATACATTTACTACTTTACCATATATTCATGCAAAATACAAAATCATTTTTACTACTGTCTCATTTTTTTATTTTGTGTTATTATATTTCTGTTGCTTTCGGCTTTAAATTTCATAAAGCCCGGACGCAAAGTTATATTTATGCTTTTACTATTTTAGCTTTAACTATAAATAATTTACAACCAGGAAATTAATAAAGGATGCACTATGAAAAATAAACTAAAACACCTTGTCCCTGTCCTTTTGGCGCTTGCCACAATAACAGGAAGTCTGTCTGCATGTGAATTAAAGCCCAAGGCTCAGCAGAAGGTTTCCAAACAAGGCTTCTACTTTGACACGATAATACAGATTACGCTTTATGGCACTACCGACGAGAAATACATAGACGACTGCTTTGATATGGCAAAGAAATATGAGAATATGCTTTCAAACACAGTTAGTTACTCAGAGGTGAGCAAAATAAATGACGCTGCCGGCAAAGAATATGTCACAGTAAGCAATGATACGCTTGATCTCATCAAAAAAGGCATCGAATACGGCGACACAAGTGACGGCAGGTTTGATATCACTATAGGAAAGCTGTCTAATTTGTGGAATTTTTCAGAAATAGCTGAAAATACCGACTCTAAAGATAATGAGGTGGATGCATCAGTCGTTCCGTCTGATGCGCAGATACAAAGCGAGCTGTCACATGTAAATTACCGCAATATACAGATTAACGGAAACGATGTGATGCTAACCGATTCAAAAGCAAAGCTTGACCTTGGTGGAATCGCAAAGGGCTTTATTGCCGATAAAATGAAGGCTTATTTACAGTCCAAAAAAATCACCTCAGGCATCATAAACCTGGGTGGCAATGTCCTCACCGTCGGTGAAAAATCCGACGGAAGTGATTATACAGTTGGCATACAAAAGCCCTTCGACGAGAGTGGTGAGCCCATATGTACCGTCAAAATCAAGGACAAATCCGTTGTCACCTCAGGTATCTACGAGCGGTACTACAGAGTAGACGGCAAGCTATATCACCATATACTTGACACAACAACCGGCTATCCTGTCAAAAACAATCTGTACTCTGTCACCATCATAAGCGACTCCTCCTGCGACGGAGATGCCTTAAGCACCACATGCTTTGCTCTTGGCATTGATAAAGCAAAGGAGCTTATCAATTCCCTTTCCGGTGTAGAGGCAATATTTGTGACAAATGATTATAGTATTATCACGACATCAGATGAATATAACGTAAGCACAGAATAGCTGCAAGCTTATAAAAAAGCTGCCACATATCATAATGATATGTGACAGCTTTTATTCATTACAGAATAATCTTCTTTGGACACTTCTCTGCGCAGATTCCGCAGCCTGTACATTTCTCCTGATCAATATAAGCTACATTGTCTACTACATGGACAGCATCTGACGGACAGTTCTTCTCGCACAGATGACAGCCGATACAGCCCACTGAACATGCCTTCATGACATCCTTGCCCTTGTCCTTTGAGCTGCACTTTACAACGTGCTTTGTATCATATGGAATAAGCTCGATAAGGTGCTTTGGACAAGCCTCCACGCACTTACCGCAGGCCTTACATGTGAGTGGATTGACACATGCCACTCCGTCAACCACATGGATTGAATCAAAAGGACATGCCTTCACACAGCTTCCGAAGCCAAGACAGCCATAATTACATGACTTAGGTCCGCCGCCCGGTACAAATGACATGGCAACACAATCCTCTACTCCTGTATAGTCGTAATCTGTATTCGCTTTGTCACAGGTGCCGGCACACTTTACAAATGCAACCTTTTTCACTCCTGCTTCAACCTTTACACCCATAATCTCACTGACCTTTGCTGCAACAGGGTCTCCACCTACCGGACACTGTCCTACCGGTGCCTCTCCCTTTGCAATGGCGGCAGCAAGGCCGGAGCATCCGGCATATCCACAGCCACCACAGTTGTTGCCCGGAAGCACCTCAAGTATTGCTTCCTCTCTCGGGTCAACCTCTACTTTGAATTTTTCTCCTGAAATACCGAGGAAAAATCCAAGAATTATACCGACAGCTCCAACAACTAAAGCTGCAATAATAATCGCAGTAACATTCATATCACTTTTCCTCCAATCCTATACAGAAACCATTCCTGAGAATCCCATAAAGGCGATAGCCATAAGACACGCTGTAAGAAGCACGATGGCTGTTCCCTGGAAAGGCTTTGGAATATCATTATACTCAATCTTCTCACGAACACCTGCCATAAGCACGATGGCAATAAAGAAACCAAAAGCTGTGGCAAAGCCGTAAACTACACTCTCTAAGATATTGTAGCCCTTTGTTACACTGTTAAGTGCTACACCGAGTACGGCACAGTTTGTTGTGATAAGAGGCAGATACACACCGAGTGCCTTGTAAAGAGGAGGCATCTGTTTCTTTAAGAACATCTCTACAAACTGAACAAGTGCTGCAATTACAAGAATGAACACGATAGTCTGTAAATATGACAGATTAAGCGGATACAGTATAAAATTGTAAATAAGCTGTGTAACGAATGTGGCGATTGTGATAACGAAAATTACAGCTCCACCCATTCCTGCAGCAGTCTTTGTGTTCTTTGATACGCCAAGGAAAGGACAGATACCAAGGAACTGGCTAAGTACTACGTTGTTAACTATTGCATATGCTACTGCAATGAGCAGTAAATGACCTAATGTACCCATTATTTATCCCCTCCTTCTGTAGTGTTAGGCTCAACAGCGGCCTGTGCTGCTTTTGCTGATGGACATGATGCTCCACAATGTGCACAATCTCCTGAAAGGCAGCCTGCCGGCTCTGCAAGAGGTGTACCCTTTGCTTCCATCTTTTTACGGATGATATTCATGCCTGCAACGAGGAAACCAAGTACGAGGAAGGCTCCCGGTGCCATGATAAAGATTGTGATTGGTGTAAACCAGTCACCGAAAATCTTGATGTTGAAGAATGTTCCTGCACCTAAGATTTCACGGATAAGTCCGATGATTGTAAGACCCATGGTAAATCCAAGTCCCATTCCCATTCCATCAAAGATAGACTCTACAGGCGGATTCTTTGAAGCATAGCTCTCAGCACGTCCGAGGATGATACAGTTAACCACGATCAGGGGAATGTAGATACCCAGCGCGGAGTAAAGGCTGGGCACATATGCCTGAAGCAGCAGCTGTACAATGGTAACCAATGAAGCCACGATCACAATGT
>ENA-UEQQ01000228-UEQQ01000228.1-human-gut-metagenome-genome-assembly--contig:-NODE-228-length-19755-cov-16.388759_pt1 | contig 19755 bp, 18 predicted proteins | sample MGYA00242956_ERZ507956 | MGnify/ENA primary metagenome ERZ507956 (study PRJEB26167, sample SAMN06115407) | human gut metagenome | host: Homo sapiens | place: China:Hubei | collected 2016-07-12... | reverse complement strand
TTTGCTGGTTGATAAGGCAAAGAAAGTGATGGTGAAATTATCGCCTATGCTGGATCTGTCATTGGCATTGAACGAGTATCATAACAGTACCTTGTCCGACCTGATGGCTTCCAAACGCTACATGGAAACTATCATCAACTCCATTAATGAACCGATTATCGGACTGGACAATGAAATGAATATCCTTTTTATCAATCATGAGGCACTGAATGTGCTGAACCTGAAGCGGGAAAACGTCATCCGGAAGTCGGCTCAGGAAATAGCCATGAGCAACGACTTGCTGCGCCGTCTGGTAAGAGGGTTGATAGAAGAGGGTGGAAAGGTGAAGAAGGAGCCGCTGAAAATCTATGCCGACAATAAGGAAAGTTATTTTCAGGTGAAGTACATGGACATCACGATGCCGGGAACAGACGGGGTGACAATGGAGAAGAGAGGCAATGTAGTGCTGCTGAAAAACATCACTGAGTTTCAAGAACTGGATACGGCAAAAACCACGTTTATCTCTACTATCTCGCATGAACTGAAAACACCGATTTCTGCCATCATGATGAGTCTGCAATTGTTGGAAGACAAACGAGTGGGACATCTGAATCCGGAGCAGGAGGAACTTTCGAGCAGTATCAGGGAAAACAGCGAACGTTTGCTGAGTATTACGGGTGAATTACTGAACATGACACAGGTGGAAAGTGGCAAACTGCAACTGAAACCGAAGATAACCAAGCCAATTGAACTGATAGAATATGCTATCAAGGCTAATCGGGTGCAGGCAGAGAAGTTTGGTATTCAGATTGAGGTGGAATATCCGGAAGACAAGATTGGTAAGCTCTTTGTAGACAGTGAAAAGATAGCATGGGTGCTGACTAACTTGCTGAGCAATGCCATTCGTTATTCTTCGGAAAACAGCCGGGTTATTATTGGTGCGCGACAGGTGAATGAAAACAAGGAAATAGAGATGTATGTACGCGATTTCGGAAAGGGTATTGACCCGCGCTATCACAACAGTATTTTTGAACATTATTTCCGGGTGCCGGGTACTAAGGTGCAGGGCAGCGGACTTGGACTTTCCATCTCACGCGATTTTGTAGAAGCACATGGCGGTACGTTGACCGTGGAAAGCGAGATAGGTAAGGGTAGTTGCTTTACGCTTCGGCTGAAAGCCTGAAAAAACTTTTGTGTTAGGCAGATTTGAAAAACACGTGTACGAAGCTTCAGAGCAAGAATCCGCATAACAGAAGAAGGACAAGCATGACTAACCCTACAATCAGTTTGATTCTGAAGGCACGGTTTTGGTCGGTTTGTTCTTTCTCTTGTGTCTGTTTCTTTATCTCCTCCAGTTTTTCCACGGAAAGAGTAGGAGGTATTTCCGTGTGCCGGCATTCGGTCATTCGCCGGCGCGTTTCCTTCATACGCTCCCGGTTGCGCTGACGGAGTTCCCTGTTTTCTTTGTCCCTCCGCATCATGTCGTGGATGCATCCTAATGTTCCCATTATGGTTATGTTGAATAGAAATCTGACTTATACAAAGATAATCAATATCTCTGGAAAAATCAATCAGAAACGAATAAATGATGATGGTAAAACTGATAATCAATGATTTATGAGGAAAACCGATGAAGACCTCTCCAATGCCAAAATGCAGGGAAACGAAAGGTAACGAAGGCGAACGGTTTTCAAATCATTACCCGGTAACCGGATTAATTCATAGGTCATCGGAGATTGTTTCCACTACTTGCCTCATTTTGCATAGCAATGTATAACTCGCTGATAACTAATTTTGTATCGAAAGAAAAAATGGATTATGAGAAGTACATTCAAAGTGCTGTTCTACGTGAACGGCAGCAAGGAGAAAAACGGTATTGTCCCGGTTATGGGACGGGTGACAATCAACGGTTCCGTAGCCCAGTTCAGTTGCAAGCAGACCATCGCCAAAGAGCTTTGGGACGCAAAGGGCAACCGGGCGAAAGGGAAGAGCAGGGAGGCGGGGGACATTAATCTCGCCCTTGACAACATCAAGGCTCAAATCATCAGGCATTATCAGCGCCTTTCGGACAGGGAAGCGTTCGTTACGGCTGAAATGGTACGTAACGCCTTTCAGGGACTCGGTACGGAATACGAAACCCTGCTCGGTGCGTTCGACAAGGATAATGAGAGCTTCAAGAAGCGCATCGGCATAGACCGGGCAAAAGGTTCGTATCAAGTGCGGGTAAGGTCAAGGAACCATCTGGCTGTGTTCATAAGGAAATGCTACAGGCGGAGTGACATTTCCATGCTTGAGCTTACCCCCGACTTCATCAAGGAGTATGAAATCTATCTCTCCACTGATGCGGGGCTTCATAACGCCAGTGTGTGGTCAAACTGCATGTGGCTGAAAACAATCGTAGCCAAGGCCCATTACAACGGGCTGACACCGAGAAACCCATTTGCTGTCCTTCGTGGATATAAAGGAGCTGACCACCGATGACATTGCGGAAGTGAACGGTGGGACATGGATATTATCAAAGCGGCATAAGACGAAAGTGAATTTCCAGGTGAAGCTGCTGGATATTCCCCTGCAGATCATCAAACGTTACGAGAGGTTCCAGAAGAACGGGCTTGTGTTTCCCAACCTGAACTATTGGTCAATCTGCAAGCCGTTGAAACAGATGATAAGGGAATGCGGGATAAGCAAGAACATCTCATTCCATTCGAGCCGTCATGGATTCGCAACGCTGGCCTTGAGCAAGGGTGTCCCCATTGAAAGTGTGAGCCGGGTATTGGGTCACACGAACATAACCACCACCCAAAAGTACTGTAAGATTACCACCGAGAAAATCGACAAGGACCTGACGATGTTCGCTGACCGTCTTAACCGGTCGTTCCATGAAATTTCAATAGCGATGTAATGGAAAGAATGATTATAATCATCAGCAAAAGCGGATGTGTGAACATTCCAGGGGCGGTGAAAGCCCCTGAAACGGTTGTTTTCCTTACTGTCTTTTCCGGATGTCCCCACAGGCTCCTTTTCATGAGGCATGTTTCAGGACAACCGTTCTTCCACCTGCCCGAACGAAGCGTCCTTGAGTATCACCCGCTTTTCCGCATCGAGCAGGTAAAGGGTGGGCATCGCCTTGAGGTCGTACACCTGTTCACGGGTAAGCCGCTGACCGGCATCATAGCCGTCTATCCAACCGGCGGGAAATTCCGCCTTTTCCCACGCGGGGGTCTTGCCCTCCACGCACACGGAGAGGAGTTTCAGGCGACCGGACTCCAACAGGCCGTTCACAACCGGGGACAGGGAGAGCAATTCCTTCACCCGGCGGCAGTCCTCGCAATCCGGATCGTTGAAATAGACGAGCACGTAACCGGCCTTTATGTCGGAAAGCCGTCTGCTGCTGCCGTCGCGGCAAACAACGGTGAAATCCGCCGCCACGTCTCCCGAGCGGTTTTTCAACGCCATTTCCAACAGGTGACGGGGACGTATCCTGTCCGTCTCTTCCAGTCCGGGATGATTGACCAAGGCACGCAGAAAGAGGATATACAGATCCTCGTCGTGCATGGGAGAATTGGGTTCGTACAGGTACTTGTCGCCCAGCGAGATGAAATGATAGAGCATTTCCCTGTCGGCCAGGGCGCGGCGGAAAAGGGTATCGACCGATTCCTGCGCCTTGGGAGTATGGGGCAGTATGCTGATGAAGTCCACAAACGCCTGCTCGGTGATTTCGGGGCGGGATATGAGTGACGTGTCGGCAAAGTCGAAGTGGTCCCAGTAGTGCAGGGAAAGGTAGGCGGCACGGTCTTCGGGTGCCGTCAACGTGACGGGCACGTCGGGCAGACGGAATTCCTTTGTCTTCTCCTGCTGCTTTTGGGCATACGCGCAGGATACGATTCCTGCACAGAAGAGACACGCGAAAAAGGTAAGGTTCAAAATTTTCATGTTTCGTATCGTGTTATGAAAAACTCCGAACGTGGAAGCGCCCGGAGTTTCCGTTTGTATCATTCAGCCTCTCAGTTCTCCAAGGTGAGTACCACATCTCCCTGATTATCGAACAAGTCAGACAAACTTTCGTATGTGCGGTGGTAAACCTTGCCGCCTAGTTTGTAATGGAACTGCACCGGATTGGTGTACCAGTCGAAGGTGTACTCCTTGCGCAGACGCAGTTCGTACCGACCATCGGCAGTCACGGTGACGGCACCGATACGGCTGCTGTTGCTGACGCGCTCGAACGCGACGAACGCACTGGAAGGGATCGGTTGCCGGCTGCCGGATTCATCCTCGTAGTAGATGTTCCCGCCCATCGACTTGTTCGTCACGCGGAAGGTCTTGGAGTAGAACACGACCTTTTCCTCGTTGGAAGAGATGACGATGTCGCCCGCGCTCACGATGCTCTTCGTGGTGAAGTGCAGGGTCTTGCGTTCGCCAGTCTGGTTCACGTTTGCATCAGGAGTATTGTCCTTATTGACGACATTCGAACCCGGGAAATAATTCCGTTCCTTATCGCGGTCGGCATCCACCTTATAGACAAAGCGTCCCGGACTTGCCTCGTAGAGTTTGCCGTCCAGACCGGGATTGCTGCCCAAAGCCAGCATGGGGGCGTCGATATAGATTTCGAACTCCTCGCCGAACGGGTCCACGGACTTGCCGTCCGAACCGGCGAAACTGGTTATGTCAATGGCTATGTTCACCGGTTTACCGGGTTCGTAAGTCCACTCCAACGGCGTGAGAAGTTCGGGGACATCCGCATTCGGATTCGTCACACGGTCCGGTTCTTTTCCTTGCTCACTTCCATTGTCATATTTCAGCCTTGCCCCGAAGCGGAACGGATTGTAGTTTGCCAACTCGAAGGTGACACTGCGGTAGGAATTGCCGCCATATTCATTATTAACACCATTGTCGTCTTCCGACAGCACAGCATCCCTGCCGGGCACATTGGAGGCGATACGTACTACCTCGGCACTCTTGGGACGGTTGGATTTCATATAGATGGAGTATTTTCCTACATTCGGGGCGGGTCGATTGATTATTTTGGGTCTCGGCTTGAACATCAGCATACGTCCACCATTGGGATTATTCTCACGCCACCACAAGTCCGATTCTTCGGGGTAGAAATTACAGTCGAACTCCGTCACACCGGCCTTGCCCTCTTCACCATCCTCATAATAATCCAAATATTGCGAATAGAGCAGAAATTCATCCTTTTCTCCTGCATTGAACGGAGTTCCCAGCAAGTCACCCTCCACTCCGTCGCCCACTTTTGTAATCAACTGTAGGTCAAACTGCACGTTGGCATGTTTTTTCTGTGGCACCAGGCGATAAAGAATCAATTCGTCCTCAGGGTATCCTTCAATACCACCCCCATCGGCATTGTAGGCACTCAGGCCGGTTACTGTAATGGAGTTCCTGTCATCCGAGTAGGTAAACACCCGTTCCATAGTCTCGAAGTGGTCAGCTTCAATATAAAGCCTGCCTTGATAGTCTTCGTTTTGAGACAGGATGTTCTCGAAATAAACACGCTGCACACCGGGCTGTTCCGCGATGTAGAGATATTTATAGTCCGGTTCCGGATTGATGTCACCGCTACTATACCAGTCTTTCTCGCCATCACGAACCAGAGTAAGAGCCATGCCCGATTCCGGACGAATGTCCAGTCCGCCGACAGAGATATAGACCTTCATCGGAAAGAGTTCCTTCGGGCAAGTCTCCGGAACAGTAAACATTACCGTCACGTGTGAACGGTCTTTGGTTGGATCTGTCGGGTTCATTCCTCCATAAATCTGTGTACCTACCCATGAGGGAACAAATGATTGTTCCTTCACCATGATGACCTTGATCTTACGTTGCAACCGTCCGTGTTTCACGAGCAGGGTACCTTCCAGTTTTTCGTTGGCACCCATTGAAAGCAGATTAATAAAAATCGTGCCTCTGCCTACGCCATCGTCGCCAATCTCGAAATCATTTCTAATTTCCTGCTGGGCCACGAGGTTGTCTATCCATGTCACATCTGCCCTATCAGCTGCTGTTATTTCTTTCTCGTCTTTACCTTTGACGGTATATGAAAGCGTGTATGTATGACCGGCAAGTTCCGAGCCAAGTACATGGTCTGTCTGAGCCACTGCGAGGATATATTCGCTGTCCTCCACCTCGTTCACGCGGTCGGAAATGGAAATCCACACGTTGTTCGTGGCAGCCGCCTCCAACGCTTCGGTAAAAGTAGCCTGCCCGAAAGAGAGTCTGCCCGTAATATTCAACTGGTAATCGTGATTCCGGCGGATGGGTATCTGGTCTCCTTCTTCATTCACCAGCATCACGCGGTAATAGCGGTCTTCCGTATCTCCCTCATTACGTCCGTACAAGATGATGCTGACCGGATCGTCCGCACTGTTCTCACTCTCGAAAATGTACTGTCCCATATTCGTGGTCACGTCCGTCACATCGCTCAACTTGGCATCATTAGCCGGAATCGTGACGAAGTCATCAGCCTGCCAGTCGGCCTCGGTGAAATCAAAGCCTTTTTCCGGATGGAACGGGGCCACCGTACCGAAGGCATTTGTATTATAAGCGGCAAAGCCGTTCACGGTAAAATAGCCATTGTCTTTAGGATTATTGACAGATACCTTGGCATGGTTACGGAGCATTTTAATATTGTTTCCCGCAGTGCTCATCTGCTGGGCTATGTCCTGTTTCTTCAACTCATCGGTGGAATTGTCACATGCGAAACGCGCCCAGCAAATCATACGTCCGGAAGAACCTTCGAGCAGTGCCATCACTTCCGATTCCGACTTGTTGCGGAACTGGTCCTGCTCGAAATCCGTCATCACCTGATTGGCAACAAAATGTACGGTCCGGGTATTCTCGGGCACTTCGGCCTGGAACGTTCCCGTGTTGACCGTTTCCTCGTTGACATTTGCATCTACAGTCGTGATGAAAAGACCGTAACTGTCGAAACAGAACAGCGTCATGTCCTGCACGCCGCCACCATCGGGGTCGACCGCACGGGTGGTCACTTTCTCCATGGCAGGAATATCTGCGCTGAACCTGAGCGCCACGTAGCCTTCGCGGACTGCGGGTGACGGGTCCAACCACTCATCCTGTCGGCAGGAAACCAACAGAACAGCTATCGCAACCAGAACCATGCCCGTATGTATCCATCTTTGTATCATATTCTTATCCATATACATCCTCCTTTCTATTTACCGGTTTTCTTGTCATAGGCATCACGTATGCAGCGGATAGCTTGGTCCTCAGTTTGGCCAATGCCCGGTTTGGGAACACGACCTGACGCGCTCCAATACCTATCGCCAGCAAGCACTTCGTCCATCACATCCGAATCATTCTGGTATTTATAAATAATCTCTATCTCAGCCCTTGTTGGTAAGCGCCAGTCATCATATACCGTTCCGTCCTTTGCCACCTCCACGTATCGTTCGCAGTGCTCAGCAGCCATTTTTACATTGTCGGCAGCCATCACCGCCCCTAATTGGGAGGCAAGCATGAACGACGGTGATACCACCACGGCATTGTCTTCACCCGGATCTGTCTTGCCATCTGTAATACGGGGACGCCCCAAGGTGTATTCGTCCGAAGTTGCTGTGATGGTCACATGGTACATACGGTGATTGTTAAGACCATTAACACTACCCGTAGTTGTATTGTAAGTATATTTGTAAGGCCTCCGAGTTCTGGATTCAGACCAACGTGCATAATAAATAGTACACAAACCTGTCTCACTATTAAAATCTTGTGCAATTTTAGAACCGAAGAATCCCGTTCCATTCTTGCTGTAGGACCATCTATTTCTGTTCCAAGAACATCCGCATATCCAAGCTGTGCTTTCGTCATATGGAACCTGTTCGGAAGAATACTGCTGTCCCTTGTTTACTTCCTTTCCTGCCAGAAGTTCCCATGTAGTGACACCTTTGGTTCCATCTGAAGCTGTGCTCACAAAGTCATCGCGATAAGAATAATATCCTTCCACATTCGTGATATAGGTCAACGGATACTGTGCCACCGTGACAGGGCGGGAAATACCTTCCTTATTTGTAACCGTGAACTCGATGAACCTCACAGCATTGTTGCCTGGAATGTCACCATAGATATTGATATTACCCGTGATGTTTTCATCAGGTGTAATCTTAATCGTACAGCGGTTTTTGTAATCCCAGCCGTCTTGTTCGCCCCATTCATCCGGATTGTTTTTGTTATTGGTTTTTTCCAACTTCTGCTCCTGTCCGAACTTGTTGATATAATATACTTTAGTGATTTCTGCTGTCACTTCCGATGAAGAGGCAAACTCCAGTGTTGTATTGTCCTCTTCCATGTTGTGCATCTCCATCTCGTACTCGTTCAGCGTGAGATATGCGGGACGGTTGTCTTCGCCACCGACATTTATCTGTTCTTTCTCCCAATCGTATACTGAGTACGCTATATCTGTCAATTCAACCGGTTTCAACGGGTTGCTGCCTCCCGGGGCATTGACCGTAACCAAGACTTCGTAACAGGTATTGCGGTTCAATTTCTTGGCCGCACTGACCGGAATCTGGTAATAGCTGCTCTCCATGAATTGCGGATCTCCGGTAGAACCGTCTTCATTGTGAGGCGTATAATTCATCGGGATGTTTACGATCAGGCGCACCTCCTTTTCCAGGGTACTTGCATCTTCCCAAACATGGGCATAAGCATAAGCCGTCACGGTAATTACATCTGGTGTCCAATCAAAATAGTCGCCGTTGAACAAATCAGGGGTTCTCAGCTTGGCATAGTCTTCATCCATACTCACGGGTGGTACCACAGATGTAGTGTAAGGCATGTTTCGCAAGTAGTATCCTGCGTTACTGGCTGCCGGGCTGTTATCAAACTCCACGTATTGACCTTTGCTTATCTTGACCACAATCTTGGCTGCCGCACGGCGCAGAACCACCTGCAACTCCGTGTTGTCGGCCTCCTTTCCGTTGTTCAGCACGACGGGAGCCACGGTTTCAGGCTCGTTCGTCTTTTTCGGATAGGCGACGCCGTCCATCAGGAATGTTTGTGGAGCACCGATGACGTCCAGTCCGGTTACGTGGATACGTTCGTCTTCCTGCACCATTCCTTTGAGATCGCCCAAATCGAAGTCTTTGGTTTCGAACACGCTGACATCCGCTGTGCTGTTGGCTATCAGATATACCCAATATGCCTCATTTGCAGCAAAATCGCTTCTCTTGGCGGACAAGGTGATTTTACCGCTGCCACCCGCACTGCCTCTTACCCGTTCGTGCCATACTTTCGTTTCGTCTTCCTTGAAAATCAGCACATCAAGATGGCTGACCGCGATTTCCGCACCTGTAGCTTGGACGGTCGCACGGGTCACGGGTAACGATGCGGATGCAAGGTCGAGTATGATACTGTTGCCGTCTCCTCCCGATCCGGAAACGCACAAGGCGTCATCCTTGTCGCAGGCGGTAAAACACAAAACCACCATGCAGCAGAAAACAATATGATGTAATAGCTGTTTCATAGCTCGTCAATTTTGAGGTATTTCTATTTGTTTTATCACAATAGTTTCGGCAAGCGTGCTTTCTTCCCATTTCAGGTCGTTGGTCAGTCCGTTAATCAACAGCAGCGAACTTGCTTCGCTCCAAGTCGGTTTATAACTGATACCCAGACTTACGGTGTCACCTACATTCTCGGCTGACACTGCCCTGACCCGTATTTCATAAGCGTCCGGGGAAGCCACCCACTTGTCGGCATCCGTAATCTCCGTCCCATTCTGGTAAACCGACACCTTGAATTTTCCGGGATTGTTGAGCAACGTGGGAGTCCACTTCTGTCCGGTGGGACCTGTCATCTTGAAACTGAACGAGTAACTTCCGAGTGGGGAATCAGGATCAGAGTTAAACCAGACTGTCGGCTGAGGATATTTCCCTCCTCCGGGAAGTGAAGTGCCGTTTGCCGGTGTGATAGGGTTCTCGTAACTCGGATAGTCAAATTCGAGCGGATATGTTACACCTTCCCAGTCGGCTACCCTATATTCAACTGTTATCTTGCCGTCATTGTGCATCAGGCAGCACACCGTGTAATAGCGGTTTCTCACAATCGGGGGCAGGTAAACCAACCCGGTGCGTGCAGTTCTGTCGTACTCGTATTCAATTTGAAGAACGTTGCCTTTCTCATCGCCCTTGGCATTCCAAGCGCTGCTGCCCCACGGGTTCTCAAACGGGTAGAAAGGCACATTCAGCACGGCGGTATAATTTGCCGGATTCTTCCGTTCATCTTCGCTGATGCCGTTAGCCAACTCTTTAGTTACCGCTTCCCCGACCACTTCCAACTCAAAGTCTCCGACGATGCTCGTTATGTCCTTCAGCGTTTCATCGGTCTGCGGCATAAGGTAGTTACGTGTAAGTGTACCGGAAGACAGCATTGTCAGTCCTGTTATCCGCAACTCTCCGGTCTCGCCTTGCGGCTTGGCTGCAAATACGCCGAGTTTCCCCACGGGGCGTTGCAACTCGAACGTGATGTCGTAATCAAGCAGGGTATGTCCGGTATGTTCGGGATCAGTCGGGATTTCATCGCTTACATTCGTGAAGTCGAGTGTTTCCTGCTGTTCACAGAACATCGGAAGGCCGTAGGTCGTTACGTCCCGCAATTCAGTGAACCAATATGCCTTCAACTGGTTTTCCGATGTTGTCTCAGACAGAGACTCGGGGGCACCCGAACCTTGAACCAACATGGCTCCTTCGTTTGCCACGACGTAGAAGTCCACTTGCTGCGTTGTAGTCGAATAAAAAGTAAGATCCATGAAGAACGTGTGCGGAAGGTTTTCCACATCGTCTGTAAAGTAATGGCCCGCAGGCTGGCCGCCTACGAAAGCATAGACACGAAGTGTATGGATGGCAGACTCTGCATCGGTAGGCGTACCGTCGGTTTCGCTGACGGCACGTGTCCCCACATTGAGCCGCACCGCCACATCGTGCCGTTCGCCGAGCGATGCGGCATCCTCCTTGACACACCCGAAAGGCAACAAGCCACAGCATACCGCTGTAACCGCCCAGTATAATATTTTTCTTGTGTTCAGCATATTCTTTTGGGTTCGATCTTAAAACTCAGGTTTCACTTGTTCGATGTACCATTCGGGGACGCCTACCGTGATTTCTCCCGACTTGAACTCGATACGTATCGGGATGAGCACTTCGTGTTTGGAACAGTCTATGACGGGATTGTCGGCAAGGAACTCGGCGAGGTTGACTTCGGCCAGCGTCTCTCCGTTCGGAACGGCGCTCAAGCGGATATTCACGTTCTCGTGATCCTTGTGACGCATTATATTGGTACGGGCTGTGAGCAACGCTTTCCCGGCCTCGTATTCTGTTTCAAGCAAATAGTCGGTCGCCTCCCCGCAGGCCCGGTTCTTGAAATCGGTACAGGGTGAGACTCCGCATATCTCAAGCACAGGCAGCGAGCCTGCTCGGTTTCCTGTGGCGGGAACTCCGGCCACTTCCACCAACAAATCGTAGTGAGAGCTGGCGAACTCTATGGTTTTGGTCTGGTTCTCCTCTTCACGACCGCTGTAAGGCAGTACGGTATAAGAGGTGGCTGCATAGTAAAGCGAATCGTTGCCGGCAACCTGTTTCTCGTCGAAATAATCCCCGGCGGCAAAGAGCATCCGGCCGAAATCGCCCGTGGCGATGCCATCGACCTTCGTGTGGTGGGTGTTCCCCAGGCAGACAATCCGGTAATCACCGGCAGCGAGCGGGGGAAGCATAGCCGTGCGGCCCTTAACTTGTTCCTCTGGTAAGATACTCGAATTGACGCATCGATTTTCTGCATCGAATACGAACATCTCCACCCGGCAGATCTTGTCGGGGAATATCTCCGTGGTGCCGTCGCCCTTGTAGCTGAGCAACAGCGTGTTCGTGCTCAGACAGTCGTCCAGATCCTCACGGATGCAGGATGTGGCGGCTCCGGCGAGCAACGTCAGGCAGAAAACAATATTCGTCAATTTCATATATATATGTGATTGAAGTGTTAAAGGATACAGAGGGCAGAACTTTCGCCCTCTGTATCGGGTTATCAATTATTAAAATTCAGGAGTGACGGGAACTACATCCCAGCTCATGACGTCAACAGTTACCTCCACACATTTTTGAGGATTATCCAAATCCTCATCGCTAAATGCAAAGTTCATGACGTAAATCTTGGCGAAATCTGCTGTAACAGCAGGAGTGAATGTACTGGTAGCCAAGTAAAGAGGAACCTTAGTTCCTTCATTTGTTGTACCAATCAATTTTACAAGAACTTGAGGATGGTTAGTATTTCCAATATTATTATCTTTAGGAAAGAAGTGGTATGCAGGACGGACATTGCCTTTCTCGTAGGAATGCTTATACTGTGTATTTTCATCCAATGTAACCAAAGGCAAGGTGGTTGCAGGACTCTCTGTTGAGGTAAATTCATCGTTATACCACGCATCAGCAGCTGTCTCGAAAAGGCCGAATATAGAACCGGGGTTAATATCGGAGTTCTGTATGTCACTGGCTGTTCCTCCCTGACGGTCTGCTTTCCCGAAATAGTTGTTCAACATGACCTGCTGAACTTCAATACTCTTGTACTTACGCTGACCTTGAGTAGGAGCTGTATACTCAAATTTACCGATTTCAATTCTGGATACACGCGGTTCAAGCACTACCTTCGCTTTGTAAAGCGGGTGTCCTAAATCGTCTTGCCCCTCCACAGAAGTCAATTCAACTTCTTTGTAAAGGTCAAGTTTTTGCGGATCTTGCTGCTCGGCGATTGCCAGTTTTTTTTGTAAATCTGCATAAGTAGTAGCTTCAGTTATTTTACTACCGTTGTTACCTACAACGATTACCTTGTTCACCTCGGCAGGTAAAAAATGGAATACCCGATCGTCACGACTGTCAAAATCGCCTTTAGTGGAAAAGTAGTGGACTGCCTCAGTTCCGCTTACTGTCTTTCCTTTATACAGGGTCGTTCCGTTTGTAAAGAATACCTGTAAATCTGCCAAAGAAACCTTTGAGTCGTCTTTTATCGCTTGACCGGCACCTCTGGTTGAGATCACATTGGACAGGTTGATGCTCACACTCTTGGGAGTGTTGTCCAGCTGTCCCATTTCATTGTCGTTGTTGTCACATGCAACAAACGTCATTGACGCTGCTAAAGCTGTCAATAAAAAGCTCTTGACTTTCATCTTTTTGTTGTTTAAAAAATTAATAAAATGGTTTTTATAACTTCTCGCTTATGGTTTTCGTCTATAACTGGTCGATGACCTGCCGCACCTCTTCGAGGTTGTGCCGGGCCGTCTCGGAGCCGGCCTCCGCGGCACGCCGGAAAGCGTCTTCGGCCTTGTCATACTGTCCCGCTCCGGCGTATGCCACGCCGAGCGTAGTCAGCAGTTCGGCAGATTTCGCGGTGACTTCCGACTTTTCGAGCAGTTCCACTGCCTTGGCGTACTCCTTACGTGAGATGGCGTTCACGGCATTCTCGTTGAGCGCGGCGGGCGAAGCGGGGAAATAGCGTACCGCGGTGGCCATCACCTTGTCGTACCCGGGCGTGCCTTTCCCGTAGGAGCCGGCCACCTTGTACATTTCCGACAGACTCAGGAGGTCGGGACGCTCATCGACCATGCGGCGTGCCTCTTCGAGGTTGAAATTGCGCACGTTGTACTCGATGCGGTACTCATTGCGGCGCAACGCGGGGTATATCTCGGTGAGCAGCCTGTGGTAAATGGTTGGCGGCACGAGTTTCTGGAGCTGCAACTCGCAGAAGTCCCGTTCGTCGGGATAGCGTTCGATGACCTCATACACCTCGTCGCGCTTGAGCAGGTTCGGGAAGTCGCCGAGCGCACGGATGAAGCCTTCCCAGTCCTCGCCCTTCCAGTCCACGTGGAGCATGTCGGGCGATATGGCATCGTGGCGGCGGATATAGTCGGCCAGTGCCTTGGCGCGGTTCTCGGAGAGGGTCATGTTATGCGCCATGCTGCCCTCGGGAGAGGCGTAACCGGTGATGTAGATACCGATAATCCTGACGTCGGCATTCTTCTTTACCAGTTCGATGGAGTTGGAAACGGTGTCCAGTTCGGCACGGTTGTCCTTGAACCCGGGCAGGATATTGTAGCTGTCCTGCCGGAACTGCAACCGCGCGGTACGGGTCTCGGCACGCACCTTCACCGGTTCGGGTTCCGGGGCTATGGAATCGAGACGGTAATCGGGGATAAAGGTGGGCAGTATGCCACTCCACAAGCCTTGCTCTGCCTTACCCTCGCCGCAGTTGGTGCAGCCGTGTACCTCCTCGCGGAGCTCGACCCGCCCGTCGAGCATCCACCGCTCGTAGGGCACGGCAGCCGCGTAGTCGTATTGTTGGTTCTTGCTGCCGTGGCGTATGATTACCTGTGACGAATCGTCGTGAAAAGGCGGGAGTTCCACGCTTTCGAGGCGTTGCGCCCTCAGATAGACCTTGTGGCGGGTCTTGCCGTCGATGACAATCGGGGGAAAGGCTATCTCCCGGTTTCCGTCCGCCGACACGAGCACGGGCGTCAGCGCCACGGTGTGCTGCGTGCGGATTTTGGCATTGCTCAAATCCACGGACATTTTCAGTTCGACCGTGCGGCCCTGCCTTATGACACCTCCCTGACGGATACCGATGGAGGAAAGGTAACTGGTTTCGTTCCCGGCAAGCAGCACAGCAGGTCTACAGGCCAGTATCAGTAACAGTATGATGTATATGCGTTTCATAGTCATTCCAATATTATTTGATTATGTATATCAGGGAGATGCCCGCCTTGGTCGGACCGAAGTAGTGCTTTTCCTTACTGCCTTTGAACTTGCCGCAGGTAGCACATTCGTATTTGTCATAGTTGGAATAGATGTATCCCAAACCGATAGTGGCTTCGAGATTCCAACGTTTGCCCAGAATCCACGAGTAGCCGTATGAAAGCCCGACACCCGTGGCCCATCCCTGGTAGCGGTGGTCTTTGGTGGATTTGCTCCGGAAAGGAATTCTCACACCGCTGATGTTGTAGAAGGCGTAGCCGCTGTGCAGACCGAAGAAGTGGCCATTATAGCGTTCACAGAGCCAGTAGCGGAACTCCGGCATGACCAGCCAGTGCTTGATTTTCTTGTTCTTGTCCTTGTCCAGCGTCCACGGGTTGTAGGCACCCGTGAACTCGAGGGTCGTGCGTTGACCCAACCCGAATTCCAGGCTCAAGTTGGGCGTTGTGGTTGACCAATACAATAGATTGGTCTTTGCTGCTATATCCTGCGCGTTGGCGGTGCCTGTACACCAACAAACGGCAAGGAAAACACCGAGGATCAGTTTTTTCATATTTTTTCTTTTTCTTGTTGTCTCATTAGTATTGACAGGCCGGTCTGTCGTTATTGCAAAGGTTTCGTTAAACATTCCCGCATCAGGCGGGAAGGACATACGCAAAGGCGCATGGAGGCTCATGGCTTGTATTTCTCTCCGGAAGAGAAATTACTGTAGTAAAATTATGAAAAAAGTTGCAGACAGACAACAAAAAACAATAAAAAAAATCAATCCGCGATATAAAAACATCGGGCATCCGTCCGTCAAACGGCTTCCATGCCCGACATTATTTCATTTATTACCCTGATTGTCAGTAGTATATCACATGTATATTTCTCTTCCGGAGAGAAAGCCGAATTTGTCCGACAATATCCCGGTCTTTCTCTATGTTTCATCCTACAATGCTTTCAGGATAAGGCTGTTGGCCTTGTCTATCGCGGATGTATCCAATGAAGCCAGATAGATCAGTGTGGTCTTTTCCGAATCATGCCCCATCGCCTCGCTGATAATGGAAACCGGGATGTTCCTGCTTTTGGCAATGCTGGCCCATCCGTGGCGGGCGACATACATGGTGAGGGGGATTGCCAGTCCGAGCCGCATCCCCAGTTTTTTCAGGAGACGGTTCACCCTGTGGGCGGCAGACTTGTACTGCTTTCTTCCGTCTGTCCGCATATCCCTGATGACAGGCAGCAGGTAAGGTGTCCCGGAGGTGTCGTACCTGCTGACAATTTCCTGCATGGGTTTCTCCCATTTGATGAACAGCCGCTGTCCGGTCTTCTGTCTGCGGTATGACAGGACTCCGTTCTTCAGGTCGGATTTCTTCAGGTATGCCATGTCGATGAACGACATGCCGCGTGTGTAGAACGAGAACATGAAAAGGTCTCTTGCCCAATCCATGGTCGGCTCCAGCCTCAGGTCCTGGTCCCTGATCTGCCTTACGGCTTTCAGCGGGATGGCGCGTTTGACCGTCTTGTCTATTCCGGTATAGACATGCCTGAAGGGATTCCGCTGTACGGTCAGCCCCTTCTCCACCGCCCGGTTGTAAACCGCCCGCACCCCCCGCATGTAAAAGGAGGAACTGTTGGGGCAGATGCCTTCCGCTTTCAGATGGCTCTCGTACTCCACCATCAGTGCGGATTCTATCCGGTTAAGAGGGATGTCGCCGCGTTCCGCCAGAAAACGTCTGAAACTGTTCAGAACAGTGGTGTACCGCTCGGCCGTACGTTCCCGGCCTGTACGTTTCAGTTCCGTGGTCAGGCTCCTGGCAAAACACATGAAGCCGCCGGTTTCCGGAGGGATACGGTATTGTCCCACCACCTCGTCCGCCGTGTAATGCCCGCCTGTGCAGTCCAGCAGTGCGATGATTTCCCGAAAGAGGGTCATGTCATCCGCAATCTTCTCTTTCAACGCCTTCAGGTAAGCCTGACGCCTACTGTCCCTGTCTGAGGGAATGACAACCTTCGAATGCGCTCCATCCCACTCCTGCGGATAAAGCCTGTAACCGGTGGTAATCTGTCTTGTCACCCGTCTGTGCGTCACCTTATAAACCAGTGTGCCTTCTCCCGTTCCGACGGAAGATGCACGGAATTTAACTTTTACTGTAGCCATGCTTGTATTTTCTTGATTGATGATTTTTCATTGTCTTAACCTGCAATGCATGGAAATGTCCGGAACGGTACGGGGCATGGGAAGGACTGCCGTATGACCGGACGTTTTCCACGGCAGGGCACTATGTACGGACCGGGTATCGGCCCTGACCTCCTGTTCCCTTGCCGCCCGTTCTTTCAGACGTGCCTGCTCGATGAGGGCGGCCTGCCGGCGTACCGCCTCCTCGTAGGTTTCCACATCCTTGCGCATCTGTTTGATTTTCCCGTTGTCCCGGTTGAATTCAAAGAGGTTTTCCAGCCCGGAGATGCTTTCGGGCGATGCTTCGCCCTTCATCGGTCTGCTCCAGCAGTTGTCTGATTTCCCCGAAATCAGGCTGTTCCCTCCGGACAATCCTGTCTATCCGGCTGTTGACCGTATTCAGGCAGTCCACAATACCGTGGGTGAACTTCGCCAGTTCAGCCTCTGTGCGTTCGTGGTTACGGCGGCCGGCTTCCTCAATTAAGGCCTTGATGGAGGTAATATCCATGTTTGTACAGCCGCTTTGTGATGCCTGCCGGCTCTTGCTGACGGTCAGCAGTTCTTCCAGCATGGCGATGATGGTTTCTGTGTTTTCTTTCATCTTGATTTTTTTAAGTTGTTGTTAAATTCTGAATCCCTTGTTGTTCTTCTTTTTCTTCTTCCGCTGCATCAGCCGGCGGAACTCGGCTTCCTCCGGAGTCTCGGTGCAGGATGATGGGATGAGGTCCAGCAGCCCCAATGAACCGCTGATAAGCTCCCCGCCACCGCCTGAAGCCGGGCTGATGCCTTGCCGGAAGGATTGTGCCTGCCGTTCCTGAGGACTGTTACGGTTCAAGGCTGCGGCTATCTTGGAGTAGCTGAACTGACGGTCAATCTTCGAGCCGTTGAAGGAATAGCCGTTCTTACCGAACACCACGCCCTGGACTCCGTCTGTCCGCCCCTTGTGCTTGAAGCGTACTTCCACCCCTTGTTTCCGCAGATTGGCGATAAGCGTGTTCCAGTCACCGCACCTTCCCACTTCCGTTTTTAAGAAGAAAATACAGTTCGTATCTCGTCCTGTCCGGCTCTTTCAGCCGGTCCGTGTTCACCTGCTCCTTGTCGTGATGCCTTCCGATGATATACTGCGTATCGCGGATGCCCATTTTCATCATGTATTCCCGGCTTATCCGCACCATCAGCTCATCGGTTAAGCGTGGCAGGTCCTGCCCGGAGAAGCTGAGCGAGACATGCCCGATGAAACTGCGTGCTATCCAATCATAGGCTGATACGGTCTATGAGTGTTTCCAGCGAAAGCAGCAGGTGTCGGCATTGTCCGGAATGCAGCCTTACACCCTCCCTGTGTGCCCTCCGGGTCAGCTGGTTCAGGTTGTTCGCCATGCCGCAGAGCTTGCGGATGAAGTCCGCCTGCTCGGTGGTGAGCCTCTCCCTTACCACGCACCCGTCCACCGCCTGCCTCACCATCTCGCTTGCCGAGACACCGGCCTTCCTGGCTTTCGACTTCAGGGCGTAGTATTCCCCGGTTGCCATCTTTACCGTGATGCGGTACTTGCGTTTCTCGGACAGCCCCTTTGCTGGGCGTCCACCCTTGTTTTTGTCGGTATCATTCTTCTGTATCATCCGGTTACGTTTTTTGTTTACAGTTCATACTTTACTCACTTTATAGACCAACGGGATGTGCCCCTTCGGGACCTCCGGGAGTGGAAGGAGGCGGTTTTGGTCAGACCAAAACATAAACTTGATACCCCCAAAAATGAAAGTTTCCATTTTTAGGGCCCCCGAAAAAGAAATCTCGCCAAAATGCTTTTTTAATTGAATGAAAATAAGGACTTGCAACTTCTTACAAAACTCAAAATCCCCGGTATAGAACCTGATGTGATGCCGGACGGTATTCTCCAATAAACCTAAAAAGCTCATGCGGTTTCCGCCAATCTTGCAGGCGAAACGTTCAAGCGTGTCACGTAATTTCCGGCTGATGAGAACCGGCTTGCGGTCTTCAATCCTGTAGGGCCGCATGAAGGTGTTGCGGTACTCCTCCGGCGGGAGCCTGCGCTGCCCGCCACTTGCTTCTGCTTCTTGTCTCTTTTTCATTATCCTTTGATTTTTGAATGGTTAATAAAGAGGTCGATGTTGCCAACACAACATGACCATTGTCGGCTGCAAAAGAAACGCATATCATGCTCAGGTACAAATTATTGGGCTTAGGCTGGCTATTATGTGAGGCGTTGCTTTATAGACAGGTTCAGGAACGGTGACGGCTTCCCGGTTCTGCCCAGGTTGAACGGGCAGTTATAAGGTCGTTATAATGTTGGTTGGTTAGTTCGTTATAAGGACAGCCTCATATTTTATTATGTTATTATGTTTTTTCAGGTGCACGAGAAAAGGGACATTCGACAACGGGTATTTCTACCTGCTGCCGGATGCCCCTTCCACTTTTTTTGTCGTGGTCTGGTGCCTATCTCGCGCCGATGGCCTTCAATCCCTTCGGTATCGGGTTGTCGAGGATGATTCTGTAGCAGAGCTTGCCGTCCACCCTTACCGGATCCCTCGCCACCATGAATCCCGCGCATTTCTCCACTTTCGCCACGTCGAGTATCATCCCGGCGATCACGACCGTAACAGTCTGTTTCAATCATGCCTGATTTTTTTCACTTTTCCTAACTGCCTGTACTATCAAAGGTGTTTTGCATGTTCCGTAAAAAATCGTACCTTTGCATAAAGTGAGTTGCACATCAACGCAATTGATGCAAGTATGTAGAAACCAGAACGGTTGCCAACTCGTTACCTCGTTTTTTGATGATCCGCATAAACTTTTTATTCTTAGCGGATTATGTGATTCTTCCAAAAATAAAAATTATTCTTGCA
>ENA-UEQQ01000204-UEQQ01000204.1-human-gut-metagenome-genome-assembly--contig:-NODE-204-length-20656-cov-11.384227_pt1 | contig 20656 bp, 15 predicted proteins | sample MGYA00242956_ERZ507956 | MGnify/ENA primary metagenome ERZ507956 (study PRJEB26167, sample SAMN06115407) | human gut metagenome | host: Homo sapiens | place: China:Hubei | collected 2016-07-12... | reverse complement strand
GCGTTACGGCAAATCGGACCGCAACGGTTTCGCCGACGCTCCGTACATCATCCGCCCGACATGCAACCGCTGGACGACATACACGCCGAACTGCTCGGCACGCTCAAACGCTACTGGGGCTACGACAGCTTCCGTCCCGTGCAGGAGGAGATCAGCCGCTCCGTCTGCCAGGGGCGCGACACGCTGGCGCTGATGCCCACCGGCGGCGGCAAGTCGCTCACCTATCAGGTGCCGACAATGCTGCGCGAAGGTTTGTGCATCGTCGTAACGCCGCTGATCGCCCTGATGAAGGACCAGGTCGACCGGCTCCGGGCGCGGGCCGTCCCGGCCGTTGCGATCCATTCGGGCCTTTCGCCGCGGCAGATCGACATCGCGCTGGACAACTGCGCCTACGGCGACGTGAAATTCCTTTACGTGGCCCCCGAGCGGCTGGCGACCGAGGCGTTCCGCCTGCGCGTCGTGCGCATGAACGTACAGCTGATCGCCGTCGACGAGGCCCACTGCATCTCGCAGTGGGGCTACGACTTCCGGCCCTCGTACCTGCGCATCGCCGAGCTGCGCGAAAAACTCCCCGGCGTCCCCGTGCTGGCGCTCACCGCCTCGGCCACGAAAACAGTGGCCGACGACATCATGCGCCACCTGAAATTCCCCGAACCGCACATTCTGCGCAGCAGTTTCGCGCGCCCCAACCTCTCGTACAGCGTCCGCCGCACCGACGACAAGAACGGACAGCTGCTGCGGCTGGTCCGCAACGTCCCCGGCACGGGCATCGTCTACGTCCGCACGCGGGAGGGCACCGAGCAAATCGCCGACCTCCTGCGTCAGGAGGGCACGACGGCCGCCGCCTACCACGGCGGACTGGGACACGCCGAGCGGTCGCTGCGGCAGGAGGAGTGGCTCTCGGGCAAGACGCGCGTGATGGTGGCCACCAACGCCTTCGGCATGGGCATCGACAAAGCGGACGTGCGGTTCGTGGTCCACTATGCGATGTGCGACTCGCTCGAAAGCTACTACCAGGAGGCCGGCCGCGCGGGCCGCGACTCACAGCGTGCCTATGCCCTGCTGCTCGTGGCCTCGGACGACAGCGACCGCATCGCACGGCGTTTCGAGCAGGAGTTCCCTCCGCTGGAGAAGATCAAGGAGATCTACGAACGGATCTGTTCCTACCTGCAAATCGGCATCGGCGACGGCGGCGAAGCGTCGTTCCTGTTCAACATACACGACTTCTGCGCCCGCGAGCGCCTCTATTCGGGAACCGTCACGAGCGCCCTGAAACTGCTCCAGCAGAACGGCTACATGACCCTCACCGACGCACAGGAGAACCCCGCGCGGGTGATGTTCTGCGTCAGCCGCGACGAGCTGTACAAACTCCGCGTGCAGCGCGACGAACTCGACCACTTCATCCGCACCCTGCTGCGGCTCTACAACGGCGTCTTCACCGAGTTCCGCCCCATCGACGAGGGCGAACTGGCCACCTGGAGCGGCTACACCGTCCAGCGGGTCAAGGAGCTGCTCAAACGGCTCTGGCAGCTGCGCGTGATCCGCTACATCCCCTCGAACCGCTCGCCCATCCTCTTTATGAACGAGGAACGCCTTCCGCGCGCCGACCTCTACATAGCCCCCGAGACCTATAAGCGGCGGCAGGAGCTGATGCGCGAACGCTTCGAACAGATGATCGCCTACGCCGCCAACGAGCAGGAGTGCCGCAGCGCCGTGCTGGAGCGGTATTTCGGCGAGGAAAACCCCGCGCCGTGCGGGGTCTGCGACATCTGCCTGGCCCGCAAACGGGCCGCGAAAGCCGCCGCCCGGGAGGCCGGAACCGCTCCCGGAACCGCTCTCCCCGAAGCGGCAGGCGATGCGCCCGGCTCCGAAAGCGCCCTGCGCGAAAAACTCCTGGCGCGCCTCGCCCGGTCCCCGGCCGACCCGCACCGGCTCGCCGCCGAACTGGCCTGCCCGCCCGAACGGCTGGCCGAAGCGGTGCGCGAACTGCTCGGGGAAGGGGCGGTCCGGACCTTCGCAGACGGACGCATCGCGCTTTTCAGCGGTCCCGACGGCCCGGACAAGGCAAAATAGCGCGCCGAAGAGCCGCTTTTCTGAAAATAAATGCATAAATTTGTGGGAATTTTCACCGCATGACCACAGTTAACAACTTCATTGATAAAATCAGCAACGAGCAGACCGCCCTGCTCCCGGCCGTAGAGTTCCGGGGGGAGATCCGCATCGTCGAACACGAACGCGACATCGCCGCGGCCTGCAAAACGCTCGCCGAGCAGCCCGTCATCGGCTTCGACACCGAGACGCGCCCCTCGTTCCGCCCGGGCGTCACGTTCCGCGTATCGCTGCTGCAACTCTCCACGCCGACAGTCTGCTACCTGTTCCGGCTCAACAAGATTCCGCTGGCCAAGCCCATCCTGCAACTGCTCGAAGACAGGCGGGTTCTCAAAATCGGCGCCGACGTGGCGGGCGACCTGCGCTCGCTGCGCCAGATCCGCCACTTCCGCGACGGGGGCTTCGTCGACTTGCAGGGCATCGCCCCCGAGTGGGGCATCGGGGAGAAGAGCCTGCGCAAGCTCTCGGCCATCGTGCTGGGCCGGCGCGTCTCGAAAGCCCAGCGGCTGAGCAACTGGGAAGCCGCGACCCTCACGGACAAACAGCAGCTCTATGCCGCGACCGACGCATGGGTCTGCACCCGCATTTACGAACAGCTGCTCCGCACACCGAAAAAACCGATCCGCAAATGATACCGCAAATTTACCTGCGCAAAGGCAAGGAGGAATCGCTTCTGCGCCGCCACCCGTGGATTTTCTCGGGCGCCATTGATCACATCAAAGCCGAGGAGGAGTCCGATTTCGCCGAAGGGGCGCTCGTCGAGGTCTACACCCGGCAGGGCGAATTCATGGCTCTGGGCCACTACCAGGTGGGGTCGATCGCCGTGCGCGTGCTCACGTTCGAGCGCGAGGAGATCGACCAGGCGTGGTGGAACCTCCGGATCGCCGTCGCCTACGACGTGCGCCGCACGCTCGACCTCACGGACAACCCCGCGACGACCTGTTATCGTCTGGTCCACGGCGAGGGCGACTCGCTGCCGGGCCTCGTCGTCGACATCTACGGCCCGGTCGCCGTCATCCAGTGCCACTCGGCGGGCATGTACCACGCGCGGATGCAGATCGCCGAGGCGCTGCGCACGGTCTACGGCGCACGCCTCACGGCCATCTACGACAAATCGTCGCAGACGCTCCCCTTCAAGGCCGCCCTCGGAGCCGTCGACGGCTACCTGTGGGGAACCTCGGACCATGCGTCGCACATCGTTCTGGAAAACGGCGAGCGGTTCTGCGTCAACTGGGAAAAGGGGCAGAAAACGGGCTTCTTCCTCGACCAGCGCGAAAACCGCCAGCTGGTCAAACGCTACGCCAAGGGCCGCACCGTGCTCAACACCTTCTGCTACACGGGCGGGTTCTCGGTCTACGCCCTCTCGGGCGGCGCCGGGGAAGTCTGCTCGGTGGACTCTTCCGAGCGCGCCGTGGCGCTGGCCACGGAGAACATGCAGCTCAACTTCGGCGACAATGCGGCCCACTCGGAGGTCGCCGCCGACGCGGTGGACTACCTGAAGGACATCGGCGACAAATACGACCTGATCATCCTCGACCCGCCGGCCTTCGCCAAGCACCACAAGGTGCTGGGCAACGCCATGCAGGGCTACAAGCGGCTCAACGCCCGGGCCTTGTCGCAGATCCGCCCCGGGGGCATCCTCTTCACGTTCTCCTGCTCGCAGGCCGTCACGAAGGAGCTGTTCCGCACGACGGTCTTTTCCGCCGCCGCCATCGCGGGCCGCAAGGTGCGCATCCTGCACCAGCTGACCCAGCCCGCCGACCACCCGATCAACATCTACCATCCCGAAGGCGAATACCTCAAGGGACTGGTGCTGTACGTGGAATAAGCGACTGGAGCAATCACATGCCCCGTTCCGCGCTGCCGGCTGCCGTCGCCGCCTGCGGCAGCGTTTCCAAATCCGACTCTCCCCCCCCCGAGGAGGGGTTTAATTGAAACTACTATGAAAAAAACACTCGTTACCGCCCTGCTTGCGCTCACCGCGGCCCTGACAGCCGGAGCGCAGAGCCGCACCGAAGTCTACACCTTCCCGAGCGAGGTCCTCGGGGCCGAAAAGAGCTGCACGGTCTACCTGCCCGACGGCTACGACCGCTCGCAGGAGTCCTACCCCGTGCTCTACCTGCTGCACGGCGCCAGCGGCTGCCACACCGACTGGACACAGAAAGGCGACCTGCGCCGCATCGCCGACGAAGCCATCGCCGCGGGCATGGCCCGACCGATGATCGTCGTCATGCCCGACGCCTCGGGCGAAGGCCCGAAACGCACGGGCAGACACATGGGCTATTTCGACGTTCCGGGCTGGGACTACGAACGGTTCTTCTTCGAAGAGTTCATGCCCGCCGTCGAAAAACGCTACCGCATCGCCTCCGACAAGGCGCACCGCGCCGTTGCGGGGCTGTCGATGGGCGGCGGCGGCACGGCGGTCTACGCCCTGCACCACCCCGAACTGTTCGGCTCGGCCTGTTCGATGAGCGGCCTGCTGGACATGTTCCCCGGCCGCCGCAGCTACGACAACGCCTTCCAGCAGTCCGTCGCCGACAACTCGCCCGTGGCCCTGCTGCGCGGAATGACCGCCGAACAGCTCGACGGCGTGCGCTCGGTCCGCTGGTGGGTCGACTGCGGCGACGACGATTTCCTCTGGAAATGCAACGTCGATTTCTACACGCTCATGCGCGAGCGCGGCATTCCCCTGCAATACCGCATGCGCGACGGCGGCCACACCTGGCGCTACTGGCAGACGGTGCTGCCCGACGCGCTGACATTCGTTTCGAACGGATTCGGCAAATAACCGCGCTTCCCATGAGAAAGGTCCCGGACATCCGGGACCTTTCTTTATTTCACCTTCTCGAAGACGTAGACTTCGTGCACCTCGCCGTCGTAGCCCGGATAGAAGCCCCGCGGCATGCCCAGCACGATCCGCGCCCCGCGGTTGGCCAGCACCAGCAGATCGTCCGTCGCAGGATCGACGGCCAGCCCCTCGATTTCGCCCGGACGGCGGAAATCGGCCATCGAGCGGAACGGAAGCACCGTGGCATACGATTTTCCGTCGCGCAGATCCGCAACGTAGAGGTTGTCCGGTTCATCGAGGTCGGCGTCCCCGTCGTCCGCAGAGATCAGCATGCGTCCGCCGACCATGAAAATCCCCTGCTGCCACTGGGGCACGGGACGCAGGTGGACCTTGCGGACATACTGCCCCGTTTTCCGGTTGTAGCCGTAGACGTAGCGTCCGTCGACCCAGTCGGCCATCCAGACCATGTCGCCGTCGCGGTCCACCGCCAGCCCGCACACCTCGACCTGCCCCGACGAGGGTTCCCAGTCGATCGAGCGTTTCCATTTCAACGTGTTGGCGTCGTAGACCGCCACCTGGATATTCTCCCCGCGGCCGTCGTCGAAGGTTTCGATCCCGGCGTAAATCTCCCCGTCCCACACGTCGATGTCGCCGATGTGGTTGGCAGCCAGCGGCAGCCCCTCGAACGGCCGCTCGTTTTTGGCCGCCAGCCGCCCCTGCTTGTCGTATTTATAGAGCGCCGTGCTGCCCGACACATAGTAAAAATTCGAATCGGCGGCGACACCCTGCCGTCCCTCGACGGGAATCACACGTTTCAGCCGGTACTCCGACCCCAAATTCTGCGCCCCGAGCGGCATTCCGGCCGCCAGCAGCGACGCCAGCATCAAAATTCGTTTCATAACGGTATCGTTTTATGCGGCCTCCGGCAAAAACAGGGCCGGAGCGTTCCCGATGTGGAATCCGCTCCGGCCCGTGTTCAAAGCGGAGTTCCGCCTATTTTCTCTTCGCGCGCTGCTGGGCCTCCTGCTGACGCATCAGCTCCTCGTAGCGCTGCTGGAATTTCGATTTCTTGCCTTTCGACTTCTTCGCGGCGTTCGCCTGCATGATCGCGTGGATCTTGTTGTCGTCGACCATGCGCCGGATGACGAGCGTCTGCCCGATGGTGAAGATATTCGACAGCAGGTAGTAGTAGCAAAGGCCGCTCGAATAGCTGTTGAACCAGAAGAGCATCATAATCGGCATCATGTAGACCATCATAAACTTCATGCCGGCCATCTGGGGCTGCGACGACGCCGTCTGCTGGTAGTTGAACCAGGAGTATCCGAACAGCGACACCGCCATCAGCAGGGCGAACAGCGAAACATGATCGCCGTAGAAGGGAATCGAGAACGGCAGGTTCACGATGCTGTCGTACGACGAGAGGTCGTCGGCCCACAGGAAGGGCTGCTCGCGCAGCTCGATCGACGCGGGGAAGAAGCGGAACATGGCGATCAGGATCGGCATCTGAATCAGCATCGGAATACAGCCGCCCATGGGGTTGATGCCCGCCTTTTTATAAAGCTCCATCGTCGCCTGCTGCTTTTTCATGGCGTCCTCCGGCTTGGGATACTTCTTCGCCAGCTCGTCGATCTGGGGTTTGACCAGACGCATCTTGGCCATCGAAACGTAACTCTTGTAGGTCAGCGGCGAGATCACCAGCTTCACCAGAAGCACCAGGATGAAGATGATGATGCCGAAACTGCCGATGTAGTTGCGCAGGAAGTCGAAGACCGGAATCACGCACCAGCGGTTGACCCATCCGAAGATGCCCCAGCCCAGCGGCACGAGACGCTCCAGATAAATATCCGCACCGCCCGGCTCCCCGATCTTCTTGAGGATCGAGTACTTGTTGGGGCCGAAATAGAATGCGAAGTCATACCCTTCGGTCTGCGGCGTATAGGGCACGCCCATCTGCGCCGTGAAGGTCTTGAGCAGCGACGACTCGGGAGCCGCCGTGTCGAAGGCGAGGTTGGCGTAGGACACGTTGTCCGGGGCGATGAACACCGACGAGAAGAACTGCTGCTTGAAAGCCACCCAGTTGACCTGCGTCGAGATGTTCTTCGACTTTGCACCTTCGCTCATGCCCAGCTCCTCGATCGAGGTCTCGTCGGGGAAACGGTACGAGAGCGTGGTGTACATGTTCTCGTTCTGGAAACCCTTCTCGTTCTGGAAGGTGGTGTTCGCCCAGTCGATCTGAATCTGCGTCTGGTTGGCCATTTCCGGAGCCATATTCACCAGCCGCACGTCGAAGTCGACGAGGTAGTCGCGCTCGGGAGCCTCCGTATCATATATAAGGTAACGGTACTCCAGATAGGCCCCCTCCGCCACCGGAAGACGCATCACGACGCTCTTGGCTCCGTCCACCTCCCCGACTACGGGCTGGGCCGTGAACACGTAATCCAGCGTGTTGACCGGCACGTTCTTCAGCCCGTTCTTCAGATAGAACGAAAGCCCGAAACGCGCCGTGGCGGGGTCCATCATCTCGATTTTCCGGTCGCGTTTTCCGCGCGGACCGTATTGGGTGTAATCCTTCAGCGTGACGCCCTTGATCTGGCCGCCGCGGGTGGAGAAGAGCACCGCCATCACGTCGTTCTCCACGATGAATTCTTCGGCCTCCGCCTCGCGGGCCGCCGTCAGCGACTCGCCCAGCGTCTCCACCTGACGCTCGCGTACCGCTGCCGCAGCCTCTGCGGCCGCCACTTCGGCCTGCACGCCGTTACCCGACGCCAGCGAATCGGCCACGGGAGCCGCCGCACGCGCGGCTGCGGCCACCGAATCGACATAGGCCTCGTATGCGGCTTTCTGTTCCAGATACTCTTTCTGCTGCTGGCTGTTGAAATAGGCGAATCCCAGAAAAAGAACCGCTACGACGGCAATGCCTATGATTGATTTTTTATCCATTAAACTGTCTTCCTTTTTATCTTTTCAGAGGGTGATTACTTCTTCTCCGCATACGCCAGCGCGGCCTTCACAAAGGCCACGAACAGCGGCGAGGGGCTCAATACGGTGCTCTTGTATTCGGGATGGTACTGCGTACCGATGAACCAGGGATGGTTCTCGATCTCGACGACCTCCACCAGATTCGTGTCGGGATTCACGCCCACGGCCTTCATGCCGGCCGCCTCGAACTGCTCCAGATAGTCGTTGTTGAACTCGTAACGGTGGCGGTGACGCTCCGAAATGTTGAGTTTGCCGTAGGCGGCAGCGACTTTCGAGCCTTTCTTCAGCGCACAGGGATAGGCGCCCAGACGCATCGTGCCGCCTTTGGCCGTAACGCCCTTCTGCTCCTCCATCAGGTCGATCACCGGATGCGGCGTCTGCTCCATCTCGCTCGAATTGGCATCGGCGAGATTCAGCACGTGGCGCGCGAACTCGATCACGGCGCACTGCATGCCCAGGCAGATGCCCAGGAACGGGATGTTGTTCTCGCGGGCGAAGCGCACGGCCTCGATCTTCCCCTCGATGCCGCGGTTGCCGAAGCCCGGAGCCACCAGAATGCCGGACATCTTGCCCAGCTGCGCGCCTGCGCTCTCGCGGGTGATCTTCTCCGAATTGACATAGCGCAGCTTGACCTTGCAGTCATTGACCGCCCCGGCGTGGATGAACGATTCGCAGATCGACTTGTAGGCGTCGGGCAGTTCGGTGTACTTGCCGACCAGCGCGATCTCGATCTTCTTCGAGGGGTGTTTCACCTTCTCGACGAATGCGCTCCACGCGGCCATGTCCGGCTCTTTGTCGGCCGTCAGGTTCAGTTTGTCCAGCACGACCTCGTCCAGATGCTGTTCGTGCATTTTCAGCGGCACTTCGTAGATCGTCGGCACGTCGATCGACTCCATCACGGCGTTGGCGTCGACGTTGCAGAACAGCGCCACCTTGCGCTTGAGCGCCGTCGACAGCGGATGCTCGGCGCGCAGCACGAGGATGTCGGGCTGGAGACCGTTCTCCAGCAGGGCCTTCACCGAGTGCTGCGTGGGTTTGGTCTTCAACTCGCCCGAAGCGGCCATGTAGGGGATCAGCGTCAGGTGAACCAGCGCCGTATTCCGGTAACCCAGCGAATAGCGGAGCTGGCGCACCGACTCGATGAACGGCTGCGACTCGATGTCGCCCACCGTGCCGCCGATCTCGGTGATGATCACGTCGTATTTCTTGGTCTGCGCCAGCAGCTGAATGCGGCGTTTGATCTCGTCGGTGATGTGGGGAATGACCTGCACGGTCTTGCCCAGGTACTCGCCCTTGCGCTCCTTCTCGATGACGCTCTTGTAGATACGGCCCGTCGTGACGTTGTTGGACTTCGACGTGGGCTGGTTCGTGAAGCGCTCGTAGTGCCCCAGGTCGAGGTCCGTCTCGGCGCCGTCCTCGGTGACGTAGCACTCGCCGTGCTCGTAGGGGTTGAGCGTTCCGGGATCTACGTTGATGTAGGGGTCGAGTTTCTGAATGGTCACCGAGTAACCGCGGGCCTGCAACAGGCGGGCGATCGAAGCCGAAATAATACCCTTGCCGAGCGACGACGCCACGCCGCCCGTTACGAATATGTACTTGGGTTTGGAAAGTTTCATTACTGTTTTATTTATAAATTCGTTGTAACACCGTTCAGCGCCTTTTTCCGCAAGCCCCCGCCAAGGCGGGGGTTCGGGGGCGGGTCAAACCTGTATACACGGCGTTCCGCCGTGGGCCGGCGTCCGGAGCGGCAGGGCGATCCGATCGTCAGGCATTGTTATTTTCGTCCTGGTCCTGCTTGTCGATCAGCTTCACCTTCTCGATCGTCGAGGCCATCTCCTCGCGGGCGCGCTCGATCTTCGCACGCACGTCGGCCACCAACGCCTCGGCGTTCTTCGACTTGGCGAAGAAGCCGATGTTGTTCTCCAGGAGGCCGATCTCCTGCTCCAGCTGACGCACCTTGTTGTAGAGGCGTTCGCGTTCCGAACGCAGGCGGCGGTCGCCCGACGCCTTGAACGACGAGACTTTCTCGCGGAAGCGGCCCATCGAACGGTCGCGCTCCGAACCGCGCAGCGTGTTGAACAGCTCGTCCACGGCGGCCTTGTACTTTTTCTGGATGGCGTCCTTCTGCTTGATGGGCACGAAACCGATCTCGCCCCAGCGACGCTGGAACTCGCGGATCACCTCGTAGCCCCCGGCCTTCACGTCGGCCCCGGCCATTTCGGCCAGCAGGGCGAGTTTCTTCTGCAGGTTCTCCTCGTGCTCGCCGTCGACGCTCGCGAAGTGCGACGCCTTGCGCTCGAAGAACTTGTCGCAGGCAGCGCGGAAACGCTTCCAGACGGCGTCCGAATGGCGCCGCGACACGGCTCCGATCTGCTTCCAGCGGGCCTGGAGGGCGATCAGTTCGTCGGTGGCCTTCTTCCACTCCTCGCTGTTCATCAGCGACTCGGCGGCCTCGCAGATCTCAATCTTCAATTGAAGGTTGTGCTCCATCTCGGTCTTCATTCCGGCATAGAACTGCCGCTTGGCCTCGAAGAAACGGTCGCACGCCGTGCGGAAACGTTCGTAGATGCGGTTGTTATCTTTCTTCGGCGCGAAACCGATGGTCTTCCAGGTCTTCTGAATCTCCAGCAGACGGTCGCTCGCGCGGTTCCACTCCTTGCGGGTGGTGAGCGGCTGGGACGAAAGTTCCTCCGTGGCGACGCACAGCCCGGTCTTGAGTTCGAGGTTCTTCACCTGCTCGCCCTTCAGCGTTTCGAAATGCTCCTGATGCTGTTTGTTGATACGGCTCGACGCGGCTTTGAAACGCTCCCAGAGCGCCTCCTTGTACTCATTGGCGACGGGACCCGTCTCGCGCCACTCGTCATGGAGTTTTTGCAGCTTGTGGAACGCCTCGACGACGGAAGGCTCCAGCACCAGCGCCTCGGCCTGCTCGCAGAGGGCTACCTTCTGTTCGTAGTTCTTCTTCAGATCGAGGTCACGCAGCTCCTTGTTGATCTTGATGAAGCTGTAAAAATTCTCGACGTGCAGGTTGTAGGTCTCCCACAAATCCTTGACATGCTGCTGCGGCACGATGCCGGTATCCTTCCAGCGCTGCTGCAACTCGCGGAACTTGTTGAACGTATGGTTGAGCGTCTCGTCCGAATTGACCAGCTCCTTCAGCTCCTCGATGATCGCCTGCTTGACCTTGAGATTCGCCTCCTTCTCGGCTTCGAGGTTGGCGATGAACGCGTCGCGGCGGCGGCGGTACTCCTTGAACTGCTCCTTGAGCTGAATTTCGGCGCCGTCCACCGAAGGAGCGAAATCCTCCTCGGCGCCGCCCTCCTCGACGAAGCGGCGGCGTGCGGCCTCGACCTCGGCGCGGCGGATGCGGTAAAAGGCGATCTTCAACGCCTCCACATCCCGGCGGATCGACTGCACGGGCTGCTCTTCGAGCATCCGGGCGAACAGGGCCACCAACTCCTCCTTGCCTTTTCCGGCGAACTTGTCCTCCTCGGGCTTCTGCGCGGCGAGTTCCTCCGCGGCCTCCTCCTCGGGCGTCGCGCCCTCGATCTCCAGCCCGGCATTCTGCGCCGCGAGCGCAGCCTCCTCATCGGCAAAGTCCACCTGCACGTCCCGGGACGCGTCCTCCTCCGATTCCGCAACCTCCTGCCCGGCGGCAGGCTTGATCCGGGCACGTTTGGCGCGCGGCGCAGCCTCCTCCCCGGAAATCCGCTCCGCGGCGGCCTCCTCCGCAGGCGTTTCTGCGGCGGGCGCTTCGGCAACCCCGGCAGACGCTTCTGCGGCGGGCGTCTCCGTCACGGCTTCCGCGGGCGCGTCCGCAACCTCCGCAACGGGTTCTTCCGCAGCGGCGGACGCCTCCGCAGCCGGTCCGGCGGCGGGCATTTCGGGTTCAGGGACTCGGGCAGTCACGGCAGGATTCGCTTGCGCATCTTCAGCCGCAGGGCTGACTTGCTCCTCGGGAGCAGGAAGTGTCGGTTTTTCAGTAGCCATTTCAGTACACGTTTTTTGGTTCCCGCATATGCGGAAGCATATAAATCTCGCAAATATAACCATTTTATGCGGAACGCCGAAAAGATTTCGTCAAAACATGCAACAACGCCGCCCTGCGGAAGCGCGAAATCGCTGCATCCCGGCACGGCGGCGCAATTTTCCGGTCTGTTCCGGCCCTTCGTCAGCGCTTGCGGCCCTTTGCGGCAATGCGTTTGGGCGCAGCCTGACGGCCCGTGGTGACGGGACGGCCGCTGCGGCGGACGCTCCTGGTCCCGCCGCCGCGCTTGGGCTTCTCCCATGCCACGGCATCGTCGTAACGCTGGAAAGCCTCCCAGTCGAACCCGTCGTTGCCGCCTGCCGGAGACGCGTTCCAGTCGTTCTCGGCCTTTTTCCGGCTCCGCGTCACGGGACGCTGCTCCCCGGCGTCGTCCGCCGTTTCCGCGGTTTCCCTGCGCGGCCGCCTTTCGGAGCGGAACTCCTCCGCGCCCTCGGGCTGCCCGGCCTTCCTGCGGCCCCGCGTCTCGGAACGAGGCTCTCCGGCCGATTCGCTTCCGGACGCGCCTTCGCCGCCGTTGCGACCCTCCGTAGCCGGCCGGCGCCGCTTTCCGCCGCCGTTCTCCGCATCGGAACCGTCGATCTTGGCGATGCGGCGACGGCCTCCCGAGGCGTTGAGCTGCCCCACGACCGCCTCGGCGTCGCTGAACGGCACGCTCACCAGCGAATAGTTCTCGAAGACACGCACGTCGTCGATATTCTTGTCCCGCAGTCCGCACTTGCGCTTGAGCATCTCCACGATCCGGCGGGCCGTGTAGCCGTCGCGGCCTCCGAGTGCCAGGAACAGCCGCGCCTTGCCCTTGCGGTCGACCGAGAACGAACGGATTTCGGGATAATTGCTCTGATCCAGTTCACTGCGGAAAGCCAGCCGCAGCAAGGCCCCCAGCGCCACGTCGGGCGCATAGCTTTCGAGCAGTTCGGCCGCGATGTCGGCGTAGTCGCCGTAGCTCTCATTGGCCACGATCTCCTGCAAATCGTCCTTGATCTTGGCGCGCTTCATCGCCACGATGTCCTGCGGCGAAGGCAGCGTCTCCCGCTTGATGTCGGCCTTGATGTCGCGCATCATCCAGTTGAAACGGCGCAGTTCGGCGCCCGAAATGAAGGTGATGGCCGCACCCTGGTTGCCGGCGCGGCCCGTACGGCCGATGCGGTGGACGTAGCTCTCCGAATCCTGCGGCAGCGAATAGTTGATCACGTGCGAGAGGTTCGACACGTCGATACCCCGCGCAGCCACGTCGGTCGCCACCAGGATGTTGACCGCCTTGTCGCGGAACTTGCGGAGAATCTTCTCGCGCTGGGCCTGCGACACGTCGCCGTGCAGCCCCTCGGCCGAATAGCCCTGGGCCACCAGACGCGTCGCCACCTCGTCCACGCCGATCTTCGTGCGGCAGAAGACGATGCCGTAAAAGTCCGGTTCGATGTCGATGATGCGCGTCATGGCGTCGAACTTGTCGGCTTCGCGCACCTCGAAATAGATCTGGTTCGTGAGGTCGGCCGTCAGGTGCTGCGACTCCACGCGCAGCACCTCCGTATTGCGCATGTAAGCCTCCGAAAGACGGATGATCCGCTCGGGCATCGTGGCCGAAAAGAGCAGCACGCGGCGGTCTTCGCCCGTATGGCCCATGATCTCCTCGACATCCTCCACGAAGCCCATGTTGAGCATTTCGTCGGCTTCGTCCAGGACCAGGAAACGGACCTTGTCCAATTTGAGCGTACCGCGGCGGATGTGGTCCAGCACGCGCCCCGGCGTGCCGACGACGATGTCGACGCCCCGCGACAGGCGGCGCAGCTGCTCGCTCATCGTGGCCCCTCCGTAGATGGCCGTGATCGAGAGCCGCCGCTCGCGGTTGTAACTCAAAAGTTCCTCGGCGGCCTGCACGGCCAGCTCGCGCGTCGGGACGAGGATGATGGACTGCACGCCCTCTTTCGAAGGCTCGATCTGCTGGAGTATCGGCAGCCCGAAAGCCGCCGTTTTACCCGTGCCGGTCTGGGATTGCGCGATGATGTCGTTCTCTCCCGAGAGCAGACGGGGAATCGTAAGTCGTTGGATGGAGGTGGGTGTTTCGAACCCTTTTGCCTGGACGGCCGCGAGCATCTCCTCGCTGAGGCCTAAAGCGCTGAAATCAGCTTCGTTGATCATATATGAATAGTTGAAAGGCCAAAGGTACGACAATTTATTGAATATTCGCCGGAAAATCATTATCTTCGCAAAAAGTTACGCACACACGGCCCCTCGCGGGCCGCCTGACCGAAAACCGACACCATGAGTCACCGTATCCTGCTGGTCGACGACGAGGTAGACATCCTCGAATTCGTCCGTTACAACCTCGTACGCGAGGGTTACGAAGTCTTCACGGCCGAAAACGGCGCCGAGGCGCTGAAAGTGGCCGCCGAATGCCGTCCGCACCTGATTCTGCTGGACATGATGATGCCGGTGATGGACGGGGCGCAGACCTGCCGCGCGATCCGCCGAAACCCCGTGCTGAAGGACACGATGGTGGTTTTCCTCTCGGCGCTGGGCGAGGAGGGGCAGCAGCTGGCAGGGTTCGACGTGGGAGCCGACGACTACCTGACCAAGCCTATCAAGATGAAGCTGCTGGTAAGCCGCGTGCAGGCGATCCTCAAGCGCATCGACGCCGACAGACCTCCCGAGAAGGCCCCGGCCCCGGGGCTCACGGTCGACCGCGAGCGTTACACGGTGATCCGCGACGGACAGGAGATCACCCTCCCGCGCAAGGAGTTCGCGCTGCTGGACCTGCTCCACTCGTCGCCCGGGAAGCTGATTCCCCGCGAGGAGATTTACGCCAAGATCTGGGGCACGGAGGTCGTCGTGGGCGACCGCACGATCGACGTGCACATCCGCAAGCTGCGCCAGAAGATCGGCGACGAACGCATCGTCACGGTCAAGGGCGTGGGATATAAATATGAACCCTGAAACGAAAGGTGAAAATTGGATTGTCATTCCGGGAAGAGCCGAAGGACCGACGTGGGAATCCGCTGGACGCGTTGTGAGGTTACGACCTTTGATCGGATTGCCGCGTCGCCACGCTCCTCGCAATGACGGGAGAGGGGGGGGGCAGGCGACCGAATCCGTTTGTCCGGACGAAGCGATTTTGAATTGTGAATTATGAATTGTGAATCGAAAAAATACCGCCGCATCGTCGTCAAGATCGGCAGCAATGTGCTCACCCGCGAGGACGGACGGCCCGACACCACGCGCATCTCGGCGCTCGTGGACCAGTTGGCGCGCCTGCACCGGGCCGGCACGGAGTTCATCCTCGTCTCGTCGGGCGCCGTGGCCTCGGGCCGCAGCCTGCTCGAAACCCGCGTCGGACGCATCGACACCGTTTCGGCCCGCCAGCTCTTCTCGGCCGTCGGGCAGGTGAAACTGCTGAACCGCTACTACGACCTCTTCAACGAATACGGCATCGCCTGCGGGCAGGTGCTCACCACCAAGGAGAGCCTCTCCACGCGGCGGCAGTACCTCAACCAGCGCAACTGCATGGAGGCGATGCTCGCGGCGGGCGTCGTCCCGATCGTCAACGAGAACGACACGATCTCGGTCACGGAGCTGATGTTCACCGACAACGACGAACTTTCGGGTCTCGTGGCGGCGATGATGGGAGCCGAGGCGCTCGTCATCTTGAGCAATATCGACGGCATCTACGACGGTTCGCCTTCGGACCCCGCCTCGCAGGTCATCCGCCGCGTCGCCCCGGGCCGCGACCTCTCGCAGTACATCGACACGGCGCGTTCCTCGCGCGGCCGCGGAGGCATGACGACCAAGAGCCGCATTTCGTCGCGCGCGGCGGGCGAGGGCATCGAGGTCGTGATCGCCAACGGCCGCCGCGACAATATCCTGACGGATCTGATCCTCACGGACCGCGACGTCGTATGCACGCGTTTCGAAGCGGCTCCCCGACCGGCTTCGGGGGTCAAGAAGTGGATCGCCAGCAGCGAAGGCTTCGCCAAGGGCGCCCTGCACCTCGACGCCGGGGCCGCCGCGGCCGTCTCGCAGAGCAAGGCCGCGAGCATCCTCGCCGTGGGCGTCACGGCCGTCGAAGGGGATTTCGAGCGCGACGACATCGTACGCATCCTCTCGCCCGAAGGCGCCCCACTGGGCGTGGGCCGCATCTCGTGCGACAGCGCGACGGCCCGCCGCAACCTCGGCCGCAAAGGTCTCAAACCGCTGATTCACTGCGATTACCTATATCTGGAATAAAAATGGAATACGATACGATCTTCGTCGCCGCCCGGCGCGCCGGCAACGAACTGGCCCTTGTCGACGCCGGGCGATTGAGCCGCACCGTCGCGAAAGCCGCCGCCCTGCTGCGGGAAAACGCCGGAAAAGTGCTCGCGGCCAACGCCCTCGACCTGGAGGCGATGGACGCCGATTCACCCATGCGCGACCGCCTGCGGCTGACGGCGGAACGCATCGCCTCGATCGCCGCCGACATGGAATCCGTCGCCGGACTGCCCTCGCCGCAGGGCGAAACGATCGCCGAATGGACCCGTCCCAACGGCATGACCCTCCGCAAGGTCCGCGTACCGTTCGGCGTGGTGGGCATGATCTGCGAGGCGCGCCCCAACGTCACGGCCGACATTTTCTCGCTCTCGATGAAGACGGGCAACGCCTGCGTGCTGAAGGGCGGCAGCGACGCCCGCCGCTCCAACGAAGCCATCGCCGTCCTGCTCCGCGAGGCGCTCCGCAGCGAAGGCATCGACCCGGCGGCCTTCACCCTGCTGCCCGCGGGTCACGAGGCTGCCGGAGCGCTGCTGAACGCCGTGGGTTACGTCGACGTGGTGATCCCGCGCGGCGGCGCGGGACTGATCCGCTTCGTGCGCGAAAACGCCCGCATACCCGTGATCGAAACCGGGGCGGGCATCGTCCACACCTACTTCGACCTCGACGGCGATCTGACGAAAGGCCGCGCCGTGGTCTGCAACGCCAAGACGCGGCGCGTCAGCGTCTGCAACGCCCTCGACTGCCTCATCGTCCACCGCGAACGGCTCCGGGACCTCGCGGAACTGTGCGACCCGATGGCCGCCGAACGCGTCACGGTCTACGCCGACGCGGAGGCGTACGCCGCACTCGAAGGCCGCTACCCCGCGTGCCTGCTCCGCCCCGCCGCGGAGGAGCACTTCGGGACCGAATTCCTCGACTACAAGCTGGCCGTGCGGACCGTCGACTCCCTCGACGAAGCTCTGGCGCACATCGCCCGCTACTCCTCGCACCACAGCGAAGCCATCGTCACCGAAAATGCCGGGACGGCCCGGGAGTTCACCCGGCGGGTCGATGCGGCGTGCGTCTACGTCAACGTCTCGACAGCCTTCACCGACGGCGGCCAGTTCGGATTCGGCGCCGAGGTCGGCATCTCGACCCAGAAACTCCACGCCCGCGGCCCGATGGGGCTGCCCGAACTCACGACCTACAAATACGTGATTTCAGGCAACGGACAGACCAGAGAGCCATGACGGTCACGCCGCCGCCCACCGTTTTCGCGGCATCCCGCCGCGTTCCCGACTCCGCCCCGCGCGGGCGAAGCGGAGTCGCCGCGCACCGATGCATCCCCCGACGCCCCTCGCGGAAGGGAAACGCCGCCGCATGGCCCGGACGGCCGGCGCCAAAACGGCCCCGACGCCATATGTGACAAAAATTCCACTTATTTCGGCAAATAATTGAACGATTCGTAATCATTTTTTGCTTAAATTTGCACATCCGTAAAATAATACATATATTTAAATTATGATTCGTGAACTTTTCGCCGTGGGCCTGGGAGGCGCCGCCGGAAGCATCGTCCGCTATATGCTCTCCGTCTGGCTGCTCGGAGGACACACGCTGCTGGGTTTTCCGGCCGGAACGTTCACGGTCAACGCTGCGGGATCGCTGCTGATCGGCATTCTGCTGGAGACCACGAATTCGGCTGCGGCAGGATGGTTGCTCATCGCAGGATTCTGCGGAGGGTTCACCACGTTTTCGACCTTTTCGGCCGATGCCGTGCGGTTGCTGCGTGCCGGAGACTACGGGCCTGCGACGGCCTACATTGCGTTGAGCGTCGCGGTCTGCATCGCCTTCGCCGCGCTGGGCATGTGGATCGGAGCGCAAATTGCACGCAATTAAAAATGAAAAATTAAGAATTAAAAATAACCTGCAACCCGGTTAAATCCCGGCTGAAATCCCGGTCGCGCTGCGACAAGCCCCCTCCGAGGAGGGGATTTAGGGGAGGGTTAGAATTGGATACGCGGCGGAACGCCGCGAATTAGATGGCTGAATTTGCCCGGGTCAGGCTTGTAAACGACGCCAAAGGCGGCGACGACACCGCCCGGAAGCACAACGACGAAGAAAAAACAGAAACAACCGGATTGCAACCCTAAAGCGAATGAAACGTACGCCATCTCCCTCCCCGAGGGAGGGCCGGGGTGGGGTCAGGCTTGCAAACGACGCCAAAGGCGGCGACAACACCGCCCGGAAGCACAACGACGAAGAAAAAACATAAAAACTTAAAATAGAAGTTATGGTAATTCTGGTTTTAAACTGCGGCTCCTCTTCGATCAAATATCAGGTGATCGACATGGAGGACGCGTCGAGCAAACTGCTCGCAAAAGGCATCGTGGAACGTATCGGCCTCCCGGAAGGCGACCTGACCCATAAACCCGTCGGCAAGGAGCCGTTCGAGCTTCACCAGCCGATTCCCGACCACACGACCGGCATCAAGCTCGTGCTCGACGCCCTCACCGACCCCGCCCACGGCGTGATCGCGTCGCTCGACGAAGTGAAGGCCGTCGGCCACCGCGTAGCCCACGGCGGCGAGTTCTTCCCCGAGAGCTGCATCGTCACCGAGGACGTCAAGGCGAAGATCCGCTCGCTGTTCGAGATCGCCCCGCTGCACAACCCCGCCAATCTCGAAGGCGTGCTTTCGATCGAAAAGGTCCTGCCGGGCGTGAAGCAGGTCACGGTGTTCGACACCTCGTTCCACCAGTCGATCCCGGCGGTGAATTACATGTACGCCCTGCCCCACGCCTATTACGAGAAATACCGCGTGCGCAAGTACGGCTTCCACGGAACCAGCCACAAGTATGTGGCCAAGGTGGGCGCTGAACTGGCCGGACTGGATTTCCACAACTCGCGGATCATCACCTGCCACATCGGCAACGGCGGTTCGGTGACGGCGATTCTCAACGGCAAGTCCTACGACACCTCGATGGGCTTCTCGCCGCTCGACGGCCTGGTGATGGGCACGCGCTGCGGCCAGGTGGACGCCAGCGCCATCACGTTCATCGGCGAAAAGGAGGGTATGAGCTATGCCGAGCTGAACACGATGATGAACAAGAAGTCGGGCGTGCAGGGCCTCACGGACATTTCGAGCGACATGCGCGACATCGACCGCGCCTACGACGAGGGCAATCCCCGCGCAATCCTGGCGCGCGATATGTACTACGGACGCATCAAGAAGTTCATCGGCGAATACGCCGCCGAAATGGGCGGTGTCGACATGATCATCTTCACGGGCGGCGTGGGCGAGAATTCGTGCGAAATGCGCGAAGCGGTCTGCACCGGACTGGAGTTCATGGGCGTGAAATTCGACCCTGCGGCCAACAAGGGCGCGCGCGGCGTGAACAAGATCCTCTCGGCGGCGGATTCGAAAGTCAAGGTAGCCACCATCGCCACCAACGAGGAGCTGGTGATCGCCACGGACACCTACAATCTGGTAAAATAACGTCCGCATTCCGGTCGCATGCGATAAGCCCCCTCCCCGAGGGAGGGTTTTGGGGTGGGGTCGGGCTTGCAAACGACGCCGGCGGCGGCAACGACCGCCGACAGCCGACAGCATAGAGGCAAAACAATAAAGCATATATCAATTTTAAACGTAACAACACCATGATTCAGCATCTTACCGAAATCGTCGAGGAGGCGAGGAAACGGGGTAAAAAACGTCTTGCCGTAGCTTACGGACAGGATTCGCATACGCTGGAAGCGGTCTACGAAGCCTATAAGGAGGGTCTCGTGGAGCCTACGCTCTTCGGCGACAAGGAGGTTATCAAACAGGTCTGCCAGGAGAACGGCATCGACATCAACGCCTTCAACATCGTCAACGAACCCAACGATGTGAAATGCGTCCAGCAGGCCGTCGCATCGGTCGTTTCGGGCAACGCCGACGTTCTGATGAAAGGTCTGGTCTCGACCGACAAATACATGCGCGGCATCCTCAACAAGGAGGCCGGACTGTTCCCCCCGAAAGGCGTCCTGAGCCACGTTTCGATCGTCGAAATGCCCTGCTACCACAAACTGCTGATCATCTCGGACGTGGCGGTCATTCCGCTCCCCGACTTCAAGCAGAAGATGGTGCAGATCGGCTACCTGGCCCGCACGGCCAACCTGCTGGGCATAGCAACGCCGAAAATCGCCTGCATCGCCCCCTCGGAGCAGCTGCTCCCCAACGTGATCTCCTCGACCGAAGGCGCGCTGCTGGCCAAGATGGCCGACCGCGGCCAGCTGGGCAACGTCGTCGTCGACGGTCCGCTGTCGCTGGACGTGGCGCTCTACAAGGAGGTCGCCGAGCACAAAAAGGTCAAGGGTTCGTCGGTGGCCGGCGATCCGGACTGCCTGCTGTTCCCCAACCTCGAATCGGCCAACGTCTTCTTCAAGTCGGTCTCGCACCTCGGCGGCGTTGGTGTTGGCGGCGATGCCCTTATTTTCGACCTTTTTGTATACGATGCGTTGATTTTTCCGTTGAT